>Ga0160449_1000047_pt1 | contig 189129 bp, 173 predicted proteins | sample HID1975I_E1MG_FD_108216 | JGI IMG/M metagenome (GOLD analysis project Ga0160449, IMG submission 108216) | Enriched soil microbial communities from UW Madison campus, WI, USA - HID1975I_E1 MG | ecosystem: Environmental > Terrestrial > Soil > Unclassified | place: USA: Madison, Wisconsin...
GATTGCTTCGTACCTCGCAATGACGACCGCCTAGAATTAAGGCGCTTAAAAAATTGAGTAAAAGGTCTTAACAAGTGGTTAAAACTATTCAAAACTTTCCATTCCCATTTTCGTCATTGCGAGGCACGAAGCAATCTTAGTGCTTGTATCAATAGTGATGGTTTTGGATTGCTTCCTACCTCACAATGACGACCGCCAAGATTAGCGCTTATATAAAATTTAATAAAACAAAAAAGTCTTAGCAGTATGCTAAGACTATATAACAAAGTTTCTTTTTAATATCCGAAACCTTACTTACAAGGCACTTCTACAAAAGTAAATTTCCCTGCTTCGTAATTTATGGGTTTACCTTTAACAAAATAAGAACGCCCTAAAGTGGTTTCAATTTGAGCTACCCCCATGATCAACTTTCCATCCTTTTTTAAAAAGGCTAGCGGATTGGTAAATGCCTTTGTAGTATCGCTACCTGTGTTGAAACGGTAATCAACTAATAGTGTATCACCATTAAACTTACCGTTTATTTTTCCGTTATTCTGAGGTTTTTCACCGTATTTTATTAATAACGAACCAGTAACTTTACCAGAAGACATTGTTTTTAAAATCATAGCAGCACTATCCTTTTCGAAAGAGGAGGCATAACACGTTTCATTAATCAGCGAATCGGCTTTTGCAGAATCAGCTTTTTGATCTGATGAGCCGCAGGCAAAAACAAATGGGATTGCACTAAATAGCAGGTAAATAATTTTATTCTTCATCTTTTAATTTTTAAGATTAACACTTATCTAAATATAAAAAGATGATGAAATGTTTTTCGCATTTCCATAATAGAAATAGATTACATTAAAATATTATTTTCAGGCGTAAGGGCTGGTGGTAAATTAGTTTCATCTAACATATCCCTCATATCAATTTCAATTGTTCTGGAAATATTGGTAATCGGAACGTCGTTTGCGCTGCCTTCGAATGGATTGGTAGAACTCTCCCCTACTACATCTAAGGTGTTGAAAACCCAGGTTAATAAGATAGCGAAAGGAATATTTAGCCAAATCGAATAGCCCTCTATTAAAGTTCCGCTACCCAATTTATTAAAATCGTTTAATAAACCATAAGGCACCAGAAAAACAAAAAGATTAAGCATAATACTCGCTATTGATGAAAAATGGCGAGGATAGGGAAAGTTTTTGATTCGTTCGGCTTTGCCCTGATTATCGTAGAAAGCAGCAATGCCGGCCTGCAAAGATTGTAGCTGCAAATCAGAAAAGCTTCCTGCAGTTGCCAGTTTATTAATATGATTAGATTGCAAAGCCATGATTTGCGTTGCTTTATTTTTCTTCGTTAAGATGTAGGCCAACTCTTCCGCTGAAAGGTATTGAGCTAAAACATCTTCCAGTTTATTTGTTTTTTCTGCAGTGTGATAATTTTGGGCATATTCAATATTTCTCAAATCATTCATATTTTCCCAAACGCGATTTTCCCTCAATTGAAAACGAAGTGCAGTTAACCAGGCAAAGTGACGGTAAAATATGACCTGCACATCTTGCTGTTTGTTTTTTGACCATAAGAGATCTCTTACCATTACACCGAAAGAACGACTTACATTGATGATTCCACCATAAATTTGGCGGGCTTCCCATAACCTGGCGTAGCTGGCGTTATTTTTAAAACCAATAATAAACGAAACCGCAGTACCCAATAATGCCACCGGAACCCATGAAATAGAGAGAAATGTAAATCCACAAAAGTGATAAAGTACGGTAGGGATTACAGCAAGTATTGTTAAGCGATAAATATCGCGACGAGTCCAAAGGATAAATTCTTTTAAAGAATATTTCTTTCCGGCATGCATAAAAGTAGGTTTTAGTTTGGGATATTATCTGAGGGATGGGCGAAGATAGAGAAATTTGTAAAATTCGATTGGAAGTTTCAGGAGAAACTTTAATCGCACCGTTAACCTGCGTAAAATAAACCCGGTTGAAGTGGAAATACTTTTTGTTGCAGCAACATCAATCAAAGCTATCTTGCTGAGGCACGAAGCAGATGCGTTGTTTCTTAGGACGACAAAAGTTTACAAAAAGATTGAAACGAAAAACGGGGCTGTCGTAACCGATGCCCCGCTGAAATTGCTTTCCTCTAAATTTAAAATCTAGAGTTTCCATATAATATTTGGTTATGGTTCTATTGGATAATAAAAATCTCCATCACGAATCTTAATGCTATTCTACCGCTGCTCTAAACATTAAAGCACCCACCGTTAAATTTGTACGACTATCAATCAAAATAGCTGAACCATTGGCCCGGTTATCATCGTATAAATCGAAAGCCAAAGCATCGGCCGTTTTCACAATTACACGGCCAATATCATTTAGTTTGAACTCATCAGCAGCATGTTTCTCTAAAGTATTGATATCCACTTTATGCAGAATCTCGCTGATTTTACATTTCGTTACTTTGCTATTATGCTGAATTAAATACATTATCGAAGTATCCAAAGCTCTGCCGTCCATCCAGCACAAATCGGCCTCAATTAATTTAGATTCCTGAGGCAAAGCTGTTGCATTGACAATCGTATCGCCACGGCTAATGTCCACATCATCTTTTAAATGAATGGTTACTGACTGACCTGCATGTGCTGCATCAGGTGCTTGGTCGAAAAATTCGATTCTCTCAATGGTAGAACTTGCGCCTGAGGGTAAAATCGTAACCTTGTCATTCAGGTTAAAAGTGCCGCTTAACACGCGACCAGCATAACCACGGTAGTCATGTAATTCATCTGTTTGCGGACGAATAACCCACTGAACCGGCATACGGGCCAATTGGGATTTATCGAGATTATCCGTATCAACTTTCTCCAAAAAGTGCAATAAGCTTTCTCCCTCGTACCAATCCATACGGTCAGAATTTTGAACGATATTATCGCCTTTTAATGCGCTTACCGGAATATAATTTACATCGGCGAGCTTAAGCTGTTGCGCCAAAGCTTTGTATTTATCGATAATTGACTGGTAAACAGCTTCGCTATAATCAACCATATCCATTTTATTGATACAAACCACAATATGTTTGATGCCTAATAAAGAAACCAGATATGAATGGCGAATGGTTTGTTCTACCACACCGTTTCTAGCGTCGATTAAAATGATGGCTAAATTGGCCGTTGAAGCGCCTGTAACCATGTTTCTTGTGTACTGTATATGTCCTGGCGTATCAGCGATAATGAATTTACGTTTATCGGTTTGGAAATATTTGTAAGCCACATCAATGGTAATTCCCTGCTCACGCTCTGCCCTTAAACCATCTGTTAAAATGGCTAAATCTATTGTTCCATCGTCGTTTTTGCGGTTTGAGCTTTGTAAAGCTTCTAACTGGTCGGCTAAAATGGAATCTGTATCGTATAACAAACGGCCGATTAAGGTGCTTTTACCATCATCTACGCTGCCTGCTGTGAAAAATTTTAATATGTTCATGTTTTTGGTTTTTTAGATTGTGGTTGTTTGGTTTTTTGGAAGACTTACTAAATCTAACAAACTAAAAACCGAAACAACTAACCAACTATTTAAAAATATCCACCTTTTTTCCTGTCTTCCATGGCTGCTTCAGAAACTTTATCGTCCATACGGGCGCCACGTTCTGAAATTTTTGAGGAACTGATTTCGGAAATAATATCATCAATTAAAACCGCTTCTGATTCTACCGCAGCTGTGCAAGACATATCGCCTACCGTACGGAAACGTACTTGTTTGCGGAAAACGGTATCTTCATCATCCATATTTAAAAATGGTGAGGCAGCCATTAACTGACCATTTCTGGTAATAACTTCACGTTCGTGAGCGAAATAAATACTCGGCAATTCAATATTTTCTCTGTGGATGTAATTCCAAACGTCTAGCTCGGTCCAGTTGCTGATGGGAAAAACACGAACATTTTCTCCTTTGTGGATTTTACCGTTATAAATGTTCCAAAGTTCAGGGCGTTGGCGTTTTGGGTCCCATTGTCCAAACTCATCGCGAACAGAGAAAATACGTTCTTTCGCTCTGGCCTTTTCTTCATCTCTACGGGCTCCGCCAATACACGCATCAAACTGGTATTTAGCAATGGTATCTAACAAGGTAACGGTTTGTAAAGCATTTCTACTGGCATTTTTACCAGTTTGTTCTACCACCTTACCCTGGTCGATAGATTCCTGAACTGAGCCAACGATTAATCTTTCACCAATCCTTTCAATCATTTTATCGCGATAATCTATCGTTTCCTGAAAGTTATGACCCGTATCTATATGCACTAAAGGAAATGGAAATTTTCCCGGACGAAAAGCTTTTTCTGCCAAACGAACTAAAGTAATGGAATCTTTTCCGCCAGAAAATAATAAGGCAGGTTTCTCAAATTGCCCTGCAACTTCACGTAAAATGTGAATCGCCTCGGCCTCCAGTTCATCTAAGTAATCGAAATTATATGTACTCATTTGTTAATGTTGTAAAGTTTGGCTGTTGAATGTTGGATTGCTCCTTATTCAACTTATTTGTTGTTGATGTCGTTAATGGGAATAATTAAATCCTCCCCTGCCCCCTCCAAAGGGAGAAACTCCTCATAGCTTGTTATTCACGTTGCAAAGCTTAGTCTCATGGCTTTAATCTTTTAGCTCTATGCTTTCTCCGTAGCATGCAAACCACATTCCTTTTTACTTTGGTCTTCCCACCACCATCTTCCGGCTCTAAAATCTTCGCCGGGTTGTACTGCTCGTGTACATGGTGCGCAGCCGATGCTTGGAAAACCTTTATCGTGTAAGGTGTTGTAGACGATATTATTTTCCTTGATGTAGGTTTTCACATCTTCTAAAGTCCAATCGAAAATAGGATGAAATTTTATCAATTGATTGCCCTCATCCCACTCTAAATCATGCATATCTTCACGGTTAGCGCTCTGCTCAGCCCTGATTCCCGTAACCCAAATTTCATTGCCTGTTAATGCTCTTTTTAAGGGTTCAATTTTACGGATATAGCAACACTCTTTTCTGTTTTCAACCGATTCATAAAAGCTGTTTGGTCCTTTAGTGTTTACCATATCCTGCAAAAGTTCATTCTTTGGATAATAAGCGTAAATTGGCTTGTTGTAAACCTCTAACGTACGGTTCCAAACGTAATAGGTTTCAGGAAATAATCGTCCGGTTTCTAAAGTGAAAACTTTTATTGGAATATTATTCGCGAAAATTAAATGCGTTATGGCTTGGTCTTCCCAACCAAAACTGGTCGAAAAAATAATTCTATCTGCATACTTTTTTGCCAGATAGTTTAATTTATCTATTGTATTTAATCCCTGAAGTTCTGTTTTTAACTCCTCTACGCTCATCACTAAATTAATTTTAAAATAAATAGTATCACGCTACGCAAGCTTACCAGCATGACAATAATTCCTACAGCCACCATGATGGTTTTTGCTGAAATCTTGTTTGATACTCTTGCTGCTATTGGAGATGCAATGGCGCTACCAATAATTAAACCAACCACAGCTTCCCAGTATTTACCGCCTAACATCGTAAAAAAAGTTAGGGAACTCAAAGTAGCGATGAAAAATCTGCTGATTTTTACCGTTCCAAGAGAAAATAAAGGATGACGACCGCCTGCAATTAAACTTGAAAGCACAATTGAACCCCAGCCGCCACCAAAGGCCGCATCGATAAACCCTCCAACGAAGCCTAAAAACCCGATTTTCTTAATCTTTTTGTCGCCTCTTTTTCTTTTAATATTAAAGGCTTTCATTAAGATTATCCCGCCCAAAATTAAAGTGTAAACGCCAACTACAGGCTTAACGTAGGCACTATAATGCTCTAGCGACGATAAAATGTATGCACCCAAAACGGCACCAATCACAGCTGGAATAATGAGTATTTTAAACAGTTTCCAGTTAACGTTTCCCATCCTATAGTGCATCCAGCCGGCAATGCCGTTACTTAACACTTCAGAAATGTGGATGGCCATACTTGCTGAGGCTGGTGGCAAACCTATAGCCAACGAGAATGAGGCTGTAGTGACGCCATACGACATTCCGATGGCGCCATCAATTAAGGCGAAAACAAATCCTGCCCCCAAAAACCAATAAAATAAAGGGTCGATATTGATTAAGAAAGTTTGAAATTCTGGCTCCGTATTCCAAAGGGTAAAACCAATTGAACCGATTAACAAAATTGCAGCAGCCCAAATTAGCCACTTTATATTTCTTTCTGCGAAGCTTTTGCGTGGGTTAATTAAACTCTGCGTTACTTTATTTAGCTTTTTAACTTTCGCAGAAAAATCGCCATTTAAGGTTTGGCGCAAGGCACTCATATTTTGTAAAGTTTCATCCAGCTCTGCTGGAATCCCCTCATTTAAAATCTGTTTTAATCGCTTTGCGATGGTTGGCGATTTACCATTTGTAGAGATGGCAATTTTTAAATCACCTTTTTGCACAATAGAACCTAAGTAGAAATCGCATAAATCGGGTTTATCGGCTACATTGATAAGCAAACCTTTTTCATGTGTTACGGCTCTAATTTCTTCATTTAAAATATTATTATTTGTGGCCGCGAAAACGATATCAATGTTTTCCAAATCAGAAACATCGAAACTTTTTTGTTTCACTTTTATTTGCGGATAATCTGCAATAAGTGCATAAACCTCGGTTGATACCATTTCTGCTACAATCGTAATCTTGGCCTGATGACTATTATTTACAATTGCTGTTAATTTTTCAAGACCAATATTTCCTGCACCAATTAATAATGTACGCAGTTTGTTCAGCTTAATAAAAACCGGAAAAAGCTGATTTCCTTTCTCTTCTTCAGAGAAAACCGCTGCATTATCGGGTTGATTAGGCAATACTTGCATATTGTTTTACTAAGGTTTTGAACGATGGATGTAGCGAAACCACTTCGCCGAAAATTAAAAGTGCAGGTGCTTTAACATTTTCTTGTTTGGCCAAATTTTCGATGGTTTCTACCACACCAACAACTAACTTTTCATCTGCAGCTGAACCATTTTGTACTACAGCTGCCGGCAAGTTATGTCTTCCTGCGGCTTTGAAAATTTCGACAATTTTAGCTAGTTTTTTTAGTCCCATTAAAACTAAAACAGTGGCATTTGATTCCGCAGCCTGATAAATATCATTAGAAACCTCACCTGAAGTGGTAGTTCCCGTAATTACCCAAAAGCTTTCGCTTAATCCGCGGTGCGTAACCGGAATTTGTTGCAAACCCGGAACACCAATAGAACTCGAAATACCTGGAATTACATCAACCGGAATGCTGTAAGATGCAGCATAATCCAACTCCTCATATCCCCTGCCAAAAACAAACGGGTCGCCACCTTTTAAACGTACCACATGACCGTAATTTAAGGCATAATCAATCATTAATTTATTGATGGTCTCTTGCGGGTATGAATGTTCTCCAGAACGTTTACCCACATAAACTTTTATGGCTTCAGCCGGAGCGTGTTCTAGTAATGCCTCATTTGTTAAAGCATCATATAATACCACATCAGCAGTTTGTAAAGCTTTTACCCCTTTTAAAGTTAATAAATCCGGGTCACCCGGACCAGCACCTAAAAGCGTAATTTTTGATTCTTTATATTGATTAACCATATCCTTTTAATTATTTCAATGAGAGAATTTTGAATGAGTGATTGTTTATACTAGCGATTTCACAACTCGCAGATTCAATCAGTCTACACTTCAATAATTCTCTCATTCCTTTTCACCTTAATTTGATTTAAAAATGCTTCAGCCTGATTAAAATATTGGTTTGCAAATTCAGCTGTTGGTTCATTTTTATTGATTTGTAAAACTAAATCTGAAAAATTGGTCGATAAATTAAATTCGCCTGTTTCCACATAGTGATTATCAAACTCTCTGATGACGCCAACCTGAGTACTGCTGTTGATGCCCTTATCTAAAAGCAATGATTTTGCAGCGCTAACGAAAGTGCTGTAGGTATGGTAAATCGCATCAGCGTAAGCGCCTTTATCTAAATTTTGTTTAGCCCATCCAAACTTCTCATCAGCCTCTAACAGTAAAGTGGCGACCAAATCGATAACAACGCCAGCACATTCTCCAACCCCAATTGCGGTCACAAACTGCTCTACGTGTCCCCAGTCTACAAATTCTTCCTGCTGAAGATTGGTTAAATCGGCCAGTGGTTTCAATAACTGATAAAAATGGTCCTTGCCTTTTCTATCATAATATTGATGGAAATTTTCGTCTGCTTGGTTATTGGCTTTAAAATCATTTAAAATGAAATGTAAAACACTGGTTGCTCTTTTCGATGGCACCTTAATTACGCGTTCAGCCACCCGGCCAACGCCGTTGCCAACTGTTCCACCACCAAGCATGACCTGAACAGCCGGAACAACTTTTCCTTCTGCCTTAACCGAACTGCCATGGAAACCAATTTCGGCCAAACCATGCTGCCCGCAAGAATTCATGCAGCCACTGATTTTAATTTTGATGTTCTTCTCGTAAATAAATTCAGGGAAATCAGTGTAAATTACTTCTTCCAGCACTTCTGCTAATGTCATGGAGTTTGAAATCCCCAGGTTGCAAGTATCTGTACCCGGACAAGTCGTGATATCAGCCAAACTATCAAAACCAGCAGTGGTAAAACCAATTTTATTTAAAGCAGTGTATAGTGATGGCAATGCCTCTCTACGAACAAATTTTAATAGTAACCCTTGATTTTGAGTCACTCTGATTTCATCCGCCACATAAGGCTTAATGGCATCAACGAAAGCACGGGCTTTATCCGTTTTGATATCTCCAACCTGAACTTTCACATAAACAGCATAAAAACCATCTTGCTTTTGCTCCACCACATTTGTTGCCGACCAATGTTTATAATGTGCCTCATTCAGAATTTCGACTGCGGCGTATTCTTGTTCCAACGGCAAAGCCGGTTGAGGAACGGCATCTCGATCAATTGCGAAAGTTTTTACTTTGTTTGCAATTCGTTCTTCAGCAACCAAGCGTAAAACTTCTTCCAAGCCTAACTTTTGAACTAAATATTTCAAACGGGCTTTATTTCTGTTGCTGCGCTCGCCGTAACGGTCGAAAACACGAAGAACCGATTCTGTGAAAGGAATTAATTGGTCTTCAGGCAAAAAATCATGAACAGCACTTGCCAAAAACGGCTGTGCACCTAAACCACCAGCAAATAACACCTTGAAACCACGCTCGCCATCTTCGTTAATTTTTGGAATAAAACCTAAATCGTGGATATAGCTGAAAGCTGTATCCTTATCGCTCGATGAGAAAGATATTTTAATCTTCCTGCCCATTTCCTGGCAAATCGGATTACGTAAAAAATATTTGAAAACCGCATGTGCATATGGAGAAACATCAAAAGGTTCGTCTTTATCAATTCCCGAATTTGGCGATGCCGTAACATTTCTAACCGTATTTCCGCAAGCCTCACGAAGCGTGATATCGTCTTGTTCGAGTTTCGCCCAAAGCTCCGGTGTTTTATCTAAACTCACGTAGTGCAATTGAATATCCTGACGCGTGGTTAAGTGTAAATTTCCACTGCCATACTCATCAGCGATATCAGCAATGCGCAATAACTGCTTAAAAGTTACTTTCCCAAACGGCAGCTTAATGCGAATCATCTGTACGCCTGGCTGCCTTTGTCCGTAAACACCGCGGGCTAAGCGTAAGCTTCTAAACTTTTCATCATGGATGGTTCCATCGCGAAAAGCCTTGATTTTATTCTCTAAATCTATGATGTCCTGCTCGACTATAGGATTTTCGAGTTCTGTTCTGAAACTTTGCATAGTGTGTTGTTAGCTTTATTCAAAAAATGCCTCTCTTGTACTGAGAAGCATCTTCATATTTTATACTTAATAAATTATTCATATAGCCTCTGTTATAATGTTTTACAACAACAGCGCATCATTTTGAACGATATCGAATTCAGTATAAAATTGATGTTCATCTGTCAAATATATAAAGTATATAGGAATAGTCGTAATTTTTCTTAAAAAAATTGCTTATCCGTTGAGAAATAAGCAAATAAATCTTTAAATATTGTCTATACCAAGCTTTAAGGTATCTTCTCTTCCGATTACGTCAGCAATGCTGGTTTCACTTAAAACCTTAAGTGTAGCATCTCTTACATCGATAAATGCACTTCTAATACCGCAGGTTTTTTCATCTACGCATTCATCGCATTTATGATAGAAATTCAAACTGGCACATGGAACCATCGCAATTGGACCATCGGTTACCCTCATCACCTGAACTAAAAGAATTTCCTCAGGCTTTTTGTTTAAACTGTAACCGCCTCCGGCACCTTTCTTACTATACAAAAAGCCGGCGTTGCGTAAATCTAACAGGATTTGTTCTAAAAACTTTTTAGGGATATGCTCCTCCTCCGCAATCTTTGAGATTTGCATAGGTGGTTTTTCTACATTTTTGCCAAGTGCAACTAGTGCTTTTATGGCGTATTTAGTCTTTTTTGATAGCATATTTGTACAAAGCTAATAAAAGAAAGTAAAATATGAAACATCGGGTATTGATCCAATAAACCATTTATCATCATTTACCAAAAAAGTTTATCTTTGCGCACATACATTATAGTTAATGCTGAAAAACATTGATTTTTTAAACATCAGAGATCGCAAAATAAGCATTGAATCTAAATTGTTTGCTGTATTGTGTTTATGTCTTATTATCGTTTCGATAATCAGTATCATCTCAAATTTTATTATTGGATTATCCTGGACAGTAAATCTTTCCATCACGTTTAATCTTATAATTCATTTTTCATTTTACTACTACGCGTTAAAAGATAGGGTTTCAGAAAGCGGCCGCTTCTGGTATTTTATGTTTAACTGTGCTACCATGTTCCCCGCCTGGTTCTTAAACGGTGGATCGCTGGGTTCAACACCAGTATTCTTAATATTTTACCTCAGTGTGGGCATTCTTTCATTGTCGAAAAGATATACAGGTTGGTTTATTTTGATATTTTCTGCAACAGCAATGCTTTGTCTGGTTTTCGAAAATATCTTTCCGTCGCTCATTACACCCTACCCTAATGAAGCAACAAGAAGTTTCGATTTAATCTGTGCGTTTTTCAACATCTCATTTATGATGATTCTGATGCTTGTTTTTTATAGAAAAGTGGCAGAGTTTGATCAGTTTTTGCTTCTAAAAAACAAAGAACGATTAGAAGCTTCCCAACAAAATTTAATTCTCGCCAAAGAAGCGGCTGAGTCAGCAACAATTGCCAAGTCAACTTTTTTGACCAACATGAGCCATGAGATCAGAACGCCACTTAATGGGATCATTGGCGCTTCCGAACTTTTAAAATTAACCAAGCTGGATGACGAACAATCGGAGCTGCTTAATACATTGCAGGCCAGTAACAGCATCATGATTGATATTGTGAATGATTTGCTTGACATTTCGAAAATTGAAGCCAATAAAATGGAAATCCATAACCATCCCTTTAACTTTCGAAATTGTATAAAGGACGCGGAAAATATCATCAGGCCACTATTCAATAGCAAAAACGTACAATTATTAATCGAAGTAGCGAAAGATGTACCCGATGTTGTTATCGCTGATGAAATCCGATACAAACAAATCATCATCAACCTGCTTAGCAATGCGATAAAGTTCACAGAGGTTGGCTACGTGAAGTTGAACGTCATATTTTCTTCAGAAAGTAACACGCTGATTTCATCTATTAAAGATACAGGAATAGGGATTGATCAGGAAGATATGGAAAAGCTTTTTCGACCTTTTTCTCAGATTAATCCATCGCTTACCAGAAAATTTGGCGGAGCTGGCTTAGGCCTGGCCATTTGCAGAAAACTTGCAGAAATGATGGGTGGCAATATTTCAGCGGTCAGCGAATCTGGCATGGGTTCAGAATTTACATTCAAAGCCTTGATTGAGCAGCATTACAACAATAAAATATCAAAACCGCATCATCCAAAAACGAATAACAATTCGTTGCCGATTGCGGGCATACACATCCTTATCGCGGAAGACAACATTTTTAACCAGATGATTACCTCAAAAATGCTTGAAAAAGCTGGCTATAAATTTAGTATTGCCAGTGATGGTGTTCAGGCTCTAGAGATGGCGAAAGATGTTCACTACAACATTGTTTTGATGGATATGCAAATGCCACACATGGATGGCGTAGCCGCAACAATCGAAATTCTAGAACTCTACAAAAACAAAGATATTACCCCACCGGTAATAATTGGGTGCAGCGCCAATGCCATGCAGGAAGATAAATACAAATGCCTGAATGCTGGAATGAAAGATTTCCTACCTAAACCATTTACTTTAGACGATATTCGTTCAGTAATGATTAAATGGACAAAAGTTGATTAGTAACTTAATCAAACTATCGTAAAAATATTTTAACGGATTAGTTTTGATCGAATTAATCGTAGTTTAAAATCTATTTTTACGGCCATTTAGCTTATTATTTATGAAAAGAAAGATTAACATCTTCCCTATACTAGTCATTATTTTAGTTTTTTTTGCCCTGAATGCCTACGTGCTTTCGGGTTTTGGCACCTTTAGCCCGTCTGCTTCTTTCGCTCCGTTTTTTTGGGTATTTGTAATATCATTAACAGTAGCCCTGTTTTTTGCAATTAGCCAGATGCGGGCGCACGGCATGAGTAAATTTTTTCAAATCATTACACATGTATTTTTAATTATGCTCACTGCCGAAGTGGTTTTCGCATTTTTTCTGCTCGTTGGCGATGTATTTAGCTTTTTATTATCGATACCTTCAAGCTTCGAACCGCAAGGTTATCAGGCTTTAGGCAGAAATGTTTACTGGGTAGATTTTGCCTTCATCATGTTTTGCTTAACAGTGGTGTTATTTATCTTCGGAATAATAAGAGGTAAATACGCCTACAGAGTTATCAAACACACTTTATATTTCGATGACTTGCCTAAAAGTTTCGACGGTTTTACCATCACTCAAATTTCTGATGTGCATGCAGGAAGCTTTACCAAGCCCAAACAAGTTCAGAAGGGAATAGATCTTATTAATGCACAAAAAAGTGATTTATTTGTATTTACCGGAGATCTGGTTAATAATGCCGCATCTGAAATTGTTCCCTACATTGGCCACTTTTCTCAAATTAAAGCACCTTTCGGTCAGTTTTCAGTTTTAGGAAATCACGATTATGGCGACTACGTGAAATGGCCATCAGAAACTGATAAAACAAATAATTTGCAGCAGTTAAAAGCTCACCATGCAGCACTTGGATTTAGACTTTTACTTGATGAACATGTTGAATTGACCAAAGATGGAGAGAAAATAATCCTGGCTGGAATTGAAAACTGGGGACTTGGGTTTGGGGAACGTGGTGATTTGCAAAGGGCATTGGCAGGCACTTCGGCAACAGATTTTAAAGTATTACTGTCTCACGATCCTTCTCACTGGGAAGCACAGGTAAAGAATAATCCTTCTAAAATTCAACTGGCTTTGGCTGGGCATACCCATGGCATGCAATTTGGCATTGAAGCTTTTGGCATAAAATGGAGTCCGGTTAAATACCGCTACAAGCATTGGGCGGGAATTAAATCGGAAAATGGTCGATATCTAAATGTAAACAGGGGTTTTGGTTTCATTGGCTTTTCGGGCAGAGTTGGTATCTGGCCAGAAATTACGGTGATAGAATTGAAAAGAAAAGTTTAATTACCACAGCTGTAACTAAAAGTATAGTAGATAATTTAATCGATAAATGGTATCTTGTTCTGAAATTATGACCAGATGAAATTTGTTTTACTTCTTCTATGCTCACTATCAGTTTTAGAGGCACCAAGCATTGAAAAGGACCGGGATCGTTGGAAACTTTATTATTTGGATGTTGCACCACAGAAAACTGCCGATAAATGGTTTCTTCCATTTGATGTAGCTGACCGTAGCAACACACGAAATATCAGCATCATTAGTATTTTTGGTGATCATAGAGATAGCTATTACAAGGGTCATATCCATACCGCTATAGATATTAACCCTTTAAAACCAAAGGCTAAATTAATACCAGTATTTGCGATGGCGAATGGAGTGGTTTGTTCGGTTCACCTGGGCGAAAACCAAAAAACGGTCGTTGTTCGTCATACTATGAAAGACGGAAAAACTATGTTTACCAGTTACAAACACTTAAAAGAAGTTTATGTAAGTAATGGAAAACAAGTTGACCAGAACACCAAACTGGCCCGTTTATTTACCAAAGTAGAAAGCAAGAAATATGGGGGAGATTATCATCATCTCCATCTGGAAATCAGGAAAAAATTTGATGATTATGGCTGTGCCAGTTGGTTAACCTTTAACAATGCTCAGCTCAATGAAAGATTTTATAATCCTAAGGATTTTCTAAAACAAAATATCAAATGAATTAATGAGTTGGTAACATTTACATCAACTTAAAACCTTTTACACACAAAAAATTAATAATGGAAATTGCTACGGGCATAAACCTAATCAACCAATTTCCATGTTTTAATCAAAATTTGCGGGTAAATGAAATAGATATATATTCGTTTAAGGAGCGTTAATTTAGAATCGGGGAATAACCTAAGGGTTAGTCCCCGTTCTTCTTTTGACCCTCTTCTGTCCTCCGTTTGCTTATCACCTTGCCAACTGGGAATAATCATTTACCCTAACAGCTATAAATATTTTTGTTCCATAAGATTGGCCGAGGTTCACATTTTATTGGTACAATTTATACAGTTGTGGCGGATAAATCGCTGATTAAATTACAATTTAAAAACTATTTAAATAATCTCGAGACATCAAAACAGATAGATTCGATTTCCCGCAAAGGGAACACGCATAAGTATTTACAGGAGCGTTATTATTTAGAAAGACAAATAAAATCTGGCATAAATACTTAAAAACCAGTATTGTAATAAAATTTATTTGTAGATAAATTAGTGCGTTTTTAAAAATCCTTGAGGGGAAAATTACATTTTCGGAACGAACTAATGAAATGGAATAAGGATTAACCGATGGTTTAATTATTGACAGATTGATTTAATTATGGCCTTTTTTGATCTACACAGCCACCCAGGATTGAAAACATTGTTTCTTCCTCAAAATGGAAATCAGCTTTCAGCATGGCGAACACTTTCTCCAAAAGATGGAATACTCGGCAATATTTTAGAATCTCAGGCATCACTTAAATTATTGTTTGAGAAAGGGAATATCAATTTGATTTGTTTAACGCTCCATCCGCCTGAAATTGGAATGATAGATCAGGTACTCCTAAAAATTGCTGCAAAATTTTTGTTTCCAACGCTAATTAACGCTGATCGCCTGAGAGAGATGTACACATTAACTGCTTCCTATCAGGAAACTTTTCATCAGGAATTTTTGAACATTACTGCTGCCCCACGAGCGGAGGATGACATCAACCCAGCTAAAAAATTAAAATTGCTAACAAGCATACACGATTATAACCCAGAAGATTTCGATACCCTTCACATTGTTTTAAACATCGAAGGCGGACATACGTTTTATGATTTAAATAACCGCGTAAAGGATATTGAAAAAGTAATAGATAATTTCAATGCATTTGTTGCAAAAGGATATAAAATCTTATACTTTACTCCTACTCATTTAACACCAAATGAATTTATCACTCATGCTTATGGCAATAAAATTTTAACCAAGGGGCCGCTTCTGCCAAAAGGAATTGGGTTTAGCCCTTACGGAAAACGAATAGTCGAAAACGCCTACCAGAATGGTGTACTTATTGATATTAAACACATGAGTTTGGTATCAAGAAGGATTTTCTATCAACTCCGAAAAAGAGGTTACCTTCTCCGGAAACCTATTATTGCAAGCCACGTTGGTTTAGTTGGTAACTCATGGAATTTCTTTAACCAGGATGTCATCAACCCAATAAAAAAAAGCTATGGATATAAAGTTCACTGGCTAAAAAATGCCGGTATTTTTGACGATACATATTTTTACCCTCTTTCTATTAATTTATACAATGAAGATGTGAGAGAGATTTTGGAAAGCGATGGATTGATCGGCCTATCACTTGATGTTAGGATTTTAGGTGGGAAAGATAAACCCGGCAGCATACAGAAAGATTTCTACAGCCACGAAGAATTTGAACTGTTAATGTCGGAAAATGCTGATCAGCAAATTGAACTGCTCTGCAAAAATTTGCAAGAAGGCATAATTAACAATGGAGATACTAAAATCAATGCCAATAATCCCGAGCCAGAAGACCTTGAAGATTTGAAAGAAGGAGAAGATGAATTAAATGATATCATTTCGCAAAGAACAACTGATGGTCCTTTTAGAAAAAACTATAATTACCATTTGCGCTTAGTTGTCAACCACTTGCTCAGAATATATCAAATTACCGAATGGGAAGACATGCCGCTGCCATGGAATAATTTATGTATTGGTTCTGACTTCGATGGCTTGGTCGAAGCCATTGACTGCTGTAGAAATGTTACAGAATTTGATAGTTTCGCACTGGCACTGACTAAAGCGCTGGATACCGGTGCCAAACAAAAACAAATTGATTTAGGCTTAAGCACTGAGAAAATTGTAGCCAAGCTGATGTACGAAAACGCCGTAAACTTTATACAGAAAAACCTGACCTAACAAACTTGAGAAACTCTTACTTTGTCAATAGCTTCAAACTGATAGGCAGCCACTAATTTCCTTTTCGATAGGTATTTATAAACCCGCTTCATAAAAAGCTGTGACTCGTTTACCATTTCTGTTAAACGCATTTTTAAAACTTTAAGGGGTTCTTTTGTGAATTTAAGAAAGTTTGGCTAAAACAAATCTTCGGTTATTTAGTTTACCTTTAAGCGCAATAATTTTAAAGCACTCTATGATCATCTATCCCTTGCCACCAAACGAAAATGAACGACTTTCTGCATTGGGGGCTTACAACATTTTAGGTAGTGGAAAAGATTGTGATTTTGATGATCTAACACGTTTGGCAGCTGAAATTTGCCAAACACCTATTGCTTTAGTCACAATTTTAGGGGAAGATACGCAATGGTTCAAATCTGGCTTCGGTACTGATATTAAACAGACGGCGAGAGAAGTTGCGTTTTGTTCGCATTCAATTGCCGGCAATGGCGATATTATGATTGTAAATAATGCAACGCAAGATCATCGCTTTGTTGAAAACCCATTGGTTACCGGCCACCCGGATATTGTTTTTTATGCCGGCGTTCCGTTAATAAACCCCGAAGGCTATGCCCTTGGTACCTTATGTGTAATTGATCATGAAGAAAAAGGATTAAGTGAAAGCCAGATCAATGCACTTAAAATTTTAGCCCGACAAGCACAGCATCAGCTGGAGTTGCGAAGAAAAGTCAGCGAATTGGAAAAAGTTAATACAGCCCTAAGTGAATCAAATCTGTTTATTGAAAAGTTTGCACAACGGGTAGCACACGATATTAAAAATCCGCTGGCGAGCATTATTCTTTCTGCTGAATCATTACGTAAGCGCTTTGATGCCGAAGGAGATGAAAAAGCTGTGAGATTGATTCAGATTGCTTTACGCTCTGCCAAAAACCTTGTTAATTATGTGGATGATATGCTTGATTATTCAAAAGCACCATCAACATTACTCGAAAAACAGGAAACAATTGATTTCAGGTTATTGCTCGAAAATTTAATCCCGATGCTGAACGTACCAAGAGATTTTAACATCAGCATGCCTGAACGGATCAACATTCATACATCGAAAATTGCGATTGAACAAATTATGTTGAATTTGCTCACCAACGCCATTCGCTACAATGATAAAGATAAACCGGAAATTCAGGTTTCCTGTACTTTAGCTGAAGACCAATATGTACTTCAGGTAAAAGATAATGGCAGAGGCATCTCTGAAGAGAATCTTGAAAAGATATTTTTCGAAGGTTTTACAGTGCAGGAGCACGATCGGTTTAACCGCAAAGGAAACGGATTGGGTTTAGATGCGGTAAGCAGCTTAGTTGGTAAAATGAGGGGAAGCATTAAGGTAGATTCTGTACTCAAGCAAGGTACAACCGTTTCCATTTCCCTTCCTAAGTAAGTGATATAAAAGCACCTTCACTTGCTAATGAAGGCTCTTTCTTTACTACATCTTCTTTGATGAAAGCGATTGATCTACCAATATTCCGTTATTCATTTTTAAACTGAAGGTAACCCTCCGTTTGGCCTTAAATTTAACTACAAATAAATCTTCATTACCTTTTAACGTGGCTTTGTTTCCAATATTTACAAACGTTGGATAAAGTACTTTACTGCCATCTGCATGCAACCGATCATAAGTTAGGTTTTCCATTGATTTTGTACCAATGGTATCAACACCCACATATTCATAATCTTTGCTATCGTATGGCAAAGCAAAGCTCAAAGCATTTACATCTTTTAAGCCAATGCCCTTTACTTTAATTTCTACGATCTCATCGTTTTGAAAAACTGATTTCGACACATTTAAAACGATTTTTCCATCTAATTCAGCTTTCGCAGATGTCCTTACGCCACCATCGAGCTGCGTCGCAACATTCGAAATATCAAAGGCATCAATTAATCCATTTTTATTAATATCACCCTTGCTGATGTAACCTTCGAAATCAGCATCACCTTTTCTCAATCCTGTATAATTGCTGTATGATGTAAGGTCATTACGATCGATGATTTTATCATTATTAATATCGCCGGCGATTGAAGCCTCACTTCCAGGAACCCTGAAAATGTACAATTCCCGTCCGGAGCCAAAACCTCCCGCTCCTTTTTCCACTGCGATTTTCAGATAACGGGCTGCCGGATTTCCGTTGATGGAGATAATTTTCGGGTCACCATTGTTTTTCCAGTCAAAGTCGTTAACCTTTGTCCAGGCGGTTTTATCTTCGCTATAAAACACGCTGCCTTTTATTAATGTTCCGTTTCCTCCACCCTGACGTGGCAAATAGCTTAAACGATCCAACTTGTTCACGCCTTTTAAATCTATAATCATTTCGAAAGGATCTGATTTTACACCCCATTTCGTATGCCAGATATTTGATTCATCGAAATCAAAAAGTTTTGAAATCCCCTCTCCACCCTGATTTTCAGCAGTGGTTTTTGCATTGATACCTTTGATTGCGTATTGCAAAGGATTGGCAGCAGTTGTAACATCCAATTCCGTCCATTTCGAAACCCCATCTTTATTCACAGCTCTTAATTTGAGTGAGTATTTTGTTTCCGGAATCAAACCATCGAACAAAAGCGTAGTATCTTTTATCGTAGAGTAGAGCATTTCCCGGAAAAGAATTTCATAATAATCAGCATTCTGAACTTTATCCCATCCTGGTTTAAAGCTAAATGCTGTCCGAGAACCCTCATTAACTTTGAAATTTTGTGGAGCATGAAGCGATCCTTTTGACACCAGAAGCTGATCACTCGACTCAGATTTAAATCCTTTAATCTCCAGAACGATATCATTCTTTGAAATATTCGTGGCAGCAAGTTTCACTAATACCAGTGGATTTTTTATGATTTGAACTTTTTCAAAAGCTGATCCTTTACTACTAAACTGATTTAGATTTGGCTTCTCTTCATAAAAAAACACATTTTCGTTTTTAAGAAATTCTTCTTTGGATAATACCTCGGTTAATTTTATTTTGCCTTTCCCAACTTTTACAGCTATACGGCTTGGCTTCGCCGTTACATTAACACGCACTTCAGTCGTTTTTTCGGCAACAAAACCATCGAAAGTGCCCTTTGTAGCATTGATATGGATCAGGCTTACCGATTTATTTATATCAGATTCAATTAGGGTAGTTGCCGCTTTTCCTGATTGATAAGCCTCGGTTGTTCCATCATCATCATATTCTAAAAAGGAGCTTTTTTCAAACGGATAAACTTCGTAGATACGGGTATTGCTTTTGATTTGCTTGACATTGTTATTCGCCGCAGTTACGGGAATAATGGAACCTGCTTTCACAAAAACGGGCAGTTTCCACAATGGTGCATCGAAATAATTAATCACACGATCTCCCAGATATTGATTGCCGGAAAAATAGTCAATCCAGATTCCTTTTGGCAGATAAATCCCATTTCTGATGTCATTACCATCTTTATCCATTTTAGTTTCCTGATAAATCGGCGCAACCAAAAAGCTCGGACCATACATAAATTGATACTGGGAAGCAGTACCATGCGTATAGGCATTAGGATCGGCCAAAAACATTGCCCTGATGATTGGGAGTCCATCCACCGCTTCTTTGGCAATACTATAACTGTAAGGCAAAAGTGATGATTTCAACTTCAGATAATTTCGGTTGATGGAAGTAACTGGCTCGCCTAAAGCCTGCGGATACTTCTCATTCGAACCCCATCCATCCATGTTTAGCTGCATGGGTGTAAATGTTTTCCATTGAAAATCGCGGGTATTTACTGGTAGATTTTTGCCTCCGAAGATTCCGTCCATATCTGAGGTGATATTGGGCTGACCAGAAAGGCCCGACCCAATATAAGTTGGAATGTGAAAACGAATATATTCCCATAAGCCACCGGTTTGGTCGCCGGACCAGATGGTGGCATAACGCTGTGTTCCTGCCCAGCCATCAAGCGAAATAATAAATGGCCGATCATTGTTCCCGTAGTAAGGCATTGTTTTCGCTACATCCGCTACGCCATTTAAGCCGAAAGAATAGCCTGCGCCTACCCAGGCGACATCAGTTTTCAAAACCCTAACACCTGCATCTCTTACCTCACGAACAATATCGCGTTGCAGCAATGGGCTAATCCCTTCTTTCGGGTGTAGATCAGACTGTGTCCAGAGACCAATTTCTACGCCTTTGTTTCGGGCATAATTGCCTAAATCTTTTAAATTCTGGACATTCCCCTCCAAACTTTGTGTTTGTCCGTAACCTGCACCATAGCCATCGTTAGGTAAAATCCAACCGAAAGGCATATCATGTTTCTCATATCGATCAATAACTGCCCGGGCAGAAAACTGGTAATTATTTTTTTCGCCATTTAGCGATTCGCGAATACCGCCATTAGCTTTCTGACTTTCTTTATATCTTTTACCATCTTCAAAAAGAATTCCTTTTTCATCTTCTTTCCAGAAATCACGGTTATAAGCGTTAAGATGTCCTTCGTAGAAACCAAACTTTGGAATCAATACCGGATTTCCGGTAAGTTGATAATAATCATTCAAAAGTTCCTTTGCTCCAGCATCAACCATGATAAATAGATCTAAATAGCTCGTTTCGTGAGCAAGATGCACCACGCCTTTTTCTTTTAAACCAAAATCATATCTCCCTTTTGAAAAGGTATACCACATGATTCCGTAACCTTTTGTAGACCAATAAAATGGCGTTGGAGAAGCTACGCCGCCATCTGTCCAGCTGTTCTGATTTTCAATTGAAATCGCTTTTCCTTTATGGGAGAACCGACCATTTTGAACACCTCCACCATAGAAAAATTCGCCGGTATTCTCTTTCAAAGCAATGCTTGCTGAATTTTTATCGAGTATAATTGGTGAGCTTTGTTCAAGCACCACGGCTTTATTTTCTAAGTTCAAAATCTTAATCAAACTGCTTTTTTTATCAATTTGAACTTCAATTTTTGAGGTTTTGATATTAATTGTGCCATTCTCGTCTTGAATCGAAAGTTTAGCAATACGCTTCCTTGGATTTTCGACCAGTATCTCAGCGGCAGGCTTTGCTTCAGGACTGCGGATAAAACCACCATCTTCATCCTGAAATACCCTGAAAATATTTTCCCCATAGAAATCAATGGTTAATCGTTGTTTGTTAGATAGCTGCAGTTCAATAGTGGTTCCGTTGATTTGTTTAACATTAAGCACCTCTCCGGCCAAATGATCCTTCATTAGTGCCTGAAGCGTTACACCTGCAGCGGCCTCATTTGATTGGAAAACGAAAAATAAGATTGCCGCAATTACAATGGCCTTAAAAAATTTTAGTTTCATAAACAGAATAAACTTATCATAAAAGTAATGCTCTGGATGATAAAAGCAGACACCTATTTTTGCGCAAACGGTTGACTATGGAAATTTGTTACAAAATAAAAGCCGTAGCAATCTCAATCGCTACGGCTTAAACTGGTACTTAACCTAAATAAATTAATTAATAACCATTATTCCCAAATTCATCAGCATTGGTAATGGCATCCAAAAAGTATTGTGGAATTGGCCTAACAGTATGTTTTTTTGGATCAAAGTTTGGTGCAATGATTGGATTAGTTTGCTGGAAATAAGCAGTTGATAAATTTCCTGTTCTTTTCAAATCAATCCAACGGGTATGCTCACCAGCCAGTTCGCGACCTCGCTCCTTTAAAATATAAGCAACGTTCATTTCAGCTGGTGTGGCCAACATTTCGTTCTCACGGCTGGTGATGGCAGCACGTTTACGGATTACATTGACATAGTTTGATGCTTTCAGAAGATCATTGTTCGCCAGGATGGCTGCTTCAGCTGCAATTAAATAAACCTCGCCTAAGCGGATAATTGGAATATCACCTAACCAGTTCTGATTAGATTGCGCATACATTTTACCTGAGAATTTTTTAAACGCCGGGAAAATATTTATTAAACTCGGCTCATTCGGAAATGATGCTGGCAACTTATAGTTATTCGTTGCCGGATCGAAAAGATCATTAGGATCGGCAACCAGCGCCGGAATTTTTCTCTTATCGGCAGTGGGAATAGTCCAGTTCGGTGTAAAAACTGAAAGACCTACATCGTTGGTCATGTTCTTCTCCTCCTCAAAAGTACCGCCTGAAGCCAGAAAATAATCGGGTCCGGTGTAAGCCTGTCTGGTACTTAAAATGGTTTTACCAACAATAGATGGATCTTTTTGATAAGCCGTGGCCAGTGCAGCAGTAATTAATTTATCGGCACTTGCATAAAACTTGTATGTGAACGTATTCGCAAACCTGGTATCCGGTGTATTTTCCCTAGGATCGAAAATATTTGTTAACAGGTATTTTGTCGGCTTATATTGTTTTGAATTTGATCGGCCGTAAAGCACAGTAGTTTCAATTGTTCCCCATTCTGCACCCCTACCGCCTAAGTCAGGTAAATAGTATTGGCGGGTACGACCTCTATTGAATCCTTCAGGATTTAAGCCAGAAACATCAATTGCCTGTAGGAAAAGGAATTCGGTGTTACTTTTATTGTTTTTCAAATCAAACGCTTTGGCAAAGCCAGAACGCGTAGCATCGCTAAGGTACAATGCTGCATTATATTTTGCAGGGTTGTTTATCAATTCTTCAGCTGTTGTTAAGGCTAATTGCCCATATTGCTCCTTTTCGCCTAAACGTGTGCGCTGCAAATATACTTTTGCCAGCATCGCATAGGCAGCCTTTCTGGCAATACGCCCTCTTAAAGCACCCTGGGTAATTGGCAATTTCTCGCAGGCAAACTTCAAATCAGAGATGATTACATCGTAAATCTCTTTTTCAGTACTTCTTTTTGGCTGGATGTTATTTCCTTCAGTAGCAGCTGACTTTGTAGTGAGGTAAACTGGACCAAACTGCTCTACCAGATTGAAATAAGCCCAGGCTCTCCAGAAATAAGCTTCAGCAACTTTTGCATCAATATCGGCTTGTGAGCTGTAACCTTTAACTTTTGAACTAAATTCAATGGCTGTATTGGCAAGGCCGATGGCCGAGTAACAGCCGCCCCAAACAGTTTTAAGCGTACCTAAATTTGTATTTAAGGTATTATCATAAGTGGTGATACCGATATCAGAACCAGCATAGTTGATCCACAAATCTGTACCCATTTCTGATGGACCAATAAAATCTACCTTCCCGTAGAAGAAATAATTATCAACGTAAATGGTATTGATTAATCCTTCCCATCCAGATTTGTTGGTATAGGCAGTTTCTAAAGTAGTCGCTCCAGGATTTACTTCATCAAGGTATTTTTTGCATGAAGTGGTGCTAAGCGAAAATACAACGATTAAGCCTAACGAATATTTATGTAATGTTTTCATTTCCTTTTTCTTTAAAATTAAAATGAGGCGTTTAATCCAAAAACCATTTGTCTGTATAATGGAAAACTGTCGTTTCCAGCTGTTTCAGGATCAATATTTTTAAGCAAATCGCTTTTAGCAAATACGAAGCTATTATAAGCGGTGCCATAGAATCTAATGCGGCTAAATCCAGCTTTGCTGCTAATTTTTCCAGGCAAGGTGTATCCCAGGGTAATGTTTTTTACCTTGAAATACGATCCATCTACAATTGATAAAGCACTGATGAAGGTGTTACTTAAACTCGTTCCGGTAGTTGGTCTTGGAAAATCGTTCGTAGGGTTTGATGGTGTCCAGTAATTGTAAGTTTCAGGTTGTGCAACTGTATTCCAATAACCCAATAATTGTGCATTAATGGTTTGTCCGTAACGCATGGTCATAAATACGGTTAAGTCAAATCCTTTGTAAGCAAAAGTATTTTGTAAGCCCAAACTAAAATCTGGGGTGTTATGCCCAAGAATCATTCGATCAGAAGCTGAGTAAGGGTGTACACCATTATCGCTAACACCAGAAGCATCAGTTCTAGGTACTGTCGCTAATTTAATGTCACCAGGTTTGGCACCATATTTAGCCGCTTCTGTTTCTTCTCCTAGCTGCCAGATTCCTAATTTTTTATATCCATAAATTACCGTTTGAGGCAGTTGACTTCCGACAAAAAGGTTATTGGTAATTAATGCGGTAGTGGCAACTGAATTGCCTAAATCAAGTTTGGTTAGTTCTTCTGTGGCTCTGGTAAACGTGAATGCTGAATTCCACCTGAAATCTTTGGTATCAATATTTCGGCTATTGATGGTTAACTCAATACCTTGATTTTTTGTTTCCCCGATATTGGCATAGATAAAATATTGATTTTTCGCATCATAACCGCCATCCGTTGGTGGAAGATTTCTGGGATATAAAACCCCTTTTGATTTGGTGTGGAAATATTCTCCGGCAAAATCAACCCTTCCGTTAAACAAAGTAAAATCTAAGCCCAGGTTGAAATTGTAAGAACGTTCCCAGGTTAAGGCTTCGTTGCCTAAAGCACGATTGGTTGAATATAGCGGCAATGCCGTTGAACCGCCTAAGGTAAGCGGAAAATCTCCTGATCTGGAAGCCACCAAAGTACTGTTATTGTAAGCAGGGATGTTTGGATTTCCGGCCACACCATAACCCGCTCTCAACTTAAGATTGGTAACGTAAGCTTTGCTGAACTCCATAAATTTCTCATCACTGATACGCCATGCAGCCGAAACAGATGGAAAAGTTGACCATTTATCGATCAGCTGAGAAACACCATCCCAACGGTTTGAAGCCTGAAAGAGGTATTTACCTTTGTAGCTGTAGTTAATTCTTCCGGCAAACGACATTCTATTTTGTTGCGTGTAACCTGTTGCCTTAGTAGTAGATAGTGTGGCGGCAGCCAAATTATAGAATTCGTAATCATCAAATTCCAGTCCGGTACCAAAAATGAAAGAACGTTCTCCTCTTCTATCTTCGAATGAGGTAATCCCGGTTACAGTAAATTGATGGTCGTTGGCAAGCGTTAAGTTATAGTTGATGATGTTTTCCCACAAATAATTGTAAGCGATATTGTTTTCGTAACTGGCCTCTTTTGCGGTCCTGCCTTCTGAAAGAATGTTATATGATCGCTCGTTCGCGAAAGTACCCTGGCGGTTAGCAGAAAGTGTTAAACCCAGGTTTGAACGAATAGAAAGATTTTTAACAGGCGTAAATTCTACGTAAGGGTTTACGGCCAGGAAAAGGCTTTTCGTATTGTTGATGAACACACCATCAGCATAATTGGCTATCGGACTTACTGCTGAAACACCTGTAAGTGGCAATGCATTTACTGACCCGTCCGCATTGTAAGCAGCACCTAAGGGATAAACGCCGAATGCTTTGTTGATACGACTATTGGTTTGATCACCATTTCTCAGGTTAACCGTAGTTTGCAACCCGGCTTTAAAATATTTGTTAAAATTAACGTCAACACCACCACGAACATTATAGAATTTGGATTCATCACCCTGATAAATACCTTTTTCCTGAATGTAACCCAAAGACATGTAGCCTTGAACTTTTTCCGAACCTCCACGAATTGAAATGTGGTGGTTTTGTTGTGACCCATTGCGTAAGGTTTCATCAACCCAATCGATCCACTGATTATTGTTGATGGCAGTAATTCCGGCAGCGGGTACGCCTGCATCAGTTAAGCTGGCAGGGTAACGGTTGTTGGCGGTAAAATAACGCTCATTAACATAGGTTAACCAGGCATCACCCATCAACGCTTTTGGAAACTCTGCCCGACCGTTAGTACCATAATAAGTATCCACATCAACCTGTACCTTTCCGGCTTTTGCTTTTTTAGTGGTGATCATGATTACCCCATTGGCACCTGCCACACCATAAATTGCTGTAGATGAAGCATCTTTCAATACATCAATGGTTTCAATATCATTTGGATTTAAGCTGTTGATATTTCCAATAATCCCATCAATCACATATAAAGGATTTTGTGAAGCGCCAGGAATTGAACCGACGGTAATTGAGCGGTTACCCCTTAGTAATACGTTCGGCGATTGACCAGATTGGCCGCTTGTACGCTGAATATCCAAACCGGCTACTCGGCCCTGTAATGCCTCCATTGGGCTACTTACCGGATTTAAAGTGATGTCTTCGCTTTTTACACTCGAAACAGCACCAGTTAAATCCTTCTTCTTCACGGTGCCATAACCTACCACCACTACATCATCAAGGTTGGCGATGTCTTCATTCATTACTATTCTAACCTCGCTTTTTCCACTTACAGGAAATTCGGCTGATTTAAAACCAACCAAACTCAAAACCAACGTTTCATTACCGGTTTCAAGATTGAGGGTAAAATTTCCGTTTGCATCTGTAGCTACTGCTGCACCACCACCTTTAACTTTAACAACCACACCAGGAAGTGGACCGCCTTTCGAATCTACTACGGTTCCTTTTACCGGAAATACCTTTGTTCGTTTAATTTTCGACAAGGAAGTGGTTAGTTTTGGCGATTCCACAGCGAGAGATAAGAACGGTAGCAATGCTATCCCTCCTGCTAAGCCGAGAACTCCAAATGTCTTGAACAGACGATTGTCATGTAAATTTTTGCTCATGATTTATAATATTGGTTAGGTTTGGTTAAAAACTTTAAAAAAACTATAACCGTTGAAAGTACAGTTATAATTTCAATCCAAAAAAAACGCATCACTTTTTTTACAAATGAAAATCGTATTCTCTGGTAAAGTTATTGACCAAACAAATCTAACTTCGGAAGGAATGTAAAGACTATATAATCTTTACAATAAGATATAGGATATTATCATAATAATAACATCCAAAATACTGATAATAAAACAATTGACTTAAGTTAGCCGCAATAAGTCATCTAATGAATCCGACAAAATGGATAAAGCTTTTTCCATTTCTCCTAAATCCATACTCCCAAAACCTAAACGACTTGCAGTTAAATTTTTATCTTGATATAATATCGTTTTAGGTAGTAACAATCCATTCTCCATGCATTTCTTACGCAGTTTGATTAAGTTAAATTGACCAAGCCAATGCACCCAAACGGCTAATCCGCGGTGCGGAATGTGAAAGTTTATCTTACCCCTAAATTTTTCGTCCAGTAGTTTTACAAAGTAATCCCGGCGTTCTTTATAATTTTTCTTATTTTTTTTTGATAGGCGGTGCACCTCTCCTTCCTGAATCCAATCGGCAAGCACTTGTTCCTTAATTACATCTACGCCTGAAGATAAAATACGCTGATGTTTTTCCAGTTCTTCAATAAAATTTGCTGGCGCTGAAACAAAACCATAACCAAAACCTGATGGCAAGGATTTTGCAAACGAACCAATATAAACCACTACATCGTTCGAATCAATTGCTGCTAATGGAAGTATCGTATTGTTATCAAAATGAAAATCAAAATCATAGTCATCTTCAACAATGATAAATCCGAAATGGCGGGCCATTTCCAGTAGCTCAATTCGTCGTTTCGCACTTAGCGCAACTGTGGTAGGGTAATGAAAAACAGATGTAAGGTAAAGTAGCCTGATGGTGTTTGATTCGCATATTTTTCTGAGCCGGACAGTATCAATACCATCCTGATCAACAGGAACTGAGATAATTTCAGCACCGCTATCTAGAATACTCATATTGGATTGGTAGTAACCTGGCGAGGCAATCACCACTTTATCGCCAGCAGAAATCAATAACTTTAGTACCAGATATAAACCAATTTCATGATTGGTTGTGGTTAGTAAATTTGCTTCGGCAATCTTCAGTCCCCTGGTTACATTTAAATAGTTGGAAAATTGCTTTTTAAAATTCTGACGGGTTTGTTGCTGCACCTGCCCCCATACCTTCTTGTTTTTGTTCCGCTTAAGTTTAGATACATACAAACTGGCCAGCACGTCGGTATGTACCAGCCTTGCATCTGGTAAGCCATCGTTAAATTGAAGCGGCAGTTCGCTTACTTCAATCGGATCCTCAAGAATTGTAGATCGTTTGAAATTAAAATGGCTAGCAGTTGAAGCTCGAGATGCAGCTCCAATTTCCTTTTGATGCGCTTGTTTTTGACTAGACAAAATAAAAGTGCCCTTACTCGGCGAAATAGCAATAAATCCTTGTGATTCTAAATCTTGAAAAGCTTTAATCAGCGTATTCCGGTTCACCACCAAAAGTTTACAGAGAATTCGAGTACCTGGAAGCTTTGTGCCTTCGGGTAACAAACCAAGTTGTATGGCTTTAATAAATTCAAATACAATTTGTAGATATATTGGTGTTGAGGCACTTGAATCAAGTTGAATAAAACTTTTGAAGGGAATTTGAACCGGACTATCCATTATATTAAAACTGGTATACTTTAGTGGTACGGCAAGATACTACTTTTGCAAAAAAATTAACAAGTGAGAAAATTTTATTTTGCCATGATGATGTTTTTGGGCGCTAATTTATATGCGCAGCAGAAACAAGATACAGTAATTAAGATCAATGATGTGGTGATCACCGAAAACGGTTTTAAAACACCAATCTCCAAACAAAACAGAAATGTTTATATCATTGATAAGGAAATGATTGCCAAATTGCCTGCCCGCAGCATTCAGGAATTATTGCAATATGCAAACGGGGTTGATTTAAGGCAAAGAGGTCCGTTTGGCGCACAGGCCGACATTAGTATTGATGGTGGAAGTTTTGAGCAAACCGTGGTACTGTTAAACGGAACCAAAATAATCGATAGCCAGACAGCACACAATATGTTAAATCTCCCGATTCCGATTGAAGCGATTGAAAGAATCGAAGTGGTACGCGGACCGGCAGCAAGAATATATGGCATTAATAGTTTAACAGGCGCCATCAATATCATCACCAAAAGACCAGCTAAATCAGGTGTACTGGTTGATGCACATACAGGCTCCAACTTTGAAAAAGATACAGAAGGAACAGGAAAAACCTTTTATAATGGTGGTGTTCAGTTAGGCGGAGTGCTTGCCAAAGAAAAACAGCAACATTCGCTTTTTGGTTCGCATGATCAGAGCAACGGTTATCGCTTCAACACACAGTTTGAAAACACCAAATTGCTTTATCAGGGAAATTTTCAGTTTGATGATTTGAACGAGCTGAATGCTTCTTTCGGTTATACCAAAAACGAATTCGGAGCCAATGGATTTTACGCCGCTCCGGGAGACAAAAATTCGATTGAAACTGTACAAACTTCCTTGGCTGCTATTCAATCCAAACATATTTTATCAAATCGCTGGACATTGTTGCCACGTTTAAGTTACCGATATAATTTTGATAACTACCGTTACTTTGGCAACGTAAATCCGAATGCCGGTGTAAGCAAACATAGTACAAATTCATTAGCGGCCGAAGTAACCAGCACCTATAAAACCAACGATGGTGAATTAGGCTTTGGTGGCGAAATTAGAAGTGAAGACATCAATTCATCAAATATTGGCAATCATCGCCGTGAAAACGCTGGTTTCTATGCTCAATACCGAACAAGTTTTTTTGAGAAATTAAATGTAAATGCTGGCGCCTACCTCAATTACAACTCTTCGTATAAATGGCAAATTTATCCGGGTATCGATGCCAGTTATGCGCTTACAGATGAATTTAAGTTGATTGGAAGCCTCGGAACCAGCCAGCGTATTCCTTCATTTACCGATTTGTACCTCAACCAACGCCCTGGGAATATTGGCAACCCTGATGTGAAGCCAGAAAATGCTTTCCAAAGTGAAATTGGCTTAAAGTTTATGCAACGACAACTAACATTCAACACCAGCTTTTTTTATAGAAGCATTGACAACTTTATTGACTGGACCAGACTGGTGGCCACCGAACCTTTCCAAGCAAACAACGTAGGTTCGATGATTACCCGGGGAATAAATTTCCGTTCAAATTATGGCGTCGACATCAATGATTACGCGAAGTTCAATATTAGTTTAGCTTACTCTTACCTCGATTCGAGATTTAAAAACATGACGCAGGTATTGGCGTCAAAGTATCAGCTTTCTGCCTTGAAACACCAGGTGACCAATACTCTTGATTTTAAATACCACAATTTTTCTGTGTTACTGGCAACCCGGTTTAATCAGCGTATGACCAGTAAATCTTACTGGATCAATGATTTCAGATTAAGCCAGGCTATCGATAAATTAACTTTTTATTTAGATGCACAAAATATTTTCGATACGCAATATTTCGAAATCGGTGCCATTCCGCTTCCTTCGCGTTGGTTTAGTTTGGGTGTAAAATTTGTAACGCTTTAAATGCACTAAGCAATTAAAAAACTAATTCGTAATTTTGCGGCAATGATTTTCTACAAAACTGACGAACAAGTGGAACTGATGCGAATCAGTGCACTTTTGGTAAGCGAAACCCTATCTGAAATCGCTAAAATATTACGCCCAGGTTTGGCCACCATTGAAATTGACAAACTTGCCAATGAATTTATTTTAGATCATGGCGCCGTGCCATCTTTCTACAATTATAGTGGTTTCCCTCATCATATCATTACCTCAGTAAACGATGTAGTGGTTCACGGTTTTCCTGGTAAAGAAATATTGAAAGATGGCGATATCATATCTGTGGATGTGGGTGTGATTAAAAATGAATACCATGGCGACCATGCTTATACATTTATCATCGGCGAAGCAAGCAAAGAAATTGTTGATTTGGTTAGAACTACTAAAGAATCGCTTTTTGTGGGCATAAACGAAGCAGTGGTTGGAAAAAGACTAGGCGATATCGGTTTTGCCATTCAAAATCATAATGAAAAGCAAGGTTATGGCGTGGTACGTGATTTTGTTGGTCATGGCTTGGGTAAAAGCATGCACGAAGATCCGCAGGTACCTAACTATGGAAAAAGAGGTTCTGGTTTGATGCTTAAAGAGAACCTGGTTTTAGCTATCGAACCGATGATTAATATGGGTAAAAAAGATGTTTATATTGAAAAAGATGGATGGACGGTAAGAACTAAGGATGGCAAACCTTCTGTTCATTTTGAACATGATGTTTGTGTGAAGAAAGGCAAAGCATTAATTTTATCTGATTATGCACCCATTGAGGCCGCAGAAAAAAGCAACCCAAATCTGAAATCAGATTACTAGAATTATAAAAGATAACTATTAAATCGAAGCGCTAACCCAGACAGGTTGGCGCTTTTGTTTTTGATTAATTTGCAATTATTCACATTGTAGTTTTAGCATCAATAATTTCTAAACCTGGAATCTGCTGGCGCTTACTTGTGCTAACCCTTGCTTGCTCATTCAAACAAAAATTGGAATACAAACACTAATTTGTTAATTTGGCTTTGAAACCAAATCCTGAAAACTATTTATGAGTAATTTAAATTTAGGCGCATTTTGCATGAGCCTTACAGTGAAAGACATTCACGCTTCCAAAGCATTTTACGAAAAACTGGGCTTTGTTGAAACTGGAGGCAACATCAGTCAGAACTGGATTGTGTTGAGAAATGAGGATAAGGTGATTGGCCTTTTTCAAGGTATGTTTGATAAAAATATGCTCACGTTTAATCCTGGATGGGACCAGCAGGCACAGCCTACCGCAGAATTTACAGATGTTCGTGAGATCGCCAAACAACTCACGGCTAATGGTCTGGAACTAAATGAAACCCCTAAAGGTAAAAGTGGGCCTGCTTATATTACCTTAACTGATCCGGATGGGAACCCAGTATTGATCGATCAACACCGTTAGACTTAACTGAAACTTAAATTAACAACAAACAATAATGGCAACAACAAACACTTACTTAAATTTCAATGGAAATTGTGAGGAAGCATTCAATTTCTACAAATCGGTATTCGGAGGGGAATTTACTTACATTGGTCGCTTTGGCGATGTACCTGAAAGTGATGAATATAAAGTTCCGGAAGGCGACAAAAATAAAGTAATGCATGTTTCACTACCTACTGGCGCTTCAGTGTTAATGGGCAGCGACAATAGCGAACAATATGAATCATCATTTGTAAAAGGCAATAATTTTTCGGTTTCTATTGATGCTGAAAGTAAAGAAGAAGCAGATAAACTGTTTAGTGGCCTTTCAGCCGGAGGACAGGTAACCATGCCTTTGGCCGATACTTTCTGGGGTGCATACTTTGGCATGTTCACAGATAAATTCGGTATCAATTGGATGGTAAATTACGATGATCCCGCTAAAATGCAACACTAGAATTTGACACGTAGAGAGGCTGTGAATTCATTGGCAGCCTCTCTACTCAAAATAAAAACGTTTTCTGGATTAATGAAAACCATCATTGTAATTATTTCAACGCAAACGTTTGATCTCGTGATAGATTTGCCTTTTACGATCAGTTGAATAGCTAACCTTAAGGCGTAGTTAGAGTAGAATTTCAACTATCTTCTCGTGATGATCTATTACAAGTAGCACATTCATAAAAAAAAATTAATCTTTCTTATCCGGTCGGATGATCAATCTCAATGTTGGATCATTTGTGATAAAACTCCAAAGCCAGTTAAATGCTAATTTTGCCTTATTTCTAAAGCCCGCAATCGGGATAATGTGAATAAATAACCAAACCAGCCAGGCAAAAAAACCTTTAAAAAAGCCTTTCGGCAAATCGACAACGGCTTTAAATTTTGCAATAATAGCCATAGAACCTTTGTCGTTATATTTAAAGGGTTCCATCGTTTTGCCTTGAGCTACATTAATTAGGTTTTCGCCCAACAAATCACCTTGTTGAATTGCAACCTGCGCCAGTTGAGGATGTCCATTTGCAAACTTTACATCGCTAAGCTGCAAACACTGATCGCCAATGGCATACACATCATCTAGTCCGTTTACTTTATTATGAGCATCTACTAAAATCCTTCGTCCCTTTCCAACAGCATCTTTTGGAACCCCTTCTACTGCCCTTGCCATTACACCCGAAGCCCATATTAAAGTTGCTGCTTCAATTTTTGATCCGTCAGACAGTGAAACTTCTTTTCCATCATAACCCTGAACCAGCCGATCCAGCAATATCTCTACACCTAAATTTTTTAATACTTTAATCGCTTCATTCTGGCTTTTTTGGCTCATCGGTGCAAGCAGCGTTTTCAAACCATCTACCAGGTAAATTTTACCCAATCTGAAATTAGCTTCCGGATAATCTTTTGTTAAAATATTTCTACCCATTTCGGCCATCATGCCGGCAAGCTCTACGCCTGTCGGTCCACCACCAGCGATTACAATATTTGAAAGTCTTGTTTTCTCTGCCGCACTTTCAGCACGAACAGCTTTTTCCAGTTGAAGTAGGATGTGGTTACGCATTTCTACAGCATCCTCTATGCTCTTCATCGGCAAGGCATTTTTGCTAATCTCCTCATTACCAAAGTAATTGGTTTCAGCACCCATGGCCAATACCAATACATCATAATCCAGCGAACCACTGCTCGTCACAATTTTTTTCTGCTCCGGAAGAAGTTCCTGAAATTCTCCCATAAAAAAACGTATCCCTTTTTCCTGAAATAACTTTCGAAAAGGATAACTGATATTGGATGGTTCGATAAATGCAGTAGCCACCTGATAAAGTAATGGCGGAAAAAAATGGTAATTATGCTGATCAACCAGGGTAACCTGATGGGATGATGATTTGGAAAGTTTTTTAGCAATGTTGAGGCCTGCAAATCCGCCTCCTATAATCACAACTTTTTTCATTTTATCTACTATTGATGAGTCTGGAAGATCTAAAATTCTTCTTACTGTTTGTTCAGTACATTATCAACCCCTTCCACAAGAGAATGTTTTATCGGTCGACTTATTAATTACAATTCAGACATCGAAATTACTTTTCAAGCAAAAAATTTTTGAATGATTAAAGTTTAGTACGAAGAATAGTGGTTATCACCCTACGTATAGAAATAGTAACAGGTTTATAAATTCTCGATAGACGTCTCCAACTTCTATCGCAATCAGTTTTATTTCAATTAACTGGCTTGTCTTTTGCTAAACGTTTGCTATGAAAGTACTAATTGAAGCAACCATCGAAAATTTTAACGATTTGATCACCGCAATCGAATCCAATTCAAACCTCGCCGACGTGAAAAATCAGCTGGAAACTGCAATAGCCATGCAGGATCATGATCCCTCAAAAGAAGTTCCTAAGGAAGGTGACCATCCAATCATTGATCGTTTCGAATAATTGAACAACTGTTTTTGCATTAATCAACAAAAGCTGAATCGTTTCCTGTACGATACTAACATTGAATTCCCTGTTCAACTATATGCAGAACAATACCGCTATCACCGCAAAAATCCTTTCAGTCGCTACCCAACGTGGTACTGAAAAGACGACTTGTCCTTCTGAAATTGCCAGGATGCTGTTCCCTGAAAACTGGCGTGCTCACATGGGAGAAGTTGTGGAGGCATCTATTGGCTTGCATCATCAGGGAAAGGTGCTGATCACCCAAAAAGGATTACCCATCGACGTCAATCACATCAAGGGGCCCATTCGCATTAAAATCGTTTGAGATAAAAACAATAGCTTTTATTGGTTTACTTTAATATCTGATCCAAATCTCAGGCATAATTACATCGAACCTTTATCATTATCTGATGTTGTGTGTTAAATGATATACACCATGACAGATCCAAAAGACAAAGAACAAAAAGATCAGGCAGATTCGAAAGAACAGGCGAAAACTTCGACCCAGGAGAATAATGCTAATCATTGGGATCCGCATCAATCGGTAGATGAGGAAGGCAATGAACTAAGTGCTGATGATATAAAATAATATGGCGGATAAAAATATTTTAATGGTACTAACTTCTCATAGTGAGATGGAAAATACCGATAGCAAAACCGGAGTATGGCTAGGTGAGTTTACCGACCCCTATTATGAGTTTATTGATGCAGGTTATACCGTTACCCTTAGTAGCCCTAAAGGTGGCAGGCCACCGGTCGACCCCATGAGTGAACTTACGGAACATATTACAGGTGCCAACCGCAGGTTTGGCGACGACGAGATAGCTAAACATGCATTTTCGCACACTATTCCGCTTAACCAGCTTTCGGCTGAGGTTTATGATGCCGTTTTTTATCCGGGTGGACATGGTCCAATCTGGGATCTCGCAAAAGATAACAACAGCGGACTTTTGATTTTGGAGTTTCTGGATTCAGGCAAACCTGTTGCTTTGGTTTGTCATGGACCTGCTGCCTTAATTAGTGTAGAAAATCAACGTCAGGGGTGGTTACAGAACAAACGTATTGCTGCTTTTAGCAATACTGAAGAAACTTTTGTGGGCCGTAGCGGAAATGTACCTTATTTATTGCAAACCAAATTAGAGGAACTGGGCGCTGAGGTAAAAACAGCATTGGTTCCTTTTCTTTCACATATTGAAGTTGATGGTTTGCTGGTTACCGGACAAAATCCTTTATCAGCTGGCCCGGCAGCCAAGGCACTAATACAATTGTTACAAGCTTAAGCTTTCAGTTAAGATAAATGATGAGCAAAGCCGTCTGCTGTTTGTGCGGGGCTCAACAACTATACTGACCATTCACTATGAAGCATATGCTGAATAGAACTTGTCAGCTATTCAAAACCCTCACCGCATCATTGTGGTGAGGGTTTTGAATGACTATGCCGTTGCTAAAGTTGGGAGATAATTGTCTATTGCTCAAAATAAAGGGGCTGGCAAACTGATTTTACTGACGAGTCCCATAAATAGTAAAGGGAATCAGATGCAATTAGGTAACTAGTTTATACTTCTATATTCTTTTGGGGTATGCCCTACCCGTTTTTTAAAAAGCCTGATGAAATGTTGTGGATATTTAAATCCGAGTTCATAGGCAATCTCGCTAACGGTTTTGCTATGATCGAAGATTTTCTTTTTGGCTACATCGATAATTTTGTTTTGGATATACTCTTGTGCAGATTTACCGGTTTCCTTTTTAATTAGGTCTCCAAAGTAATTCGCTGAAAGATGCATTTCATCAGCGCAATAGGCAACTGAGGGCAACCCAATGGTATAAGGCTTCTCTGAGGTAAAATAGCCATTTAAAAAATTCTCAAAGCGTTCTAAAATCCCCTTATTAATATCATCTCTGGTGATAAACTGCCTGTCGTAGAAGCGATCGCAATAGTTCAGGAACAATTCAACGTTTGATGTAATCAGCTTTTTACTGTGCTTATCAATCGGTCGTTTTAGCTCATATTCTATTTTATCAAAACAATCCATGATAATTTTTCGCTCCTGATCTGATAAATGCAAGGCTTCGTTTACGGCATAAGAAAAGAAATTATAATCGTCTATATTTCTCGCCAGCGACGTACCATTTAGCAAATCGGGATGAAAAACAAGCGCCGTTCCCTGAGGCTGATAATACTCATCTTTATGGTCGCCAATTACCTGCCCGGGTGCTAAAAATATCAATGTACCCTGTTCATAATCATAGTTATTTAAACCATATCTTAGATCACCACATTTAATTTGCTTTAAAAAAATTGTGTAAAAATCATATTGTAACCGCCTGAATTGACGGGGGGCTGCATTTTCAAGATGTACAACACTAATTAGAGGATGTAAAGTCTCCTGATTATTAAAATCATTGTACTCACTTATTTTCTTGAAGTTTACAATTTGTTCCATGTGCTCGTTTCTTATTCAAAAATAAACAATCGGACTCCACTTTTTTCATATCTATCATCCAATCAGTAATATTGGTTATAAATACAGGAATCCATCTACCCTCATCATGGTTAGGTATGCTGAAATTTGGAGCATCACTAACATTATATAATAAATTTATGAAAAATGTATTTTATCTGTTTCTTTTAATGATGTTGGCCAAAAGCGGCCTGGCTCAGGAAACTCCGATATTCCCAAGAGGAGAAATTTCAAAAACGAACAATCATACCGGCGATGTATGGCTTACCGAACTGAATAAAGCGGATAGTGTAATTGATTGTGCTTTGGCAACTGCAACCTTTGCGCCGGGAGCAAAACTGGATTGGCACATCCACCCAGCCGGACAGATTTTAATAATTACCGAAGGAACAGGATACTACCAGGAAAAAGGAAAAGCTATTCAGGTGGTGCATAAAGGAGATGTAATCAAATGTGTTCCGGGCGTACCGCATTGGCATGGAGCTTCGCCTAAAAGCATCTTTAGTTACATTGCTGCAAGTACAAACGGCGCAAAAAATAAAACCGTTTGGCTACAAAGGGTAAGCGATGCAGAATACAACAATTTAAAACAATAATTACCTAACACCTAAACTCATGAAAACTTTAATTTTTGGATTACTACTCATCGGCTTAACTCAAATATCAATAGCGCAAACGCAAAGCCAACCGATTAAAACACCTACAACGGCGGAACAGGAAATCTTAAATCTTTCAAAAGAGAAATGGGTTTGGATGGCTGACAAAAACGTAACTGCTTTAGAAAAACTATTTGACGAACAATCGGTATTTGTGCACATGGGTGGAAGCTGGGGAAAAGACCGCGAAATAAGTGTAATTAAAGGTGGAGGCATCTGGTACAAAAAAGCAGAAGTACATGAGGCTTCTGTAAAAATAATCGAAAACACCGCGATACTTTTGAATAGAATTACCTTACTTGCGGTGGTTGGCGGCAATGAGGTTACCAATCCGTTTATTGTAACCGAAGTTTATGTTAAAAAAGATGGGAGCTGGAAAATGGGTTCACTTTCCTTCACTAAGATTAACCAGCCTGCAAAATAGCTGATCAATTATGAAAAAACCATTTAGAATTTATTTTAGCTCAATTTGCTTGATGATCATGGGTTATACCTCATCGTATGCCCAGAAGAAATTTAATCAAAAACCACTGGTAATTGTTGATCAGGGTGCATTTTCTGCCGGTGGTTCGGTTATAAAAAGTGATGGCGTATTTGATGCACTTAAACCGTGGAACGTACCGCAAGGCGGACAAACCCGACATGGTGATCATGCCGACGTGTTCTACCAGATTCCTCAAAAGGCAAAAAAACATGCCATGGTATTTCTTCATGGTTATGGTCAAAGCAGGCGAAGCTGGCAAACCACTGCCGATGGAAGAGAAGGATTTTCTGATTTATTTTTAAGAAAGGGCTATAGTACCTACCTTGTTGATCAGCCTGGACGCGGTGCCGCCGGCCAGACCACAAAACCCGCACAAGTTACAGCCGTTCCTGACGATCAAACCTGGTACACGCAGTTTCGCATTGGTCTTTATCCGGCATTTAATGCTGGAGTTCAATTCCCTAAAGATAGTTTATCAATGGATAAATTTTTTCGTATGATGACTCCGAATACTGGCAGTGTAGATGAATCGATGGTGGTAAATGCAATGTCATCAGTTTTTGATCGGTCGGGAGATGGGATTTTGTTCACACATTCTGCAGGTGGTGCTCCCGGATGGAAAACGGCAATCAAAAATGAACATGTAAAGGCGATTGTTGCCATTGAACCGGGTGGATTTGCCTTTCCTGAAGGTGAAGTACCCGAAGGAAATAGAGGTGGCAAAGGATTGCCGCTAAACGAGTTTAACAAGTTAACCAAAATCCCTATTGTAGTTTATTTTGGTGATTTCATCCCCAAAGAGAATACCAATGCAGCGTCATTAAATTTTTGGCGAGGAGTTCTGGCTACCGGACGACAATGGGCTAAAGTTGTCAACGCACACGGCGGCGATGTAACTATTGTCCATTTACCCGAAATCGGAATTAAAGGCAATACCCACTTTATTATGTCTGATTTAAACAACAAGGAAATAGCGGAGGTAGTTGCAAAATGGTTGCACGACAAAAAACTTGATCAAAAATGAAAAAATTAATCATCGTAATATTTTTTTTAATGGGTTTTATGGGATTTAGCCCTGCAAAGGAGAAACCGTTAAGCAAAACATTAACCATCAAGCAACAAAAACTTATTATCATCTCAGCGTTGACAGCAAAGGGAGATTTGATACCCCTTAAAAAACAACTTGCCGCCGGGCTTCAGGCCGGATTAACTGTAAATGAAATTAAGGAAGCACTTGTTCACCTTTATGCCTATTGTGGATTTCCGAGAAGCATCCGCGGATTGCAAACTTTTATGGTGGTGCTTGACGAGCGCAAAAAACAAGGTATCAAAGAAAACCTGGGCAAACAGGCTACTCCTATTCATGATGATAGGAGTAAATTTGAAAGAGGTAAATCAGTATTGGAGACACTTACGGGTGCATCGCAAGACGGGCCAAAAGCCGGATACGCTGCTTTTTCCCCTGAAATTGAAATCTTTCTTAAAGAACATCTCTTCGCTGATATTTTTGAAAGAGATATACTGAGTTTTGCAGACCGGGAATTGATCACCGTATCCGTTTTAAGCAGTATTGGAGGTGTGGAACCTATGCTAAATTCGCATTTCGGAATCTGTTTAAATCTGGGGATCACGCCCGAGCAGTTGCGGCAGTTTATTACCATCATTGGAAATGAAATAGGCAGAAAAGACGCAGAGAAAGCTAATGTTGTTTTAACGGCGATCGTGAACAGCAAAAAGCAAATACCTAACTAGTAACAATGGCTTCATATTATCATGATGAAAAATAATCTAAAAAACCTGGCAGTATTACTATTCATGTTTACAGCAGCCTGCAAAGAGGGTGAACAAAAATATACGAGTAATTTACTTTTCCCTCAGGGAGATAAAAATACCAATAGCAATTTTAAAGGCGATGTTTGGGTGAAATCTCTGGTAGATCCGGATAGTTTAAATGAAAACGCAGTAGGCAATGTAACTTTTGCCGCCGGAGCGAGGAGCAACTGGCATACGCATCCTGCGGGGCAAATTTTACTTGTAACTGAGGGTGTTGGCTATTACCAGGAACAGGGAAAAGCTAAAATAGTATTGCGCAAAGGAGATAGTATAAAGTGCCCGCCAAATCTGGCGCATTGGCACGGAGCCAGTCCGGATACAGCATTTGTCCAAATTGCCATCACTGGTAGACAGCACGGACCAACAAAATGGCTGGAGCCGGTATCGGATGCGGATTACAGAAATTAATACTATTCATCCTGCTCAAAAAAGATTTCGCTGACGTATTTATCCAGCTCATCAAAAAGAAAAATAAATAGCGCATGATTAATTGGCGATTATTGAAATCTACTGATGCAACACCCAATTGTAAAATCATTTTTTAGTTTTTGAAGGCCATTCGTTTTCTATTACTTTCGGAAAAAAAATCAGATACATGAGTTCACTAGCTATATTCCGCAAGGTTGCAGTTGCAGAAGGGATTTCTTATTTGCTGCTTCTCTTTGTAGCCATGCCTTTAAAATATTTTGCCGATATGCCATTATATGTGAAATATACGGGTTGGGCGCATGGTTTACTATTTGTGCTATATGCTGCAACTCTGGTATTGGCATGGCAGGAACAAAAATGGAAATTCGGTAAAGCGGTATTGATTTTCTTAGCCTCACTTTTACCTTTTGCACCCTTCATTGTCGATAAAAAATTGAAGGATGAACGTCCTGAAAACGCAAAATCCATATAATAAATGGGTTACGAATTATTTTAAAATAATTTTGTGATTTTGCCAAGTGTTACATACATTTGCAACCCCGTCCAACAGATGCCCGGATGGCGGAATTGGTAGACGCGCTGGTCTCAAACACCTGTGGGAAACCGTGCCGGTTCGACTCCGGCTCCGGGTACGAAGCCTCATTACGTAAGTAGTGAGGCTTTTTTTATTCCTTTCTCCAATACTTTCGTACTTATGGCCGATGAAGATCGTATCACAATAGTTCGCCTAATTCTTATGGCATCCCCATCCGAGTTCTATTGCATAACCAAGGCATGATGATTGCATTTTAAGGCATTTTTTAAAACGCGATCATGCAACTGCGACTACACTGCAAATTTTAGCTAAGCTTTTGGCAAGCGTTCTCTGATTCGGGCAATATATTTTTGGCGATAGAACAGATCTTTGATAACAGGAAATAGTTCTTCCGAGGCATCTGGATGTTGATCATGCTGCAATTGTAAATCCCTTAGTTCATTTTCGAGCTGTTTTTCAATCGCATCAACATCATTTTTTACCTGAGCTAATTTTTGCGCATCGGGTTCAAATTCCAAATCCATTAAAGCCTCGTTTACATCCATCATCTCCATTAAAAATGATTGCGGCAATTGGTAACCTTCATCTGTCGCAACAATACCCTTTAGCTCCAGTACATATTTTAAGCGCTTGTTCGCGTTGCTCAAGGTTTGGTAAGCCTTATTGTTAAGTGTAGACAAGTGTAAAACCTCCTCCTGCTTCTCTTCACTTTCATTGGCATAAAAATCAGGATGAAACATTTTGCTCAAGGCATAAAATTTTGCTTTAATGGCATTTTGATCTGGATTGAACTGAACCGGTAATTCGTAAAACTCGAAATAGTTTGCTTGTTTCTCTTCGCTCATGAGTGATATCAATTAAAAAGCCGCAGCTGCAAAGATTGAAATAGCCAATCTATCCAGCTGCGGCAATATTATAAATTTGGTTTTACTTACCGAAAGATTTTAAAATATCATTACCAAAAGCAAACACCATCAGGCAAATCAAGATCACAAAACCTACGATTTGCGCCTTCTCCAGCACTTTTTCGCTTACCGGCTTACGTTGCACCATTTCGATTAATAGAAACACTACGTGACCTCCATCTAAGCCTGGAATTGGCAACAAGTTCATAAAAGCCAGTGCCATTGAGATTAATCCAGTCAAAGTCCAGAATTTAACCCAGTCGAATGTCGATCCATAAACTTTTGCAATACCTATCGGGCTACTGATGTTACGGGCACTTAGCTTTCCTGTTATCATTTTACCGATGCCCTTAGCATTATCTAAAAACGTGCTCCAGGCCATCGTTGCACCAATTGGCAACGATTCTGCAAAACCAAATTCAACATGGGCGGTCTCCGGCATTTTAAAATTAGGGGCAATTCCAATCGTTCCTTCCTTCCCTACCAGCACATCAAAATTAATTTCCTTTCCTTTACGCAGTGCATTAATGGTAATTTGCTTGTTTTTATTCTGCGATACTTCTTCTTTAAACTGATCGAAAAAAGTAACCGGTTTTCCATTTACTGCCAAAATGCTATCCCCTGGTTTTATTCCTGCAGCATAAGCTGGATAAACAGGTTTGACATACGGTCTTCCAAATATTTTATCAAAGAATGATTGCTGATCAGCCTTTTCATCGGGCGCCAAAACAGTGGCTACACTGGCCATCCGGTAACGCGGAGCAATGAAATTTTCCTTATCATTTTTTGATAGTTTGTTTAAGATCGTATCCGGAACCGAAATATAAAGCGTTTGGTTTCCTCTTAAAATGGTCAGTTGGGCTCCATCAAACAAAACCTTACTTGAAATGGCATCTTCAAATTTGATTAACTTACTTCCATTAATGGCTAAAATACGATCTCCGTTTTTAAGTCCAATCTCTTTACCAATATTACCTACGGAGATTCCATCAGTTAATTTTCCATTTACAGTATAATTCTGACCATATTTAAATGTAAGCATCCAGAAAATAATGATACCTACAATTACGTTGACGATAATACCGCCAAGCATAACAATTAAACGTTGCCAGGCTGGTTTTGAGCGAAATTCCCAGGGTTGTGCCGGTTGGGCCATTTGCTCGGTATCCATACTTTCATCGATCATTCCGGCAATTTTAACGTAACCACCCAGCGGCAGCCATCCCACACCATATTCAACATCTCCTTTTTTAAAACTAAATAGTTTAAATCCCCAGGCATCAAAGAATAAATAAAACTTCTCTACTTTAATCCCAAATGCCCTGGCTGCCAAGAAATGCCCTAATTCGTGTAATATTACCAATAAAGACAATCCGAGCAACAGCTGCCCCGCCATAATCAATCCATTCATATGCTATTCTAAAATTTTTATGTTAGATGTTAAACTTTACTTTTTGTTACTAATTCGCCGGCTAAGATACGGCTATGTTTGTCAGTTTCTAAATAATCGGTCAATTGTGGTTTTTCAATGAAACTGATTTCTTCCATGCACTGCTCGATCACTTCGCTCATTTGCAGGAAACCAATCTTATCTTTCAGGAAAGCTTCCACCACTACTTCATTCGCTGCATTTAAAATGCAAGGCATGTTTCCACCTTTCCTCAATGATTGAAAAGCAAGATCCAAATTTTTAAAGGTATCCAGATCAGCTTGTTGAAAGCTGAAAGTTGGATAGTCCAGGAAATTAAAACGTTTGAAATCATTTTTTAGCCTATCGGGATAATTTAAGGCATATTGAATAGGCAATTTCATATCCGGAACGCCCATTTGTGCTTTCATCGATCCATCGGTAAACTGAACAATGGAATGAATAATTGATTGTGGATGAACAATGACATCAATTTGGTCTACATTGAGATCAAACAGCCACTTTGCTTCAATCACCTCTAAACCTTTATTCATCAGCGAGGCTGAATCAATGGTGATTTTAGCGCCCATCACCCAGTTGGGATGCTTCAACGCCTGCTCTTTTTTTACAGAAGCAAGAAAACTTTTATCCTTTGATAAAAAAGGCCCGCCAGAAGCCGTAAGGTAAATTTTTTCAATCTCATTCTGTTCCTCTCCTACCAGACATTGAAATATGGCAGAATGCTCAGAATCTACCGGAAGAATTTTAACCTGATGTTGCCTGGCCAGTTCGGTAATATATTCTCCGGCAACCACCAAAGTTTCTTTATTGGCTAAAGCGATGTTTTTGCCCGCTTTGATGGCAGCAATAGTTGGCTTTAATCCAACTGAGCCCATTAACGCAGTAAGCACAATATCACTTTGCGGATAAGCGGCGACCTCTGTTAAGGCGGCTTCTCCCGCCAACACCTGGATATCTAAAGATGACAAAGCATCTTTCACATATCGATATTGGGTTTCATCACAAATTACTACTGTTTCAGGTTTAAATTCCTTTGCCTGTTGAATAAGCAACTCTGAATTTTTTAGCGCAGATAAAACAGAAACCTTAAAAATTGCAGGATTATCCCGAACCACTTCAAGGGCTTGCGTACCAATGCTTCCTGTAGAACCTAATATGGTAATGTTTTTAGGCAATTGTTGTATTGTTGTATTGTTCAATTGTTTTCTTTCATTTGTTTAAGACTATCGTCTATACTAGATTGCTGTCGTATTCATCAATGATGCATCCCGACCTCACAGGCTGATTTTTTAGCGACTGCAGATATCTTGTTTCTCAACATGACATCGACAGTTGAAGTCGCTGCAAATCGCAAATCCTTAATTGATGCGCCTATATTAATTTCAAATTCATAATTTACGCAACAATAAAGTGCTCTAGGCCATCTGCCAATTTCCTGTCGTTACTCAACCTTGGCACTTTATTTTGTCCACCCAATTTTCCTTCACTCTTCATGTAATTCACAAATGCATCTTTCTGCAAGGTACGAATAACTAAAGGCTGTAAGATATTTCCCTCAATCAGGTCAAAGTAGTAAATATTTTTCTTTTGCAAAGCCTGATCTACCTTTTTACTAAAAGCGGCTAGATCTTTTGGTGCTGAAGAAAATTCTACAAACCACTCATGATAAGGAAGTTCCCCATCCTGAGGATTGACCTGCGGCGCAACGGTAAATTCAGTAATTTCTACTTTTTCTTCATTCGCTACCGACAATAAAGCATGCTCTACTTCCTCACCAATAACGTGTTCGCCGAAAGCCGAAATAAAGTGTTTAATTCGGCCTGTCACTACGATTTTATACGGGCTTTTAGAAACAAATTTAATGGTATCGCCAATGCTGTAACCCCACAAACCTGCATTAGTATTTAAAACTAGTGCATAATTCGTATCCAATTCAATCTCGCCAAGCGATAGTCGTGTTGCATTTTCATTGTAATACTCATCTGCTGGAATAAATTCGTAAAAAATACCGGCGTCAGCCAAAAGCAATAGACCTTTGTCGTTTTGACTATCCTGATAAGCGATAAATCCTTCTGATGCCGGATAGGTTTCGATAGCGTCGATTTTCTTACCAATGCTTTGTTCAATTTTTGCCCTGTACGGCTCAAAATTTACGCCTCCGTAAATAAAAAGGCTAAAATTTCTAAATATTTCAGAGATCTTCTTCCCGCCGGTCTTTTCAGAAAGTTTATCAAAATACATTTGCACCCATGGTGGAATACCCGATATCAAGGTCATATCCTCATTGATAGTTTCCTCAACAATAGCGTTAACTTTCTGCTCCCAATCTTCAATTATATTTGTCTCATAAGACGGCAGCCTGTTTTTCTGCAGGTAAGCCGGAACATGATGTGCAACTATACCCGATAAACGGCCAACGTTAATGCCATTTTTTACACTTAACACCGGGCTGCCTTGCAGAAAGATCATCTTTCCATTTACAAAATCGGCTTTGCCCGTTTCATTGATATAAGTTAAAATAGCATTTCGGGCAGCTTTAATGTGCTCCGGCATAGATTCTTTAGAAAGTGGAATATATTTTACGCCAGAAGTGGTTCCCGAAGTTTTAGCAAAATAAAGCGGTTTGCCTGTCCATAGTACATTGGCTTCACCAGCTACCACGCGGTCTACATAAGGCTTTAATCCTTCATAATCATGAATCGGAACATGTTTTCTGAAATCATTGTAGTTTTTAATTTCCGAAAACTGATGATCTCTCCCGAATGCAGTTTTTTCAGCAGTACGAACGAGATTATTAAGTATTCTATGTTGAGCATCAACGGCATTGTTCTTCCATTTGTTGATTTTCCAAACCGCGAATGCTGCAAAAGGTTTACTTAACCATGCTTTTAATCCCATATTAAATGATTGAATTTTGGATGATTAAATGATAGAATGCTTTCCGCTAGACGATATTATGAAGAATATCTGGATGCTCATCTCCCTTATACTCGCCTGCAATTTTACGATAAGCTACCGTTAAAGCTACGCTTGATAAGGGCACAATAATAAATGAGCTCAAAATATTTACAATGAAAGCCACAAACGGCCAATGTAAGAGATTGAATAATAAATAGATTAAATACCCACCTCCAAGCACCAATAGCAACAATAAAATCTTGGTAAAATTTCCTTTTGTTATCGCAAGGCTTAATTTAATCGATTCAAACGGAGCAGAATTTCTATCGATGATAAAAAACGGAAAAAAAGAAATGCGCAACCAGGTAATAAATATTGCTATAATGCCGACAGAAATAGCCACATTTTTAACAACATCAATATTAATTCCGGTATAAATAAATGGAAAGGCTACAAGAATTACAACCAGGTAAACCCCAAAAACACATGCAACAAAATATAACGTTGCAATAAGGAAACGAATAATTTGTTGTCTTGTTGGTAAGGTATCTACAATTTTCACATCATTATCCTCATCATCCATCAAATGAAAGATGTATTTAAACAACGAGAGGTTGATGGTGAAATAGAGAAAAACGAAAATAATGGCCATTACTACACTAAGGATTTTGCTTACATCCTTAATAAAGAAAGCCATTAAACTTGACGCACTTGCAGTGATGAACATTAAAAAACACAGCGTAGCAATAGAAAAATAATGCTTTCTGGTAATGCCCCATGCCTTTTGGATCACATCGTTGACGGCAAATGTACTTTCTTTTAAATAATTAATCATTTAGTTTTTAATTGGTTAGTACTTGGTTTTAGTTCTTTACACAAGTTTGGATTTATTCCACTCGCTTAAACTTATTGCCAATTTTTTACTGATCCTTTTCTATTTTCCATTGCCTCCATTAAACACCACTCTTTTAAACAAGTCCTGAATAAAGCCTAAACCATAAGCGGTGAGTTGGATGAACGAAGATATAATGCTCAAAAATGCAACTTTTAACGATTTATTTACAGCCCAGGAATGAAAAAATATCAACAAAAAGTAAATCAATACCAGAAAGTTACAAACATAAGCCAATGGTGGGTAAATTAAGTTGCACAATATCGTGAAGCCAACAAATAAGGTAAAGGCTGCAGGGAAAAAGTGAACTAACTTTAATTCTTTGGGAAAGTGTTTATAAATGTTAATTCTTGCCCGACCGAAAAAATGCAATTGCTTGTAGAACTGGCTGAAGCTGGTACGGCGTTTATGATAAACCTTTGCTTCCGGAATTAATCCGATTTTAAACCCGGCTTCATGGATTCGGATGCTGTACTCGATATCTTCACCTAACCTGGTCAGGATAAAACCCCCAACTTTCTCCCAGGCCTGACGAGAAACGCCCATATTAAAGCTACGTGGATGAAACTGCCCGACATGCTTTTTGTTGCCGCGAATTCCACCTGTAGTAAAAGGAGAAGTCATAGCATAACTGATTGCTTTCTGAACCGGCGTAAAACTATCATGTGCTGCATCCGGACCACCATACGCATCCAGATGATGTTCATAAAGGTAGTTTTTTACAATTTCCAAATAATCTGGCGGTACAAGAATATCTGAATCGAAAATGATGAAATAGTCGCCATTTGCCCTTTCAAAGGCATAATTTCGGGCGAATCCTTGTCCTGCATTTTCCTTGAAATAATATTTAATATCAAGTTGATCCTGATAAGAATCTACGATCGCTTTTGCATCATTTTTTGAACCATCTTCTATAACCAAAACTTCAAACTGTAGATACGTTTGCTTGGTTAATGTATACAAAAGTTCGTCAATTTCCTGCGGACGATTATAAAGTGGAATAATGATAGAGAAAAACATTTCTTGGAGCTGAAAGCGGAAAGACTAAAGCTATTTGCTTCATTCTTTCTGTTTATTTTAATTCTTTTTCTATTAAATATTGATTTCTTTCTGGCGCATTACGTGATAGTAACTCCGCAATAAAGCCTGCGAGGAACATTTGTGAGCCGACTACGATGGCTACTAAAGACAAATAGAACAACGGTTGCTGTGTAACATCTCGATAAGCTAAACCTTTCCAGATCAGCACCTGCTTTTCTACAAGAACATATAGCGACATGATGATACCTAAAAAAAAGCTCAACACACCCAATGAGCCGAAAAAGTGCATTGGGCGTTTACCGAATTTTCCTACGAAAAAGATGGATAGTAAATCTAAGAAACCATTGATAAATCTGCTGAAACCAAACTTGGTTGTGCCGTATTTACGGGCCCTGTGTTCTACAACCTGCTCAGCAATTTTATTAAAACCTGCCCATTTTGCAATTACAGGAATATAACGGTGCATTTCTCCATAAACCTCGATGGTTTTGACTACATCGCTTCGGTATGCTTTTAAACCACAGTTGAAATCGTTAAGCTCGATTCCGCTCATTTTGCGGGTAGCTGCGTTGAACAGTTTTGTAGGTACGGTTTTGGTAATCGGATCGTAACGTTTCTTTTTCCAGCCTGAAATCAGGTCTAACTTCTCCTCTTTAATGCGACGATAGAGTTCTGGAATTTCATCTGGACTATCCTGTAAATCAGCATCCATGGTAATTACCACATCGCCCTGAGTGGCCTCGAAGCCAACATTTAAGGCTGCAGATTTACCATAATTTCTTCTGAATTTGATACCTTTTATTGCTGGATTTTGTAATCTTAATGACTCAATAACTGCCCAAGATTGATCTGTACTTCCATCATCAACTAAAACAATTTCATAACTGAAATTATTTTCAACCATCACTTTATCAATCCATGCCGTTAACTCGGGCAGTGATTCATCTTCGTTAAATAAGGGTACTACAACTGATATATCCATTTATGAGTATCAAGATTTGAGTATCTAGTATCAAGACTTAAAATCTATCAACAAACTCTTTTAAAATAAAACGTGCAAATTTCATCAAATTAAATGATAAAACCTGCACGTTCGAAATTTTATAAAAACAGATTAACCTTCTTTAGGAAAAGTGTTAAAAGTAGTGGGTTCTTTTTTCTTTAAAATCGCAGCAAGGATTAATGATAAAACCCCATACATGGCCAGAGATACTCCAAAACTGGTAAACGAATTTTTAAATGTGGGAGCAAGTTTTTCTTCCATATTACCAGCTTTTTCCAATGCTTCGTCAATTTGTTCAGATGCCATTCCAAATTTTTCCATCATAGCCCGCTGAGAATCGGCAATTGCAGCAGCCGCTTTTGAAGGCAAATCCGGATCGATTACAGTCATTAACAACACATTGTACAAAACAGAAACAAGAGCCAAGATTAACGCAATAATCAAATAGGATTTAAAAGCCTCTCCAAATGTCCAAAAACCACCTATCTCTTTTCGAATGGTAATGCCGACAAAAACCAGCAACACAATAAACACAATTAGAATAATGAACGGCAAGGCAAAATTAGTGTAAAGCATTACCGGATTAATAAAATGAAGTGTAAGGGATATTATAACCGATACAGCTGCAAGTATGAAACCATACTTTAGAGATAGTTTGGAAATTAGAGCACTTTTGTCCATCGTTTTTAATTTAGTTATTGATTGTTGTAATTAATATATAAGTAGCAGAATCGAACGATTTGTTACTGCTAAACTGAATTATTTCTTTTGTCGTGGTTGCACTCCCCTCTACATCAAGGAAAAATACCATAAACGGAACAAATAATTCCTGCATCTCTTCGCTGATGTTTAAGCTTGGAGCTGTTTTACAAATCTCTTCTACACTACTTTCAGCAAGTTGTTGATTGCTGATCATCTCTTCATAAATTTCAAACTCATCTTGAAATTCATCATCTTCAACCAATAAAAACTCCTTTAAGAAATCGCCTAATTCCGGTTCAATATCTTCATCTTTACACTCTTTGATGTATAATAGCAGGTTAAGAAGTTCTGTACCTCTATCAATCGTTTCTTCTTCGATGTTTGCCCATTCTTCACTTTCGAGATAATCATCTTCCAGTTTTTGAACATCACTACTAAAAAAGTTAACCATCAATAAATCAAAGAATACTTCACGTAGTTCTTCAAATTTGGAATGCGAATCAAAAACGGCATCAAAAGCAGTTGCTTTATCCAAAAAGTTAGCATCAAGTTCAAAAGCTGCAATTAACTCTGTTTCAAAACTATCGACATTTATTGCCGAAACTTCGGCGTATTTATTTAGCGAAGCGACAAGCGCTTTTTTTACTCTGTTATCCATATTTTAAAATTTGAAGGAGCAAAAACGAAAGAACAAAGATTAAAGAACATTGGCATAATTACAATTCTCGTATGGTTGTTTATCTTTTCTGCTACTTATTATTGATTTTGTTCTTTGATCTTTAATCTTGAAAAATTTGACTATTATTATAAACTAACGTTACTTTTCCGGTAAGTTCTGTTCCTAACAGCGGACTGTTAGCCGATTTAGATTTATTGCTCGCTGAATTGTACAACCATTTTTCATTCGGATTGTAAACAGTAAAATTTGCTTCAGCATCCGCTGCAATTACCGGAACATTTAAATTTAGCAATTTACGTGGGTTAATCGCCACCTTTTCTGCGATTAAACTAGCATCTAACCCGGCTTTTAACAGCAAAGGAAGCACAGTTTGTAATGCAATGATGCCGTAATGTGCAATTTCAAACTCCACATTCTTAAATTCTATTTCCTCCGGACGATGTTGCGAAGTAATGGCGTCAATCGTTCCGTCTTTTAAACCAGAGATAAGTGCTTTTACATCAGCTTTGCTACGCAACGGGGGTTTCACTTTATAATTGCTGTCAAAATCGGCCAGCAACTCTTCTGTAAAAACCAAATGGTGTGCAGTCACATCACAAGAAACCTGAACACCATCTTTTTTCGCCTTACGGATTAGTGCCACCGAGCCTGCTGTAGAAATATTGCTGATGTGGATTTTCGTTTCATTGTATTGCGCTAAAAAAATATCTCGGGCAATATGCATTTCCTCTGCCAGGGCTGGTAAACCTTTCATCCCTAAAAGCACAGAGTTTTTACTTTCGTTAATCTGCGATTTTCCTGCAATGGATTTATTCTCCGGATATACCATAAGCAAAGCATCAAAACCTTTCGCATACTGAAGCGCCCTACTCATAAAGCCATCATCCTGCAAAGACTTATCGCCATCAGAAAACGCTACAGCACCTGCCTGCATCATATCAAAAAGTTCAGCAAGTTCTTTGGCTTCCCGATTTTGACTGATAGCGCCAACCGGATAAACACCAACCAGGTTATTTTTTGCTTTATTGATAATGTACTCCACCTGCGATTTCGATTGAACAACCGGACTGGTTTGCGGTAAAAGTGCTAAACCTGTAAAACCTCCGGCTTTTGCCGTTGCTGTTAGAGTCTGAATATCTTCTTTGGTTTCAAAACCAGGATCGCCGGCTACGCAATTTAAATCGAAAAAACCGGGCGATAGAAATGAGCCCTGACCATCGAATACAGTTTCGTCTTTCTCAGCAGATAATTTACCTATGTTTTGAATTTTACCATCAACTACCCTTACATCGCATTGTTGCTTATTGAAATTACTTTGCGGATCGGCAATGGTTACATTTTTAACTAGGAGATTCATATTGTTTTTTTAGGGTTGTTAAAAAATCGGATGAGCAGGATTTCTGCTGCAATAAAAATCAGCGACAAAATTAGACAAAGTTTCCATAAAGTTTGACCGATTTTATTGGCGCCTGCCATTAATTTTACCGCATCTTTATCGGCATCAAATATTTTGAGATTGCGCTTTCCTGCTAGATTATCTAATTCTGTTTTACTCAAGTAATGCATGTCAGACTCTGATCTTCCAGTATTGAAAGCGTAAACAGACATTAGAGAATCGGCTAACTTGAGGTCGTAAAAACCGCCGTTTCTAATCTGATCTGCAACATAAATTAAAGTTTTACCTTCGGCCTGCCTAATTTCGGGAATGGCCTCGAAACTTTTAGCACTCAACTTTAAGGTTTGATTTTTACCCAGGCTAATTTTTTTACTGGCCAAAGCGTTATCAGTTCCAAGTTGGTAATAAAGTGTGCTTTCGTCTCCTGAGTTTAATGCCAAACGGTACATTAACGGCACAAAAACCGGATGTCGTGCTAGATTTCCATCCGCTGTATTTAAACCTGTAGCAGACAAGTAAACTGAGCCATTTCCCACACCATATTTAGCAAAAAAAAGTTTTCTTCCGGGCAGCGTGAGAATATTTTCTTTGTTGGCCGAACTATTTTCTATAAAAGAGAAGTAGCGATTGGCTACAGGCAGATCGAGATTTTTAGGGATTTCCTCAAAAACGGTTTTGAAAATGGGGTTCTGCAGATCAATTTGATCAACTTTGGTTTTCGTTTTAGTTAAGCTTTGAATAATCGGTAATGATAATCCGCTTAAAAAAGCATTATAGACTTGAATGTCGGCATCCAGATCAGGGAAAATCGCAATTGTGCCTCCAGCTTTTAAATAAGTTTTTAACTGCTGTGCCAAACCGCTTGATGGATTTTTCAATCCATTTAGAACAATTAAACCATAATTGCCAAACCCGCTATAGTTAATATTGGATTCTGCATTTTCGGTGAGTTTATAATAAGTATCTGCCGCAAATAAGGCTTTGATGTAATTTCCTGCACTTGCACCATTAATACTTAGCACTGGCAAGCTTTGATCAACTTTGAAACTGAATGATAAGGTATCATCAAAAGTTACCGGAAAATCTTTAATACTAACCACACCTTTTTGCCAACCCGCCCGAAGCCCTGAGAAGTTCAAAGTATCTTTCATCGTTTTCCCGGCTGGAATATTGGCCGAGCTTAAACCTTTTTGTTGATTGTTTACGGTCAGTTTTAAAGGAATATTTTTCGCCTCTTCCTCAGAATAATTTTTTAACTGAACCACCAGTTTCTCACTTGCACCTGGCTGATGATTAGGAGAAAGCATCCAAACACTATCTACAGCCACATTTGGCAACGTAGTAGCATTTAATTTAAGGAAAGCATATTGGATATCGTTTTTCGTTTCAAGTTTATTCCCATTGGAAACATTCTTTTGAAAATCGGAAATGATAAAACTGTATTTATTGGCCGAAGCTGTTAATATGTTTTCCTGCCGATTTAAGATTTGCTGAAGGTTTCTGTTGGCAGGAGAAATTTTAACATCATCTAATGCTTTCAAAAATTCATCTTCATTTAATAATCGCTGGTATTTCCCTTCAAAATCGTTGGTTAACAACTGAAAACGGTCATTCATTCCAAAACCCTTCACTAACTCTTTCGCTCGTCTTTTCGCTTCATCAAGCAAATTACCATCTTTATTAATGGCTTCCATACTGTAAGAATTATCAATATAAATACTTACTGCGTTGTTTAATGTTGCGTTTTTTTGATCAGCAATGGGAATATAAGGTTGTGCAAAAGCCAGTACCAGAAAAATGATTGCTAATATTCGGGAAAGTAAAATCAGCAGGTTTTTGATTTTCTCTTTCGATGAATTTTGCTGCTCTACCTCTTTTAAAAGCTGAACATTTGAGAAATAAACCTTTTTAAATTTTCGGAAATTAAATAAATGAATGATAACCGGAATTGCAACCGATAATAGTGCGAAAAGAAAGCCCGGGTAAAGGAAATTCATTAAAAACCAAAGATAGAAAAATTATGGAAAGCGACGAATCCCAATTGTAATAAACTCGTTCTAATAAGCAAAACCGGGAAACTCGATATTTACGATTTTCCAGCTTTCATTATGCAAAGCGAAATACAATTTAAACGGTCCACTCACAATTTTTGATTGTTTTTCGATCACCTCGCGATAACCTGCAACGCCTTCTACAAAGCCCATCCCTTTCCCATCATTCAGCATTTCAAAGTTAACATCGATGATATCAAACCGGCCACCTACATATTCGTCAGACTTGCCGAAAATACCTTTTAACCTCCCTATAATTACGTCTTTACCCAGGATCTTATTTCCTGGAAGAATGAAAAAATCATTCAGCTCATTGGTAATACTTTTAGATTGTTTAAACCAAGAGTTTATAAACCTGATGGCACTATTTATAATATCAGCTTGATGGTTAAATTCTGGAGTTTCCTGCATGGTGTTCTTTCAAAAAAATAATCGACCAGTTTTTAGCTGATCGATTAAAACTTTCCAAAGTTAACTATTCTTTGGCCTTTCTATAATTTCGTTCTGACAATAATTATTCAGTCACTTTCTCCTCTTCTTTTTCAGGAAACATAATCGATAAAATAACCGACAGGATTAATACACCTCCAATTACAATTAATGAATAAACTGAATCGATATGGAAAAATGGAGCGATAATCATTTTGATACCGATAAACGATAAGATGATGGCCAATCCGTATTTAAGTTTACTGAATAAGTGGATGAAGTTATCCAATAAGAAAAACAAAGCACGTAAGCCTAAAATGGCGAAGATATTCGAGGTATAAAGAATGAATGGATCTTTAGAAATCGCAAATATTGCCGGGATTGAATCGACAGCAAAAAGTAAATCGGTAAATTCTATAACAGCTACCACAACCAGCAACGGCGTGGCTAATTTCACACCATTTTCAATTGTGAAGAACTTGTCGCCGTCGTATTTATCGCTCACCCTAAAAAACTTTCGCACCAGTCTCGCTCCCCTGGTATTGTTGTAATCCTCGTCTTCATCATCGTCATCAGCCGACCATGATTTAATTCCTGCGTAAACCAGAAACAAACCGAAAAGCGTCATGATGATGTTGATATCGTACTTAAAACCGGCAACGCCAAATAAGCTTAAAATTTTATTTAGATAGGTTAATTCGATAAAGAAGGCACCCGAAAAGATAAAAATAGCCCTTAATACCAATGCACCGATGATACCCCAGAAAAGCACTTTGTGCTTGTTTTCATTGGCTACATCGAAAAATTTAAAAACCAAAATAAATACAAATAAATTATCTACAGAAAGTGCTTTTTCGATCCAATAAGCCGACTGAAATTGTGTAAATTTATCAAAACCAAGTACATAATAAACGGCACCGCTAAAAATCATCGACAGCGAAATCCATACAATAGACCATGTGATGGCTTCTTTATTAGAAATGGTATGGCTTTTCTTGTTGAACAGACCTAAGTCAATGATCAGCATTATAACAACCACTATTGCAAAGCCTGCAATTAACAGTGGATGATCAAACATGTTATTATTCATTATTAAGAGTTTTGATTTATTGATTTGCAAGCGTTACTAAAATTACTCTTCCGCCATCTTCTTTAGATAACAAAAGTTTTTTTCCATGAGTTAACTCAACCATTGATCCAATCGGGATTTCCTTTTCTTCGGTTTTATCAACCAAAGATGTGAGTTTTTGGTTAACTAATACCCATTTTCCTTCATGAAAAGTAAAATAACCTACCGGTACTTTTTGATCAGTGGTTAATTTCTCATTTCTTATGACATTCCTATCTACATGCCATTGAAACAGATATTGATTATTATAAACCATCAGGCGATGATTTTCTGGTTTCCAAACAGATGGCTGAAATTGGTAATACAGATCCAGTATTGGCAAAGTTCCTTTATGACTGGTACCACAAAACGGACATTTTGGGATAGAAGTATTATCAAAAACGTACCACTTCTGCTCACAGTAGATATTGCTACACTGCTGCATCAAATCAGTTGTTTTAAGCAATGCAATTTCCCATTCTTCCGCAGTCGGTCTTTGCATGGGATGATGCAAACCATCAATAAAGGCTTTATCAAACAAAGCTTTTAGATACGGGCCGGTTATGGTATAGGGGATTTTATTTACGTCAGCCCAATAGGTATCCCATTTAGATACCTGATTCAACTTTGGCCGGTTTGATGAATCTGTAGGATGCTCGATGAACAAAGCTTTTTCACCCATACTTAATAAGTCATCTTTTTCCGTATCTAAATCATGTACTTTTCCACCTTTTAAAGGATGGCGATGAAGCAGATACATATAAATTAAACAGGCTAAAGCATGTAAGTCGGTTAAACGATTGGGCAATTTCCTTGCGGGATCAGTTTTGTCTAAATGTTTGGTGGCGAGTACTTCTGGCGCAATAAAATCGGCGGTACCAATTACTTCGGCTTGAAAAATACCAGGAACAACCAAACCATCTAAATCGATCATGCAGGCAGAGCCGGTTGAAGGGTCAATCAATACATTATTGTAAGATAAGTCGGAATGGGAAAGACCCATTTGGTGCATTTTCTTTACTCCTCTGGCCAGGTTAACCCCAATTTGAAAATAATTCAGCCACCTGCCCAGTTCCGTTTGATCTAAACTTAAAGGAAACTGCCGGTTTCTAAATTTAGCGGCGGCAAACCATTTTCCGTTTTTTTCTTCTCCTTTAATTAAATCACTTGATGAATAACCTTTGGAGAAAAAAAATTTCGAGTTATAAATCGGAACAATAATTCCAACTTTATTATTGGTTTCAATAATATCTGTCGGCCAGCGATAAATTTCATCGAGGTAATATTTTCCTGCTTCCTTATTTTCGATTTGATGAAGATATTTAGTTACGATTTTAGTTAACCGTTCTTTTTGATTAAAGTCTTGTTTTTCTTTGAAAATCGCTACAACATACTTTCGATCGGGGCTAAAATAAACATCTTTAGCGGTTCCGCTTTTGGGGTCGCCATTGTCAACATATTGGTAGGAATTACCCGTTAATGAAGATTTTACTGTAATTATAGACATCGTTTCGTGCTAAAAGATTATCGCTAAAGTTCTATCATCATGATTTCCAGGGCTCCAAAAATCCATCCACGCAGATAACTGATTGGCAATTTCTCGGTTGGAAGAGTCAAATGAAACCGCAGCCTGATCTTCATTATTCCCTTTTAAATCATCAATAAAGGCTTTCCAGTTTTCTAATTTTTCGAGATTGGCTTCCACAATAAACTTCGCATCGTAAATACCATCAGTCATGAGCATAAGATAAGAGAAATCTTCGATTAATGTGAAGCCGAATCTAGAAGAGAATTTTTCGCTGTTAAAAATCTCAGGCATGGTTATAAATCTGGTCCCACCACCAAATTCGCCTACATCGAGCCAGTTCATGAGTTTAACATTACTCATATCTTTATTCAACAAACCTATCGGACAATCGCCAACACCAAATGTTAACACCGCATAGCCAAAATTGTATTTTTTGAACAATGCAAAAATCAGTGTACTGTGAAAATCCTTTATTGGGTTTTCGCTTTGAGCTGCAAATTTTTCAATATTATGGTGTGCAAACTGAGCTGCTTTCGAGAGATTATTGTAAACAAAATGGCTTAGCTTTTTTGAAGCATCTTCACCAACTTTATCGTGGTAGTTGGAAATTATTTCGTCAAACTCATTCAGTTTTTCCTCACTAAGATTTTCAGAAAAATATTCAATTACAGCATCACAGGCAATTTTTGAGCCTTGCCGTGCTAACTTAGCACTCCCGGCACCATCTGCTACGCAAACCACGCTCCAGCCATTATTATCAAAGTGTTTGAAGCTATAATCATCTTCTCTGAATGAGCCCACATTAGCATGGCTTCTTCCACGTTTAGATGAAACAACGATGTGTTTATCTCCTAATGGTTGAAAATCTGACATTTGATCGTCTTTCCAAAAATTTTCTATTTTCCATTCCGCATCTCTGCCATTGTCGCTCGGAATATTTTTCCATAGGGATTTTGGATTGGCATTAATCACCAGCGAAAGTATCTTAACATGTGGCTCAACGTCATCCTCTTCACCCAAAACATTAAATTTCATTTTGATTTTGAAATCACCGCTTTGGCTTGGGTCGCCTTCAATTGTCTTTGATTCAAAGTTGAAGCTTAAGCCATACTGCTCTAGATTATCAAATTCCACAAAAATCAGATCTTCCAAATCTAAAGTAGCGTGGTACGCTTTACCAACAGTTGCATTTGGAATGACTATCTGCTTTGCTAAAACATCTTCAATTTTATTTTTCAAAAGCCACTTATCCATCATTATCTTTTGCTTTTCTTTTATCAGTTTTACGGTCTCAACGTTAAATTCTTCGTTTGCAAATTGCTCAAAAAGAACTTGCCTGCGGGAAGAAACTTCGATGTTTTTGCTTTTAAGCAAATTTTCCAGGTATTGCTTAGTTTCAAACATGCTTAACCTTGCGCTCTTCCAACATCAAAACCACCTTCTCCATAGCCGTAACTCCCGAAATTACCGCACCACGGACAAGTACTCATGGGTTCATTTCCGATACAATGGATTTTTTGACAAACACATACCGCCAAACCAAACTGGTTGCCACAACAAGGACAGGCGGGCGCACCAATCAGTTCTTCACTATTTACTTTTTGCTGTATGCCGTTTTCATCACAAAATTCGTAGTACGATTGATCAACCTGAAAACCACCAACCAAACGATAAGCCTGTGTTTGGAGATTCAGCCCTTCAAAACCCGATTCGTTCATCACCTTTCGGTATTTCATTAAATATGGTCGTTTGGTATTTTGGCATTTTGCCGCCAATACTACATAGTTGTTGTCGATATATTGCGTATTTGCCGGTACTTTAGAGATATCGATTTTTGTGATTGTATCTCCGTCTAGCTTAGCCAGTTCGAAGCCCGATTCATTGTTTTCAACACTAATGCTACTGGTTTTGATGGAATCAGTTACCCATTTGAAGAATTTGTTATAATCTTCTGTTGTGGCATTTTTAAATTGAAGCACATTTTCTGTCAGTTCAGATAGCACCCGTGTGTCCGTGCTATCGCCGAAGGAAATAGCCACCATGTTTGCTGTACGCTGCCAGTTTTGCTTCCATTCTGCAATCGCTGTTTTGGTATCATCAGTTGGAACACCATCAGTAAATAAAAATACGATTGGCTTCCAATCTCCTTTTTGCTCCATGGTTGTTTTAACAATATCTTTACGCATCTGAAACATCAAATGCCCCAACCCTTTACTCAGTGAAGTACCACCACCAATCGGGAATTTTGGCGGATAAAAACTCACCACTTCCTGTAATGGAACAAGGGTTTTAGCTTGTCCGGCAAAAACGATAATTGAAATCCAAACCGTTTCAATGGCATAAGGATCAGTTTTGATGGCTTTAATAATAGTTGCCATGCCCTCTTCAACCTGCTGGATTTGATCTCCAACCATTGATTCAGAAATATCTATTAAAAAGTAAATGGGTAATCTTCTCATATTAAAAATAGTTGTTTAATAGCAATAGCACGATCAGTAATACAATCTGTGTCATATCAACCGCCAAGCCTTGCCCTACTTGAAAAGGTTTTATTAATGTTTTAAGGAAATGAAGAACAGGTTGAAAAATGCTTTGAAACAGGTTGAAAGCACTTTTGTATTGGTTATTTAGTTTATCGTGATGCGGCAATAGTTTCGAATAAAGAAATAATCCCACAATCAAAATATTCAATAAAATTTTAAAGGCTAAAATCATGTAGAGATTGTATTACGAATTTCGCAGGCAATCTCTTTATAACGCTCTACCAATCTTTGATTGTAGTTGGAGCAACCATAAATCATTACATTTTGAATATCTGCCAAATAATTTACCGAAAAGTAAGTGGTGACATGATTGCGAAATTCTCTCGTTTCACCATTTTTACCTTTTTTATCGAACACATCCAAAAACTGAATTTTTAAGTTAAGGCAGTTACCTTTCAATCTAGTTGCCTGTAAAGTAAACATGGCATGATTTGCATTTGTCAAATCGAACGCCAAATGATTAACATTAAAATTTGACAACCTGAAAGATTCGTAGCAATTCACCACTGCATCTAAAGTACCTTCCTGAAAAGGATCTGTCGGATCGAAACTTTGTTGTTCATATGCATGATCATGATTTGTTTCTTCGCCAGAAGTCATTTTAACTATAAAGCCAATAATGGTTATTGCTATACTGATTACGCTGAGTACATCCATTTATATGACCATTGTAATTTCACTTGGCGGCGGTGGCAATGTTACGCTTTCTCCGGTTCCCTGGCTTTTGTTACCTTGCTCAATGGTTTCTGAAACCCACTTAAAGAATTGTTTCAAAGTAGTGCTATCGGCTGTATCCAAATGCACAACATCGGGTGTAAGTTCTTTTAAAAGGGCATCATTAGCCGAATGACCGGCAGCACAGCCTACGATAGCACCAAAGTTTAACGACTTAATCTTAGGTACCATCTCCCGGTACAATTGTAAATCACTCGGTTTTCCATCCGTAAATAGAAACAATAATGGCTTCCAATCTCCCTTTTGCTGAGCATTTCCTTTGATTACATCGGTTTGAACTTTTTCGTGCAACATGTGTAGCGCTTGCCCTGTATGCGTGGGTCCGCTTTGCGGGCAAGTGATTTCCGGAAGCTGAAAAGATGCCAATTCGGTTAGCGAAACGATTTCATTCACTTCACGATCAAACGTAATCATGGAAATCCACAATGAATCCAATGCCTGTGCATCAGCCCGTAAGGTATTGACCATTCCACTTAATGCATTGTTTAGTGCCTGAATAGGCTCCCCATACATTGATCCGGATGTATCTATTAAAAAATAAACAGGTAATCTTCTCATAAAATTAGATTAAACAACAATATTTAATTCAGATGGTGGCGGAGGAAGTTCCTTTAATAAGCTTATTTCCTTCCCTGCATCTTCTACTTTTGTTGAGGTAACGCCAATGGATGCGGTAACCCATTGGAAAAATTTTCCTATGCTGGCCGAATCTGCTGTATCTAAACTTACTACATTTTCAGTAATCTGTTTCAGAACGGTAGTATCAGCGCCAGAACCTGCGGCACAAGCTACAGTAAAGGCTACCTTTTGTTTCTTAAATTCAGCAAGCCCCGGTAACCAGTCATCGGTAGGTACGCCATCGGTCATGATAAAAACCAATGGCTTCCAATCGCCCTTTTGCTCCGTTGTAGTTTTAGCTACCTCATTTTCAATCCTGTTCGAAACTAATTTTAAAGCCTCGCCCAATGCGGTTACGCCAGTTGCTCTTAAATCTACCATTTGGAATGATGCCAAATCGGTTAGGGGAATAATCTGCTGTGCAGCGCTATCAAATGTGATTACACTTAAAAAAGCGGTTTCAATGGCCTGCGGATTTTGCCTCAGGGAGCTAATCATTACCTGAACACCATTTTTAACAGCCTCTATTGGCTCTCCACTCATGGAGCCTGAAGTATCCAGCAATAGGTAAACGGGTAATCTTCTCATAATTTATTGAGGGATGTTGTAGGTGTTAGCAGTTTCATTGTTATTTTGAACATTATAAGTGCTGCCACCGTTATTTTGTCCGGGGATATTATAACCGGTGCCTGTTCCATATGTCGGATCATTCTGGTTAATGTGCGATAGAATTTCAGCGGTATAATCTTTACCCCCTTTTAATATGGTAGCAATGTTTCCGATGGTATATACAGGTCCCCAGGGAATTCCCCACCAACCTAAAAACAAATTGGTAAATAAATGGCCTAAACCCGGGGTAATTCTACTTTTTCCCGGATGGATAAAATGGAAATCTGATGCGTTGTTAAATGTCATCACCACAACAGAAATACAGTATTTGTACATTACAAATTTTCCGCCTTGCGCCACCAAACTTCTGATTTGATCGCCTGATAATCCTTCGATGTTTTTAATATTCATTACAAGTAAGATTTAATAATTAAGTGAATGGTTTGGCCCAAAAAAGTATCTGGTGTCGGATCGCCGATGGCATCGAACTTCCATTCGTCGTTACGTTTATAAAGCTTGCCCAAAATCAATGCTTTTTTACCTGAATAACTTGACTCTGCCGATACGTTGTAGGAAGCGAATACCTCTTTTACCTGAGTAGGTGTACCTTCATACATTCTGATTTTTGAGTATGGGATTTGCGAAAAATCCTCTTGACCAACGTTATTAAGGAAAAAGAAAATTTTCGAAATCTTCGGATCTATTTTCGATAAATCAACTGTAATAATTTCATTATCTAAGCCATCGTCACCTCCGGAATCACCTTGTAAATCATCGCCAGTGTGCCTTAACGCACCATCCAAAGAAACAAGCTTTCCTTTTGGCAAACCAAATTGCTGTAAGAAATCGATATTATACAGTGGTGAATAAATATGATCGCATAAATTATTGTTTTCATCGATTAGGATACAGCTCAAATCCAAATCAACACTTTGTTTATTGGTTGATAAACCTAAAAAACCTTTAGTTTCAATTGCGCCCCAGTTAACGCCGACACAGAAACTGGTCAATTTCGCTCCAGTATCCTTACGCAGATCAATCTTTTGTCCTTTTGTTAAATTAATAGCCATTTGTTTGTCTAATTTTAGTTATACTTATTCAGGAAAAATTCAAGTCCATCCTTCATTCCTGCACCAACTGCTTCAAATTTCCATTCGTTATTTCGTTTATAAATTCTTCCAAATTCTACCGCTGTTTCTATCGAGAAATCTTCTTCCAGCTCATATTTTAGAATTTCAGTTTTTGTTCCATCAAATATTCTGATGTAAGAGTTTCTGATTTGTCCGAAGTTCTGTCTCCTGTTTTCGGCATCGTGTATGGTTACTACAATACAAATCTCATGCGCATCTGCCCCAATTTTAGAGAGATCGACCTTGATTTGTTCGTCATCGCCATCGCCATCGCCTGTTAAATTATCGCCGGTGTGTTCTACCGCACCATCAGGTGTTTTTAAGTTGTTGTAGAACACAAAATGCGCATCAGAAAGCAGTCGCTTATTTTCGCCTAAAACAAATATCGAAGTATCTAAATCGAAACTACTTCCGGTTGATGAACTATTGGTATCCCAACCTAGTCCTACTGTAAATTGTGGCGCACTAATCGCCTCTCGTTGTCCTTTTTGCAGGTTAATTGCCATATTTGGTTATTTGAATGTATTTATATTTGAAAGCTTGAAGGGGTTTGAATAATTTAACTGACGTATTTTTTCAAAATCTCCAAAAAACTATCTGTTTGATGCGGCTCGCCAATGGCCCGGAATTTCCAACCGCCATCTTTTCGGTAGGCCTCGGCAAATACCATTGTGCACATACCATTTAGGCTTGCATCGCCAGAAAGTGTGTATCGGGTAATTTCCTTTCCTTTTGCGTCAACCGCTCGAATGAAGGCATTTTCAACCATACTGAAATGCTGATTATTTTGTCTTCCCTGATAGATAGATACTACAAAAATTATTTTTTGATAGATGCTGTCCAGTGAGTCGAGTTTTACGATAATCTGTTCATCATCTCCGTCACCGGCACCGGTTCTATTATCACCCGTAAGCCAAATGTTACCAGAAGGATGTCTCATCGAATTGAAGAAAATCACATCACCCTCAAAAAGCCCGACCTGCCGGCCGTTTTGATTGATGGTTCTACCTAGATTTAAAACTTTATCATTACCATCTAAAAGGAAAGCAATGGCATCTAAATCAAATTCCTCTTCTTTAGGACCAAAAAGTTTGCCTAAAAAGCCGGTATTTTTCTGCCTTACATCCCAGCCTAAACCCATGGTTACTTTTGATAGGTCAAAAGCTTCGCCCTTATCATTTTTACGAAGATCGATAGTTTGACCTTTAACTAAATTTATAGCCATACAGAGCGTTGAATTTTATTTTATGATTTGACCTTTGAAATATTTAGATAAGAAGAAAGACAAATCTTCACGATAACCAATGCCTGAAGCTTCGAATTTCCATTGCCCGTCTCGTTTATACAAGCGGCCAAATTCAACACCTGTTTCGATAGAAAAATCCTCCCCTAACTCATATTTGGCTACTTCTTCTCCAGTGCTATCGTCAACAATTCGGATATAGGAATTTCTGACTTGTCCATAATTTTGCTTACGGGTAACCGCATCGTGGATGGTAACCACAAAAAGAATTTCCTGAATACTATCGTCAACTTTTGATAAATCAACCTGGATGCTTTCATCATCGCCTGTAGCACTGTTTCCCCCGGTCGGGTCATCGCCGGTATGGTGTAAAGCCTGATCAGGAGAATCTGTATTTCCGTAAAAAACAAAGTATTCTTCTGCTGGAATCAGGCGATTGGCATCAATCATAAAAGCTGATGCATCCAGGTCAAAATCATAGCCGGTGCCCTCGTTCGGATCCCAACCTAAACCCACTGTGATTTTTGATAATCCAATATTAATTTTTTGTCCTTTTTGTAAATTGATTGCCATTGCTAATTTAAATTTTTGTGTATAAAAAAAATGAGATGTACGACATCAATGTCGCATTGAAAAATGCAACGAGATGCGAAAAAGAGCTTTTTTAAATTAATAAAGCAGCTACCAATTTTCTAAATAATAGGGATAGGATTAGTTACAGCGACGTAGGTTGAGCGTTAATTTTTTTGTCCTGTAATTTGATTTCTATAGTTTAAATGTTTGATAACAAATATATTATTTTGGATTTCAAATCCAAATTCGGCTGTTAAAATCCTGCCTTTTTTTTATAACATTTAAGTTATAATCTATATTTTTTCATTGCCGCCCAAAGCTTTTCATCCAGTTTATAAATGTCAGGGCGGTATTCTATTTTATTATTTTCCGACCACGCAGTGAAATAAGTGACGAGAATGGGTGTTTCAGCTTTAGGGCTAAACCTTACCGGAGCTAAATCTTTTTGAGGCACCTGCCCCGCTTTAAAGCTGGAAACCGGTTGGCCTGCATAATTTCGTAAAGGCTTTAGTCTTAGTTCCTTTCTTATCGAATCATATTTTGCCGTATCTACAACTAAAAGTTCTGCAAGTTTCAATGGATTTTCCACCCTAATACAACCATGGCTTATCGCCCTGTTTTTTAATTTAAACCCTTGTTTAAAGTTAGTATCATGCAGATAAACGCTACTGCTGTTTGGAAAAATAAATTTAAGCCGACCTAAAGAATTGTCACTGCTTGGCTGCTGTACAAACAAAAAAGGGAAGTTACTCCTATCGTATTTATACCACCTAATGGTAGAAGGGTTTTCGATCTTCTTATTTTTGTAATAAACGGCTATATTTTTTCGCTTTAAATAATTCGAACTTCTTCTGATCATGGTATATACTTCCGTTTGGGCAATACTTTCAGGAATATTCCAAACTGGATTTGTATATAATTTTTTAATATTGCTAAATAACATTGGGGTTTCTCTATTTTCAGGTCTATCTTTTATATCACCCGTTTTTTCAAACACCTTATATTGCGCATCGTAATCTAAATCTTTGGGGCCTCCTACACAAACTTTCATAGCGGTTAAAGTATCTTTACCGTCAAAAAAGACCAATCTAAAATCGGGAATATTAACTTGTATAAACTGCTTGCCAACATCGGGCAGCACCCACCTTAAGCGTTCCATATTGATTAGCAATACCTTTTTTATCGAATCATTCTTAGAATTGAGATATTTTTCTTGTAAAGCCTTGTATTGAGCAGACTTACCTTGCAAGCTTGAAAGTGTATCAACAATATTGACAGCATTTAGGAGATTTGGTATGAAAAAGCTATCTGCCCGCTTCACGTCGATGAAATACCTGCTAAAGATTTCTTTCGGATTTATTGCCCCATATTTTAAATAACTGGTATATCGAACCAAAGCATCGGCCGATAAGATTTCTAATCTTGAAATTGTTGAATAGCTGTCTTTAACTGAACTGAAGTCATTCTCTCTTAGCTTTTTAATGAGTTGTTCAATTCCGGAAGTGTGAAATATATTTGGGTTAAAGCCATGATCACCACTTGTTTTAAGATAGCTCAACAGGGTATCAATACCATTGTTTGATAAGTACTTATTGATCAGGATTGGCTGGTTGCCAGTGGAGGCATAATACGCTTTAAGTTTATGAATATTCACGTATTTGGCAGACAAGTTTTTTAATTCCGCTGAGAACACCGAATCAAATGCAGTGGAATCAAATGCCAAATACTTCTCATCATGCAAGCTTTCAGCCAATAGCTCACCAGTTGAAGGCTTAGGCTTATGAGTGATAAAAAAATAAATTAAAAGTGCAGGAAAAAAGAAGGCAATAAAAGTTTTCAAAATATAAATCCACTAACAAAAAACACAATCAATTCGGGATGTATACATTAATAAAAAGTTAGAATATAGCAGGGAAACCAATCTAATCGGCAGTAATAACATTTATCTAAATTTTTTCATGGCTGTCCATAGTTTCTCATCCATTTGATAAACATCCGGGCGATATTCGATTTTACCATTTTGAGCCCATGCAGTGAAATAAGTAATAATAAGCGGAACTGCTTTTTTTGGACCAAACCAAGCTGGTTTTAGTTGAAATGATTTCGTTGTATCTGCTTTTGCCGCCATACGCTTTTTGTACCATTTATTATGGGTGCTGTCAACAGGTGGCAAATCAACTTCAGCTCTTAATTTATCGTAGGTATAGCTATCGCCAACCAGTTTCTCTGCAAATTCAAGCGGTTTTTCAACTCGCACACAACCGTGACTAATTGCCCTGTTGGCTAAGTTGAAACCATTTTTATTATTGGTATCATGCAAGTAGATGCTTGAGCTGTTATCAAAAATAAACTTAAACTTACCTAATGCATTTCCGCCGCCGGAACCTTGTTTAAATTTAAATGGCAGCTTATCTCTCGAATATCTACTCCAGTTTATGGTATCAGGCTCTCCGATTAATTTGTCTTTATAATAAACGTTGATGTTACTGTTGGATAGATAATACCGATCCTTTCTCGCCATCCAATAAATTTCACTTTGGGCAATACTAACCGGAATATTCCAAACTGGATTTGCTTGTATAGAGTTAATTTTGCTGAATAACATCGGGGTTTCATGGTTCTTTGGCTTATCATCCAGATTACCTGATTTCGCAAAAGCTTTTAATTTTTCTTCGTAACCATTTTCACGCTTGCCCCCTACGCAAACCTTCATCGAAATCACAGTATCTTGTTCATCGAACCATGTAAGTTTAAAATCGGGGATATTTACCTGTACAAAGTTGCTTCCGGTTTCAGGCATCGCCCAGCGGAAACGCTCCATATTTAGGAGCAAAATACGCTTTTCGTTGGCATTGCTGGCTGATAAATATGCGGCTTGTAAAGCTTTATATTGAGCTGATTTTGGCTGAACATTCCTTAGTTCTTCCACAAGGCTCTCAGATCCCAAAAGCTTGATCATACCCGCACTGTCCGGCCGCTTTACTTTAATGTAATACCTGGAAAATATGTTTCTGGGATTTACTACTCCATATTTTAAGAAATTGTTATAGTTGAGGTAGGCATTTGCTGACAATAACTCCAGCTTTGCAATAAGAGGATAACTCTGTTCTACCTTTTTGATCTTATTGGCAGACAGCTCAGCCAATAACGTTTTAATTTCTTCAATTTTAAAAATTTTAGGATTAAAACCATGAGCACCACTCGTATTAAGAAATTCCACAAGGGAATCTAATTCCCCACTGATGTAGAATTTTGTAACCATTTTTGGCTCATTCTTATTTGCGGTGTAAAAAGCATTAATTGTTTTCGGATTGGTAAAGGATTCTGACAAACTATCCAAAGTTTTCACGAAAACGCTGTCGTAAGCAATCGTATCAAAATCTTTATAAATCTTATTATTAAAATGTTCAGCTAGTACTTTCCCAATTTCAGGTGGTTGTTTAAACCATCCACAGGCCGAAACAAGTAAAATAACCAGTATTATTAGAAAGCGAAAGTTTTTCAACACGTAAGTATTTATTGTAAAATAGAGATATAGCAATTTTAAAAAATCAAATAAGACAAATTAAGTGCCATTATTTTTTGATTTCCCATTTCAAACACTATATTTGCCAGCGCTAATCAGCTAAAGCATTGATATTGGCAGAAATAAATATATGAAATTAACTTTGAACCATCACTTACATTTGCATCATCGCCGTTAGGCGATATGATATGTTTGTTTTGTACTTCAAAACTTTTTTTCCGTAGAATAATTTCTTGCACACTCTATATTCAATACTTTGAAAACACTTAAAATTGCTATCCAAAAATCGGGTAGGTTAAACGAAAAATCTGTAGAAATATTAAAAAATTGTGGTCTTTCTTTCGAAAACTATAAAAGCTCTTTAATTGCTACTGTTGCAAATTTCCCATTAGAAATTCTTTTTCTTCGCGATGATGATATCCCCGAATACGTTCAGGATGGTATTGCCGATTTAGGCATTGTTGGCGAAAATGTAATCACCGAAACCAAAGCAAATGTTGAATATTTACAACGCCTTGGCTTTGGAAAATGCACCCTAAAAATCGCCGTTCAAACCGGTAGCGAAATTCAAAAATTAGAAGACTTAAACGGTAAAGCAATTGCCACTTCATACCCTATAATTCTCGAAAAATTTTTAACAGAAAAAGGAATAAAATCAGACATCAGAACCATATCCGGTTCGGTAGAAATCGGACCAGGTTTAGGCTTAAGTGATGCGATTTTTGATATCGTTTCTACAGGCGGAACCTTGAAAAGTAACGGACTAAAACCGTTTGCCGACGTAATGAATTCTGAAGCAGTTTTAATCGGAAATCAATCGATAATTGACAATCCGGAAGTTGCAGAATTGCTGCAAAGAATCCGCTCAGTTTTAAGCGCAAAATCGAACAAGTATGTGGTGCTAAATGTTTCGAAAGATAACCTACAAAAAGTTGTTGATTTGCTACCGGGTGTTAAAAGTCCGACAGTAGTTCCGTTGTTTGAACCGAACTGGGTAGCCGTTCATTCTGTAATTGCTGAGGAAGATTTTTGGGATAAAATTAACAGCTTAAAAACTGCAGGTGCAGAAGGGATTTTAGTGATGCCAATTGAGAAAATAATCACCTAAAAAGAGCTAAAAAGCCGAAAAAAGACATTAACTATTAGTTAATTTAAAACTATAACACATTGAAAGTCTATAATTATACAGATTTATCTCAATCAAAAATTCAAGAACTCTGTTCGCGACAAATTGAAGACGATAAACTAGTTGAAGAACGTGTTGCAGGTATCATCAAAACGGTAAAAAATGATGGAGATAAAGCACTGTTTAATTTTGCAAAAGCATTTGATAAAGTTAAGTTAGAAAAACTCTATCTGGATGCTGATGAATTAAAGCAGATTGCATCAAGCATTCCTACTGATGCAAAAAAAGCAATCGAAATTGCCTATCAGAATATCAAAGCATTTCATCAATCTCAGTTAAAAGCTGAAGAAAAGATAGAAACCATGCCAGGCGTGGTTTGCTGGCGAGAATCGAGGGCAATCGAAAAGGTTGGTCTTTATATTCCTGGTGGTACCGCAGTTTTACCCAGCACTTTTCTAATGTTAGCTACACCTGCAATTATTGCCGGTTGTAAAGAAATTGTGGTTTGTTCTCCCCCACAAAATGATGGAAGGACAAATTGCTATTTGGCTTACTGCGCTGTGCTTTTAGGCATAGAAAGAATCTACCTAACTGGAGGTGCACAAGCGATTGCGGCAATGGCTTTCGGAACGGAAACCGTACCACAGGTTTATAAGATTTTCGGCCCGGGCAATCGTTATGTAACTACTGCCAAAACGATGGTTCAAAATAAAGTAGCCATAGATATGCCGGCAGGTCCATCAGAGGTTTTAGTGATCGCTGATGATACTGCAAACCCATCATTTGTAGCTGCCGATTTACTTGCACAAGCAGAACATGGAACTGATAGCCAGTCAGTTTTAGTAGCTACATCAAAAAAAATTATAGAAAAGACCATACTAGAAGTTGAAAATCAGATAGCTATACTTCCAAGAAAAGAAATAGCAACAAAAGCAATCGAAAATTCTTATGCTATATTGGCTGAAAATACAGAGATAGCGATGAGTTTTTCTAATGAATACGCACCAGAACACTTGATTCTGGCGACAGACAAGTTTGAAAATCTTATCCCGCTGATAATCAATGCAGGTTCAGTATTCTTAGGAAACCTTACTCCAGAAAGCGCAGGAGATTATGCTTCAGGAACGAACCATACTTTACCTACAAGTGGCTTTGCTAAAGCCTATTCAGGTGTTTCAACTGATGCTTTTCTTAAGAAGATAACCTTTCAGCATCTTTCATCGAAAGGATTAAATAACATTGGTACTACTGTTGAAACGCTTGCATCAGCCGAAGGATTGGAGGCACACAAGAATGCAATTTCAATTAGATTAAGGAACAATGATTAAAGAACAAAGATAAATTAGCTGAACATTACATATGGCTTGGTGCAAGTCTTTCATCTTTGCTTCTTGTTCCTCCATCACAAAACTTATAAAATGGACATTAACGATTTAGTTAGAGAAAATATAAAAAACCTTAAACCATACTCTACGGCCAGAGATGAATTTAAAGGTCAGGCATCAGTATTTTTAGATGCGAACGAAAATAGCTACGGCTCTCCCCTACCTGCAAATTATAACCGCTACCCAGACCCATTGCAGTTAGATTTAAAGGATGCGATTAGCAAAATTAAAGGTGTGCCTATTGAAAACACCTTTTTAGGCAATGGTAGCGATGAGGCAATTGATTTATTGTTTCGGGCATTTTGTAATCCTGGAAAAGATAATGTAATTGTACTCCCTCCAACTTATGGAATGTATGAAGTTTCTGCCAATATTAATGATGTAGAAATTCGTAAAGTAAGCTTGCTGCCAAACTTCCAGTTAGACATGGAAAAGATTGCAGAAACGATTGATAAAAACACGAAATTAATCTTCATTTGTTCGCCAAATAATCCAACAGGAAACTCAATAAATCGTGAAGATATTGAAACCATTTTGACCAACTTTAAAGGCATTGTTGTAGTGGATGAAGCTTACATCAATTACGCCCGACAAAAGACATTTATTCAAGAGTTAACGGAGTACGCAAACCTGGTAGTTTTGCAAACATTTTCTAAGGCTTGGGGACTTGCGGCATTGCGTTTAGGCATGGCATTTTCTTCTCGAAAAGTGATTGATGTTTTGAACAAAATTAAGCCACCTTACAACATCAATCAAGCCACTCAGGATTTAGCTTTCGAAGCACTAAAAAACATTGCTCAAGTGAACGATTGGATTAGAGAATCTGTTGCCGAAAGACAGCGACTTTCTAGCGAATTAAACAACCTGAATATCGTAACAAAAGTTTATCCATCGGATGCAAATTTTATCTTAGTCGAAGTAACGGATGCGACTAAAATTTATGATACTTTGGTTGATGAAGGAATCATTGTTCGCGACCGTTCGAAAGTTATTTTGTGCGAAGGCTGTTTAAGAATTACGGTGGGTACAAAAGAAGAAAATGATAAACTGTTAACTATTCTGAAAAATTTTTAAAAGATGAAGAAAGTATTATTTATAGATAGAGACGGGACTTTGAATATTGAGCCTGATGATGAACAAGTCGATAGTTTCTCGAAATTAAAATTTTATCCGCGTTCGTTGTATTACCTTTCTAAAATAGCTGCAGAAATGGATTACGAATTGGTAATGGTTACGAATCAGGACGGATTGGGAACAGCTTCAAATCCTGAAGAAAATTTTTGGCCGATTCACAATTTCATGCTGGACACTTTCGCTGGCGAAGGTGTAAATTTCAGTGAAATTATTATCGACAGAACTTTTGCGAAAGACAATGCCCCTACCCGCAAACCTGGAACAGCGTTACTGACTAAATATTTTAGCGGAGATTACGATTTAAAAAATTCGTATGTAATTGGCGACAGGTTAAATGATGTTGTGCTTGCTAAAAACTTAGGTGCAAAAGCAATTTTTCTTCGTCAGAATGATGCGTTAGGTTCTACCGAAGCGTTAGATAAACACGAAACCTTATTAGATATCATCATTCTGGAAACCCAGAAATGGGAAGACATTTACAACTTGCTTAAAGCTGGAAGTAGAAAAATTAACCACATACGTAAAACCAATGAAACTGATATTACCATTAACTTAGACCTTGATGGTACTGGAAAAGCTAAAATTGAAACTGGTTTAAACTTTTTCGACCACATGCTCGACCAGATTGCTAGGCATGGGAGTGTTGATTTAGAAGTAGTTGCCAAAGGAGATTTACATATAGATGAACACCACACCATTGAAGATACGGGAATTGCACTTGGTGAGGCTTTTGCAAAAGGTTTAGGCAATAAATTAGGGATAGAGCGTTATGGTTTTTGTTTACCAATGGATGATTGTTTAGCACAAGTTGCCATCGATTTTGGTGGTCGCAACTGGATTGTTTGGGATGCAGAATTTAAACGTGAGAAAGTTGGCGATATGCCTACGGAAATGTTTTATCATTTCTTTAAATCGTTTAGCGATGCAGCAAAATGCAATTTGAACATTAAAGCGGAAGGCGATAATGAACATCATAAAATTGAAGTTATATTTAAAGCTTTTGCAAAAGCGATTAAAATGGCGGTGAAACGTGATGCAGAGAAAATGGTTTTGCCAAGTACTAAGGGCGTGTTGTAGGGTAGAGGGCTGAAGGGTGGAAGGTTGAAGGTCTTGATGCACAAACTTTAAATCCTAAACCTGATAGCAGTGGAAATATTTTTATGTCAGTCTGAGCTTCTCGAAGACCAATAAAAAATATTGGAACGAATAGCAGGACTACAGTACCAATGAAAAACTGACATTCATTTTCTAATGATTAATTGAAATGGAAGAAAATAAGATGAACACAATTGGCATCATAAACTACGGAGCGGGAAATATTTTTTCTTTAACAGCAGCCTTAGAACGCTTAGATGTGCAGTATGGCATGGTCAACACTGAATCTGATTTAGAAAAATTCAGCCATATTATTATCCCGGGCGTAGGCCATGCAGGTGCAGCGATGGAAAAATTAAAACATACCGGATTAGTAAGCGCAATAAAAGCGCTAGAAAAACCTGTGTTGGGCATTTGTGTAGGTATGCAATTAATCACAGCGCATTCGGAAGAAGGAGACGCAGCTTTGCTAGATATTGTACCGGTTAAGACCAAAAAATTTGATAAGTCGCTGAATATCAAAATCCCACACATGGGATGGAATGCTATTGAGCACAAAAACAATTCTCTATTTGAGGGTGTTGAAGATAATGCACAATTTTACTTCGTTCATTCGTACTTTATTGAATATAACCCTACTTTTGACATCGCCTCTGCTCAGTATGGACTAAAGTTCTCGGCAGCAGTGCAAAAAGATAATTTTTATGGCGTTCAGTTTCATCCCGAGAAATCAGGTAAGGCTGGCGAACAGATATTAAAAAACTTTTCAAACCTCGGTTGAGATTAGACTTTCAACCTTAAATTATAACTCGAGAAATGTACATAATTCCTGCTATTGATATTTTGGATGGAAAAGTAGTTCGTCTGCGTGAAGGCGATTACAACCAAAAAACTGAATATGACGTTTCTATCGCGGAAATGATAGAAAAATACCGTTCAAATGGAACAGATTTCATCCACATTATTGATTTAAATGGTGCCAAAGGTGATTTTAGTAACCAGAAATCTCTTTTTGAAATCATTAAAAAAACCGAGATGAAGGTGCAGTACGGAGGCGGAATCCGTACGATTGAGCAGGTAACTAATTTACTTGACGCCGGGATTCACCGTGTGATTGTAGGCACACAAGCCATTACCAACCCAGATTTCTTACAACAGTTAAGTGAGGCATTTGCAAAAAAAGACAACTACGCAAACCGTATAGTTATTGCCATCGATGTTTTAGATGAGGTAATTAAATATTCAGGCTGGATGGAAAGTTCGCCAATTAAGTTAATGGATTATGTGGATAAATGTCTGGCCTTAGGATTTTTCCGTTTCTTGTGTACGGATATTAGCAAAGATGGAAAATTAGGTGGCGCTGCAATAGAACTTTATCAAAAACTGCTAGAACACTCGCCAATGATTAAATTAATCGCATCTGGCGGTGTGAGTTCTATGGAAGACATCCACGAATTGGCCAAATACCCGATTAGAAGTGTGGTGGTGGGAAAAGCGATTTACGAAGATAGAATTACCATTGAACAAATTAAAGAGTGGAATCTGAAAGCTTTGAGTTCGATTTAAACCCCTAAATCCCCTAAAGGGGACTTTACCTACAAACGGTAAATACTAATTCAAAAAAAAACCAGCTATGCCACATCAACCTAAATATGGAAATTCAAAGCCCCCTTTAGGGGGTTGGGGGTCTGATGATGATTTGGAATTATTGAGATTAGAAGAACCTGGTATGTTTTATGGTGCTTCAAACTTTATTTTTGAAAAAGCCAAGGCTTTAAGGAATAGGGTTACTGAGAGTGAAAGCCTACTTTGGGAACAATTAAAAGGCAAACAGTTTGGTTTAAAGTTTAGAAGACAACATCCTATTTCTTTTTATATTGCGGATTTTTATTGCCATGAAATTAAACTTTTAATAGAGTTAGATGGAGGTGTACATAATAAGCCAGAAATTCTAAATAATGATATTGAAAGACAAAGAAATCTTGAAGACCTAGGCATAACTGTAATAAGATTTACAAACAACCAATTACACAATAATTTAAATTCTGTTTTGGATAAAATAAAGGAAGCCATACAGGCTAAGCAATTTGCTCCTCCCCCTTCAGGGGGACTGAGGGGGTTAAGCAAAAGAATAATCCCCTGCCTAGATGTTAAAGATGGTCGTACCGTAAAAGGTGTAAACTTTGTTGATTTACGTGATGCTGGCGATCCTGTAGAATTGGCCGCAAAATATGCACAACAAGGAGCAGATGAGTTGGTTTTTCTTGATATAACCGCTACTCACGAACGTAGAAAAACCATGATTGAAATGGTAAAATCCGTTGCCCGACAATTAAATATCCCATTTACCATTGGCGGTGGCATTACAGAAATTGCCGATGCGGAGGCTTTGTTAAATGCTGGCGCCGATAAAATCAGCATCAATTCGGCAGCTGTTCGTAATCCTAAGCTGATTGAAGAATTAGCAAAAACATTTGGGGTGCAATTTGTGGTTTTAGCTGTCGATACTAAATTTATTGATGGCAAAAATAGGGTTCACTTAAACGGTGGAAGATTAATAACCGAACTCGAAACCGAAACCTGGATTAAACAAGCTGAAGATTTAGGGGCAGGAGAAATCTTGCTAACCTCTATGGACCATGATGGCACTAAAGCTGGTTTTGATTGTGGCTTATTGAGTAAGGTAAACCAAATGATTAACATCCCGATAATTGCTTCGGGTGGAGCAGGTAGCATGCAACATTTTACCGAGGTTTTTCAAAAGGCTAATGTAGATGCTGCTTTAGCGGCATCGGTTTTTCATTACGGTGAAATCCTGATACCTGATTTGAAACAAGAATTAAATAGAAATAATATTCCAGTAAGGATATAAAATACATTCTTCATTACAAGCACGAAGCAATCTTACTACTATAGCGAGCAAATAAAACCTCATCACTTTAGGATTGCTTCGTTCCTCGCAATGACGAAATCAAATAAAAACAATGAATATAGATTTTAATAAAAGTGATGGTTTGGTTCCTGTAGTAATACAAGATGAGCAAACTTTAGAGGTTTTAATGCTGGGCTACATGAATGCTGAAGCATTTGATAAGACAAAAGCTGAAGGTAAAGTAACCTTCTTTTCTCGCTCTAAAAACCGCTTATGGACTAAAGGCGAAGAAAGTGGTAATTTTCTTTTCGTAAAATCTATTCATATCGATTGTGATAACGACACAATATTAATTAAATCAAATCCTGTTGGGCCAACTTGCCACACCGGTAGCCGCAGCTGTTTCCAAACTGAATACAACCAAAATTTCATTTTCGAGTTAGAAAACATTATTACCGATAGATACGAAAATCCTGTTGAGGGTTCATACATCAATAAAATGAGAGCCAAAGGCTTAAACAAAATCGCTCAAAAAGTTGGCGAAGAGGGTGTAGAAACGGTAATTGCCGCATTGGCAGAAACTGAAGAAGAATTCATCGGTGAGGCATCTGATTTACTATTTCATTTGATGTTTTTATTAAAAGAAAAAGGTTTATCAATTCAAGATATTGCGAAGAACTTAGAGAAAAGACATAAGTAAGTTACCATAGTGAAAACTGAAATAACCTTTGACCACTTAAACATATATGTTAGGAAAAAAATTCCTACTAATATATTTTTAAAAATATTCTTAGTTATTTTTAATCTAGGAACAATAATTGGTTTATTTTATTTCGTTTTCCTTTTGCAAGAAAATAAACCAAATCCATTGCCATTATTATTACCAATAGCCTACGGATTTACAATCGGAAAGTACTTTCTTTGGAACACCTTTGGCGAAGAGTTTTATATTATTAGCACTTCTTATATATCATACCAGCATGATTACGGTTTTTGGAAAACTACGCTCAAAACTTTGAAGTATGACTTTATCTCAACCAATAGCATTAATCAGGAAGAACTAACCCTTATTTTCATCCGTTATAACGATGAGAAATTGCAAGAAGAAATATTTCGTACATCATTAGCGATTTCGATTGTTGATTCAGAATTAATCTTTAATAAATTAAATGAAATTAAACTAGATGAATTTGGTCATGAAGTAAATTTCCCAATAATTTTTCCGAACTAAATCACATGCTCAAACACCTAAAAACCCTTTCTGGCCATCAAAACCCAATTTATGCTTTAGCTAATTCGGCAGATAAGGAAGTATTTTTTAGTGCCGGAAACGATAAAGGAGTTGTAGAATGGTCGCTTGAAACCATGGCTTTTGTGAAAGTTAAATTGCCAGTGCAAAGTTCTGTTTATTACCTCCACTATTACAATTACCAACTTTTTGTAGGCGAGCGAAGTGGAGCATTTAGCGTTTATGATTTTAAAGAAGACAAGGTAATTGCAAGAGTTAATGCCCATACCAAGCCCATTTTCAATATTCAAGTTGTAAAAAGCAAAAACGAACTTTTAACTACTGGCGAAGATGGTTCTGTTGCCGTTTGGTCGCTCAATGATTTTTCAGAAATCTATCGGTTTCAGGCAGCCTACGATACCGTTAGAGCCATTGCCATTTCCCCTGATGAAACTGAAATCGCCTTTGGCTGTAAAGACCATTTAATAAAAATTTATAATCTGGCTGATTATAGCATCAGGCAAAATCTTGATAGCCATTCCCTACCTGTAACCTCATTGGCCTATCATCCCACTGGGAAATACTTGATTACAGGCAGCAGAGATGCACAGTTAAAAGTTTGGAATTTACCGAATTATGAACTACTTCAAACCATCCCTGCGCACATGTTTACCGTTTACGATATTGCTTTTCATCCTACCCTGCCCTATTTCGCAACTTGCAGTCAAGATAAAAGCATCAAACTTTGGGATGCAGAAAACTTTAAGCTTTACAAAATTCTAAGTTTAGAAAAAGGAGAGTTTGGGCATACACATTCCATCAATAAAATGATTTGGAATAAGGATGGAAAATATCTCATTTCTACCGGAGATGATAGAAAAGTAATGATTTGGGAGATGGAGCGCTAAAATTTTTTCTTCGAAAATGAAAGTTCAATAGTTCCTGGCAGCCATCAGTCCCGCTATCGCCTATATTCCTCGTTCGTACCTCACTCCGGGCTACTTGGCTCTATCGGGTTTAGTTACAGAGGGCTGTGTTGCCAAAACCTACCTAAACCAACATCATCTTCCATAACATTCATTTTGAGGACAGAACAATCTGCACAATAAGATTGCTTCGTCCCTCGCAATCACGAAATAATTAGAGTGATAGGTTAATTAATTTATATTGACCTTTTTCATTCCTTCCCTACCATAAAAAACCGGAAAATACATCATTTCTGCTTTTGCAGGATTTAAAACGTAAGAACCAGAATACCTGGGCATTAGATCTATTTCGAAACTATATTTACCTTGTTTTAATTTTGTACAGAAGATGGAGGTTTTATTTTTAAAATATTCGCGGTGTGTTTCAACTCCCCAAAAATTCTGGATTTTGTTCTCATAACTGCAACCAGCCGGGATAGGGATTTCGATCATCACATAATCGGCATCTGCCTTTACTTCAACCTCCACCTTTAATTTCGCCAGGGTTCCCGCTTTTAGCTTGGTTACTATTCCTCCATTTTGCAAAATACTAGAAGTAACCTTAAAATCTTTTTCTACCTTTTTAGGTGTAGCATTTTGAAATTGCTGATAAGCCGTAAAGTAAACTGCTGATTTGCCTTTTTTCTCTACCATTAAATCAGTGGGATTTGCGATTACGCTATCGAAAGGAAACTGAGTGATTACCTGCTCATTCACTTTAATGGATGCGGGTTCTCTTTTATCGTTAGTAGAAATAAAAGCAGGCAGAATAGTCTCCAAAATTAATGATGCTTCATAGGTATTTCGCCACTGTCCATCTTTACGTTGCTCCAAAAAGTAAAGTGCTATTTTCTCCAATTCATTATCATAACCGCCTGCATTTTTTAAAATTCTATAAGCTAATAATGTATTCTGAATACTATTATCCCAAAAACGAATGCTCTCCTCTCCCCAATAAATACTACCAAACATGGTTTGTTTTTTAAGCTTGGTTAGCACACTTAAATCTATTTTCAAACCTGCCATTTGCTTCAATTCCATCATTTCTAACAAGCTAAAGGTAGATACTTTGATTTCTCTCTGTTTCAACGCTAAAACCTCTGCTGAAAGGCCTTCATCGCGTTTTCTTTCCTTTTCTTCAAATGCCAAAACCCAATCTTTAATGTAATTTTTGCCATCCAGCAAGTGCAATAGTTTAATTACTTGTATATCATTATAATCGGGCTCATCAGTTAGTTTCGCAACTAAATAGCGTTGTAATAAAGGCTTGTTTAAGTCGACTGCATAACTTTCTTTTTCAGCTTGCAATAGCGCTTCAACTACGTGCAAGCTAATCCACATTTGCTCCTCAGTATTTTGCCACCAACCCCAGGTTCCTTGTGGTTTTCTGTTCTGTTGCAGTTTTTTAAGGATGAAAGTAATGTCTTTTTCGTGATTAAACTTTTGATCTAAGTATTTACGTACTCGTTTCTCTAACAACAGCGATTTCAATTTAGACGCCAATTGCTCGTTACACAAATATTCATAATTGCGCAGTTTAGTCATCTCATCCAACAAAGTCGGAAAAACTGAAGCCTCTGCCCTGAGCGTTATTTTGCCTAAGTTTTTATCAAAACCATAGTTTATTGTTGTATCTCTTAGCAAAGCTGAAAAATAGCCTTTGGTTTCTTTTACGCCCGCTTCAAATACAGGGATTTTTCTACGCTCGCCATCAAAGTAGCCGTTTTCTTGAGCCAAGGTATATTCAAAATTCAAGCTGTCTTTTGATTTTACCACAATTCCCAAAGTATCAATTAATGAATTTTTAAACTTCACGGTGGAGTTTCGAAGCTCTTTACCATTGTACGAGAACTTTCGAATGCCCGTTTCTTCCATCGGCGTGTAGTTCATTAACTTACCTAAAACATTAATACTATCGCCAACAGTGGCAAAAAGTGGCGATACGAAATTAGCACTTAATGACTTAAATGATTTGATAGTTCCTTCTGTGTAACCGGTTTGCTTATTGCCGTTCATTGCCATTACACGTGTTTTCCACTTCGTAATATCATCTGGAAATTTTACCGTAAACTTAGCCACACCATTTTCATCCGTAGTTAATTTAGGTTGCCAAAAGCCTTCATCGTTAAAGTTTGTGCGCATTGTTTGTTGTTGTGCAAATGCTTCTCCGGCTAGATTGCTTGCCAAATTGCCTTTTTTACTTTTTACGATAATTACCCCATTAACTGCTTGCGAACCGTAAATCGCTGTAGCACTGGCATCCTTAAAAACGGTAATATCTTTTACCAAATCCTTGTCCAAACTGCTGATATCGCCATCAAAAGGTACGCCATCTAAAATAATTAAAGGTTTTTTGTTGGCAGATAGCGTTGACGAACCTCTTAACATTACAACTTCTTCAAGTAACAATCCTAGAGCTGAACCTGCTAATGCATAGCTTAATTCATTACTGACAGACATTGTTGCGCTTGCAGTCATATTTTGTTTTCTCACTGCGCCATATCCTACTACTTCAATTTCCTTTAAATTGTTGTCAATTGTATCTATTAGAATATCTCCAACTGAGCCATTTGCTATATCAAATACTTTATCATAAAATCTTCTCGCAGATATCTTTAAGGCTCCCTTTTCTGGTGTTTTAAAGCTAAATAATCCGTTAGCATCGCTGATGGTTTGCAGATCTAAGCCAACAACTCTTACCACAATCCCTTGCAACGGCTTTTTGGTTTGGCTTGATAAAATTCTTCCCTGCACTTTGTTTTTCAACTCATTTTTATCGAATAAGTGGCTGTTAAAAAATTGCTGATGCTTTTCTGAAATAGGCTGAAGGCCAAAACTCGGAACAGACTTAATCATACTATCCAGTTTCTGGCTAAATACATCCGCTTCTGAAATCTTAAAACTGCTCCATTGGTAATAATTTGCGCCGTTTGCTTTTACGTTTATGCTATCGGTAATAAAATAGCTGTTATCTTTCAACAAAAACATCAATCTATATTTTCCGCTTTCGTAAATATCTGTATTGATATCGCCCTTGTAAATGCGTAAAAAATTTGTCTGATTAGGTTTAAAAGCAATAATGTTTTTGATGTATGGAATATGATTGGTAAAAGCAGTATCAATATCATACCTCAATTTTCCGGTAGATTTTAACCCTACATAATCGATATCCAAAAGCTGTGTAGTACGACTGCGCAAATCCATAAAATCTAACCAAATTTTATCAATTTCTTTCTTTTTTAAGGCGTACTCGTTGGCGAAGTTGGTATTTCCGTTATCGGCACCTCCATTTAGTTTGGTATTAAAGGCATAGGTTGTTTTGTTTGATTTTTGCTTGATTAAACCCGGCTCAAAAGTGTAGGTATATCCTGCTTCTTTTGTAAAATTCTGACGCCATTTTTCATTATCAAAAATCAATAGGTTTTCTCGTATTGGGCCAACTAAAAGCTCTTTCTCAATACGATTGTTCGGATTTATCAATAAACGAGTATCAGAATTTAGGGCAGAAACAGTAATTTTATTAAGATCAGAATTATTGGTAACTCTTATCATATAATGATCCAATTGCTGACTTTCTTCTGTAGTAAGCGTTGTAGGCTTGTTTACCGTTACCAGTTTATTTATAGTATCTGCCAGAATGCTTAAAATGGTCTTCTTACCAGCTGTGATGTTGTGACTAACCGTTATTAATTTATCAGCTGTGCGTATTTTAAATTGGTGAATACCTGGCTTTACAACAAAAGAATAACGGTGCAATTGCTGTGCCTTGCTAAAATACACCGGTACATTATCGATATAGACTATAGTGGCCGGCAAAATTGCGCCATCAAGAACCACAAATGGGGCAACCTGCGTGGTGGTATCGTTTGTAGTTTCTGTGGTATGATAAATTGGATTTGGGTGCGTAAACTTGTAATACTCTATGGTATCTAAGCCTAAACTTTTACTCCATTTGGTCCAGGTGAGTTGATCTAACTTTGTGCTCACACTACCGTAAGCTTCATCGGCCTCTATTTTAATTTTGTTGGTCTTGTGCGCTAGATATTTTCGACCCAAATAAGGCAACCTCACATCCGGAACATCTGTAAATTTTGAGGTAAAGGCTTGTGCAGTAACATCCGTTTCGGCTACGGGTTTATGGTTTAAATCTGTAACCTGCACCAACATATTTACTTTTTGCCCAGGGTAAACCATATCTGGCGCAATCAGTTTTAAGTTTAACTGGTAAGGGTTATAGAACGCACTTACTTCGCTGGTTTCTTCATCTCCATCCCAAAAATAATTGATACGTATGTGACTAGCTTTTCGGCTATCATTTTTAATCAATGTATCAAGTTGATTGGTGTAACCTCTTAAAATAACTTTGTTATCAGCAAAAACGGTATACCAAAAAGGCACTTTATGCTCATTGATGACCACTACACGCAAACTGTCTTTATTTTGCAGGGCGTTAATTTGCAGTTCAGGCTTTAGCTTCGTGATGTCAATGGTAGCAGTATCTTTCGGCGTTTCTATCTCGTAATATTCTGCTCGGTAATCAATTTTAGTAACATAAGGCAAAGTAATGTTTTGCGAATTGATCACTACATCATCTTCGGTAAAACTCGTCATTTTGGCCGGCTGACTTTCACTTTTATTGTTTCTCAAATAGGTGATAGCCAAACTATCCTTTCTAAATTCAGACTTTATCTCGACAGGTTTAACAGCTTTTTTTGTGTTCTTCCAATCGTTGTAAGTTAAAGATTTTGATGCCGTCCTCACTTCGTTATTGCTGTTCAAAAACTTGGCACTCATGTCAAAATTAAGGTTAGCTCTTGGAAAAATATCTGCTGGTAGAACAAGTTTGGTCTCACCAACAGGCTCTAACGTAATGTTCTTTTGCCAAAGTGTATCAGGTACGAAAACTTTTTTATCTGCATAATAATTTACATGACTGGTGGTCAGCGTGAGTTCTACCCTACCATCAGGAACTGCCAATTCATTTTCATCTGTCGCTTTAAAATAAACGGTAATTAAACTGTCTTTTGTCTGCTCATTCCGATCAGTTCGAAGCACAAAATCAAGCGATTTCAATTCATAATCTTCGTAACGGAAATTGTTGCTGATGCGAAATGCTTTCTTCGGCTTTTTAGATTTTTCTTCCAAACTAATTCCATAATTTCTATCAAGCTTTAAGTCTAAACTATCTGCAAGCAGGAAACTATATTCGTAACCTCCATTATTGTACGGATTTATTGTAGCTAAGTTCTTTCTAGTGCCATCAATCTGCAAAATTACTTCTGCTGATTTGTTTTTTAGGTTTCCACCTTTGGCATTGATGATAAAAGATTTAAATTTTACCGTGTCGTTTGGCTTGTACATCGGCTTGCTAAAAACCATATAACCTGCATACAAAGATTTGTTACTGCTTTTCTTTTTAAAAATGGTTTTAATTGGTTGCCAAAAATATTTGATGGGAAAAGAATAGGCTACTTTTTTAAAGAACGACCAATCTTCCCTGTCATCATCATAGTAATTATCATCGTCAACATCGTATTCAAAAAAATTACTTATGCCTTCATGCACCACTTTTATAATACCTTCTTCTTTCGGCTTGCCATTTTCCTTACTATGCTTGCTCCTATACAATTTTGCTTTTGCATCGTAAATTGCCCTTTTTTTGCCATCAATTTCTACGAATGCATTGGTAATTAAATTGCCTTTGATATCTGTTACGTAAAACTGAAAATCATTCTCGTTATTAATAAACTGTAATAAGACGTTGTTTTCGCTTAACAAACTTGTATTGATATTACCTCCGCTAGCACTTACCATCAGGTAATTTCCGTAAGGCAAATCGCTTTTCTTGTAATCGCGATAATAGTCTGAACTAACTAACGTATGATAGAAATCATTGTTAACCTTATTATCTTTGAGTAAGCTAACAACCTCTTTATCAGTTATTTTATAAGCAAATGTTACATTACTGGCTAGTTTGCTTTTAGACAGTTTATTTTGGGCTAAGGCGCTGAAAGTAAAGAATAGGGAAAGGAAAAGTAAGCGTAATTTCATAAGCAATTAATTTATTAACTGATGTTTTTTTCATCAGTAATCCATAAACTAATAGAGGTGATGCTCAAAAATAATTTTATTGGTGGATATACATTCCGCTATCTATTATTTGAATTAGATTTTACGCGGATTTGCCTGCTTCGATTTACTATTTGCGATTTTATATCAACTCATATTTGAATCGCACCGTTCCGCCCTGAAATTGAGATCTAATAAATCTAGATTTTAAACTTAAGTTTAAATTAGGCAAGGATTATCTAACGATTCCTTTATATAAAAAAAGTGAAGCACAGAATGAAAATTTGGATTCCTGCTGATAAGAAGTGCTTTGAAAGTGTAAATGATTGGAATTGGTTATTCGACAAAACGTTTAATAATTCTGAGTTTATGACTGTAAATACCCAGCTCCCTGTTAAAAATCCCCTGATCGTCAATTGGGTCGATTTTAACTTTTGCCGATGAGTGAATAATTTCATTCGGACTCAACATAATGCCTACATGGGTAATTTTACCCTCTGCGTTATCAAAAAAAGCAACATCGCCAGGTTTAACTTCTGATAAAAAGCCTACTAAATCTCCTTGTTCAGCTTGCTGCGAGGCATCTCTATTTAATTTAATATTGAGCATTTTAAAAACGGTTTGAACAAAGCCTGAACAATCTAAGCCAAACAAATGCCTTCCACCCCACAGGTAAGGAATATTTTGAAAAAACTTCGCTGTCGCTTCAATATCTGATTTGAAATCTGCTGTCGTTTTATCGTAAGGTTCAAAACCCAACTTAAATTTTTCAGTACCGGCATAACAGTATCCATCTGTCACATAAGGCAGGTTACTTGCCGGACTTAAATGATAAACGCTTCCATCTTCAGCTGTTAGCACATTATTAAAATCTAATGGGGCAAGTAATTTATGATCATGCATTTCAGCAAATTGTGCCTGGGAAATAGATGCCAACTGCCGAAAATCCATCCAGCCTTCATAACCATCGTAACCATTCTTCACCAGCCACCACCGGTCATCTTTACTTACAATTTCCACATGTTCACCAAATAACAACTGCGAAACAATTTCTGCCCGATCTGATGGTTCAGCCCGTAAAGGTGCTACTGCTATTCTGCAAATACCGTATTGATTTTCCATTTAATATGTACGTGAAAGATTCAGTAAAACTAACAAATTCCATTCATTGCCTAACATTTTGCCTCCGAATTTGTTATTTTTATGATGTTCACATTTAAATCTGCTCGTTATGAATTTTAAAAAAATATTAATCGCTGTTGATAACAGTACCTGTTCTGAGAAAGCTGCAAAAGCTGGTTATGACATGGCAGAAAAATTTGGGGCTGAGGTTGCGCTCGTCAATATCATTGAGCCGGTGCCGGCAAACGTAAATCCTGATTTAACTTTGGCTCCTGTATTTTTGGAAACCTACGACAATAGTGAGGAAAATAGTCATATCCTGCTAAAGGAAATGGAAACAAAATTTGGCAACGGAACAAAAACTACCTATCTAAGCATTGTTGATACAGCAGCCCATGGAATTATACAGCAATCTGATGAGTGGGGCTCTGATTTAATCGTAATTGGCACATATGGCCGAAGCGGCTTGTACCATTTTTTAATGGGCAGCGTAGCTGAACATGTGGCCAGAAAATCGGCTTGCCCGGTACTCATTATTCCAAATAAATATGAATTATAACTCTTAATTTGCCGTAATGAAGAAGCTATTTTGCTACAATATTTTGTGCTTTGTATTTGCATTTAATGTCTCCTTTGCACAAAATAAAGATGCAAATATAGTTATTGCAGAAAGTCAACTTCACAAAATTGATAGTCTATTTAAGCAATATTTAGATAACGGTTGGATAAAAGGCATTACGGCAAATATATCTGTTGATGGAAAGACAGTTTATAACAAGGCGTTTGGAAATCAGCTAAATCGCCCATTCGAAACTAATGATATTCTTAGAATTGCTTCGCAAACCAAAGCAGTAACTTGTGTTGCGGTAATGATGGAGTTTGATCAGGGCAAATTTGCACTCGATGATCCAATATCTAAATTTATTCCTTCATTTAAAAATCCAAGAGTTTTAGACAAGTTTAATAAAAAAGACTCCACTTATACCACTAAACCTGCCAACAGGGAGATAACCATCCGAGATTTGCTTACCCATACTTCCGGATTAGGTTATGCCCAAATCGGCGCCCCGGAAATGAATGCCATTTATGCCAAAGCCGGAATTGAAGCCGGTTTTGTAATAAAAAAGAAGTCGTTGGCAACAGATATGAATAAACTTGGGAAACTACCACTTGCGTTACAGCCCGGCCAACGATGGTTGTACAGCTTGAGTATCGACGTTTTAGGGCGCTTAGTAGAAATTACTTCGGGCTTAACTCTGGATGAATACTTTAGAAAAAAAATTCTTAGCCCTTTGGCGATGAACGACACCTATTTTGCCCTTCCTAAGAATAAGCAGAACCGACTCGCAACTGTTTACACAGAAGACCCAACTACGAAAACCGTTAAACCATGGAAAGATGGAACCTTTCCGGGCGCAACAATTAATTACCCAATAAACGGCAACGGCTATTTTGCAGGTGGATCAGGATTGGTTTCAACATCAAAAGATTATGGAACTTTTTTGTCGATGCTGTTAAACAAGGGCGAATTGAATGGGAAAAGAATATTATCAGCGCACAGCGTAGAATTGATGACAACTAATCAAATTGGTGATATCCCTTTTGGCGATAACTATTTTGGTTTGGGCTTCGAAATAATTTCAGAGAAAGGGAGCAAAAAACTGGGGCAGAGTGCAGGCTCTTTTGGTTGGGGAGGTTTCTTTGGGTCCACTTATTGGGTAGATCCGCAAAAGAAAATTATAGCACAAATCTATATTCAGCAATGGCCTTTTTCTCACGGCCAATTAGGCGATCAGTTTAAATCGATCATTTATCAGACTATTAAATAATTTTGAGCAAAAAAAAGTCCTGATTTTCATCAGGACCTATATGATTAAGCTAAATTGCAAATTAACAATCTTAATTCTCCTGGTGCAACCAAGCTTTTTTAGCTAATAACTCTTCTTCAGTTTCACGAATATCTTCGTCATCTACGCAACAATCTACCGGACAAACTGCCGCACATTGAGGTTCATCATGAAAGCCTTTACATTCTGTACATTTATCTGAAACGATATAATACACTTCATCAGAAACTGCCTCCTGAGTAGCATCTGCTTCTATTTGTTGATTGCCAAAATCGATTACGCCCTCTAAATTTGTTCCGTCAGAAAAACGCCATGCAGTTCCGGCATCGTAGATTGCGTTGTTTGGGCATTCAGGTTCGCAGGCCCCGCAATTTATACACTCATCTGTTATTTTAATCGCCATGTCTTCGTCTAATTCTTTTGCTTAGTTTACCTTTGCGTTGCAAATATAAGATATAATCAATTAATAATAATTCTAAATATGTCAGCATTAACTCAGGAAAAAGCAATAACTGCCTTTAAGCAACTAGGCAATAAGCTTAGTAACCCCACTGATCTACTAGGAAATGCAATTTATAGTGCGCAAAATAGCAATGCTTGGTTTACGGAAGATAATGTAAAAAAATCCATCTTATCTTTTGCTGAAATGTTAAATGATCAGGATATTAATCATTGGTTCGAAGATATCCATTTTACTTCCTCTCCAAAAAAGATCGGATTAATCCTTGCCGGAAACATCCCAATGGTTGGTTTTCATGATGTACTTTGTGTACTGGCTACCGGAAATATTGCACTCATTAAACTTTCATCATCTGATGATCAACTGATTAAAGCTGTAATTGCAGCGCTGATTAAAATAGAACCTGCATTTTCAGAAAAAGTTGAATATGTAGAAAGGCTGAAGGATTTTGATGCTGTGATTGCTACGGGAAGCAACAATTCATCCAGATATTTTGATTATTATTTTAGCAAAGTTCCAAATATCATCAGGAAAAACAGAAATAGTGTTGCAGTTTTAGATGGAACAGAAACAAAAAATGACATTGAAAATTTAGGGCATGACATTTTTGATTATTTCGGTTTAGGTTGTAGAAATGTTTCGAAATTATACTTCCCAAAAGGATATGATATTGCTAATTTTTATGAAGGCATAGAACCATTTCAGCCGATTATCAATCATTTTAAATACAATAACAATTACGATTATAATAAATCTATTTATCTGGTAAATGCGGCAAAACATTTCGATAATGGTTTCTTGTTACTTAAAGAAGATGAGCATTTAACCTCACCCCTGGCTGTTCTTTTTTACGAGGAATATGAAAATCTGGAGCTTTTAGATGAAAAATTGCAGATTCAGGCAGAAAACATACAATGCATTGTAACCAAAGCAAATCTTAACTTAACCAGTTTTGGATTCGGACAAAGCCAACATCCTAAACTTTGGAATTATGCCGACAACGTAAATACCGTTGAATTTTTGAATAAGCTGGTATGATAAAATAGATAAACCTATCGGAAATTGCTTTTAATGGCGTTTCATCTTTTACCTTTCAGCTTTCAGCATAAATAGCTATTTTTGGGCACAATGTATATCGTTAAAGTTAAAGGCATCGCCAAAATTCCAGATTACGTACAGTTAAGAGACGAAAAATTCACGCTTTTGGCTTATTTTCGGGTGGATAGGCCTGATAAATCTTTGGAAAAATTAGGATTAGGCGATAAACAGGATTACATTATGGAATTGGTTAAAGGTTTGCCTTTTGGGCAGATAGCGAAATTAGAAATATAAAATGGCAGGACACGCAGTAATTCATTTAAGCAATGTTGATGTATTTCAACAAAAACACTTAGTGCTTTCAAACGTAAATTTACACATCGAAAAAGACGAATTTATCTTTTTAATCGGTCAAACAGGTTCGGGTAAAAGTAGCTTATTGAAAATTTTATACGGCGATTTACATATTGGTAATGGCGAAGGAAATATTGCAGGATTTGACTTAAAAAACCTGAAAGAAAGTCAGGTGCCGTTTTTGCGTCGTAAATTGGGCGTTGTGTTTCAAGATTTCCAATTACTGACTGACAGAACCATTGAAAAAAATCTTGAATTCGTGTTAAAAGCTACCGGTTGGAGCGACCAAAAGTTAATTAACGAACGGATTAAAGATGTTTTAGATAAGGTTGGTTTACGCTCAAAAATCAAAAAAATGCCTCACGAAATTTCTGGCGGTGAACAGCAGCGTATTGTAATTGCAAGAGCTTTATTAAACGATCCGGAAATTATTCTGGCTGATGAACCAACTGGGAATTTAGATCCGGAAACTTCAGAAGAAATTGTAACCTTATTAAAGCAAATCAGCCAGGCAGGTACTGCAGTGTTAATGGCTACGCATGATTATCATATTATCCGCACCTTCCCATCACGCATTATTAAATGTGAAAATGGTGCGGTGCTTGAAGGCGCACAAATAGCCTAATAAGTTGAGATTTTTGATTTACGATTTTAGCCTTTAACGGCTAAAATTGTAAATCACAATTAATCAACCCCGCCTCCCCTTACTGCCAAAATCGTAAATCAAAAATCTACAATCTTGCATTCGCTGTCAATCTGTTCAGATAAACACAAAGAATTCTGACAGCTTGGCTGATTTCCGTTAATGGCAAAATTGTTGAGATCAATACAAAAAAATTCAGCCTTAGTATTATGTTTAATAAGAAGAAAAATAACGATAAAGAAGAAAATATAATGAATCCTGAAAATACATCAGAAAATGCTGCTGAAAATGTAGAAAATACTGATGCCGAAGTGAATGAGACTGAAAAAGCTCCTGAATTATCAGCTGAAGAAAAATTACAAGCAGAGGTTCAACAGCTTAACGATAAATATTTACGGTTATATGCCGAGTTCGATAACTATAAACGTCGTACCCAAAAAGAACGTGTTGAGCTTTTACAAACTGCTGGTAAAGATGTAATTGTATCATTATTGCCAGTTTTAGATGATTTTGATCGTGCCTTAAAAGCAATGGAAACCGCAGCAGATGTGGCTCCGGTTAAGGAAGGTATACTTTTGGTAAGTACCAAATTAAAAAATACACTGGCTCAGAAAGGTTTGAAAGATGTAGAAAGCATTAATCAACCATTTGATACTGATTTCCACGAAGCCATTACCAACATCCCTGCTCCTAGTGATGATTTGAAAGGCAAGGTGATTGATGAAGTTGAAAAAGGCTATACATTAAATGATAATGTAATCCGCTTTGCTAAAGTTGTAGTTGGAGCGTAAATTAATTATTGAATTTTGAATGTTGAATTAGAGAATGTATAATCATTCCGTTATCCACTTATTCAAAATTCAATCATTTCATAAAGAAGATGAGTAAAAGAGATTATTACGACGTATTGGGCGTTAGCAAGGGTTCTGCAGCTGATGAAATAAAAAAAGCCTATCGTAAGATGGCAATTAAATATCACCCAGATAAAAACCCTGGAGATAAAGCGGCGGAGGATAAATTTAAGGAGGCTGCTGAAGCTTACGAGGTTTTAAGCAGCCCGGAGAAAAAACAACGCTATGATCAGTTTGGCCATGCAGGTGTTGGCAGCAGTGCTTCTGGCGGCTATGGTGGCGGTAATATGAATATGGATGATATCTTCAGCAATTTTGGAGATATTTTTGGTGGACATAATCCGTTCGAGAGCTTTTTTGGTGGCGGAGGTGGTGGTGGCCAGCAACGTGGCGGACGCCGTGTAGCTAAAGGCACCAACTTACGCATCAAAGTTAAATTAACACTTGAAGAAATTGCCCACGGTGCAGAGAAAAAAATTAAGGTTAATAAATTAATCGTTTGTAAAACCTGCGATGGCTCAGGTGCTAAAGATAAATCATCAGTAAGTACTTGCGGTACCTGTGGCGGTAGCGGACAGGTGCGCAGAGTAACGAATACCATTTTAGGGCAGATGCAAACTGCATCTACCTGCCCTACCTGTAATGGTAGCGGCCAGCAGATTACGGCTAAATGTAATGTTTGCCATGGTGATGGCGTGGTTCGTGGAGAAGAAACCATTACCATTAATATTCCTGCAGGTGTAAGTGAAGGCATGCAACTGAGCATGAGTGGAAAAGGAAACGCCGCACCAAATGGTGGTATACCGGGCGATTTAATCATATTAATTGAAGAAACGCCACACGAAACTTTAAAACGCGAAGGCAACAACATCGTTTATGATTTGCATTTGAGTTTTGTTGATGCAGCACTAGGTATGAGCACCGAAGTACCAACCATTGATGGCAAAGCAAAAATCAAAATCGAACCTGGAACGCAAAGCGGAAAATTACTTCGCTTAAAAGGTAAAGGTTTACCTGAAGTAAACTCTTACCACAGAGGTGATGAAATTATTCACATTAACATCTGGACGCCTAAAGCTTTAAGTAGCGACGAAAGAAATGCGCTTGAAAAATTACGTGAATCTCCTAACTTTAAACCTCAACCAGGTAAAAATGATAAGAGCTTCTTCGAAAGAATGAAGGAATATTTTGAATAATTAATTTCAATATAAATTTAAAAACCGATGGCTTTCACCATCGGTTTTTTTTATGGGTTTTTAAACCGCTAATCAACAAAGTTATTGTAAGTTGTACGCATGAAATCATATTTTCTAATCAGGTTTTCAGCATTGTCTACTGACAGTTTACCAGAAGCCTCCGCATCTCTCATAACTTTTCTGCTCTCTACCAAATAATCATTAAAGCTGTCGTTAAAGCGTTTGAAAGCAGCTTCTTTGCCGGGAAATTTTGACGTACTTGGCATATCCATTTCAGTATGCTTTTTGGATTGAGCTTCCAGTGCAGTATAAGCGGCTTTGATTTTTGGTTCATCTGTTTTATAGTGCTTAGATCCCAGCATCATTCTATTAAAATCACCCACTGATTTACGGTCATCCTTCATGGCAAAAATATAATCTTTTAGTGGGTGGGTTTTTAAGATGATTCTTTCCGCATCATCTCCAATTACTTCTAGTTTAGCTAAAACATTTTCATCGTATTTGTAATATGCTTTAGTCATAGTGTAGATGGAATCAATAAAGCCTTTTCCCTTTACGCCTTTATCATCCTTCCAATCTTCTGCTTTCAGGTAATCATTTAATGATTTATAAGTATCTTTTATTTTAGTTAATGTTTCATTTAAACCATTAACATTATCTTTAAAAAATTTCTGATCACTGCTGCTTAATACCGCTGGCGGGTTTTCGGGTTTTATTCTAGAGTGATTAAAACTTGGTGTATAAAAGGGTGATATTATTCCAATAAATGCAAACTGATTGCTGGGATTTTGCAAATCTTTAGAAATCTTCTCTAAATTTTCATCAACTCTTTTTAAGTACTCATTATTTTTATCTGTAAAACTTACCAAAACATTGTTGTATTCCACAATTTGGTTTGCATCCTCATTACTCGCTTCACCGTATTCAGTTTTGGCATCTTTGTCTTTTTTATCGCCGCCCTTGCAGGCAGAAAATGATATCGCAGCTGCGACAATTAATAGTTTGATAGGTAGTCTCATCTTTTAGTTTTTATATCTGATAAATTGTTTAAGCAGGCGTATTGAAAAAGAAAACTTAACAAAAATAACTATGGGATGTTTTGATGGTTAGCGAATGCTATCCTTAAGAATGATTTACCAAACCTAAATTTTATTCGGTAAAAAACAAAATCAAATTTATCAATAAAAAATCGAATTTGATTATTAAAATGCTAAATATTTTAGTATTTTTAAAGATGGAAGATTTGTTTTTAGTTTGTTTAATACCACCAGCTCATCTTGTAGAGGAGATTGATGAGCTAAGGAAGTTTATTTCGGAGGAGTTCAAGGTTCATCAGTCACTCAAGCGTCCGGCGCATATTACATTATATGAACCGGTAAAATTAACTTCTGAAACACAAGAGGAAACTTTTTTTAGGGCGTTACAAGATGCCGCTTATTCGGAACCGTTTGAACAGATTTTAACAAATTTTGGGTCCTTTCCGGAACATACGTTTTATATTAATGTAGTGCAAAACAACGACATAATGTTTTTGAAATCGCAGATCGATGATGCACTCAGGCCTATGCATTTGTTTGAGAAGAACAGGCCTAAATTTACGCCACATGTTACGCTTGCTTTCAGAGATGTGCAACCGCCAGTATGCAGAGCAATTGTTGCGGCATTTAAAGACCGAAAGTTTAAGCGCTCATTTATCGTATCCGGGTTTTCAGTATACAAACATGATGGCAAAATATGGCAACCTTATCAAGAAATACCGTTCAAATCTCCGGCCGATAAAGCGAAACCGCTAAGTCTTTTTCCTTAACCTAAAAAGGCATTCCGATACCGAAATTATATTGAACAAAACGATAAGTATCCGGTGCATGCGTAGCGTTATATTGATTTTTGAAATCTCTACCACCAGAAAACAATTTACTGATTACCCACTGTTCATCGCCAATAAATTGCGGATCTTTCAACTTTATACCAACATCGAACCTGAAAACGAAATACTGAACATCGTAGCGCAAGCCAAAACCTGTACCAACAGCAACCCGGCTTGCGAGCTTACTTAGTTTGAACACCGTCAATTCGTCTAATTCAGAAAATTCCTGGCTAATTGATTCCCCCATACGTACATTCCAAATGTTTCCGGCATCAACAAATGCTGCTCCTTTTAAAGTTGCGCCAAAAAACTTTTTAGCCAGCGTAAAACGATATTCAAAATTGGTTTCCAATCGCATAGTACCCAGCTGATCTAATCCGAAGAAGGCTTTTCTTAGTGCCTCTGTACTAATAATTTCTCTGTTATAATTACCAGGTCCAATTGTTCTGGCTTGCCAGGCCCTTAATCCGTTAGATCCGCCTGCAAAAAACTGCTTTTCGAAAGGTATGCCAGTTAAAATTGAATTTCCATACGAATATGCTACACCTGTGTTTAAACGAGCAATAAACTGTCTTTCACCACCTAAATGCTTATACCATCTTAAATCAAGCTCTGGCCTTACGTATTGATTAAACGGCAGGCCCAATATTCTGGCCGGATTACCAGCTGCCGGATCACTTGTTGAACCTCCAAGGTTTGAAATGCCCTGCAGCAGGTTTCCAGCTATATCAATATTTGCTCTCAAATAAACAAATGTTCTCAACTGGTTTAGTTTATCAGCATTTAAAGTATAACTGTATTTCATGCCTAATGTTAAGTCTTTACGATCTAGCAAGGTGGCATAATACAGGTTGTTTGAAACTGTGGCAGAATCTACCCCATCTTCTAACGTGCCTAAACGATATTCAAAATTTAATGGCGTAAAGGAATGGACTTTCGATTTTGTTTCAAACCAATCATAAGTAACCGAGTTAATGAACACCCGGCGTACAGATACATCCTTTTGCAGGGCATAAATGTAACTTGAAGAAAAAGTGGTGTGCGGCATCCCGTTTCCGCCTAGAATCGGTTTATAAAATGGAATTAATAATCTTGGTACAGAAATACTTGCGCTGATTGAAAAATCCCGCTGGTAAATATCTCTGAACGGTTTAGCGTTGTTTCCAATTCTCGATTGTAATCCTCCCTTTAACTGCAATTCGAAACGCTCTGCACCTCTAAATAAGTTATTGTTGGTATAGGTATTACTTAAATTAAAACCAATGGTACCTCCGTTAAAGGGCACCTCACCTTCTACCCTATTGCTCATTACTTTTTGCGGAGTTAACAAAATGATCGGATTAATTTTATTGCCTGTGCTATCTCTGTTGAAGTAATCGATTTTAACATTTTTAAACACGTTCAATTCATAAAGGCGATCGTAAGTTAGGTTTTCATTTCTGATATCATAAACTTCGCCTTGTTTTAAAAAATCGTAGCGGAGAATCGGGTTTCTTCTGTACCTTTTTGATAAATCAGTAAACGATACCCCTCGGGTAGTATCTCTGCTTACGTAATTGCGTAGCGAATCGGGAAAACCATCCGGACTTGGTGCAATAATCATGTAGGTGGTACCTATATTGTATTGCTTATGAGGACCTGAGGGTGGATTAGTAATGTTCAACCTCAAATCTACCTTTTGCGGCTGATTTGTTTCTATCACATCAAAATTCACATATGGCCGAAGGAAGTAGAAGTAACCGTTCTCTTTCATCACCCTGTAAATCTGCTCTCTTTCGTATGTTAACGAATCCACATCATATCGCATACCTGGATGTAAGCGGGTAAAGGTGGTTTTCGTACTGTCATACACTTTCTTTACATTTTGGCTAAAGATAGAATCCGTTAGTTTACCAACGTTAGATACCTTACCCTGGTTGGCCACGAAATCAATTTGGGCTTTTTTATTTTTGACTTTGATATCGGCAGCTACTTTAGCATCAAAATAACCTTTACCATTCAGAAATTTTTGAATCTGATTGCGGGAGATTTCTACAAGTGCACTATCTAAAATTGCCGGTGGTGTACCAAAAGGTTTGATGTTGCTAGTTTTATACCTTCCATCTTTGGTATTGAATAAGTTATAAAGTGGCACATTGATGCTAAAAGCCGATGGCGGGCGAATATCTTTCTGAACGTAATTGTAAGCTTGTTCTTCAAATTCTGTGTCAACACTATCAATGGTTACCTTCTTCACTATAGCCTGATAGTCGGGAATATATTTTGTGGAGGAACAGCTCTGAATTAAAACAATAATAAATAGTAATATTGCAGTGCTTTTCAGTTTAATATTTATTAAGTATTGGTATGCTTTCAAAGTCTCAGATTAGTTTTATAAAGTCATTACATCAAAAAAAATATCGTAAAGAGCATGGTTTATTTCTGGTTGAAGGTATAAAATCTATCAAAGAATTTTTTCAATCAAACTACAGCATCCACAGCATATTTTACAACAATGAGCAATCCAATTTGTTACCCAAATTGCCTGCAAATATAAACTTATTTGAAGTAAACAACGTTGAATTAGGGAAGATTAGTACTTTACAAACACCGCAGGGTTTTCTGGCCGTGGTACACCTTCCAAAAACTGAAAAAATTAACGAAAGTGCTTTGAAAAATCAGTTTACATTGGTGCTTGACGGTGTTCAGGATCCAGGTAACCTGGGTACCATTATCAGAACTGCAGATTGGTTCGGGTTTAAAAAAATCATTTGTTCTGAAGCTACCGTTGAGGCTTTTAATCCCAAAACGGTGCAAGCCACCATGGGTTCATTGGCGAGAGTATCAATACATTATGAAAATCTGACATCCTTTTTCGATAGAAACAGCTTACCTGTTTTCGGCGCATTGCTTGATGGTGCATCTATTTATGAAACCAACTGGGGCAATGAAGGATTGATTATTTTAGGCAACGAAGGAAAAGGGATATCCGAAGAAATCATAAAAAAAGTAAATAAACCCGTAACTATTCCTAGATTTGGCGAAGCAGAATCTCTTAATGTTGCAGTTAGTGCAGCGATTTTTTGCGCTGAATTAGTGAGAGTTAAAAATTAGAAAGATATTATTTAAGATATTATTTGCGCACTAATTAATAATTGCTATTTTTGCAACCTTGAATTTCAAGGTCGAGTGGCCGAGTGGCTAGGCAGAGGTCTGCAAAACCTTCTACAGCGGTTCGAATCCGCTCTCGACCTCCATTTGTACAAATAAAATAATTAAAAGGTTATTACCATGGCAGTTACCAGATTAAAAAGAAAAGACAGAAGAAATAAAAATACAGCTCACCAAGAGGTAGCATTTTTAAAAAGAGCAACTAACATCGAGTTAGGAAGTCGCTCTGCTCAACCTAAAAACGATCAATTAGCTAAAAACAACGCTGTTTTAGCTGGTTTAGCAAAATAGTTTTTAGAGCATCTTCTTAAAAATTTAAAGCATCCTTCTGATCAAAGGATGCTTTTTTTATGCAGCAGACATCTAAGGAAATTGCATCGCTTCCAGGGGCTTCGATCGATCATTTGAAAACTTTACAGCATCTCCAACTTTATTTTAAACAGAGAGATCTAAGCGTTGCCTTTTTGTATTTTAACTTTGCGAAGCTGAAGCATTGTGAATGATCAAAGCGCATCAATATTAGTTGCTATAGAACATTCGGTATCTGAAGTAAGTGGAAAGGGTATCGGCACAGCGCTGGAATCTTTAAAAACCATCTAACATTACGCCTCACCTATCGCTTCAATATAAACGGAGGCTATGTTTAGCAGGCATAATGTTCATTCCTAAAAATCTAAAGGACTTAAAACTTTACTTTTAGCTACATCGGTAACATGCGTATAAATTTGCGTAGTGGTTAAGCTGTTATGCCCCAAAAGTTTCTGAATATAACGGATATCCGTTCCGTTTTCTAATAAATGAGTGGCAAAGCTATGCCTTAACATGTGTGGCGAAACAACTTTGTTTATATTAGCCAAACCTGCAGCCTGTTGCAATATACTTTGCACACTTCTGGGCGAATATTGCGCTTGCGATTGCCCCTCGAACAAACAAATTTTAGGTAAATGGATTTCAAAATATTCTCTAAGTAGCGGAAGCAGTGATTTTGGCAGCATCACTTGCCGGTCTTTTTTCCCTTTTGCCTGCCTAATTGTAATCACTTCGTTTTTTGAATCCACATCCTCAATTTTCAGGTTAATCAATTCGCTTAAGCGAAGGCCGCAACCATATAAGGTGGTTAAAATAGCTTTATGTTTTGAGTTGGTAACCACCGATAATATTCTTTTTACCTCCTCTTTATTGAGGTATTTAGGCAAGGTGTGTGCAGTACGTTTGGGAAACAAATGATCAATTTGCAAAACCCTGCTAAACACCATTTTATAAAACAACTTTACACTGCCAATAAGGTGTTTTTGATATGCGGCCGAGATGTTCTGTTCGCGAATAATTTTGCCGAGATAACTTTCAATAATTTGTTCATTGATCTCGGTGATCGGGAATTGGTTGTTCTCTCTAAAAAAACAGCCAAAGCTGCCGTATACGATTTGATGGTAGAATGGCCATAACGGCCGATTTCCATTTTCTGCCTGAAAATTTCTGAGTATTTCACATTTAAATCTTTTGGTAAACATTCGTAAATCCAAAAGAATGCAATGCATAACAATAGCGATAAAGTGCTGAATTTAAATAGAATAATTCATTTTTTAAAAAAACATCAAATCGGATTTACGAATGTTTTTTAGTTTGGATTTACGCAAATGCGTAAATTTAGATGTTACTGGCAAGCTTAAAACGACACTAAACAAATGGACATTGAACTTGAAGAAAAATCTGATTGGACAAAAATCAGACAAAAACTTAATCAGACTTACAAGTATGACAAAACTTGGGAAGATGCCATCACGTTATTTAACAAAAGAGTAAAACGTAAATTTTTCGACCCAATTCAAACTATCATTAATGGAAAGACATTAAAAGGCGAAGGTTTTACAATCGTGACCGTACAATGTGCGTTAATTGAAATGTTTGCTGCATTTAGAGTTGGAAAAATATTTAATCATAGTAAGACAAGTGCTTCGCCAAAATACGAATATGATAAAAGCCAAAAAATGTTTGTCAGTCTTCTTCGTTCAGCTTCTGTTTTTCAAGACAACTTCTGGCAATTAAATAATAAAAATAAAGTTGTAATTGACAAGCCATACAGTCCGACAGACTTTTACAAAAATGTTCGCTGTGGACTAATGCACGAAGCAAGAACAAAAGACAATTGGTATATTACAGCAACTCCTTTGACAAAATCCGTTAAAACAGAAAAACAATTCCTTGTTGCGGAAAACGGTAAAATAAAAATTTACAGAACAGTTTTACATTACAGACTTTTAGACTATTTAAAAGAATATTCCGATGAACTTAGTAAAGACACAAAAAAGAGCGAAGAGTTGCGAAAATATTTTGCGAGAAAATTAGACCATCTATTTGACTTTAACGCAGACACAAAATATGATTGGTGGACAGAATAAAAAGCCAGCCAGTAACATCGGCTTGGCAATATGGCGGCTGAAGTGCCAAATTCAAGTTCAGTTCTTCGATTGAACTTTTGTACAAAACTGAACATTTGTGCTTCGATTTCCGCCACATCGCCAAGCCGAAAAACGTTAGCGGCAAGCAAAAAACAACACTACAAAAGTATACAAATCACAAAATGGAGAAAATAATTTTTGAACTATCAAACGAACAACGACAATATTTAGGACTTACACCAGTTGAAAATAACTGGGAGCTTGTCAAATTATTTGACAGTTATGTATATTTTGATGGAGACATTATCCGTAAAGAAATTACTGTTAATGAACAAGCCTATACCGAACGTGACCTTAATGAAAAAACAGCTGAACACAGAACCATTCTATTACCAAAAACAGAAAAAGGAAAACCAAAAAAGCTCAACTATACTGCTACACAATCCTTTAAAGGAATAGGTGTTTATTTTTCATTCTCAAGTGGTTATCTGACTATCTCGAACTATACAACACAAACAACTTATTACTCAGAAAATTTTGAAGATAAAAAACTTGACTACCTAAAAATTTGGTTAGAAAAATGGATTTCTGAGACAACTAGCGGAGATTTAGCGGAAATTACAGCTTTTAAAAATGCAGACCGCAAACACTGTAAATTTCAGGAAGGTGACTTTTTTGCCTTTAAAATTGACAGAAGGAACTACGCTTTTGGTAGAATTTTAATTGATGTTTCTAAACGAACAAAAACCGATAATCTAAAAGAAAATAAAAACTATGGCCTAACCCACTTAATGGGAAAAGCGCTAATTGTAAAACTCTATCACAAGATTAGCAATAATCTCGATGTTGATTTGAATGAATTATCAAAGACATTAGCTTTGCCATCACAAGCGGTTATGGATAATCAATTTTATTATGGAGAGAAATTTGTAATTGGACATAAATCACTTGAAATGTCAGAATATGATATGCTTATTTCTTACAGCAAAAGCATTAATTCTGATGAAAAAAATCTCATCTATCTACAGTACGGATTTATTTACAAAGAAATGAATATTTCAAAGTTTGATAAGTATTTAAAAATAGAAGATAAGAGTTTGTATGGTGGATACAACGAAAATCCATTTAGAAAAGAAGGAATCGGATTTGGTTTGGACATTGAAGAACTTAAAGAATGTATCGCAGAAAAATCTAATAAACCATATTGGAATAGTAACCATAGATATGACATCAAATATGATTTGCGAAACCCAATCAACCTTGATACAAAAAGAGAAATATTTTCGGCTTTTGGACTTGATGCTGACAAAACGTACGAACAGAACTTAGCGCTAACAAAATGACAGAAATTGCCAGCCGATAACAGGGGTTTTGCAATAGTGGGGCGAAACTGCAAAGTTCAATCCCGTATGTAAGGGATTCTTCGGTTCAACTTTAGTGCAAAATTGAAAATTTCCCGATGTAAAATCGGGACAAGTGGTGCTTCGATTGCCCCACCATCGTCAAGCCCCGAAACGTTGTGCGATATGCTAAATAACACTATTAAAAAATGAAACTGCAGAATAACAGATGAAAAAAACATTTACAATTTTAATAACTTCTCTTGCTTTGCTGTCTTGTCAAAACAAAGCACAAGAGGCGACTCAAGTATCAAATAAAATAGCCGAAAAGCAAGAACTAGCCCAAACACAAAATATACAGGACACTATAAAAATTCCAAAACCCACAGATGAAATTGTAGGTGAGTTTTACAAAGCTATTTTTGATAATGATAGTATAAAAGTAAGGCAAATGTTGGAAACTGTATTTCCTGCAAACTATGAACCTAAAAATAAGATATCACCACTGCAAGCATTAATTTGGTCATCAGACAATTTATATCTAACCAAACTTTTTGTAGAGGGTGGAGCAAAAATCAACAATAAGGAAAATCCATTAACCGTTGTTGCATCTGAGTATGGCAGATTGGAAATATTGAAGTACCTGATAGAAAAAGGTTGTGATATTAAAAACAATAAAGCTTTCAATACTGCAGGTTTTCATAAGTTTTACGATGGTGCAAAATTTTTATTGTTAAATGGTGCAAATCAGGAAAAAGGTGATGTGAGGGGGAAAATTTGGCTTTTTGAACAAGCTGTAATCAAATCTGACTATGAAGTACTTAATAAACTAAACCTCACAAATGAAGAACTTAATAACAACAATTGTGATGGAGAAACAGCATTAATTATCGCAGTAAAACAAAATAATTTTCAGATGGTAAAATATCTATTAAACAAAAATGTAGATAAAAAGAAACCTGAAACTTTTGACTGTGGAGATAATGTGAATTACGGAAAAACACCTATTCAAATTGCAAAACAAGCTAATTATCAAGAAATCATATCCTTACTTAAATAAATCAACTAAAAACACAATCGCATAACAAGGGGTCAAACATGCTGAGCTCGCTTTGGATCGGTTACCTCCGGCCTAATCACGTCCGAAATTACCGCACTACCGTAAGCTCCGAAATGTGAGCAAAATTTTCAACCAACCAAAATTAAAACAAATAAACAATTATATTTAAACCAATGAAGCAAACGGAATATACCAAATGACAGAGCAAGAATTGATAGGTGAAGCAAAAAAGATGAAATCTTTTTCTATTATAAACGCCTTATTAATTGGTTTTTTAGCGGGCATTATAATCTACAGTTTTTTCAAAAACAGCTGGGGATTATTAACATTAATACCGCTATATTTTATTTACAAAATGGTTAACGACCCGAAAAACAGAAGAGTAAAAGAATTACAAGGTTTATTTAAGGAGCGTAACTTAAAATGGTAACTATTGAAAAGTTTCATTCCATAAGTGCGGGATGGAACCTTTACAGAAAATAGAGATTTCCCGATGTACAATCGGGAAAAGTATTGCTTCCTTGCCTATCGAAAAGCAGGGATTGCTGAAGCATCGCCAGGCTCGAAATCCCCCCCCGCCGTGTAAAACCTTTAACCAAATAGCGAAGAATGAAAAACTGTTATTTTATTTTTTACCATACTTATATTTATGGCAAAGGAGGAAATTAATGAGATCTACTTCACGATATGATAAGGACGGTGAACAAAAAAAGTGTTTAACTATTCTGGAACTATTATTTTGTACTTTTGCTGGTCTCTTTGGCTTCAATTCTGTTTGAAAAATGCAGAATGCAAAAGGCTAAAATTAAATTCCAAATCTTCCCTGTTGTAAAATAGCAGTTCCTTAATGATGCAAAAAATCATTAATTATTAAACAATGTTTACAGTAAAACAAATTGCCTTTGCGCACAGCAAAGTTAAATCAGGCGCCGATTTTCCTTCCTACATTCAGGAAATAAAAAAATTAGGTGTACATTCTTATGAGGTTTGGGTTAAAAATGGCCAAACAGAATATTTTGGAGCGGATGATTTTAGCACTAAATCCAGTCCGAAATACGACGAGCTGATCATCGCAAACCTCACTGATCAGAAGAGGTTCATGGGTTATTTAAAATCGCACCAAAACAGTGAAACCAATTATTTGGAATTCTGCAAGCATTGCGCTGAAACCGGAGTCGAAAAGTGGCTTGTATCATTAGATACGATGCTTTGTACTTATTTTGATCAGGCTAGCCAGGAGGTTTTAGTGGAAAAGATTCCAGGATAAAACTGACTGAAGAAAGCTGGAGAATTTATCTTCAGCTTTGCTATTTAACCAAAGATTTGCAAATCGATTTGATCAAGCCCGGGCCTTCATAAATAAAGCCAGTGTACAATTGAACAAGACTTGCGCCGGCCTCTAATTTCTCCTGGGCATCCTGAGCAGAATGAATTCCGCCTACACCTATAATTGGGAAAGCTTTATTTGATTTTTCTGAAAGATACTTAATAACCTCTGTAGAACGTTCTCTAACTGGTTTACCACTTAAGCCACCCGTTTCTCCAGCCAATACTTTTTCGGTGGCTAAATTTTCTCTACTAATTGTTGTATTGGTTGCTATAATTCCCGCAATTTTTGTTTCCGCTACAATTTCGATAATATCATCCAATTGTGCATCGGTTAAATCAGGTGCAATTTTCAATAAAATCGGACGAGAAATATCGTTTTTGCGGTTACGCTGCTGCAGTGTATGGAGGATATTTTTTAGGGGTTCTTTTTCTTGCAATTCGCGTAAACCAGGTGTGTTTGGCGAACTAACATTAACCACAAAATAATCCACTACATCAAATAACCGATCGAAACATTTAATGTAATCGCTTACGGCATCTTCATTAGGCGTGGCTTTATTTTTACCAATATTTCCGCCAACCACAATATCAGGATGTTTATCTTTCAGCATACGCAAACGCTCTGCCATCACATCAACGCCTTTATTATTGAAACCCATTCGGTTAATCAAGGCTTGATCATTAGGTAAGCGAAACATACGTGGCTTATCATTACCAGGTTGCGGCATTGGGGTAACCGTTCCAACTTCAATAAAGCCAAAACCAAGATTACTCAAAGATTCTACATATTCGCCATTTTTGTCAAAACCTGCAGCTAAACCTACCGGATTTCTAAATTTTATTCCAAATACTTCTTTCTCCAGACCTCTGATGTGAAAATCGAAGCTGCTGCGAATAATGGTTTTACCCAATGGGAATTTATCATTAAACCATTTCAACCGTTTTACAACGAAATAATGTACGTTTTCCGGGTCAAACTTGAAAAATATTGGTTTAATAAGGCGATACATGCCACGAAGATAAATAAAATATAGAAAAAAATGGAAGATGGAAAAGGTAAGATGGAAACTGGAAATAAAGAAAATCCACTGACTATCTTAAATACCTCTCATAATATCTTCTGCCGCTCAAATCTTAGCCCCCTCCATCTCACATCATCCATCTTACATCATCCCTGCTAGTATGCTGCCGTAAACTGCTCCTGGTGGTGTGCATTGTTCTCCAATTCATCGGCAAGAACAATTGATAAATCTTCTACCGATAGAATTGAACGACCTTCTTCATTAAAAACCGGAGAAGTTTTGCCCAAACGGTATTTACCTGTGCGGCCAATGGTGATGCCCGGGTGCATTTCAATCGCTGGACTAAAAAACAACCAATCCAGTTCTTTTTCTTCTTTCAACTTATTAAAGTAGTCTCTTACAGCTGATGCCCCAGGATAAATTTCTTTCGGAAACTGAGGCCCATCTACCAGCTGGTTTCCATCAATTTGCAAAGTACCCGCACCGCCAATGAAAATATAACGTTTTACGCCCGATGCCTTAACTGCTTTCTGAATGGCTTCTGCACCTGAAACTGTATCGTTATACAGGTTTGGGTTCGTCCAGCCTGCGTTAAAAGCGCTGATCACCGCATCAGCACCTTTCAGAGTTTCTGCCAGTTTATCGGTATCCAAAACATCAACCGCTACTTTGCTAACTTTTTCATCTGTATTTTCAATTTTATCGGTATCACGGGCAATTGCAATTACCTCGTTACCACGACTTACCAACTCGTTTAAAAGGGCTTTACCTACAAAGCCAGATGCGCCTATTAATGCTACTTTCATGTTATTTATTTTTTAAATGTTTCTAAATGTTTATTGTAATAAATTTTGTTACAGTTTTGAATAAAAATTTTTTTATTTGAATCTCAATGCAAAATCTGCCAGAGTTTGATTTGATAAATTCTCGATTAAAGCTTTTTCAGCATCACTGTAAAGTGTATTCAAATGTTGGTTTATTTGTTTCCCAATCGGACATTTTGGGTTCGGTTGGTTTTTACTTTGCCCTAAAATATTGTTGTTGTTAAGAGCCTTATAAACCTCTCCCAAATTAATATCTTGTGCATTTTTTGCTAGAAAAGAACCGCCACCCTTTCCCTCTTTACTATCTACAAAGCCATGTTTCCTCAAATTCATAATTTCTTTACGAACCAGCACAGGGTTGATATTGATGCTTCCTGCCAAATATTCCGAACTCACAAGCATACCTTTTGCGTCATCGAGCAAGGTAAGTATGTGTAAAGAAATCGAAAATCTGCTGCTGTTCATTCTGTAATATTTTTTATTACAGTACAAATGTAAGGACTTTTATTTAAGATCAAAATTCTTGATGATTTTTTTAATGATTTGTTAGTAGTTTGAATGAATAAGAATAATTTAAGCAGTAGAAATATTTTGAATTATAAGTTTACAAGCCCGTTGATTTGCGCATACTGCAAAAGCATAATGGTTTTACCGTCTTTAATTTCACCAGTTTTTATCATTTCTAAGGCACTTTGAAATGGCAATTCTAAAACCTCAATATTTTCTTGTTCTTCGTGATGACCGCCACCTTCGCTCACTTTCATATCTTTTGAATATTCAGCTACAAAAAAGTAAAGAATTTCAGTCACCGAACCAGGCGACATATAGGCTTCAAAAACTTTCTGAACATCCTTAATTTTATAGCCGGTTTCTTCTTCTGTCTCACGTTTAATAGCCGTTTCAGGATTATCTTTATCTAACAAGCCGGCACAGGTTTCGATTAACATACCGCTTGCATTGCCATTGAGGTAAGTAGGCAAGCGAAACTGACGGGTAAGAATTACGGTTTGATTTTCTTTGTTGTAAAGCAGAATAGTGGCGCCATTTCCCCTATCATAGGCTTCGCGATTTTGAGTTTCTACAGTACCATCTTTTTTATGATATTCGAATGTAATTTTGTTTAAGGTGTACCAATTATCTGAAAGGATTTCTGTGCTTAAAATTTTAATGTTTTCGTTGTTCATTCGTGATTAGCTTTAAATTCAAATGTATTAATTTTTTAATCGTTGACTGAAGTCAACGGCAATGAAGTGCGTTGTGATAAAATAGGATGGTAATGCTATCGTTATTAAATCTCATTACCGTCGTGCTTTAGCAGACGGATTTTAGTTTGCACTCTTGCCATTTTGCAACTGCTAATACAAGGCGCAATTTTTTGTGTATAAACCTGATAGCAGCGAAAATACTTTTTGGCGCAGGTCTTCGACAGGCTCAGACTGACATGAACAAAAAGATTGCAGCGAATAGCAGGAACAAAATTAACAAAAGGTGCTGCCATTGCTTTCCAAATATTAAAAACCCGAACATTTGTCTATTTCGCTTTCAGAAAGGAATTAGCTTTTTAAATTCGTACTTTTGCAGCCGAAATGATTTCAATAAATAACTTAACATTCCTCATTGGCTCAAGAGCCTTATACGACGAAGCGAACTGGCACATTAAACCGGGTGATCGAGCTGGCCTGATTGGCGCTAACGGAACAGGAAAATCGACACTTTTAAAGATAATTGTAGGCGAATATGCGCCAACTTCGGGTACGGTTTCCATGTCTAAAGACTTGAAAATTGGCTATTTGAACCAGGATTTGCTTTCTTACGAATCGCATCACAGCATTTTGCATGTGGCAATGGAGGCTTTTGAGCGTCAAAACCAACTGCATGATGAAATTGAGGAATTGCTTAAAAAAATAGAAACGGATTATAGTGAAGAGGTTTTATACAAATTAAGCGATAAACAGCAGGAATTCGAGGCACTTGATGGTTATAACATTGAATACAGAGCCAACGAAATTTTAGCTGGTTTAGGTTTCAGCACTGCAGACCAACACCGTCCGCTAAATACTTTTTCCGGAGGTTGGCGCATGCGGGTAATGCTGGCAAAAATTCTTTTGCAAACGCCCGATATTTTGTTGCTGGATGAGCCGACCAACCACATGGATTTACCTTCTATTAAATGGCTGGAAAATTATTTACAAAGTTTTGAAGGTGCCATCGTTATTGTTTCTCACGATAGGTATTTCTTAGATAAAATTGTAAATAGAACGGTTGAATCGCGTAAAGGAAAATTAACGGTTTATGCCGGTAATTATAGCTTTTATGTAGAAGAAAAGGCCTTGCGTGGCGAAATTCAAAAAGGTGAATTTAAAAATCAACAAGCAAAAATCAAACAGGAAGAGCGTTTAATCGAGCGTTTTAAAGCGAAAGCATCGAAAGCAAAAATGGCGCAATCGCGGATGAAAGCTTTAGATAAAATGGAGCGCATTGATGATGTTGATGACGATAACCCAACGGTAAATTTCAGCTTTAAATTTACCAAACCATCTGGCCGACACGTGGTTCGTATTGAGCATGCAACCAAGCATTACCCAAATGTTCATATTTTGGAAGATGCAGAAGCCGTGATTGAAAAAGGCGATAAAATTGCATTGATTGGAGCGAATGGTAAAGGTAAATCGACTTTATTAAGAATGATTGCCGGTACTGAAAAATTTGAAGGTTTTTGCGAAACAGGTCATAATGTAACCACTACCTTTTTTGCGCAGCACCAGCTGGAATCTTTACACCTCGATAATGCTATTTTAGAAGAGTTACAAGCCTTTGCACCGAAACATACGGATACTGAATTGCGTAGTATTCTAGGCTGCTTTCTGTTTACGGGGGATGACGTTTTCAAAAAAATCAAAGTACTTTCCGGAGGAGAAAAATCTCGTGTGGCTTTGGCAAAATCTTTAACAACAGATTCAAACTTCCTGATTCTGGATGAGCCAACCAACCACCTTGACATCCAATCAGTTAACATTTTAATTCAGGCGTTACAACAATTTGAAGGTACTTTTATCGCAGTTTCTCACGATAGGTATTTCTTAGATAATGTGGCCAATAAAATCTGGTTTATTGAAGGCGAAAAGATTAAACAATATCCAGGAACGTATGCAGAATACGAGGAATGGAATAGCAAACGCGAAATTCCGGTTGCTAAACCGATTCCGGTTAAAATGCCGGAGAAGGTAAAAGAAGCTCCGAAAGCTGCTACGCCTAATGCTGCAAATCAGTTGAAAAAACTGAACGATGAATTGAAGAAAATCGAAACCTCGATTACAGAACAGGAAGCAACGGTAAAAAATATCGAAGCAGAATTAGCTGATGAAAATGTTTACAGCAAAGCTGATAAACTGGCTGAGGCAAACAAGCGTTATTTAACTGCTAAACAAGAATTAGATAACAGCCAGGCTAAATGGGAAACTTTAGCTGGAGAAATTATGGAACTGGAGGGTTAATCTTTCCGTTATTGTGAAGTCGATTTTCATCGGCTATGGCAATTTTATAACATTGAAGCCGCAGATTTTCTGCGGCTTTTTTATTTGCCACGGAAATGCGAAAGACCTGAAAAGAAGAGTGAAGAATACATATTAATTGGTCGTCGAGAAGCGAACCATAGCTTAAAAAATTTCCGGGTAACTCCACGTTTAAGTGCAAATCTTTTAAAATTGGCTAATACTCTGTACTTTTAGCCATGCAAAAACTAATCGCAATACTTTTATTTTTCATACCCTCGTTCCTACTTGCTCAAACCAATAGCTTTACTTACGAAAACAAAATTTATCAGCCGAATATAAAAACAGTACTTTGCTACAATACCAGCCGAGAGCAGAGTTTGCCGGTTATCCAGCTAAATTCAGCGGAAACAATTACATTTTCATTTGATGACTTACTTGGCGGAACGAAAAATTACTGGTATTCTATTGAGCATTGCACCTCAGACTGGCAACCTTCAAGAATATCAACCATCGATTATTTGGGTAGTTTTAACGATGATCGGATAATCAATTATCGTTATTCATCAAACACCACCAGAAAATATACCCATTACGAACAAACTTTCCCAAATAGTCAAATACAGCCAAAAATTGGTGGAAATTATCTTTTAAAGATTTACCTGGATGGAGATAAAAATCAGCCGGTAATTTCACAACGTTTTTATATTGTAGATAATCAGGTAGCGGTTACGGCTGAAATTACCAATTCGATGCAGGTTGCTGATCGGAATTCGAAACAGAAAGTGAACTTTACGATCAATCATTCGATACCAATCCCCAACCCCTATCAGGATTTGAAAGCAGTTGTGATGCAAAACTTCAATTCCAACACCGCAAAAGTAAATACACGTCCGTTTTTCGTTCGCCCAAACCAACTGGTTTATAATGATTTAACTACAAATGATTTTTGGGGCGACAATGAGTTTAGAAAATTCGACACGAGAAGTCTGCGTTATAAAGCAGATAATGTGAAAGATATTTATCGTGACAGCGAATCAGTAAATGTGATGCTTTTTCAGGATGTACCTCGAAATACCGGAGCATTTGCCAATCAATTTGATGAAAACGGTAACTTTTTTATCAAAAATACTGATGGAAGAGATGACAGAACTGAAGCTGAGTATATGAGTGTGCTGTTTACGCTTAATGCCAAAGCACCAAGCGCAAATGGCGATGCATATGTAGTAGGTAGGTTTAACAATTATACGTTAGGAAAAGAAAATAAACTGCTTTACGATGCAAGCAGAAAGCAATTTTATGCCAGCATGATGCTGAAGCAAGGACTATATGATTATGAGTATGCCTGGTTTAATTATGATACTAAGACATTAGAAACATTTCCTTTCGAAGGTTCGTTTTTCCAAACAGAAAATACCTATCAAATTTTCGTGTATTACCGTCGCCCAGGCGCTCGTTGGGAAACCCTGGTTGGCTATGCCAATATCAGCAACCGGGTTAACGACAGGCGATAGCATAATTACTAACCATCCCCTTATTGTTACATAAATTTTCTCGAATTTGATAGCGGTTATTTACTTTAGTAATCAGATTATTAAGTAACCGAAATGCTCTAAAAGAGTATACTAACCATTTATTATGTTCAAGAAAGTTTTTGCTGCTGCATTAATTCTACTTATCCATGAGCAAAATTTTGCTCAAAATCCGCTTAAATCCTATACTCAAAATATTGACGGCACAAAACTTACCTTCGATATGCAAGCTATCCCCGCCGGAAAATTTCAGATGGGAAACAAGGCAGGCAAAACAGATGAACAACCGATTCATGAAGTAAAATTAGATGCTTTTTGGATAGGAAAATATGAAGTAACCTGGAATATTTTCGAGCCCTTTTTATACCGTGATTTTGAAAAGCAGGCAAGTGTAACAGCCATTCCGTCAGAGGTAGATGCAGTAACCCGGCCCACGAAACCCTATCTGGATATGACCTTCGGAATGGGTAAAGAAAATCAACCCGCTGTGGCCATGACGCAGTATAATGCTATTCAATTTTGCAAATGGCTATATGTAAGAACGGGCATCTTCTATCGTTTACCTACTGAAGCCGAATGGGAATATGCCTGCAGGGCAGGTAGCAATACCAATTATTCTTTCGGAGATGCGGTAACAACATTAAAAGATTACGCCTGGTATGCTGATAATAGCGACAATAAAACGCACCAAGTAGGCCAGAAGAAACCCAATGCATGGGGATTGTATGACATGCATGGCAATGTGAGTGAGTGGACATACGATCAATATCTCTCTGATTTTTATCAAAAGGGGAAAGACAAAGTTTCAGAAAATCCGGTTGCCATCCCAGACAAACTTTATCCGAATACGGTGCGTGGCGGATCTTTTGATGAAACGCCAGAAAATTTAACCTCCTCAGCCAGGCTGGCTTCTGATCCATCATGGAAACAGTTAGATCCTCAAATCCCGAAAAGCAATTGGTGGTTTCCCGAAGCACCATTTGTGGGCATGCGCCTGGTTCGGCCAGCTAAAACACCAGCTAAAGCCGAGATTGAGGCTTACTACAACAAACAACCAATTAAAGATTTATAACTAAACTGATCTAAACCTATACTTCAGAAATGAAAAAAGAACCAAACACACAGGAAAGACGAGATTTTTTGAAAGCCTCTGCCCTATTGGCGGGAGGAGCAATGTTAAGCAGCATCCCACTCGCAGGCGCTTATGCATCAGGCAATGACACCATAAAAATTGCCTTAATTGGTTGCGGAGATAGAGGAACTGGCGCAGCTTTTCAGGCATTAAGTACAAAATTCAATATCAAACTGGTAGCCATGGCAGATGCTTTTCAAGATCGCCTGGATAGCAGCTTCCAATCGCTTAATACAAAGTTCGCAGCAAAAATGGATGTTCCGAAAGAGCGCCAGTTTGTAGGTTTTGATGCTTACCTAAAAGCTATCCCACTCGCTGATGTTGTACTGCTGGTAACCCCTCCAGGTTTCAGACCCATCCACTTTGAAGAAGCCATTAAACAGGGTAAACACGTATTTATGGAAAAACCCGTTGCCGTTGATGCGCCCGGAATTAGAAAAGTTTTGGCTGCAGCAGAAATTGCAAAAAGTAAAAAACTTAATGTGGTTGTGGGTTTGCAGCGACGTTATCAGGCCAATTACCGTGAAGCGATGAAGCGGGTTCAGGAAGGCGCCATTGGCGATATCGTATCGGGCCAGGTTTATTGGAACAGTGGCGGCGTTTGGGTACGGCCACGAGTTGCCAACCAAACCGAAATGGAATATCAAATGCGTAACTGGTATTATTTCAATTGGTTGTGTGGCGATCATATTGTAGAACAACATGTTCATAACATCGATATTGCCAACTGGATTAAAGGAACCCATCCAATTTCCGTTCAGGGAACAGGAAGCAGAGCCTGGAGAACCGGGAAAGATTACGGTGAAATTTATGATAACCATGCAGTAGAATTAACCTATGCCGATGGGTCAGTAATCCACAGTCAGTGTAAACATTTCGAAGGTGTTCCGAACCGTGTTGATGAAACTTTCCAGGGTACAAAAGGTAAAATTTATCTATCTGCTGGTAACCAGGCCAAACTTTGGGATTGGAAAGGAAATGTAATCTATAATCACAACACCAAGGGAAACGCCAACCCTTATCAAACTGAGCATGATGAACTTTTCGATGCCATTTCAAAGGGCGAATATAAATTTGACAATGCAGAATATGGCGCACACAGCACCCTGACCGGAATTATTGGTCGCTATGCCACCTATTCTGGACAAACCATCAAATGGGATGAAGCGTTGGCCGCGAATAATAGTTTAATGCCGGAACGCTTCGCCTGGGATGCCAATCCGAAATTGATGCCAGATGCGAATGGACTTTATCCGATTGCGATGCCTGGGAAAACTAAAGTTTTGTAAGTTAACATGATGGTTAAAACCTGGTTTCTTTGCCTGCCATTCTTTTACTATTTGTTTCTAATAAACGATCAAAAGCAATATAAAATCTATGGATTTGCGCAGGGAACCGATTATACCATCATGTACTACGCAACAGATAGTGTGGTTACCAAAACTAGTATTGATAGTTTACTTGGTAAAATTGATCAGTCGATGTCTTTATACAAAAAAAACTCACTCATTACCCAGTTCAATTCTGCAGAACATGAAATAGAAACGGATTTGTTTTTAAATGATGTTTTAAAGAGAAGTTTTGAGATCAACAAAGACACAAAGGGAATTTTCGATATCACGGTTGCTCCTTTAGTTCAAGCCTGGGGCTTCGGCCCAACGGAGAGTAAGATAGTTCCTAGTGATCAAAAGATAAAATCGATATTGACATGCATTGGAATGAAAAACCTGAAGCTGAATAAAGGCAAACTAACCAAAACGAAACCTTGTGTCCAAATCGATTTAAATGGAATTGCGCAGGGGTACAGCGTAGATTTAATAGCAGATTACCTGACCAAAAAAGGTATTAAAAGTTATGTGGCGGAGTTAGGCGGAGAGATTAGGATATTAGGTCCGAAACCAGATGGAACGCCAATGAAAATCGGCATTGAAGGCCCTGACCAAAATGGATTTCCGGTAATCAGACACATTGCGACACTTAACACCGGAGCAATTACCACATCAGGTAACTACAGAAAGTACCATCAAAACGGAAACAAAAAATTCTCTCATTTGATTGATACCAAAACAGGTTATCCTATTAAAAATGAAATGATCAGTGTAACTGTTTATGCCAAAAATGCCATCACTGCCGATGGTTATGACAACGCTTTGATGGGTATGCACTTAACGGAAGCGTTAAGTTTTGTAGCGGAACGGAAAGATTTGGAAGCATATTTTGTTTACCATAAAAAAGACGGTTCTGTTGCAGATACTTTATCAAGCGGATTTAAGAAATTAATAAAAAATTAGCGACCCGTACACCTAATAAAGCAACAAATGAAAAGGAGTGAATTTATAAAAAATAGTCTGCTCACAGCATCTGCAATAGCCTCAGGCATTGGCATCACAGATTCTTTTGCAGCTGAAAAAGCTGGCGTAAAAATAGCTGACAAGCCTTTTAACATGGATTACGCCCCGCACCAGGGAATGTTTGCAAACCATGCCGGAAAAAATTTCCTCGATCAGATCCAGTTTATGTATGATAAAGGTTTTCGCTCTATTGAAGATAATGGATATTTGGCCAGGCCAATTGATGAACAGGAAAAAATTGGAAATTTATTAGCTAAGCTTGGTATGCGGATGGGTGTTTTTGTGGTTGATGGAGGAGACAACTGGAAAACATCATTAACGACCGGAAAAAAGGAGTTTAAAGATAAGTTTGTAGAAACCTGTAAAAAGTCAGTTGAAGCTGCTAAACGTTGTAATGCCAAATGGTTAACGGTTGTACCTGGATTTTATGAGAGGAATTTACCTTACGGAAATCAGTTTGCAAATGTGATTGATGCAATGCGTGCAGGGGCCGAAATTTTCGAACCTCACGGTTTAATAATGGTTTTAGAAACGTTAAGCGATACTCCAGAATTATTTCTCCAAAAAACCAATGAGACTTATGCAGTTTGCAAGGCGGTAAAAAGTCCTTCCTGCAAAATTCTTTACGATATCTACCATATGCAACGCACCGAAGGCGATTTAGTTAAAACCATTGATCGCTGTTGGGACGAAATTGCCTACGTGCAAATTGGAGATAACCCTGGCAGGAAAGAACCAACAACAGGTGAAATTAATTATAAAAACATATTCAAGCATTTACACAGCAAAGGCTACAAAGGTGTAATGGGCATGGAACACGGAAATTCAAGACCAGATAAAGCTGGAGAATTAGCGGTTATTCAGGCTTACAGACAGGAAGATAATTTCTTGTAATTTTCGAAGGTCGAGATTTGTAATCTCGACCTTCGTTTTATTAAACAGTTAGCCGGAATTTGTAACCCGAAGGCTAAACGTAATTAATTGTAACGATTAAAAATTAATCGTTTTTTAAAATCCAAACCGAAACACTTCCTGCATCACAATGAAATTCTGCCCAGCCACTTTCATCGATGACAACCTCTTGTTCTCTATGACCTAAAGCATCTATAAAAGTTTTTCCAGCGAAATTTTGTCCCACTTCCATCTTTTTAAATCCTTCATCGCCTGTACTTAACAATACAGCAATTCCGCTATTTTCATGTTCTTCATCGCCTCCCCTGGTCCAACCTACACAGTTTGAATGATCGAAATAATCGCGTTGTTCACCATAAGAAAGGTTAGCCCTAACTTTACTCATAATTTCCAGCCCTGGTAAAATCGCTAAATCAACATGTGTATCTTCTCCTTCTGGATTTTTATCATCATAAATCCCGCCATATAAATCGGGAAAAAACAGACATGGAATTCCTTGTTCTCTTAATAAGATAATGGAATATGCTATAGGCCTGAACCAAAATTCGACATAACTTTCTAAAGCCTGTAGCGGCTGTGAATCATGATTATCTACAAACGTAACTGCCAATTCGGGCGAAATAGAAATCAGGGTATTATCGAAAATGGTACGCATATCAAACCCATTCCCATCTTTACTGGCCAGGAAGAAGTTATGGTGAAGTAAAGAATCGAAAATTTGAGTTTTTCCCTCCATCAATCTAAGGTATTCTTCCTGCGATTCGGTATTTTCTACATTCCAGTCTTCGGCAACAATAAAAAACTTACGTTGATATTTTTCTTCCAAGTGGTCAATCCACTCTTTGATAAAATCAGGATTAATGTGTTTAACCGCATCTAACCTGAATCCATCAATATTGGTGGCTTCTACCAACCATTCTCCCCAATATTTAAGTTCCTCTACTACAGCACGGTTTCTGTAATCGATATCGCTAAACATTAAGTAGTCGTAATTGCCAAGTTCAGTTGAGGGAACCTCTTCAAAACCTTCTCCCACATGATTTTGGATAGAATAAATGGCAGTTTCCTTCAAATCTTCAGCCCAGTCAACACCGCTGAAACATTGATGATCCCAGATAAAGGTTGAATATTTACCTGCCCTGTTTGGAAAGGTGAATTTAGTCCAGGCTTCAATTTCAAATACATCACTCGTAAATTCATTCCTGTTATCAGGATTAACTGTTCTAACTGGCACTTTTTCCAGCTCATCGCCACCTGCTTTATGATTAAAAACAATATCAGCTAAGGCTGAGATTCCTTGATCTTGCAAAGCTTTAATCGCGTCGATATATTCTTGCTTTGTACCATAGCGTGTGTTTACACTTCCCTTTTGGTCAAATTCGCCTAAATCAAATAAATCGTAAACATCGTAACCAACAGAATATCCACCTGTGCTTGCTTTATAAGCGGGCGGTAACCACACTCCTGTTACTCCAATTTCGTTAAGATGCGCAGCCTCTTGTGCTACTTTAGTCCATAAATTTTGTTCTTCGTTATAATACCAATGGAAATATTGAATAATCGTCTGATTTTGCATTAATCTAAATTTTAAGTTAAGATAACATGGATTTAGATTAATTGTTTTGCGATAGCACGCATGGCGGAAATAGATCAATGCTTTGACATTTAAAGTTTTCATGCCAGAGCCATTTTTGGATTTTTTCACCGCCCTGGAGCAACTACTGCGTTGCAATCTATAATATATAACCTTTGAAAAACTGGCTAAGATGTTTTTACACAGCTGGCTTTGCAGGAAGTTACCTACTGTTAAGGAAATATCCTGATGCATACGCAAAGCTTCAGGATTTTAAAAATCTTTCCCTTAGATAATTTCTACCAGATCATTATAAGCCAATTCATACAAATGGCATAACTAAGTTAAAGAGGCATTAATGACATTGAGTTCTCGATGGGGTTCATTATTTAGGGCAAGATATGGGATCGGATCCGCCATAAACAAATTACTAATCTGTAGATTTAGAATTTCATTTTCTGAATTCTAACGGCATTTAAAATAGCCAGCAATGCCACACCAACATCCGCAAAAACAGCTTCCCACATAGTGGCCAAACCTCCGGCACCCAAAATTAACACCAATGCTTTTACCGCGAAAGCCAGCACAATATTTTGAATTACAACATTTCTTGTAGCCTTGCCGATTTTAATAGCAGTAGCAATTTTTGAGGGTTGATCTGTTTGAATCACTACATCTGCGGTTTCAATTGCAGCATCGCTACCCATCGCACCCATTGCCATGCCGATATCGCTAATGGCCAACACTGGCGTATCATTAATGCCATCACCAACAAAAGCAACTACCCAGGTTTTATCCTGCTTAATCTCTTCTAACTTTGCAACTTTATCTTCCGGCAATAAATCACCAAAGTAAGTATCTATGCCTAAAAAGCCGGCAACTTTTTTAACAATGGATGTTTTATCTCCACTCAGCATCACCACCTGTTTTACGCCATTGGCATGCAATTGTTTAATCGCTTCCGCAGCATCCTCTTTTATTTCATCTGCAATTAAAATGTAACCTGCGTATTGTCCATCAACTGCAACCACAACAATACTTTCTTCAATTGCTGCAACTCTAGGATCAAAACTGATGTTAAATTTTTCAAGAAGTTTCGCATTACCAGCAAGCACAACTTTACCATTTACATTGCCTTTCAACCCCATTCCTGCTATCTCTTCAATATTTTCAGCAGGATGAATTTTATTGTTTCCGGTATATTCTACAATTGCTTTTGCAATCGGATGCGTAGATTTCGCTTCGACAGCGGCTAACAGACTCAAAAATTCATCTTCATTGATCTTACTTTCTACTTTTTGAACCTTGAAAACACCTTTAGTAAGTGTTCCGGTTTTATCCATTACAACGGTATTCAGTTTAGTAATCAGATCTAAAAAGTTAGAGCCTTTAAATAAAATTCCTTGCGCAGATGCTGCCCCTATTCCACCAAAATACCCTAACGGAATAGAAATCACCAGAGCGCAGGGGCAGGAAATAACCAAAAAAACCAGCGAGCGGTATAGCCAGGTTTGGAAATGATAGTTGCTTCCCAAAAACAAAAAAGGTATGGTAACTAAAGCGAGTGCCAGAAAAAAAACAATTGGTGTGTAAACCTTCGCAAATTTCCGTATAAATAGTTCAGTTTTGGCTTTCCGGGTAGTGGCATTTTGAACCATTTCCAGGATGCGGGACAGCGCACTATCGGCAAAAGCTTTCGTCACCTTTATTTCGATCACTTTATCCAAATTCAGCATGCCGGCCAAAACACTTTCGCCTTTATTAATGGTTTTGGGTTTGCTTTCTCCCGTTAAGGCTGAGGTGTTAAAACTGCTTTTTTCTGATAACATTTCCCCATCCAGCGGAATTTTTTCACCTGCTTTTATTTGAATGGTTTCGCCAATCGCTACTTTTTCGGGGCTAACACTTTCATATTTTTCGTTTCTTAAAACATGGGCCACATCAGCCCGAACATCGAGCAAGGCAGATATATTTCTCTTCGCCCGGTTTACAGCAGCCATTTGAAACAATTCGCCTATGGTATAGAAAAGCATTACCGTTACGCCCTCCGGATATTCGCCTATTGCAAAAGCACCGATGGTAGCAATAGACATTAACGAAAACTCTGTAAAAAAATCTCTCGCTTTAAATGTTTCCCAAACTTCTTTTAAAACGGGAACTCCTACAGGCAGATAAGCCACGATATACCAATATGGCCTAATGATTTTAAAAGCCTCAACTTTAAAAATATTATCGAAGGCAATGCCAATAAGCAGCATCGCTAAAGTAATTATTGCAGGCAAATAAGTTTTAAATGCTGATGGATCTCCACCATGATCATGGTCATGCTCGTCGCCGTCTTCGTGGCGATGTTCGTGCTGGTGTGCCTTGCTGCTACAACAGCTATCTTCATTATCGTGTGAATGACTCATTTATTTGCATTTTGAAAAGCAGTTTTTTTATACTTCTCGGTTTATTTTTTTTGCTATCATTTTTCCTTGATTGAACATTGGAACCACTTTCTCGGATTAGATGGCAAAATAGGTGCATTGTTTTAAGTTTAATAAACCCGATTGCCGCGAAAACCAAAAGCTTCTTCTGCTTTTGTTGTAGCAAAAAGCGGGACTAAAAATGCGATGAAACAACAAACGTTCGTTTTCAAGGCTTATAAAGATATCAGCCTTCTCCCAAAATTAACGCTTTATTCTGAATCATTCTTAATAATCAAAATTTTTACAAGCACACAATAAAAGATGTTAAAAAATGTTAATACTGTAATAAGATTCAAAAACCATGAAATCCTTAAAATTCCATTTCTCGCCTGCTGAATTCATTAGACGCCTGGGTTTAGCAAAAATTTACTACTGGTTTAACAAGTAATATTCTTAATATATTGTTTCAGTATTAATTAGTATTTCATAAATTTCGCTGTTATAACTAACTTAATTAAGCGAATGAAATACCAAAACTTGAAAAGATACTTTGCGGCACTGGGTATAGTCGCTGCTGGCTTTTCTGCAAATGCACAAACTACCAAAAAATTTATCGACCCTGCAAACATGGATTTATCCGTTAAGCCTGGCGATGATTTCTACACCTATGCAAGTGGTACATGGGTAAAAAACAATCCTGTTCCGGCAAAAGAGACACGCTGGGGCTCATTCAATGAACTACGTGATTTTAATATTAATGCGGTTAAATCGCTGGTAGAAGAAGCTGCAGCTGATAAATCTGCACCTGCCGGATCAGTAAAACGCCGTGTTGGCGATTTCTTTGCTGCAGCAATGGATACCGTTGCCATAGAAAAATTAGGCTACACGCCAATCAAAGCCGATTTAGAAAAAATTAAACAAATTAAAGATGTTCAGGGCGTTTTAGATCAGGTTGCTTATATGCGTGTGAGTGGCATTGGCAGCCCAATGTTCGGCCTTGGTGTGGGCCAGGATCGTAAAAACGTTAATAAGTACATGGTTAACATTGGCCAGGGTGGTACTACTTTGCCAGATCGTGATTATTATTTAAAAGATGATGCCCGAAGCGTAAAAATCCGTGAAGCTTACGATACTTACATTACCACTTTATTTTCGCTAACAGGAAGTACGCCAGAAGAAGCAAAACAAAAGGCTGCAACGGTTTTCAAAATTGAAAAACAGTTTGCTGAAGCGCAAATGAGCCGCTTGGAAATGCGTGATCCTTATGCAACTTATAATAAATTAACAGTTACAGAACTGAACAGTAAAACGCCAGGAATAAACTGGTCAACTTATTTAACTAAGTTTAAAATTAAAGGTCAGGATACTTTATTAGTTTCATCACCGAAATTTATGACTAGCCTTGATGGTATGTTAAAATCAGTTTCTGTTGCTGATTGGAAAACCTACTTAGCCTGGAATGTATTAAAAAGTTCTGCAAGTAGTTTAAGCTCGCCATTTGTTAAAGCAAGTTTCGCATTTACCCAGGCACAAACCGGTCAAAAAGTTCAAACCCCACGCTGGCAACGCATGTCATCATTAACTGATGGCACGATTGGCGAATTATTAGGTCAGCTTTATGTGGCTAAATATTTCAAACCTGAAGCGAAAGCACGTATGGACGCCATGATTGTGAACCTACGTAAGGCTTTCGAAATCAGAATTAAAGGTTTAGAGTGGATGAGCGATGAAACCAAGAAAAAAGCGCTTGAAAAACTTGCAGCTTTCGAGCCAAAAGTAGGTTATACCACGAAGTGGGAAACTTATACTGGCTTGAATATTAACAGAGCTACTTATTTCCAAAACCTTCGCAACGCCAGTGTTTGGGGTTATAATGAGAACGTGAGCAGATTGGGTAAACCAGTTGACCGCACCCGTTTCGGTATGACGCCGCCGACGGTAAATGCCTCTTATAGCCCAACAATGAATTCAATTACTTTCCCTGCCGGAATTTTACAATTTCCATTCTTTGATCCAAATGCGGATGACGCTTTGAATTATGGCGGCATTGGTGCAGTAATCGGACATGAAATGAGCCATGGTTTTGATGATAGCGGAAGCCAGTATGATGCAAAAGGAAACCTTAAAAACTGGTGGACTGCTGAAGACCGCAAAAAGTTTGAGGAGAAAACCAAAGCTTTAGGCGAGCAATTTGATGCTTATACTGTTTTAGACACTATTCATGTTATTGGTAAATTAACAATGGGCGAAAACATTGGCGATTTAGGTGGTTTAAATGCCGCATATACCGCTTTCAAGATGACTAAACAAGGTCAGAGCAACGAGAAAATTGACGGTTTTACTCCAGATCAACGTTTCTTCTTAGCTTGGGCACAAGTTTGGAGAGGTAATATTTTACCAGAAAGTGCTGCTCAGTTAATTAAAACCGACCCACATTCTCCTGGACCATACCGTACCATTGGTGCACCAGTAAATATGGATGCGTGGTACAATGCATTTGATGTGAAACCTGGTGATAAATTATACAAGAAACCAGAAGACAGAATTAGAATGTGGTAGTTTCAAGGCCTTGGGTTTAAAGATTAAAGCTGCAAAGGTTTCATCATGAATCCTTTAACACCTCAAAAGTTTTTCATCCCAGAGAGGAATATCAAACCTATAATGCAAACGTCCCGATTATTCGGGACGTTTTTGCGTTAATTAATAGCCGTCAATTCTGAAATTCTTAATTATCATTCTATCTTTGAGAAATTTAAGTTCCCTTCGCATGAAATCTATTGTCAAATCATTCTTTATCATAGCCTTATCTTTCATCTCATTCTCAGGCTTCGCTCAGAATAACTTAATAAGTTTAGATGCGCTGATTAATAAGACCGATCCGGCCTGGCCGTTGGTTAAAAAATGGATTGAGTCTGCTAAAAATAAAGTAGAAGTTCTACCTGTTGATTCAGCGAAAGCAAAGGAAACTTTATACAATGCCCAGGTATCTACCTACGCAACTTTAGGCTCAGTAATTTACAATACTGGCGGAATTATGGTTGATAATGGCTGGATCAGGATTTTAGGATCGGGCAGTGAGCGGTTGAGCAGGGATATAGCAAGCTGGAACAAGGAAAAAACAATAAGAGAATATGGCGATAAAATTCCTTATTTATTAATTGCTGACGACGCCATTGGTGGCTTTTTCGCAATTAATTACGGGGGCTTAGGACCAGATGTAAAAAATGTTTATTATCTCGAACCTAACACTTTAACCTGGCAACCGCTTGGTGCAGGTTATGGAGAATTTTTAGTTTTTTGTTTTGACAGTGATTTAAATAAGTTTTACAAAGGTTTGCGCTGGAGTACCTGGGATCAATTTATTGCTAACCTCGATGGAACTAAAACTTACAGTTTCCGCCCGTATTTATGGCAAAAAGATACTGATATAGAAAAAAGCAGCAGGAAGCTTGTCGGTATAGAGGAAATGTACCGTTTCAATATTTTAAAATCCAAAGAGCTTAATGCCGATGCCGGGATAAAAAAAGATGATTCAAAACAGTAAGCGAACGGATTTTGCGCTGTTAACTGAAAGAAAATTAGGCGTATTTAGCCTGGGTTTTCTTTGGTAGCTTCGCTAAAACCAATGCTCTCGAATCTGCGACTCTAGCTTTTAGCTCTTTATCATTTAAAACATCAAGATTTTCAACCTGAATCCATTGCCGCTTGGCTAAGTGATATGCCTGGGCAATTCCATCCCTGGCGGTTAATGCATCGAAGTCATCCGGATTACATTTGATAGAAAAGCTACTTCCAGTATCAATATCTGCAATAACAAATATTTTTTCCTCTATCATAAAACACAAATGATCCCACTTCATGCCTTCTGTTGTGCCCGGCAGACTTAAACAATATTCTCTGAAAGATTCGATATCCATTTACGGTTTAGGGTTTAGGGTTTAGGGTTTAGGGTTTAGGGTAAACAAGCTCGAATTTTACTATGTTTGCACCAACTGTAATGCCAAAACGAAAGTAGTAATTCTTCACAAGAATTTTAAAATATCATCATTATCTAAGTCCTGATCAAAATCTTTGCAAATGAATATTATTACCCCAACTGCCGACGGTTCAAATACACTTTATAACGAAACCATTGGCGAACATTATCATAGCAAACACGGCGCTCTGCAAGAAAGTAAACATGTTTTTATTGATGCAGGTTTAAAATTTGCTTCGGCAGGAAAATCAGACATTTCGATTTTGGAGGTTGGTTTTGGAACAGGCTTAAATTTTATATTAAGTTTCGAATATTGCACTCAAAATAAGATCAAACTGGATTATAACAGTATTGAAGCCTTTCCTTTAACGCTGGATGTAATTAACCAAACCGGTTACGCAGAATATGTTGCTCCTGCAATCTGGAATGACTTTACAGCAAACTATGACCAGGCTTTAATTAAACCGCAAAATATTTCACCGTTATGCATTTTAGAAATCCCACACACTACATTGGCAGAATTTAATGCGGATAGAAAGTTCGATGTGATTTATTATGATGCTTTTTCGGTGCAGCATCAACCCGAAATGTGGAGCGACGAAATGATAGCCCATGCCTGCAGTTTCTTAAAGCCGGGCGGTACTTTTGTTACCTATGCCATTACAGGAAAACTTAAACGTGCTGTGAAAGCAAATGGCTTTACCATTGAAAAGTTACCCGGGGCACCTGGAAAAAGAGAAATGTTAAGAGCTGTGAAAGCACTGGTTTAACACCAAGGATTTTTACTGTACGCCAAAGCCGAAAAACTTACATCATAGCACAAGCCTGTGTATTTAAACCCGGATGTAGCGGCACCCTTTTAACTATGATCCTGGGCTTCAGCGAAAGATAGTTAAAAGGTATAGCGGAAAACTGGACTGACGCAAAAATGGAACGGTAAGTTGCTTTCCAAGCTTTTTTAAATTATTTCTGACAAAAAACAGACTACCCAAAGAAAACCAGGCTTCGTTTCGAATTGTTGATTCATCAATAAATTGCATATCATGGAAAAACGAATTTTAGGTAAAACAGATTTAAATATAGCGCCCATTGTATTCGGAGGAAACGTTTTCGGCTGGACAATTGATGAACAAAAATCATTTAAAATATTAGACCACTTTGTTGAAAGCGGCTTCAACTTTATAGACACTGCCGATGTTTATTCGCGTTGGGTGCCAGGAAATAAAGGTGGAGAATCGGAAACAATTATTGGTAACTGGCTAAAAAAGAACAATAAGCGCCAGGAAGTAGTTATTGCAACCAAAGTTGGTTCAGATATGGGAAGTGGTAAGTCATTACGAAAAGATTATATCATTAATGCTGTTGAACATTCGCTATCACGTTTGCAAACCGATTATATCGATTTATATTTTTCACATTTTGATGATGAAACTACTCCCGTTGAGGAAACTTTAAGTGCTTATGAAACGCTGATTAAAGATGGCAAAATCAGATGGATTGGTGCTTCAAACTTTTCAGCAGATAGATTGAAAGAATCTTTATTGGCCTCAGCAAATCATAACTTACCGCGTTACGAGGTTTATCAACCAGGCTATAATTTGTTTGACCGGGAAGAATTTGAACGAGATCACGAAAAGATTTGCCTGGAACATGGTTTAGGTGTAATCACCTATTATTCGTTAGCCAGTGGTTTTTTAACCGGAAAATACCGCATCGATGATGATTTAAAGAAAAGTCAGCGAGGTGGTGGCGTGAAGAAATTTTTAACAGAACGAGGTTTTAAGATTTTAGGTGCTTTGGATGAAGTGGCGGCTAAACACCAGGTAGAGCAAGCTTCAGTAGCATTAGCTTGGTTAATTTATCATCCATCCATTACGGCCCCCATTGCCAGCGTAACGGATCTAACACAGCTAAAATCATTTACCGAGGCTGCCAATTTAAAATTAACCGCTGAAGATATTTCACTTTTAGATAAAGCTAGTATCTATTAGAAATAATCCATTATATTTAAATGCCCGATTAATAAAACAATTAATCGGGCATTTTGTATTAAACAGGATTAAAATACCATGAGAGAAAAACTGACCTTCCTACCCAAGTTAGCACTTGTACTTTTTTGTTTAATTAGCCTAACTTACATCGCAATTTTAGGTCAGACACTACTGGCACCACTCCTGTTTTCATTTTTGATGGCAATTTTATTGCTCCCAGTTGGTAACTTTCTAGAGCAGCGATTTAGATTTAAACGCAGTTTATCTACTATTTTAGCTGTAATATTAATGATAGCAGTAATTAGCGGCATTATCTATTTCTTTGGAAATCAATTGAGTGATTTATGGGCAGATTGGCCGCTATTGAAGGAAAAGGCAAATGTTTCTTACCATGAATTGCAGCAATGGATCTCTAAAACATTCCACGTAAATTCCGAAAAACAACTCGCTTATTTAAACGACAGTACTGAAAAAGCATTGGCTACGAGTGCAGCCATTGTAGCCACTACTCTGGCAACATTGTCTTCAACTTTGTTATTTTTAGGATTCACACTGTTATTTACCTTTTTCATTTTAAACTACCGAAGGGTGCTTTTTACCTTTCTAACTTCGGTTTTTAAAGAAGAGCACAAAGAAAAAGTGACCGAGATTGTTAGTCAGATTCAATATATCATCAAAAAATACATCATCGGTTTATTTTTACAAATGCTAATTGTAACGGTTCTAATGATCGCCGTTTTAAGTTTGTTAGGTGTTAAATATGCTGTTTTGTTAGGCTTAGTTGCTGGCATTTTCAATGTGGTTCCATATCTGGGAATATTTTTTGCCTTATTGGTAAGTTGCTTAATCACTTTTGCTACTGCTGGTGCCGGCAAAGTGCTGCTGGTTTTGATTGCTTTTATTGGTGTGCATGCGATAGATGGAAATATCCTGATGCCGCTTGTAGTAGGTTCTAAAGTTAAAATAAATGCTTTGTTTGCTTTTATTGGCATTGTAGTTGGCGAAATGATTTGGGGCATTTCGGGTATGTTTTTATGCATTCCTTACCTGGCTATGCTTAAAATTATTTTTGATCGTGTGGATACACTAAAGCCATGGGGCATTTTAATGGGTGAAGAACATAAACCGGAGAAAAAGAAACGCGTTTACCGCATCACAAAAAAGATTAAATTAGAGGAAAAAGATTAATTGATGCCTGAAAATAGGTCGCCTCATATTTTAAGTACATCTGCCAATTTGCTTGGGATATGTTTCATCGTGCTTACATCTTTAAAAAAGCTAAACCTGGTAGATGATTCTCTGATTGATGAATTTGCTGTTGCGGCAGTGATGTGTTTTATGACAAGTTGTATCTTATCTTTCATCTCCATGCGAAGAGAAAGAAATAAAAGCCAGAAGCTGGAGAAAATTGCTGATTTTGTATTTTTATCGGGATTGATAATTCTTTTCGTAGCGACAATTTTAATTGCTTTCAACCTGATATCGTAATTTTACAATCAGGCGCCTAAGTATTTTGAATCACAATTATGAAGCCCCTATTCGTTTTACTCATTGTTTATGTGGCATTGTTAGCTTTCGGCAGCCATAGCACCTTTGATAAAGGTAATGTATTTGCCGGTAACATTGCCATGAGCGTGATGTTGATCTTTACAGCCATTGGCCACTTTAAGTTCAAAACTTCAATGGCGGCCATGATTCCACTATTTATACCCAAAAAAGTAGAAATTGTAATTCTGACAGGTGTTATTGAGCTTCTTTTTGCTTTGGGTTTAGCCTTCGAAGATACACGTTATTACACCGGCATTGCACTAATTGTGTTCCTTTTAATCATTCTTCCCGCAAACATTTATGCCGCAAAACATAAAATCAACTACGAAAATTTATATAAAGCCGGCCCGGGTTTAAAATATTTATGGTTCAGAATCCCTTTTCAGCTTTTCTTAATGGCTTGGGTTTGGTACTTTAGCGTTCAATAAATACTACAATATGCCTAATAACCCAATTCCTGCAACTGCCAATAATCCTGCTGATGCCTTTAACCGCCTGCTTACTGTTTTAGATACTTTGCGTACACAATGCCCATGGGATAAAAAGCAAACGATGGAAACTTTGCGACATCTTACCATTGAGGAAACCTATGAATTAAGCGATGCGATTTTAGATGGAGATTTAGATGAAATAAAAAAGGAACTAGGCGACGTGATGATGCATTTGGTATTTTATTCACGAATTGCATCAGAAACCAATGATTTTGACATTGTTGATGTTTTAAATGGCGTTTGTGATAAACTAGTTAATCGTCACCCTCATATTTATGGAGATGTTGAGGTGCAAAATGAGGAAGATGTAAAACGTAACTGGGAGCAAATTAAGTTAAAAGAGGGCAATAAATCTGTTCTGGCAGGAGTTCCGGCTTCTTTACCGGCATTGGTAAAAGCATCACGCATTCAGGAAAAAGCCCGCGGTGTTGGTTTTGATTGGGAAGATAAGAATCAGGTTTGGGAAAAGGTTGAGGAAGAATTACAAGAGTTTAAGGCAGAATTTAATGTTACAGATAACAGTGCTATTGATGTAGAAAAGGCAGAGGCGGAGTTTGGCGACGTACTTTTCTCTTTAATTAACTATGCTAGGTTCATCAATATTAATCCTGAAAATGCGCTGGAAAAAACAAATAGAAAGTTCATCAAACGTTTTCAGTATCTGGAAAGCAAAGCTCAGGAAAACGGGAAAGCTCTAGCAGATATGACCTTAAGTGAAATGGATATTTATTGGAATGAGGCGAAAAAATTATAAACATGGCTATTACCGAAAACGAAAATCAGCTTCCGAAAAACTTAAAAAACATTATTACTTTCAATGTTACCGCCACGCATTCTGTTGATGGCGGGATTATTCCATGGGTAAATATTGGCAAGGCCAATGAGGATATATTAAATTTGTTAGATGCTGATGAAATTGTGATTCCGGAACATGAAGTTACCGTTTCAATTGATCATCCTTTAGCAACACCAACCTCATTTAGTTTATACTCTTCGATAGGATTTTCAAGAAAGCTGTTGCTTATTGAAATCAGGGAGAAATTTTTAGCCTTATCGAAAGTAGCCGAAGAGTCTTTTGATATTTTTGTTTTGGATTTGGTTGCGCTAGATGTTTATCAAACCAATTCAGGTAAAATAGAAATTATTTTGGATATCGATTTTTAATAGAAAACCCCGTCAACATAATACCATTTTCCGTCTTCGAGTTTGAAATTAGATTTTTCGTGCAACACCTCTGTCTGTAATTTTTTGTTTAGATAATAGGCCTTGAATTCTACCTGATCAAAAAACGCACAAATAATTTCAAGCTTAAGCCACCTGGTATTTTTTGCACTCTTCAAATAAGCATCTTTAGTATTCCCTTTGCGTTTGCTTGCATGAGTGGTGTCAACAAGATATTCGCCATCTGCCATTACAAATGCCGAATATCTCGATCGCATCAAGGCTTCAGCTGTTGGTGCAATACTCGCTCTTAAATGGTATGGTTGACAACAATGCTCATAAGGCAATCCGGTTCCGCAGGGACAAATCATTATTCTATTTTCTAGTGTCAACAAAATTAGGATTAAATATTTGCTCTGCTAAAATTTGCGTAAAATTGCAGCTAAAACCATGAGATATTTCTTCCACATCGCCTATCAGGGGCAACACTATAATGGATGGCAAAAGCAGCCAGGGGCAATAAGTGTGCAGGAAGTTATCGAAAAAGCACTCTTCAAAATCTTAAAAACCAATATCCCGATTGTCGGCTGTGGAAGGACAGATGCTCACGTACACGCCAGTCAGTTTTTTTTTCATGCGGATATTGAAACAAAATTTGATTTCGATTTACTCTACCGGTTAAATAAAACTTTACCGCAGAACATCGCCATTTTCGACATCATTCAAATGGATGGCTTGCCTCATGCCCGCTTCGATGCAGTTCAACGCAAGTATGATTATTTTCTCCATACCTACAAAGATCCGTTTCTGGCCAATCAAAGTTCATTTTATTTGGAAACTGAATTAAATCTGAATAACATGAAAAAAGCTGTAGATCTTTTACCAAAATATAAAGACTATCGGGCTTTTTGTACACAGCCAAACAAATACGAGCATACAATCTGTAATGTGATGGAAGCCGATCTGTTTGTAAATGCAAAAGCCGACCGGATACGTTTTCACATTGCAAGCAATCGTTTTTTAAGTAAGATGATCCGAATTTTAATGGGGAAACTGATCAAAATTGGGCAAGGCGAATTGTCGCTGGATGAATTTGAAAACCTTCTTATTAATTTGGAAACCCCAAAAACGCTCGATCCGGCACATCCTACCGGCCTTTATCTTTCGAAGGTGACTTACCCTTATTTAAACTTAGAACCAAGAACTGAATTTTTAACAGCAACACAAGGAACTGATTGGATCTCGGTTAGCGTGTAGCGATTGAGACCTAATTTTCGTTTTAATGTTAAACTAATCAAAATGAAAAATTACCTACCAATATTGACGCTATTGTTGCTTTTTTCAAGCAGCTGCAAGAAAAATAACAGTTTATTACAAATTTCCGAGGGAAACTACTCGGGCATATTACAAGTAACGTCCAGCACTTATCAAATACCAGTCACCTACCCTATTGCGATATTATTTGAGAAAGGAAAGTACAAAATAAGTCCTGATCCAGCCAGACCAGGTGGTGGTTCAGGAATTTATAATGTTAATGGAGACATTGGCCATTTTGAAGATCAGAATTTCTGGACAGCAGATTTTGATTGGAGTTTAATTTTAAGCGGTGAGTATCAAATTCAAACCGATGGTGATAATTTGGTATTGATCAAACAGCTCCGTTCAAATATTCCAGCAGGAACCTCTTATAAATATCTTCTTAAGAAAACGAATTAGCTTTGTAAACAAAAAACCTCTTCAAACTAATAGCTTGAAGAGGTTTGTAAAAATAGCTTTATCCTAAGCTTTAGCTCAATTAAGCATCAATTTTAGCATATTTAGCATTACGCTCAATAAATTCGCGGCGTGGAGCAACCTCATCACCCATTAACATTGAGAAAGTATGGTCGCATTCTGCTGCGCTTTCGATAGTTGCTTGCAATAAAGTACGGGTAGCAGGATTTAATGTTGTATCCCAAAGTTGCTCTGCGTTCATCTCACCCAAACCTTTATAACGTTGAATATGTACGCTATCTTCTTTACCGGCTCCTTTTAAACGTTGAACAGCCGCATCGCGTTGTACATCATTCCAGCAATATTCGAACTCTTTTCCTTTTTTAACCTGATAAAGTGGTGGCGAAGCAATATAAACATATCCAGCTTCGATCAGCGCCCTCATATAACGATAGAAGAAAGTTAAAATCAAGGTTGTGATGTGCGAACCGTCGATATCAGCATCCGTCATGATTACGATTTTGTGATAACGCAGTTTAGTTAAGTTTAATGCCTTATCATCTTCTGGTGTACCAATGCTTACACCAATAGCTGTAAACATGTTTTTAATCTCATCATTTTCGTAAATTTTGTGCTCCATCGCTTTTTCCACATTCAAAATTTTACCTTTCAAAGGTAAAATAGCCTGAATATTCCTATCACGACCTTGTTTAGCGGTACCACCCGCCGAGTCACCCTCTACTAAATAAATTTCACATTTCTCTGGATCACTGTCAGAGCAATCGGCAAGTTTACCTGGCAAACCAGAACCGCCCATCACACTCTTACGCTGAACCATTTCGCGGGCTTTACGAGCCGCAGCACGGGCTGTAGCTGCCAAAATTACCTTATTGATAATCATTTTGGCTTCTTTCGGATTTTCTTCCAGGTAAATACCCAAAGCCTCACCCACTGCAACATCAACGGCACCCATTACTTCACTGTTACCCAGTTTAGTTTTGGTTTGCCCTTCAAATTGCGGCTCCTGAACTTTTACTGAAACTACTGCCGTTAAACCCTCTCTAAAGTCATCGCCAGTGATTTCCATTTTCAGGTTTTTCAACAAGCCAGACTTATCAGCATAAGCTTTTAAAGTACGTGTTAAACCCCTACGGAAACCAGCAATGTGTGTTCCACCTTCGTGGGTATTAATGTTGTTTACGTATGAGTGAACATTTTCAGAATAACTATCATTGTATTGGAAAGCCAATTCAACCGGAATACCGTTTTTGATTCCTTCGATATATACAGGATCAGGAAGAAAAGATGCTCTTGTACCATCTAAAAACTTCACAAATTCTCTTAAACCACCTTCTGAATGAAATACTTCAGACAGAAATGATCCATCTTCCAAAACTTCACGTTCATCAGTTAATGTTAAGGTGATGCCTTTATTCAGGAATGCTAACTCACGCAAACGACCTGCTAACGTATCGTACTTATATTCAGTTGTTTGTGTAAAAATAGTAGCATCAGGACTGAAAGTTACAATGGTACCACGTTTATCAGTAACACCAGTTTCCTTAACATCGTATAATGGTTTACCAATGTTGTATTCCTGCATCCAGATTTTACCTTCACGGTGAACTTCCGCTTTTAAATGCGTGGATAATGCATTTACGCAACTTACCCCCACACCGTGTAAACCACCAGAAACCTTATAGGTATCTTTATCAAATTTACCACCTGCGTGTAAAACCGTCATTACGATTTCAAGCGCCGATTTATTTTCTTTTTTATTAATACCGGTTGGAATACCACGACCGTTATCTTCTACTCTTATTGAGTTTCCTTCTAAAATCCGAACATCAATCGTATCTGCATGACCAGCTAAGGCCTCATCAATTGAGTTATCTACAACCTCGTACACTAAATGGTGTAAACCTTTCACACCGGTATCACCTATATACATCGAAGGGCGCTTACGCACCGCTTCTAAACCTTCTAAAACCTGTATATTATCTGCCGAATAATTTGACTTTAAATCTTGTTCTTCGCTCATATATTAATTAAAAACTATAAGTATCAAAAATACGGAAATTTTGGCATATACACTAATATGTGGATAAGTTTTGACCTGTTGATAGATTAGAGAATAGCTGCCTTTCGGCTCATTAAAGGAGGTTTGAAAAGCAAAACCTGCCTTTAAATTATGGCTTACTCCTGCTTTCCATAAATCCCAAGAAATCGGGATTGATTTCAATAGGATTTAGGTAGCAACATGATTGCTAAAATGGGTGACATCAACTGATCAAAGATTCCTATAGAACTGTTGAATTAAATATCTGGGCTACTAAATAAAGCCTCCAGATTGAAAATAGCGAAGCTTTTAATCTGGAGATGAACAACAACTGCATGCTCGACGAACCCCTGCATTTATAAAACGGCCGATCGGAACGTTTCCTCAGTTGAAAAATAATTGTTTTTTCATTTCGCAAGAACGTTTGATGTATTTGCATCATTGCGACTGCAAATAGGAGCATCAGCTGAGCCATTTAAACCCGATAAAAGCGAACACGGAGCAAACAGCTTTTTTCCAGCTGTTTGTGTAGTAAAGCGATTAGCGGGAGTTACAGTTGAAATAAATTACTGCATTTGCTTTCCAAATAATAATATGCAGCTAAACTCCGTTAAGGAAACGGTAAACGATTATTATTGAAAAGTTTATGCATCAAAAGTATTATTGCATACTTAATTATCATTTTTATCTTTGCTAAAATTTATTAAACAATAATGGAAAGAAGAACCTTTAAAACCTTTGGTTTATTTGCTACAGCTGCATTGATTACAGCATTTTCTGCATGTCAAAACAAAGAAGCTAAAACAACTGAAACTAAAAAAACAGATAGCACCACTGCACCAGTAGCGCCTAGCGAGAAAATTGTATATGTTAATTCAGATTCGTTATTAACGAAATACGAGTATTTCAAAGATTTGAAAGTGAAATTTGAAGGCAAAACCAAAAATGCTCAGGCAGATATGCAGGCTAAAGGTCAGGCTTTCCAAAGAGAATTAGCTCAATATCAGCAATCTGCGCAAACTTTATCGGCCGATCAACGTAAATCGACCGAGGAACGTTTAGGACGTAAGCAACAAGAGTTACAAGCTTACCAACAAAATGCTGGTGCGGCTTTACAAAATGAGCAAGCTACTGAAAACGAAAAACTTTACGATAAGGTAGCCGACTATTTGAAAGGCTATGCTAAAGAGAAAGGTTACAAAATGGTGCTAACGTATTCTAAAGGTAATAGCGCAATCTTATTTGCTGATGAAACATTAGATGTAACATCAGAAGTGATCAAAGGATTAAATGCAGAATACACCAAGAAATAAGAAAATAACTTAAATAGGAATGCCTCGTTAATCGGGGCATTTTTTTTGTGCTAAATTTTAAGATGGAAAATAACAAACAACACGAAGAGTTTATGAAAATGGCCATTGCGCTATCTGTACAAAACGTTACTGAGAGCATTGGCGGACCTTTTGGGGCTGTTATTGTAAAAGACGGGAAATTTATTGCAGGCTCTGCAAATAAAGTAACCTCAACCAATGACCCTACCGCCCATGCAGAGGTTTCGGCAATTAGATTGGCTTGCCAGGAATTAAATACTTTTGATTTAAGTGGCTGCGTAGTTTATACCAGCTGTGAGCCCTGCCCAATGTGTTTGGGCGCAATTTACTGGTCGAGAATTGAAACCATTTATTACGCCAACACCAAGGTTGATGCTGAAAATATTGGGTTTAGCGATAAATTTATTTATGATGAGCTGGATAAGCCTATGGAAAAACGTTCCTTGCCTGTAGTACAAATGATGCGGGATGAAGCAATGGAAGCGTTTAAATTATGGGGTGATTCGGCTATGAGGATAGATTATTAGAAAATGGGTTCAGTATGGAATACACTGAACCCATTTTTTATTATTTACTGGTTTCTTTCGGTAATAACAAACCAACCATTGAATCAATTTCTTTTACTACACCGTCATCCGAACCAGAAAAACCAATGGCTTTAAATCTAATATTTCCATCGCCATCAATGATAAATTTGGTTGGAATGCCGTCTACTTTGTAAGCACTTACAATATCAAATTTTGATGGATCTTTAGCGTTTTTGGTATCATACAAAACATTAAAATTCAGCTTTTTCTCCGCAACAAAATCAGTCACAACTTTTTCTCTGTTTTCTTCGTTTTGCCAGGTGTTAACAAACAGAAACACCACATTTGGGTTAGTTGAATATTTAGCAAGCGCCTTCTGCATACCTGGGAAAGAAGCTACACAAGGCCCGCACCAGGTTGCCCAGTAATCTAAAATAACCACTTTACCTTTAAAATCCGACAGGCTAACCTTCTCTCCTTTTAAGTTAACCAGTGAAAATGCAGGCGCAGGAATGTTAATCATCTTTTTTGTCCATTCTGCTTTAGCTTTTTCTAAAGCCTCTTTTTCTAAATTCGAAGCATACGTTTCGTAGGTGCCTGGTTTTTTTAATTTCGTGTAAAGCATTTTAAATTCGCGTTTTAATGAATCGCTTGCTTTGCCATCTTTAAACAATTTTTCGGCTTCCGCATAAGCCTTCTCATCTTGTCCGTTTTTTATGAGGTAAGTCACTAAACGACCAGATCCATCAGGAGATGGGCCTGATAACTCAATAGCCTTTTCCTGTAGCGACAAGGCTTCTTTAAAATTGCCTTGATGGTATTGCAACAAAGCATAAGTATCAGCGTACATGCCCCAGGTTCTGTCCAAGGTTTTCAAATAATCCTCTTTTGTATTATAAAAAGCTGGTTTTTCATCGTTTTTTGCTTGTTCAACCAACGCCAGTGATTCTTTTGAAAGTTTCGTAGCAAGTTCGATGTTCTCTTTCTTCTCTGCTGATGGCCATGCAAATGAATTATAAAGCCCTGCTCTTGAAAGTTTGCTGTCAATTTTATTGGCATAAAGCTCAAACTTTTCATAGTTTTTAGCCTTACTTGCGGCAGAGGCAAGAATGTTATATACTGAATTCATTTTATTTTGATCCGCTTTCTTGGTCAGGTCAAATTTATATTTCGCAATCAATTCATTTGCTTTTTGCTCTTGCAGGCTAAAATCTTTCGTGGTGTAAAGGCTGTTCATATCCTGGCCATAAGCATAGTTACCAACTGGAAATTTTTTTAAGGTAATGGCTTTAACTGAATCTGCCTGCGGCTTTCGCTTTAACAGGGTATAAAGTGAAGTTGTAGCAACCAAATCTTCTTCCTTAGGATCTTTAATGTTTGCCAAATTTTTAATCGTCTCATTAATCAGTTTTGTACCCTCCTCTTTATCAACTTTGTATTCCATCGACAAATAAGAAGAAAGATTTTTCTTTTTCAATTCAGGTTTCAATGCAAATGCTTGTTTATAAAGAGATGCTGATTTTTCAGGATCGAGCGTTAATCCCAAATAGTAATTACCTGCCAATCCATAAAGAAATGCTTCGTTAATGAAGGTCTCAGGAGAAATTTTCCCTGCTTTTGTATATCGAATGATATAGCCTTCTGGTGCTTCATCTTTCTGATCGCCGGAAGAGAAAGCAAGTCCAACCAATGTAGTACTGTCAGAGGTAGTAATCTCCCCTTTGTATAATTCTCCATCCTTTACCAACTCTATTTTTGCAGCCTTTGGATTGGCCGAAGAAAAAAAAGTATAACTTGAACACTTAATGTCGGTTAGGTTTTGCAAATTTGTTCCTTTTGGCTGGTAAGTAAATGTAACTTTACCGCCGGCAGCTGGTTTTTCGGGAGAGAATTTTACCCCTTGAGCGTTCACAACTCCTGCAAAAATTATTAATAAAAATAAAAGTTTTAATGGTTTCATAATGAAAGATTTAAATGAGAATTTAAGATAACTAAATATATAGTTTAATTTTTAAAATATCAATATCTATTAAGATTTTAAGGAACAATTTTTGCAGGAGTTGCAGTATGACTTACGAACAAAAAATTACCTACGATGTAGACTTTTGGAAATTTAAAATTTTACAGAAACAGTCGCTTTTTAACCAGGTTACTGATACTGTTCAGAAGAAAATAAATAGTTACATACCCGAAAAAGTGCATCACGCCATAACTACAGCTATAAAGCAAATGGTTAAAGCGGTACTTTTTGGCTCTACATTTACCACCTCCAAACCGATACTCAATTTAACTTTAATGCATCGCGAAGCATTAATTAAACAAAAGATTGAAAATTATAAAAAAACAGGTGCTGCCGAAGGTGGCATCACGGGTGCAGGCGGTTTTTTAATGAGCCTGGCCGATTTTCCTTTATTACTAGGCATTAAAATGAAAATGTTGTTTGATATTGCCGCTGTTTATGGCTATGATGTAAAGGATTACAGAGAACGCTTGTTTATACTCCATATATTTCAACTGGCTTTTTCGAGTAAAGAAGAAGGCAAAAACATTTTTGTCAAAATGCAGGATTGGGATAATCAAGCGCATCAATTGCCAACCAATATTGATGAATTTGACTGGCTAACCTTTCAACAACAATATCGTGATTATATCGATTTAGCTAAACTGGCTCAAATGCTACCCTTTGTTGGAGCAGCCGTTGGTGCAGTAGCAAACTATAAGCTAATTGAAAAATTAGGCACCACAGCCATGATGAGTTATCGTATGAGATATTTTAATTTGGAACATGCCGTTCTTGATGATCAAAAACTTGTTGAAAATAAACCAGGAAAGAATTAATCCTCATCAAACATCCCACTGATCAGATCATCAGTTTCTCTCCTGTCTTTTTTGGTTGGCCGTCCGCTACCGCGATCACGTTTCAAACTCGGTGCGTGGAAGGCAGATTTAAAAGCATGTGTTTCTTCAACTGGTGTTAAATCTTTGTACTTCGTAAGCGCAGTTGGTGAATCAGTTCTGTTATAGGAAAACTCCACTACTTCAATCACCTTCTTCTCAATGCCCTTTGATACCTGATAAACATCACCAATTTTAACAATTGCAGATGGCTTAATATTCTGGCCTTTCAATTTTACCCTACCCGCCTTACAGGCATCGGTAGCCAAACTTCTGGTTTTAAACAACCTAATTGCCCATAAATATTTATCTATCCTCAGTTTCTCCGGTTCTGCCATAATTTGTTTTTACTGTTGATTGGTTCTTCGTTAGTTCGATAATGCTCAACTCGAAACGCCAAGTCTATAGCACAAAGTTAAGTAACCATAAGCTAATAAACCAAACATCTTGGTGGTCTTCAAATTAAACGATCATACAACACGCAAACCAATCATTAAAAAGCTAAAAAACAAAACAAACTCAACTCAAAACCAAAAAAATTGAGTTATTTTGCGTAAAATTTAAAAACATCATGTATTCAGATTTAAAGAAATTAATTGAAGCCGCTTGGGAAGACAGAACCCTTTTACAGTACAGTAACTATTGCGAAGCCATTGAAACCGTAATTTTAGGATTGGATAAAGGTGAAATTCGCGTTGCTGAACCTGTTTTAAACTCTTGGGGCATTAATGAATGGGTAAAAAAAGCGGTTATCTTATATTTCCCGATTCGCGAGATGAAGGAGATTAAAAGCGGGCCGTTTGTTTATCATGATAAAATGGATTTGAAAACAGATTACAAAGCAACAGGTGTTCGTGTGGTACCAATGGCAAGTGCCCGGTATGGCTCATATTTAGCTAAGGGGGTGATCATGATGCCATCATATGTAAACATAGGCGCTTATGTTGATGAAGGTACAATGGTTGATACCTGGGCGACAGTTGGCTCATGTGCTCAAATTGGAAAACGTGTGCATCTTAGTGGTGGCGTAGGTATTGGCGGCGTTTTAGAACCCGTTCAGGCAGCACCGGTAATTATTGAGGATGATTGTTTCTTAGGTTCGAGAGCAATTGTAGTTGAAGGTGTTAAATTAGAAAAAGAAGTGGTTTTAGGTGCTAATGTTGTTTTAACGGCATCAACCAAAATTATTGATGTAACTGGCGCTACTCCAGTTGAATATAAAGGTGTAGTTCCAGCACGTTCTGTTGTTATACCAGGAAGTTATACCAAATCTTTTCCGGCAGGAGATTACCAGGTTCCCTGTGCTTTAATTATCGGCAAACGTAAAGAGAGCACAGATAAAAAAACTTCCCTTAACGATGCGTTAAGAGAAAATAATGTAGCTGTTTAAGCCGAAAGCGAAAAGTTGAAAGCGGAAAGCGGAAATAAAATACAAAAAGCCGAAAGTCCTGAACTTGAGCAATCAAGCTTTGGTCTTTCGGCTTTAAGCTTTAAGCTCAAAATTGGTTACGATGGTAAACGGGCTGCAAATAACTTAACTGGTTTAGGAAATTACAGTCGCTCGCTAATTGAACACCTCGCCGGGCAATACCCGGAGAATCAATACTTGGTGTACTCCCCAAAAATCAAGTCGGCCAAACAAATTGATACCTTCTTTAAAAACGACAATATCGAACTAAAGTTACCAAAGGATACTCATTTTCTTTGGCGAACGTTAAATGTTGTAAAAGATTTGTTGAGAGATCACGTTCAGATCTTTCATGGATTAAGTCATGAAATTCCTTTCTATATTGAGCATACCCCGATAAAATCTGTTGTAACCATACATGATTTAATCTTTCTTCGTTTTCCTGAATACTATAAATTTATTGACAGAAAACTTTACGAGTGGAAAAGCAAATCAGCTTGTAAACGAGCAAATAGAATTATTGCAATTAGTGAAAAAACCAAACAGGATATTGTTGAGTTTTATGGTATCAATCAAGATAAAATTGAAGTAATTTACCAAAGTTGTGATGACAGCTTCAAAACCGCCTTTCCTGAACATACACTAAACAAAATTCGGGCTGCTTACGCTCTTCCCGAAAATTACATTTTAAACGTTGGCACGATTGAGTCGCGTAAAAATCTTAAACTCATCGTGAAGGCGTTAAAACAGGTAAAGCCAGGCTATAAATTAGTTGTGATTGGTAAACGAACCAGCTATTTCAAAGAAGTGGAGCAAGAGATTGAACTTTTGGATTTAAAAGATCGGATCATTTTCTTAACGAATATTCCATTTGCTGATTTGCCGGGGATCTACCAAATGGCTAGTGTTTTCGTGTATCCATCCTTTTATGAAGGTTTTGGCATTCCAATTATTGAGGCGTTATACAGTTCAGTACCCGTGGTAGCTGCAACAGGATCATGTTTGGAAGAAGCCGGCGGACCAAATAGTATTTATGTTTCACCAAACGATGCCGATCAGCTGGCTGCATCAATCAACAGCATCCTGGCTAACCCTTCATTACAAATTGAAATGAAAGCAAAAGGGCTGGAATTCGTTCAGAAATTCAACAGCCCTTTAGTTACGCAGCAATTAATGAATTGCTATCAAAAAGTTTTAGCTTAATTATTTAGCGGCAATCGCATTTGGTGGATATTGCGCCAAAATCTCTCTCACGCCAGTATATAATCTTTCTTCTCTTTTATTTAGATTATCTAGATTAAAGCCTGATCCTCGTCCATGCCAAAATAATATTTTCTTTGCCGGATCTAAGAAGTCGATGATAATTGTACCTTCGATATATTGGTTTACGTAGCTTGGTCCACCTCCCCAAAATGGAGAACCCCAGCCACCACGCCAGCCCCAGCCGCCGCCCCAACCCCATCCACCGTAATAGGCAGGGCCATAAACATCAGTTTTTTCTCTGGCAACTACAACTAAATTAACTAGCAAGTTCGGCTTGTCGGCTTTAACAAATCCTTTAGCGTTCATTTCGGCTTCCACAGCAGCCATTAATCTACGTTTATCTAAATTATTAAGTCTTACCCTCGCAATACCTTTATCGTAAAAATTATAAGTTTTGTAGGTGCTGAAATCTACGTTCTTGTCATAGTCAGATGCTGTCCGAAGACTAGAACATCCGGATAATGCCAATACAACTGTAAATAGCATTAATAATGTTTTAAATGTTTTCATTTGTGCGTTTTTTTATTTGAATAACCTGAAATAAATATACTGAATTTGTATGTTAAAATTTACTACATGCAAGAATTTTACAATTTTATTGTTATGTAAAAAACGAATTAAAATTGAATTAGTTTTACGATATAGCGCTTTGGTTTAGCTTATTACAAAATTTAACATTTGAAGGAAATTAGTATAGCTCTTTCAAGGGTGCCACAAAATGTTTTATACTGCTTGACCCAGTTAAAGTATGATCTACTTTGCCGTTGTTTTTCTCTGCGTCTTGCTTAACCGTTTTCCAAAGGCTGATGAAATCCTGGTGCGTCATCATTTGATCATCCGCGTATGCGTCTGGCATTTTAAGCTCCGCTGAAAAGTTTTCAGTAAATTCAAAGCCCGTTAAGTTGTATTTAAACGAGCCGCTTGCATCCGCTATCTCATAAATTATTCCGGGTAAGCCACCAAATTTCCAGGGTCCGGTCTGTATATCCTGATCATACTTAAACCACGCATAATAGTTTCTTCCTCTGAAAAAAGTTTCGGCTTTTACACATAATATGTCATCAATACTTTTAGTTTCTTCCGAAATTTTCCATTTAAAGTTATTTAAAGAATCGATGACCAAAACCGGTGCTTTCATCCAAATACTTTCGGCATAAATTAAACTTTTGCTAGCCGGATTCTTTAAAAGAAATGGAATCTTATTCTTATTTCCTGTGAGATAAATATTCTTCATTACAGACGATCCATTGTAAATTGTAGTATCATTCATCTTTTGGCGGACGATGGAAAACTCTATTGACCAACCTTTGTCATAATATTGATCAAGGAAATTTGTAGCTGTTCTCCCAGCTAAATTCTGAGTGTAACTGTAATGAAGTATAACTTTTTTCTGCGCATAGGTTAGTACAGAAAACATAAGCATCAACATGAGAGAAATGATGTTTTTCATATCATTTAAGCGTTCTGATAAAAATAAGTATTGTGTAGCGCAAAATTTGAAGATTAACAACATTTAACATTTTAATAAATAATAACTTTGTAACATGCTTAAAGATGAAATTAATAAGGCCTTCGAAGTGATCAAAAACGGTGGCGTGATCTTGTACCCAACGGATACGATTTGGGGGTTGGGCTGCGATGCTACAAATGCTGCAGCGGTTGATAAGTTACTAAAGATAAAAAACAGACCAGCCGAAAAAAGCCTGATTGTGCTTTTAGATGTTGATAGCAAACTTCAAAGTTATGTTAAAGAAATTCCTGAGGTAGCTTATGATTTAATTGAATATGCTGAAAACCCACTGACGATTATTTTTTCAGATGCTAAAAATCTTGCCGCCAACGTAATTAATGCTGATGGAAGTGTTGGTATTAGAATTGTTAAACACGATTTCTGTACGCCTTTAATCCAACGTTTCAGAAAACCCATAGTTTCCACCTCAGCAAACCTCAGTGGTAAACCGTCACCAAAATTCTTTGATGATATTGATCCTGAAATCTTGGATGCAGTTGATTATGTGGTGGATTTTGAGCAGGAAAACCGCAATATCAAAAAACCGTCAACCATTATGAAGCTTACGCCTAGCGGGCAGTTTGAATTTATTCGTAAGTAAATTTTATTACTTTTGTGTCACTTATTAACCTAGTCATCACTCTGATTTTTACAGAGTCTGTAAGGGAAAAGATGCTGATTCCAACTATTCGAACGGCATAACGACTCCAACATTATGCAACAACATCTTCAACATTCCATATTTAAAACACTCTCAACTATTGCTGATCAGAATAAAAATGAAGCCTATGTAATTGGGGGCTTTGTAAGAGATTTATTTCTCAATCGTCCATCAAAAGATATTGATGTTGTAGTGGTAGGCAGTGGAATTGATTATGCCGAAGCTGTAGGGAAAAAATTAAACACGAAAGTCGCCATTTTCAAAAATTTCGGTACTGCTAATATCAAGTTTCAGGATTTGGAAGTAGAATTTGTTGGCGCAAGGAAAGAGTCATACCGATCTGATTCCCGCAAACCTATTGTAGAAGATGGAACCTTGCAAGATGATCAGCTACGCAGAGATTTTACCATTAATGCTTTGGCACTTAGTTTAAACGCTAAACATTTTGGGGAATTATTAGATCCTTTTGAGGGTGTTAAAGATTTAGAGAATAAATTAATCCGAACGCCTCTTGATCCAGAAATTACATTTTCTGATGATCCACTACGCATGATGCGGGCCATCCGTTTCGCATCGCAACTCAATTTCAGTATAGATCCTGCAGCTTTACAAGCAATAAAAGCTCAAAAAAAACGCATCAGTATTGTATCTAAGGAGCGTATTACTGATGAGATGAATAAAATCATTCTATCTCCACTTCCGTCAATAGGTTTTAAACACCTTTTTGATACTGGTTTGCTTGAAATTATTTTTCCTCAAATGGCTCAACTTTATGGTGTGGATATCATAAAAGGAAAAGGACATAAAGACAATTTTTACCACACACTGGAGGTTTTAGATAATATTTGTGCGGTTACTGACGATTTGTGGTTGCGCTGGGCGGCCATTTTACATGATATCGCTAAGCCTGCCACCAAACGTTTTGAGGAAGGGCACGGATGGACTTTCCATGGACATGAAGATCGTGGGGCGAGAATGGTTCCCAAAATTTTCGCTCAGCTCAAACTACCTTTAAACGAAAAAATGAAATTTGTTCAGAAGCTGGTTCAACTACATCTCCGTCCTATTGTGCTGGCACAGGAAACTGTAACAGACTCGGCAGTGCGCAGATTACTTTTTGATGCAGGTGAGGAAATTGAAAGTTTAATGATGCTTTGCAATGCCGACGTAACCACAAAAAATGAATACAAAAAAACCAAGTACCGACGCAACTTTGAACTGGTTAAGCAAAAGTTGAGAGATGTTGAAGAGCGGGATAAAATTCGCAACTGGCAACCCCCTATTTCCGGCAATGATATTATGGAAACTTTTGCTTTGGATGCGGGCAGAGAGGTTGGCCTGATTAAAAATGCAATACGCGAAGCGATACTGGAGGGCGAGATCAAAAATGATTATGATGAGGCGTTTCATTTTATGCTAAATCAGGCAAAACAAATGGGTTTAAATCCTGTTAATAAATAATTTAATTGCTAATCCATCAAATAAAGGCAACATTTTGTACAATTTGATGTTTGAGGTAATACAAATTAACTTTATTTTTACGGTTCCAAAATACACTAATGGCTATTTATAAATTTAGAATTACTTTCGAAGATTTTGATGATGTTGTGAGAGAGATCGACATTAAATCAAACCAAACATTTGAAGACCTGCACAAGGCTATTCACAAATCTACAGGTTATAATGCTGAAAAATCTTCGTCATTCTATGTAAGTACCGACAATTGGTTAAAGGGTGATGAAATTGCCTACCTTCCAAGTGAACGAAAAAAGGATAGAGTGGTATTAATGGAAAACTCTAAACTAAGTGGCTTTATTGAAGATCCGCATCAAAAATTTTACTATATCTATAATTTTGAAAGGCCTTATGATTTTCATGTTGAATTAGTAAAAATTGTACTTGATCCTGATCCAAACATTGAATATCCGTTTTTGGCAAAAAGTACTGGTGAGGCGCCAAAAATTATGGAAAAGAATAGTCCTACTTCCGTTGATCCACGTGGCGACATCGCGTCTGCCAGCGAGTTTGATTTTCTAAATGAAATGAATTTCGTACCAGAAGACACTGATGAGTTAGAGGCTATGGGCGAAATGGGTATTAATGAAAAAGAAAGTGACGATGAAGATGAAAGCGAAGATGACGAATTTGGAGATGAGTTTTCTGACAACGACAGTTATGATGATGATCAGAAAGATGATTATTAGTTTATAACTTGATGATAAACATTATAGAAGCTGTCAGAATTTAAATTTGACAGCTTTTATTTTATACGCAACACATGCCAAACACAAAAACATTAATTGCAATTGTTGGTCCTACCGCTATTGGGAAAACGGCATTAGCTATAAAACTGGCGCAACATTTTAATACCGAAATTCTTTCTGCCGACTCACGCCAGTTTTTCAAAGAAATGGAAATTGGTACCGCAAAACCAAATACCAAAGAATTAACTGCTGCAACTCACCACTTTATTAATTCTCATAGTGTAACACAACTTTTTAGTACAGGTGATTTTGAAGTAGAGGCACTGGAAAAGTTGGCACAAATTTTTGAAAATAATAATCTAGCAATCCTGGTCGGCGGGTCGGGTCTTTATGTTAATGCATTGCTTAATGGTCTTGATGAAATGCCTGAGATTGATCTCGCCATTCGAGAGAAACTAAATAAACAATTAGAAATAGACGGTTTATCAGCTATTCAACAAGATTTGGCAAGGCTCGATCCAGAATATTTTGCAAAAGTTGACCAGCAAAATCCCCAGAGAATGATAAGAGGTCTGGAAGTCGTTTTATCAACAGGGAGAAAACTATCTTCAATGCTCTCGGCAACAAAAAAAGTAAGACCATTCAAAGTGATAAAAATTGGTTTGAATACCGATAGAACAATGCTATATGATAGAATTAATAAAAGAGTAGACCAGATGATTAGCGATGGATTAGTAGATGAAGTTCAGTCACTTAAAAAATTCAAAGAATTAAATGCTTTAAAAACGGTTGGATACAGTGAGATTTTTGATTATTTAGATGACTTAACATCTTTAGAAGAAGCGATTTCCGCAATTAAACAAAATACGCGTCGTTTTGCGAAAAGACAATTAACATGGTTCAGGCGTGATGAGGAAATCACATGGTTTGAGCCAAATGATGATAAAAGTGTGATAAATTTTATTCAACATCAACTATAAAAAAAGGGATTCACATTAATGAATCCCTTTTTTTTTACAGGTTTATTTCTGACTATTTTTCTGGGAATTTAACGCCTCTGTATTTTGTAATATCGATTGTTGGTATCGTAGATGCGTACTTACCATTGATTGCATCAATAAAAACATTAGCGATCACCGCATTTCCACGAGGTGTTAAATGCACACCATCCAAAGAAAAAGCACCGCCAGTAATAAATGCAGAATTGATATTGATGCCTTGAATGGCAACGCCGGCCTTTACTAAATTCAAATAAGTGTAAGTATCAGCAATTGCTAAACCTTTACTATTGGCCAACGATTTAATTGTACTATTGTAGCTGTTTACATAATCTTTCACTCTGATCACTTCATCTTTATCGAGCACCCAGTTATTTGCTATCGGATTTCTTGGATCCAAACCATAAGGAATAGTCCCTGTTCCAAATAACCCTGCTGATTGAAATGGTAAACGGATTAAATCTTCACTTGTAGCTGCCCTCACACCAGTTGCCGTTTGAATAAACACCGCAACCGCCGCCGGATTGATGGCTTTTGCTGCCGCTAACAATGCTGGAACAGTTACTGTATTGAAGTATGGAACAGCAGTAACATCAGGAATAGTACCCACTACACCTTTTTGACCTCCGGCTGTTAACGCATTAACAAGATTAGAAAATAACATCGAGAAAGTTGCTTTATCAGTAAGCACATTTGTTGCATCGGTAGTTACCCCACCGTTCGTTGCCCAGCCTAATGCATCGTTATTACCTAACCACAAAGAGAAAAAAGTATGATTTCTACCTTGGATAAACTGGAAATAAGTAGTTGTACCTACCTGGCTATCAGTAAGCAAACGTTCCATGTACATATTTGCAGCGCTATATGGCGCAGCGAAGGCTAAATCCACACGCATTCCCGGAACACCAAGGTTTTGTATCTCTCCTGAATATTTTGCTAAATGGGTAGCATCCCGATAGGCTAAATTTGTAGTCACATTTGACAAAGTCGGACTACCATTCACTAAAGCCGAAAGATTTAAATATCCCGATCCGTTTGCCTGTGCATCTGCAAAAAACGGAGAAGTAAATGTTCCCCCTCCTACTGATGCCATTTGAGCTGCCAGTAAATTTGGGTAAGCTACCTTTTGCCCTTCTAGATATAATCCGCCATCTGCAAAACCAGCAGTTAACGAATTCCCAACCGAAATGTATTTACCAAAATTTGCCTGACCAGCGCTTGTACCCGCAGGTGTATCAATTTCTGGTTTACAAGACGCTGCGAAAAGTAAAACGGCAGCAAAGAAGCTGTTTAATATATATTTTTTCATGTAAATTTCTCCTACCATTTATAAGTTAGTGAAAGCCCAGGAGCATAAACCAAAGTTTTAAATGTTCCATCTAAACCCGTTTCAATATTTTTTTGCTTACGCAATTTAACATCTTCAAAGAAAAACGATGCATTTACTTCAAAGCGACTGGTTGGTGCATATCCTACACCAGCACTCAAAATATAACGGTCTGCATCTGGTGCTTCCGGTGTTACATAGCCGTCTTGAACAGGAGAAAATGCATATCCAATCCCAGCTCTAAGTGCTAATTTTTCTGATGCTTTGTGATTCACCCCTAATTTAAACGAAGAGCCATCGCGATAATTGCGGGCCGACCTGGTATCGGCTAGAACTGGTGTATTCACAGCATAATCAAATGCCAGTTCTTCATAAACTCGCCACTGTACCCAACTGGCATCAAATGCCAAAGTTGTACTTTGCGAAAGTGGAATACCTATTCCTAAAGTTGTTGTAGAAGGTAAAGGTAATTCAGCGTTGAACGTGTTGCCTGCAGGAAAAGAAGATCTAAGTGATTCAGGAACATCAAAAGTTGCAGTTCCATCATTTAATTTAGTTACCACTTTCGATTTGTGTACAACGGCAAAAGTAATATTACTTAATGTATTAATATATAAACCAGCGTTCCAGCCATAGCCGCTACCTGTTCCTTCCAAAGTAGCATGTCCTGATCGACCGTCAGCATAATTTACTGGAAGAGCTCTTTGTAAGTTAACATCGCCATGATTGTAAACAAAACCTGCACCAATACCAATGCGGTCAGTAATTTTAACGCTTAAAGTTGGCTGAAAGTAAATAGCCTTTAAATTTAAAGACGTAAGTGCATATCTTCCTGACCATTCATTTCCCCAATCAACCAAACCGCCAAATGGTGTGTAAACGCCTAAACCTAGTTTCCATTTATTTGATTTTGGTCCCCAAACCGCATAAGCCTCAAAAGGCGGAGCGATTTTATTTTTTACATGCTCTGTAATATTTGATCCGTTTTGCTGAAAGGCAGATTTAAAAAGAAGTGGATTTACCCCTGCCGAAATGGAGTTTTTCTCCAGAAAAGATACAGCACCAGGATTGAAAAACACTGATGCTTCATCCAATGCTAGTGCCGAACCGGCACCAGCCATTCCGATTTGCTTCTGTCCCTGTAAATTAACCTGAAAACCCTGCCCCAAAACCCACAGTGGTGCAGCAAGTAATGCGCTCAATAAAAGTTTTTTCATCATTATATATGGTTATAGCACAAACGCTTACTATGCTAACATAGTAGGCAAAAATTTGTTTTTAAGAATTATGGTGATACTTTAAAAAAATTACGCCTGAGCCGTTGGCCCGCCGAAACCCATTGGAAAAGGTGGCTCCTCTTGTGTTTTAATTCTGCCGTTTACTGCTTCGAATTTTTGAATGTTATCATCTAAAGCAGTTAACAGGCGTTTAGCGTGTTCTGGGGTTAAAATAATTCTCGATTTTACTTTGGCTTTAGGGATCCCCGGCATTACGCGGATAAAATCTAATACAAATTCAGTATTAGAGTGCGTAATGATAGCAAGGTTTGAAAAAATCCCTTCAGCGATTTCTTCTGATAGCTCTATGTTTAGCTGATTCTCGTTCTGTTGTTCTTCCATAATGTGGTAAATTTTTGCACTGTTCTTAAATAGAGCGATTAAAGTTAATATTTTATCGTCAAGAGTAAAAAATATTAAACAAAAAAAGGGCTGTTTCAAACTAATGAAACAGCCCTTTCAAAAAATATGATTGTTATTATGCTTCTACTTCTTCTTGTTTCGAAGCCAATAATTTATCGTACTCTTCCTGAGAACCAACAATGATTCTTTCATAACCACGTACACCCGTTCCTGAAGGAATTAAGTGACCAACGATCACATTTTCTTTCAAGCCTAACATGTTATCGCGTTTACCTGCAATTGCCGCCTCATTTAACACTTTCGTAGTTTCCTGGAACGAAGCCGCAGAAATGAACGATTTAGTACCCAATGATGCACGCGTAATACCTTGTAAGATAGAACTTGCAGTTGCTGGCCTTGCATCTCTAACAGTGATCTGTTTTAAATCCTTACGTTTCAACTGAGAATTCTCATCTCTTAATCTACGTAACGAAACAATTTGACCTGGTTTTAAATCAGTTGAGTCACCTGCATCTTCTACAACTTTTTTGTCGTACATCGCATCGTTCTCTTCTGCAAAATCCCAACGGTCTACAGCGTTATTTTCTAAGAAAATAGTATCACCTGGATCCTCGATGTGAACTTTCTGCATCATCTGGTGAACAATTACCTCGAAGTGTTTATCGTTAATTTTCACACCTTGCAAACGGTAAACCTCTTGAATACCATTTACTAAGTATTCTTGAACCGCTGCCGGACCTTTAATTGATAAAATATCTGCCGGAGAAATTGAACCATCTGATAAAGGCATACCCGCTTTCACAAAGTCATTATCCTGAACAAGGATGTGTTTAGACAATGGAACAAGATATTTTTTAACTTCACCATCTTTCGATTCGATAGTAATTTCACGGTTACCACGTTTAACACCACCCAAAGTTACCACACCGTCAATCTCAGTTACTACTGCTGGGTTTGAAGGATTACGTGCTTCGAATAACTCAGTTACACGAGGTAAACCACCTGTAATATCTCGGGTTTTACCAGTTGCACGAGGAATTTTAGCGATAATCTGACCAGTTTGAATTGTTTCACCTTCATCAACTGAAACGTGAGCACCTACCGGAATGTTATAACCTTTGATAAATTCACCTTTCTTGTCAACGATTTGAACTGAAGGGTTTTTAGTTTTATCACGTGTATCGATAATTACCTTTTCACGGTGACCAGTTTGCTCATCTGATTCTTCACGGAAGGTAACACCTTCAATAATCGCATCAAATTGTGCTTTACCGGCAAATTCTGAAAGAATAACCGCGTTGTATGGATCCCATGAACAAATTTTATCGCCTTTTGATAACTTATCACCTTCTTTAACGAATAAGAAAGCACCATAAGGGATATTATTCGTTACAATCACTCTACCTGTACCTGGTTCAACAATTTTGAACTCACCTGAACGGCCTAACACAACTTGTACTGTACCTTCTTCAGTTTGAGTATCTACCGTACGGATGTTTTCAAATTCGATCACACCATCAAACTTAGCTACGATGTTTGATTCTGCAGCAATGTTTGATGCAGTACCACCCACGTGGAAAGTACGAAGTGTTAACTGTGTACCTGGCTCACCGATTGATTGTGCAGCAATTACGCCAACTGCCTCACCTTTTTGAACACGTTTACCAGACGCTAAGTTACGACCATAACATAATGCACAAACACCACGTTTAGATTCGCAAGTTAGTACTGAACGAATTTCAATCCCTTCCAAAGGTGATTCTTCGATCAATTTGGCAACTTCTTCATTGATATCTTCGCCAGCTCCTACTAATAATGTATTATCCAAAGGATTGTATACATCATGTAGTGAAGTACGGCCTAAAATTCTATCAAATAATGGCTCAACGATATCTTCCTGATCTTTTAAAGCGGTAGTATACATACCTCTTAAAGTACCACAGTCATTATCGTTAACAATCATATCCTGAGCAACATCATGTAAACGACGGGTTAAGTAACCCGCATCCGCCGTTTTTAACGCCGTATCCGCCAAACCTTTACGGGCACCGTGAGTAGAGATAAAGTACTCTAATACTGATAAACCTTCTTTAAAGTTTGATAAAATTGGGTTTTCAATGATATCACCACCTGAACCTGATTTTTGAGGTTTCGCCATCAAACCACGCATTCCGCAAAGCTGACGAATCTGCTCCTTAGAACCACGTGCACCTGAATCAAGCATCATGTAAACTGAGTTAAAACCTTGGTTATCCGAAGATAATTGAGTCATAACGAAAGTAGTTAACCTGTTGTTGATACGGGTCCAGATATCGATAATCTGGTTGTAACGTTCGTTGTTGGTAATGAAACCCATGTTATAGTTGTTTCTTACCTCTTCAACTTCAGCAGCAGCCTGCTCTAATAAAGTATGTTTCTCTACCGGAATGTTTACGTCTTGTAAGTTGAACGATAAACCTCCCTGGAAAGCCATTTTGAAACCTAATTCTTTGATATCATCTAAGAATTGAGAAGCACGGGCCATACCTGTCATCTTAACTACCTCACCGATAATATCTCTTAACGATTTTTTAGTTAACAATTCATTGATATAACCAACTTCTTCAGGTACCAACTGGTTAAATAATACTCTACCAACAGTTGTTTCTGTTAATTTATTGACGATAGAACCATCGCTTTGCTTAACATTTACCCTTACTTTAATGAAAGCATGAAGATCTAATTCTTTCTCATTGTAAGCGATAATTACTTCTTCTGGAGAATAGAAATTAGAATCCTGACCTTTAACCACTCTAGTATCATCTGTTCTACGGCCTTTAGTAATATAATAAAGACCCAAAACCATATCCTGAGAAGGTACTGTAATTGGCGTACCGTTTGCAGGGTTTAAGATGTTATGTGCGGCCAACATCAATACCTGGGCTTCCAAAATTGCTGCATTACCTAACGGTAAGTGGACAGCCATCTGGTCACCATCAAAATCGGCGTTGAATGCAGTACAAACCAATGGGTGTAACTGAATCGCTTTTCCTTCAATTAATTTTGGCTGGAAAGCCTGAATACCTAATCTGTGTAATGTAGGTGCACGGTTTAATAGTACCGGGTGGCCTTTCAATACATTTTCTAAGATATCCCAAACTAGTGGATCTTTTCTATCAACGATTTTCTTAGCAGATTTAACTGTTTTTACCACTCCACGCTCAATCATCTTACGAATAATGAACGGTTTGTAAAGCTCAGCAGCCATATCTTTAGGAATACCACACTCGTGTAATTTAAGACTAGGCCCTACAACAATTACCGAACGAGCTGAATAATCCACACGTTTACCTAATAAGTTCTGACGGAAACGACCTTGTTTACCTTTCAAGATATCTGAAAGTGATTTCAAAGCACGGTTACCTTCAGTTTTAACCGCGTTAACTTTACGTGAGTTATCAAATAACGAATCTACAGCTTCCTGCAACATACGTTTTTCGTTACGTAAAATAACTTCTGGTGCTTTAATCTCGATTAAACGTTTTAAACGGTTGTTACGGATAATTACACGACGGTATAAATCATTTAGATCTGAAGTAGCAAAACGGCCACCTTCTAATGGAACTAAAGGACGTAATTCTGGTGGAATAACCGGAACGATTTTAACAATCATCCACTCAGGGCGATTCTCGATACGTGTATTTGCACCACGGAAAGCTTCAACAACCTGTAGACGTTTTAAAGCCTCATTTTTACGTTGTTGAGAAGTCTCATTAGCAGCCTGGTGACGTAGATCATAAGATAAAGTATCTAAATCAATACGTTTTAATAAATCTTCTAATGCTTCAGCACCCATTTTGGCGATGAATTTATTAGGATCTTTATCATCTAAGTACTGATTCTCTTTAGGTAATTTATCTAAGATATCTAAATATTCTTCCTCTGTTAAGAAGTCCATATAATTGATACCTTCCTCGGCCATTAAGCCTGATTGGATAACTACATAACGCTCGTAATAGATAATTAAATCTAATTTTTTAGTAGGCAAACCTAATAAATAACCGATTTTGTTCGGTAAAGAACGGAAATACCAGATATGCGCAACTGGAACCACCAAAGCGATGTGTCCCATACGTTCTCTACGTACTTTTTTCTCAGTTACCTCAACACCACAACGATCACAAACGATTCCTTTATAACGGATACGTTTATATTTACCGCAATGACATTCGTAATCTTTTACCGGACCAAAGATACGCTCGCAGAACAAACCATCACGTTCTGGTTTGTAAGTACGATAGTTAATGGTTTCCGGTTTCAACACCTCACCGCTTGAGCGCTCCAAAATAATTTCCGGAGACGACAAGCTAATCGTGATTGATGTGAAATTGCTTTTTAATTTATTATCCTTTTTGTAAGACATATGCTTTTTTGAGTTAAAAGTTAAAAGTGCAAAGTTGAAAGTAGCCGAAGCTTTAAACTTCCAACTTTTAACTTTATACTTTAGTCTAACGTAATATCTAAACCTAAACCGCGTAACTCATGTACCAATACGTTAAACGATTCTGGAACACCTGGAGTTGGTAGGTTTTCACCTTTAACAATGGCTTCGTAAGTTTTGGCTCTTCCAATAACATCATCCGATTTAACGGTTAAGATTTCTTGGAGAATATTAGCAGCACCGAATGCCTCTAATGCCCAAACCTCCATCTCACCAAAACGCTGACCACCAAACTGGGCTTTACCACCCAATGGTTGTTGTGTAATCAATGAGTATGGTCCGATTGAACGGGCGTGCATCTTATCATCAACCATGTGACCTAATTTCAACATGTAGATAATACCTACAGTTGTAGTCTGATCGAAACGCTCACCAGTTAAACCATTGTATAAGTAAGTTTTTCCTGAAGCTGGAACACCTGCTTTAGCGATCCACTCTTCAACCTCATCATGCGTAGCACCATCAAAAATCGGAGTTGCGAATTTCACACCCAATTCTTTACCGGCCCATGCCAATACGGTTTCGTAGATCTGGCCAAGGTTCATACGTGAAGGTACGCCCAGTGGGTTCAACACGATATCAACAGGGCTACCATCAGCTAAGAAAGGCATATCTTCATCACGTACAATACGTGCAACAATACCCTTGTTACCGTGGCGACCCGCCATTTTATCACCTACTTTTAATTTACGTTTTTTAGCAACATAAACTTTTGCCATTTGTACAATTCCCGATGGAAGCTCATCACCTACACTGATTGCGAATTTATCGCGTTTGTAAGCTCCAAGTTCTTCGTTAACACGGATACCGTAGTTGTGAAGCAACATTTTAATCATCTCGTTTTTGTCATCATCAGTAGTCCATTTGTTAGGGCTGATGTGCGCAAATTCAAGATCTGCTAAAATTTTCTGAGTGAATTTAGCACCTTTAGCAACTAATAATTCTTTGTAAATGTTAAATACACCCTGAGATGTTTTTCCGTTTACAATCGTGAATAATTTATCTACTAATTCTGCTTTTAATTTCTCAGTGATATTGTTATATCCTTTGTCTAATTTCTCAATTGCCGATTTCTCTTCAGCTTTTGTAGTTTTCTTAGCACGGCTGAATAACTTAGTATCAATTACTACACCCTGGATAGAAGGAGGAGTTTTTAAAGACGCATCTTTAACATCACCTGCTTTATCACCAAAGATTGCACGTAGTAATTTTTCTTCCGGTGATGGATCAGACTCACCTTTTGGAGTGATCTTACCAATTAAAATATCACCTTCTTTTACATCAGCACCGATACGGATAATACCATTTTCATCAAGGTCTTTTGTAGCCTCTTCAGAAACATTCGGGATATCTGGTGTTAATTCCTCTTCTCCACGTTTAGTATCACGTACTTCTAATTCAAACTCTTCAATATGCAATGAAGTGAAAACGTCATCACGAACAATACGCTCGTTGATTACAATCGCATCCTCAAAGTTGAAACCTTGCCAAGGCATGAAAGCCACTTTCAAGTTTCTACCTAATGCCAACTCGCCATTTTCAGTTGCATAACCCTCACAAAGCACTTGTCCTTTAGTAACTTTCTGACCTTTCTTAACAATTGGCTTTAAGTTGATACAAGTATTCTGGTTGGTTTTTTTGAACTTAATTAAACGGTAAGTTTTGCTATCACCTTCAAATGAAACTAAACGATCATCTTCGTTACGCTCGTATTTAATTGTGATTTCATTCGCATCTACATATTCTACAACACCATTACCTTCAGCATTGATCAAAGTTCTTGAGTCACGGGCAACGCGACCTTCCAAACCTGTACCAACGATTGGCGCTTCAGGACGTAACAAAGGTACGGCCTGACGTTGCATGTTCGATCCCATCAAAGCCCTGTTCGCATCATCATGTTCTAAGAACGGAATTAACGAAGCAGCGATTGAAGTAATCTGGTTAGGCGCAACGTCCATTAAGTCTAATTTCTCAGGCTCAATGATCGGGAAGTCACCTTCATAACGTGCTTTAACACGTGGTGTGATGAAATTACCTTTATCATCATATTCTGCATTTGCCTGAGCGATGGTTTTACCATCTTCATCTTCTGCAGATAAATAAATAACGTCTGAATCAACAACTACCTTACCATCTTCAACACGTTTGTATGGTGTTTCGATGAAACCTAAATTATTGATTTTTGCATGCACACAAAGTGATGAAATCAAACCAATATTTGGTCCTTCAGGTGTTTCAATTGTACATAAACGACCGTAGTGAGTGTAGTGAACGTCACGTACCTCGAAACCAGCACGCTCACGTGATAAACCACCTGGGCCTAATGCTGATAAACGGCGTTTGTGCGTAATCTCTGCTAACGGATTCGTTTGATCCATGAACTGAGATAACTGGTTTGTACCAAAGAAAGAGTTGATTACTGATGATAACGTACGGGCGTTAATCAAATCAGTCGGTGTAAACACCTCATTATCGCGAATGTTCATACGCTCACGGATTGTTCTAGCCATACGGGCTAAACCAACACCAAATTGTGCGTATAATTGCTCACCTACCGTACGTACGCGACGGTTTGATAGGTGATCGATATCATCCACTTCTTCTTTTGAGTTGATCAATTTGATCAGATATTTAACAATCGCAATAATATCTGCTTTTGTTAAAACTTTTACCTCATCAGGGGTATTCATTTTCAATTTACGATTGATGCGGTAACGACCAACATCACCTAAATCGTAACGTTTATCCGAGAAGAATAAACGATCAATGATACCACGAGCAGTTTCCTCATCAGGTGGTTCTGCGTTACGCAAAGCACGATAGATGTTTTCAACAGCTTCTTTCTCTGAGTTCGAGGTATCTTTTTGTAATGTATTATAAATAATGGTATAATCTGCCTGACTAGCGCCATCCTCTTTCGATAAGATAATGCTTTTCACGCCGGCTTCGATCACCATATCAATGTGTTCGTCTTCTAAAACGGTTTCTCTCTCAAGAATCACTTCATTACGGTCGATAGAAACTACTTCACCTGTATCTTCATCTACAAAATCTTCAACCCATTTCTTTAAAACTCTTGCCGCCAGTTTACGACCGATATATTTCTTTAAACCTGATTTACTAACTTTTACTTCGTCAGCAAGATCAAAAAGTTCTAAGATGTCTTTATCAGAATCGTAACCGATAGCACGTAATAAAGTGGTAACCGGGAATTTTTTCTTACGGTCGATGTAAGCATACATCACGTTGTTCACGTCAGTAGCAAACTCGATCCATGAACCTTTGAAAGGAATAACACGTGCAGAATACAATTTGGTTCCGTTAGTGTGACGGCTTTGGCCGAAGAACACGCCTGGAGAACGGTGTAATTGCGAAACGATAACACGTTCTGCACCGTTGATAACAAATGTACCTTTTGGTGTCATATACGGGATTGTACCTAAATACACATCCTGAATAATGGTTTCAAAGTCTTCATGTTCAACATCGTTACAAGAAAGCTTAAGCTTTGCTTTTAATGGAACATTGTAGGTTAATCCACGCTCAATACACTCATGTATATCGTAACGTGGCGGATCAACAAAATAATCAAGAAACTCTAATACGAAGATATTTCTTGAATCTGTTATTGGAAAGTTTTCAGCAAACACTTTAAACAAACCTTCGCTAGAGCGATCGTCTGATGTGGTATCTATCTGGAAAAATTCTCTGAATGATTGCAATTGCACATCCAGAAAATCCGGATAGTCTATAATGTGCTTACTAGTTGCAAAATTTACTCTTTGTTCGACTGTCTTTGCCAATGGACTAAAAGATTTTAGTTTAAGAATAAACTATTTGTTTGGTTCGGATTTCAAACATGCTCATTAACCAAACAAAATGAGATGTTTATAAACAGGTAAAGACACCGACATTTTCAGTCGGTGTCTAATACATTTTTAGCTTAGCTAAATTAAGTGATTACTTAATTTCAACTACTGCTCCAGCTTCTTCTAATTGTTTTTTAAGAGCTTCTGCTTCGTCTTTAGCAACACCAGCTTTTAATTCTTTTGGTGCACCGTCAACTAAGTCTTTAGCTTCTTTCAAACCTAAACCAGTTAAGTCTTTAACAAGTTTTACAACTGCTAATTTCTGACCACCAGCTTCTTTTAAGATTACATCAAAAGATGTTTTTTCTGCAGCAGCAGCAGGTGCATCACCACCAGCAGCAGGACCAGCAACTACAGCAGCAGCTGCAGGCTCAATACCATACTCATCTTTTAAGATTTGAGCTAATTCATTAACTTCTTTTACTGTTAAGTTTACCAATTGCTCAGCAAACGCTTTTAAATCTGCCATTTTATTAAGATTTTAAAAATTTACGTGTGTAATAATTTTGTTTAATTTGCGAACTTAAGGTGTTCGTTAACCTTCTCTTTCCTGAAGAGTTTTAACAATTCCTGCAATTTTGCTACCGCCTGATTGAAGCGCAGATAGAACATTTTTAGCTGGTGATTGTAATAATCCAATGATATCGCCAATAAGCTCTTCTCTTGATTTCAAGCTTACTAAGTTATTCAATTGGTCATCGCCAACGTATACTGATGAATCTATGTATGCCGCTTTAAGCACAGGTTTATCAGAAGTTTTTCTCAAAGTTTTAATCAACTTAGCCGGAGCGTTTGCTGTTTTTGAGAATAATAATGATGATGAACCTTTAAGCGCTTCGTATATCTCAGAAGCATCGCCATCTAAACCTTCAATCGCTTTGCGGATTAAAGAGTTTTTAGCAACCTTCATTACGATATCACCTTCGAAACATTTGCGGCGGATGTTATTGATCTGCTCAACAGAAAGGCTAGAAGTATCAGCAATATAGAAATTGCCAAACTCTTGCATTTGTCCTTGTAGTTCTAAAACTACTTCGTTTTTTTCTTCTCTGTTCATGATTAAATCCCCGCTACTGATTTAGTTTCAATTGCAATCCCAGGACTCATTGTAGAAGACACGTGAATGCTTTTAAAATAAGTTCCTTTTGCAGCAGATGGTTTTAATTTAGAAATTACCTGAATGATTTCAAGTGCGTTTTCATAAATTTTGTCTGCTGGGAATGATACTTTTCCTATCGAGGCGTGTATGATACCCGTTTTGTCTACTTTAAAATCGATCTTACCTGCTTTAACCTCAGTTACAGCTTTACCAACTTCGTTAGTTACTGTACCTGATTTTGGGTTAGGCATTAAGTTCCTTGGACCTAAAACACGGCCCAATTTACCTACCTTAGCCATACAAGCTGGTGTAGTGATAATAATGTCTACATCGGTCCAACCACCTTCAATTTTAGCAACATACTCGTCTAAACCAACGAAGTCTGCGCCTGCTGCTTTTGCTTCTTCTTCCTTATCAGGAGTTACCAAAGCTAAAACACGTACAGTTTTACCTGTACCGTGAGGTAAAGTAGCAATACCACGTACCATTTGATTGGCTTTACGCGGATCTACACCTAAAGATACATCAATATCAACTGATGCATCAAATTTAGTAGTAGTGATTTCTTTTACCAAAGCAGCAGCATCCTTCAAAGTATAAGCTTTACCAGCTTCTATTTTAGCATGTGCCTTTTTTTGATTTTTAGTTAATTTCGCCACTGTTGTAAACTGTTTTTTAATTAATTGTTCCAGGGTGCGTCACCAGAAACGGTGATTCCCATACTGCGTGCTGTTCCAGCAACCATACTCATTGCAGATTCGATTGTAAATGCATTTAAATCAGGCATTTTATCTTCAGCAATAACTTTAATTTGGTCCCAGGTCACCGACCCAACTTTTTTACGGTTAGGCTCAGCAGAACCACTCTGTAATTTAGTAGCATCTTTTAACTGGATAGCTACCGGAGGGGTTTTGATGATGAAATCGAATGACTTATCAGCATAAACAGTAATTACAACTGGCAATACTTTACCTGCTTTATCTTGGGTACGAGCGTTGTACTGTTTGCAAAACTCCATAATGTTCACCCCTTTAGCACCTAATGCAGGTCCTACTGGTGGCGATGGATTTGCCGCTCCGCCTTTGATCTGTAATTTGATCATTGCACTGACTTCTTTTGCCATTTTGTGTTTTTTGTTTATTTAAAACTCAATGTTAAATATTGGAAGCATGTAACATTTATTTTCCTTACCGCTCCTATAAAGCTTAAAGGACTGCAAAGATATGGATAATCTTACAGTACTACAATAGATTAGGAAAAATATTTTTAATATTAATTAGATACATCATATGAGAAACAAAAAAGCTTTCCCTTTTGAGGAAAGCTTTTTCTTATATTTTGAAAATCGTAATTCTTAAATCTAAAATCGTAGATCAGCTTATTCTTTTTCTACCTGCATGTAGTTAAGTTCCAATGGTGTTTTACGACCGAAAATCTTAACCATTACTTTTAGTTTTTTCTTCTCTTCGTTTACTTCTTCGATAATACCTGAGAAACCGTTGAAAGGTCCGTCCATTACTTTAATGTTTTCACCAACATAATAAGGAACGTTCATTGTTTCACCTTGCTCGCTCATTTCATCAACCACACCTAAAATGCGGTTTACTTCTGCCTGACGCATTGGAATTGGATTACCGGCTTTATCGCCTAAGAAACCAATTACACTATTAATTCCTTTGATGATGTGCTCTAACTCTCCATCCAACGTAGCCTCGATTAAAACATAACCAGGATAAAAGTTACGCTCTTTGGCAATCTTTTTACCATCTTTCATCTGGTAATATTTTTCCATCGGTATTAAAACCTGAGGAACCAAATGAGAGAAACCTAAACGGCTGATCTCAGCATCAATGTATTGTTTTACTTTCTTTTCTTTACCGCTAACCGCCCTTACAACGTACCACTTTAGATCGCTCATTAGTAAATATTAATTAGAAAGTGATTTATAAAAAGTATCTAACACAAATGTAGAACCTTTATCCATTGCAAAAATAACCAATGCAATAATTAAAGAAGCTACTAAAACAAGAATCGCAGAGCTTTGCAACTCTCCCCAAGTAGGCCATGTAACCTTACTTGTCATTTCATCGTATGATTCTTTTATAAACTCAACTACTTTAGCCATATCAAATATTGAATGAGTGAATGAGTAAATGAGTGAATGATATTACTTGAAAACTTAGTTTCAAATTCAATCATTCACTCATTCTGGAACTCAATCATTATGTTTAGCACGGGAACAAGGATTCGAACCCTGATCAAAGGTTTTGGAGACCTCTATTCTACCGTTGAACTATTCCCGTGAGTATAAAAAAGAGCTAGCCTAAACTAGCTCTTTTTATATTATTGCAGCTTAAAATTAAGCTAAGATTTCAGTTACCTGACCAGCACCTACTGTTCTACCACCTTCACGGATAGCGAAACGTAGACCTTTTTCCATTGCAATCGCGTTAATTAATTTAACAGTGATTGTAACGTTATCACCTGGCATTACCATTTCAGTTCCTTCAGCTAGTGAGATCTCACCAGTTACGTCTGTAGTACGGAAATAGAATTGAGGACGATATTTGTTGAAGAATGGAGTGTGACGACCACCTTCAGCTTTTGATAATACATAGATCTCAGCTTTGAAATCAGTGTGAGGAGTTACTGAACCTGGTTTACAGATTACCATACCACGACGGATATCAGTTTTCTCAATACCACGTAATAATAAACCTACGTTATCACCAGCTTCACCGTAATCTAAGATTTTACGGAACATCTCAACACCAGTTACTGTAGATTTTAAGTTCTCAGCACCCATACCTAAGATCTCAACTGGATCTCCAGAGTTGATTACACCACGCTCAATACGACCTGTAGCAACAGTACCACGACCAGTGATTGAGAATACGTCTTCAACAGGCATTAAGAAAGGAAGATCAGTTAAACGTGGAGGAATTGGAATATAGCTATCAACAGCATCCATTAATTCCATGATTTTACCAACCCATTTAGCATCACCGTTTAATCCACCTAATGCAGAACCTTGGATTACTGGAATATCATCACCTGGGAATTCGTAGAAAGATAATAATTCACGAACTTCCATTTCAACTAGTTCTAATAATTCTGGATCATCAACCATATCCACTTTATTCATGAATACAACTAATGAAGGTACACCAACCTGACGAGCCAATAAGATGTGCTCTCTAGTTTGTGGCATTGGACCATCAGTAGCAGCAACAACGATAATTGCACCGTCCATTTGAGCAGCACCAGTAACCATGTTTTTCACGTAATCCGCGTGACCTGGACAGTCAACGTGTGCATAGTGACGGTTAGCTGTTGAATACTCAACGTGAGCTGTATTGATAGTAATACCTCTTTCTTTTTCCTCTGGAGCAGAGTCAATTGAATCGAATGAACGTGCCTCAGTTAAACCAGCATCAGCCAAAACTTTTGTAATAGCCGCTGTTAAAGTTGTTTTACCGTGATCGACGTGACCGATTGTACCGATGTTTAAGTGCGGTTTACTGCGGTCAAATTTTTCTTTTGCCATTTTATTTATAACTAATTAGTAGGTTAACTTTTTATTATTTTTATTTTTTGTTATTTCAACACAAAAAACCTTGTCTCTTCTGTATATCTAACAGATTTAACAAAGCTTTATTATACCTGAGCCAAAGATGGGACTTGAACCCACGACCTCTTCCTTACCAAGGAAGTGCTCTACCGCTGAGCTACTTCGGCTTTTCAGTTAACAGTTTTCAGTTGCCAGTTATAAGTAACTGTAATTGTTAATTGCGAACTGCTCAACTTTATTGGAGCGGAAGACGAGGTTCGAACTCGCGACCTATAGCTTGGAAGGCTATCGCTCTACCAACTGAGCTACTTCCGCTTATCGATTTACAACTTCAGATTCACGAATTACGATTGATTTCAACCGTTAATTTAAAACCTTTTAATCTAAAATCAATCGGTGGGGAGAGAAGGATTCGAACCTTCGAAATCTTGCGATAACAGAGTTACAGTCTGTCCCATTTGGCCGCTCTGGAATCTCCCCAACTTTATTTTAAAATGCTAACACTTTAAAATAAAAGAGCCTCCTATCGGAATCGAACCAATGACCTACTGATTACAAGTCAGTTGCTCTACCAGCTGAGCTAAGGAGGCTTTTAATTTTGTGCAATGATACGAAAAATCTTCATTTTTCATACTATTAACGTGTTTTTTAAAAACTTTTATCTTTTAAAAGAACTAACCTTTTCTTCTTGGCGTAACGCCCTTTCCGAAAGGGAATGCAAATATACACACTTATATTTCACTTCAAAATAAATTTGAAAAAAAATAGCGAACATTTTTTGTTCGCTATCCCTTTATTTATGTTTTAAATTAATATTTACTTAATAATCAGATGCTTCGCTTTCACTTAAAATTGCTTTGTGTTCGCTTAATTTTGCACGAGTTTTTTCTTTGTGCTTAGTGATTTGTTTTCTTAACGACTCAATTGCTAAATCTGTCGCCTCTTCAAATGATTTACATTGTTCTTTAGCGAAGAGTGTTCCACCCGGCACAATAAGTTTAATTTCACTTATTTTATTAGCTTCATCCTCTACGTTCTCTAATTTTAAATACACTTCACCACTAATGATCTGGTCAAAAAACTGATCCAGCTTATTTGCCTTTTTCTGTATAAAGTCTAACAACTTACTGTCTGCACTGAAGTGGATTGATTGAACTCCGATTTTCATTTTTCCTCCTTTTTTTACGCCTTTGGATGGGCTTGTTTATAAATTGTTTTTAATCTTTCGATTGAATTATGGGTGTAAACCTGGGTTGCCGCTAAACTGGCATGACCCAAAAGTTCTTTAATAGCATTTAAATCTGCGCCGGCATTTAACAAGGTAGTCGCATAACTATGCCGCAATACGTGTGGACTTTTTTTGTCATTGGTTGATATATGGTTTAGGTATAAGGTTACAATACGGTATATTAACTTCGGATACGCCGGTTTACCTGTATTGGTAACGATTAAGTTAAGCAAATTGTTGCTAAAATTCTGCAACTTTTTTTGTTCAATATAGTTACCCACCTGATTAGTAAGCTGTTTATTTATAGGCATAATGCGCTCTTTATTCCTTTTACCCAAAACTTTTATTGTGCCCGAATACATATCTACATCAATATCTTTTAACTGAATAAGTTCAGCTAAACGCATACCCGTACCAAATAATAATTCGATTACCAGATGATCGCGGATTGAAGCAAAACTGTTATCGAAGTATTGCTCAGCATCCAATAAATTATTCATTTTTTGCGAATCGACAAACACCGGAAGGCGTTTAGGGATTTTGGGCGCTTTAATTAAAACAGTGGGATTATGCTCCACTTTTTCTTCCCGCAATAAAAACTTATATAAACTTCTTAAAGCTGATACTTTCCTGTTGATGGAAGATTCTGATGTTTGTTTCTCCATTAAATCAACCATGTAGCTTCTAATGTGCGTATGTTTAACTTCAGGAAAACTGATTTCGAACGTATTGGCAATGTATTCTTCAAACTGATCCAAATCGGTTTGATAGGAGGTTATGGTATGCGGAGAATAGCGCTTCTCGTGAGTTAAATAGGTAATAAAGCTTTTTAGCAACATTCAGTATCTCCTTACTCGGTACAAATATGAAGTTACAAATTGTTTTGATATAAAGAAATCATTAATTAATTGTTCAGTGTAAAGATTTCGATGGAGCACAAAACAAAAAAGTCCCGATCTAAAGATCGGGACTTCAATAATAACTATATCGTGAACAACTATGAAGTTGTATCTTGATTCATATTCTGAATGTAAACAGCATGTTTAATTTCAGTACGACGAGCAACGGATTTTTTCTCGTATGCTTGGCGACTACGTAGTTCTCTCAATACACCAGTTTTTTCAAACTTTTTCTTGAAACGTTTAAGGGCTTTATCTAATGATTCGCCGTCTTTAATGTTGATAATGATCATAACGCTGAAATACCTCCTCTCGTGGTTTTTAAATTTCCCATGTTATCGGGGCTGCAAATGTAAGCAAATAATTGAAAATGAGAAAGATTTTTAAAAAGATTTTTTGTGCTTTGCGATAATTGATTTATTACATTCTTTAACTACTTTTATTGATACATTATAAAATATGACAACAAGTAAAAAAGTTATTTCAATAGTCGCTGTTTTAGTGATTCTTTTGCTAGCAGTAATTTGCTACTACCGTTACTTCTTCGTTTTTGGCGAAGGCGTAAAAGCAGGCGAGCTAAACTACGTAGTAAAGAAAGGATATATTTTTAAAACTTATGAGGGCAAAATTATCCAGAGTGGAATTCGATCGCGAACAACAGGTACTGTACAAAGTAACGAATTTGAGTTCTCTATCTCTGACAAAGATATTGCTGAAAAAATGATGGCCAATAGTGGCAAGTTTTACGAATTACACTATAAAGAATACAAGAATTCGTTGCCTTGGCGTGGATTCAGTGTTTATGTGGTAGATAGTATCCTGACGGCTAAGTAGCTTTAGCGGGAGTACATAGTACATAGTACATAGTACATAGTTGAAATCTTCTATCGTGGAAATGGCTTTTTAATTTTATTTAAAAAAAATCCGGAGGCAGCGAAGCCATCCGGATTACTCATAATATATATTTGGTTTGTTGTTTCTGCTTAACTTTCCGCTTTAACCTTTCGGTTTTTAACTTAAATTAATATTTCTCTGGCAATCACAATCTTTTGGATCTCCGAAGTCCCCTCTCCTATTGTACATAGCTTGCTGTCGCGATAAAATTTCTCTACCGGAAAATCTTTGGTATAACCATAACCGCCGAATATTTGCACAGCTTCTGTAGCAACTTTTACTGAAACCTCAGAAGCAAAATATTTAGCCATTGCAGACTCCTTCGTCATAGGTAAATGTCTGTTTTTTAAATCGGCAGCCTGACGGATCAATAACTCTGCCGCTTCAATCTCAGTAGCCATATCCGCCAGCTTAAAACTAATGGCCTGAAAACTGGAAATTGGCTGACCAAACTGCTGACGTTGTTTTGAATATGAAACCGCAGCATCAAAGGCACCTTTTGCAATTCCCAAAGCCAAAGCCGCAATCGAAATCCTACCGCCATCTAACACCTTCATGGCCTGTTTAAATCCTTCGCCAACATTACCCAGTAAATTAGCTTTGGGTACACGACAGTTATCAAAAATCATTTCTGTGGTTTCCGACGCCCGCATCCCCAGTTTGTTTTCTTTCTTACCTGCTGAAAACCCGGGTGTTCCACGTTCTACCACGATCGCAGAAATTCCTTTTGAACTTCCTTGCTCACCGGTTCTCACCATTACCACCGCGATGTCTCCACTTTTACCGTGAGTAATCCAGTTTTTTGCTCCATTAATAATGTAATCATCGCCATCTTCAACTGCAGTTGTCATCATTCTCAATGCATCAGAACCGGTATTGGCTTCGGTTAACCCCCAGGCGCCAATCCATTCTGCCGTAGCTAATTTTGGCAGCCATCTTTGTTTCTGCTCTTCGTTTGCAAAAGCCAAAATATGGCCGGTACATAACGAGTTGTGCGCTGCCAAGGATAATCCTATTGAGCCGCAAACCCTCGCCACTTCAACAATTACATCAACATATTCCTGATAGCCTAGTCCTGAACCGCCATATTCTTCAGGTACTAAAACACCCATTAATCCTAATTCGCCCAACTGCTTGAACAAATTCACCGGAAAATGTTGCGCTTCGTCCCACTCCATTATATTCGGACGAATATTCTTCTCGGCAAAATCGCGAACCATCGCTTTTACACTTTGCTGGGTTTCTGTTTCAGAAAAATTAAAGCTAACGCTCATAGTTTATATTTAGTAGATATGGGCAATAATAAACAAATATTTCATAGTTCATTCCCATCAAATATTTGCAGCGGCACAGAATGAAATGGTATTTGGTTCAATTAGTTAATCGGCTATTGAGAGACCTATCAAATTGATAAAGGAAAGATTTTTTTATTTTTTTCCCAAAACCCCGCTATCAAAGCGGGAAAGTTATAAATTAAAATATCCCATGAACATTAAAAGGATATATATGGTGTGATTTGGTCGATTATTTTCTGATTCAGAATAACAATCTTTTTCAAATCTGAAGGATTATTGTATTTACCGTGTTGTTTTCTATATTGAATAATGGCATTTATCTGCTTGTAAGATAAATATGGATTGCTCTTCAAATCGTTAAACTGAGCGGTGTTAATGTTAACAATTCTTAAATCAATGCGACTCAAAGAAATCTGATCTTTTATTTCATAATATTTGGCAGAATCTAAACCATATACTTCCATCAGTTGCTCTTTCTTATAAAACCCACCCAAACGTTCCCTGTATTTAAGAATTCGATTGGCAAAAGTTCCTCCTATCCCTTTTATTTCATCTAACTGAGCAGAATCTGCCGTATTAATATCTACAATTACCGGAGCTTTTTTCACATACTCTTTTTTCTCATAAACTAAATCAGTTTTTTTGAAATTGTTAGGCTGATCTTCAATTCTCACAAATGGCCTTATTTTATTATACATAGCTGGCGAAATGGTATACATTTTTGCCAGGTCTTCTACCCTACGAAATCTTCCGCCTTTAAGGGTATAATTCACAATAACCTGCGCCTGATTGGCAGATAAACCTAATTTTTGCCACCCTTCACTATCCAGTTGGTTAGGGTCGAAATTAAATAGCGTTACAACTTTGCCAGCGCTTGTATTTTCAATTCTATCTCTGGTATAATTAAAATTTTGCTGATCAGTTATTTCTATTTTCCTAATCTTAGCAAGCAAACCTGGGTCATCTTTCTCCACAATACGAAAGTGATCATATATAATAGGTATGACTTTTAACAGCATGATCAAAAATATCAGAACCAGCAAACCATTGAATTCACCTTTACTGAAGCCAAAATGTTTATTAAGCCAAACTCTCATGTGCGATATGACGTGTTTATTATAAATATAAATCTTATTTTTGGGATTGCAAAGCTCACGGGTTTTGGCTATCAACAATCTAAGAATTACTATATGAAGATCATAACTACCTCTGAGTTTGCGAAAGCGACCAAGATAGATAAACTTGGTGTGCCAGGTTTAGCAGGCTTGATGATGGAGATCATGAAACTGAATGACATCAACGACGTTTTTGCTCAGAACCAACACTTTAAAGGCTTAGAGTTTGTAGATAAAATACTGGAAACGATTGGTGTTTCTATCGAATTTGATGATGATGATTTGAAAAGCATTCCGAAAACGGGGCCTTTTATTGCCATTGCCAATCATCCTTATGGCGGTGTTGAAGGCCTTGCTTTGGTTAAACTATTGTGCACCGTTCGCCCTGATGCCAAGGTGATGGTCAATTTTATTCTGAAGAAAATCCCTAATCTGGATGAATTTTTCGTAGCCGTAAATCCTTTTGAAAATGTTCAACATTCATCGAGCATCAGTGGTTTAAAAACAACGTTTGATTTATTGAGAAATGGAACGCCAATTGGGATTTTTCCTGCTGGTGAAGTATCAACCTTTAAACTAGACGCACAACAGGTTACCGACAGAATGTGGCATCCGGTGGTAGGTAAACTAATAGCAAAAGCAAAGGTTCCTGTAGTTCCTATATATTTTCATGGAAATAATGGCGTTTTATTCAACATCTTAAGTTTTATTCATCCAACTTTACGCACAGCAAAACTTCCTTCAGAGTTTTTGAATAAGCAAGGTTTAACCATTAAGGTTAGAATTGGTAAGGCTATTGCGCCATCAGAGGTTTCGCATATGAACAGCAGTAATAAGCTGATGGATTTTTTACGAGCCCGCACCTATGCACTAGGCGTAGGTTTAGATGAGGAAAAAAGATTATTCAATCCACTGAAGCTATTCAAGATTAAGAAAAAACCTGCCGAAGTTATTGAAGAAACCTCGAGAGTTTTAATTAAGGGTGAAGTAGAAACACTGGAAGACTTTAAAGTTTGGACAGAAAAAAATTATGAAGTTTATATTGTTCCGACACTTAAAATACCAAATATTTTAAGAGAAATTGGTCGTTTGAGAGAAATCACTTTTCGCGAAGTGGGCGAAGGAACCAACAAAAAAATCGATCTGGATAATTACGATATTTATTATAACCACCTTTTTATTTGGGATAAGGAACTCGAAAACATTGTAGGTGCATATCGCATTGGTAAAGGCGATGAGATTTTAGAAAGTATGGGGCGCCGCGGCTTTTACCTTTCAGAACTTTTTAAAATGAAGGATCAATTTTACCCGATGCTTAAGCAGGGAATAGAATTGGGTAGATCATGGATTAGAAAAGAATACCAGGGTAAACCACTTCCATTGTTTTTATTGTGGAAAGGTATATTGAAATATCTGATTGATAACCCGCAGTATCGTTATATGTTTGGTCCGGTAAGTATAAGCAACAGTTTTTCGAAATTTAGTAAAGCGCTGATTGTAGATTATATTACCAAGAACCATTTCGACTATGAAATGGCAAAATATGTAAAACCAAGAAATAAATTCAAGGCAGATTTACTACCCATTTCTACCGACACTTTGGTTGATAGCAGCGAATCGTTTAAAGATTTGGATAGCATTATTGGCGACATTGAAAATTCACACATTAAAATACCTGTATTATTGCGCCAATACATGAATTTAAATGCAAAAATTATATCATTTAATATTGATCCGAAATTTTCTGATTGTTTAGATGGTTTCCTTGTGGTTGATACACACAATATTCCACCAGAGATGCTGGAAAAACTAGGCAAGAATTTATAGCTTTTAAATAAAAATACCCAGACATCCATCTGGGTATTTTTGTTATCAACTAACCTAAACTTTATAAATACTAACCAAATATTTATAGCGCAAATATGAGGTTACATTATTAAGAATAAATTAACTAATCGTTATAAAATTTATAAATGATTTAGATTTTAGCCGGGTAAAAACGATTGATTGATTTTCTTAGGCTATTATTTTTCGCATCATGATATCCGTTTGCTCCTCATCACCCATTTTAAAGATATGCCTACTGAAGGGCACAAAACCATTTTTTTCGTAAAATCGAATCGCTTTAGGATTCTCCTCCCACACCCCTAGCCATATTGATTTTTTCATTTTTTTCATAGCTATTTCTACAGCTTGATCATAAAGCAGCTGTCCAACTTTTTTACCATGATAATGTGCCTTTACATATATACGCTCTATCTCTAAAGCGTCGCTTTCCTGCAGCTCAGTCTGCGCATCGTTCATATTTACTTTGAGATAGCCAATTGGAATTTGATGATCCCAAGCTATAAAAAATAATGAGTTAGGATGATTCAATTCAGTCTTAACTTTTTCAGCACTAAAACTTGTTTGTAGATATTGCTGCATTACCTCCTCAGTATTGCCCGATGCAAAAGTTTCATAAAAAGTTTCTCTGCCAATTTCCTGTATTATTTTGAAATCAGTTGAAGTAGCGATGGAAATTTTGATTGCATTCATTCAATTTGATTTAGGTTCAGCGTAAGTTAAAATAAACAAAAAAAGGTTACAACAATCGCTGTTGTAACCTTTATCTAAATTAACGCTCTCAATCTTTATGATTGTGATGCAAGGCTCTCACCCCTTGCGTTGGCAAAAGTAAGACTTTGAATTTAATTTCCAAATTTAAATTAAGCTTATTTTAATTTTTCTGGAGGTTTGATAAAATTGATGTTAACTTAATGTAAACCCAATATCAACTCGTTCACATAAAGAAATTATTGATTTTAAGTTAATATGGTGTAAATTTAAAATTACCAAATCATTTGCTTTAGTGAGCCTGCTATGAAAATTTTAATCAAAAGCTTTTTATTTGCCGCTTTGCTACTTTTAAATATAAAAGTAACAGCGCAGCAACATGCTTTTGAATTTTACGAAGGCACATTCAATTTCGAGCTTGATCCTTCAGTAGATATCACCGTAAATAAAATCCCATCGAAGGCTGAAGCCATAAAATTTTATGAATCTATTGTTTTGGCGAATCCGCAAAAGCTCATTCAATCCCTTCAGGCTTACCAAATAAAACATCAGTTAAACGACTGGATTTATTATCAACTCATCCGGAAAACAGCCGAAGAGATAAGTCCGAAGGCGGAGAACTATTTCCGTTACACACTTTACAAATGGTTTTTATTAAGTAAGTGCGGATATGACGCTAAAATCGCCATTGGTAACGAGCAAGTGATTTTTTACATCAGGAATGATGAAGACATTAGTGATATTCCGTTTTTTATGATCGACAAGCAAAAGTACATGTGTTTAAATTATCACGATTATGGAAAGCTTTTTCAACAAAGTGTTTACATCCCGCTTAAAATTAAAATACCTGAGGCTATAAATTCTTTTTCATACAAAGTCACCCGGATGCCTGATTTCAAGCCTGAAAATTACGAGGATAAAGATGTTCAATTCAGTTATAGGCAAAAAGTTTATCATTTCAAGCTAAAGGTTAACCAGGAAATTCAATCACTGTTTAAAAATTATCCGGTAGTGGATTACGCCAGCTACTTTAACATTCCATTGAGCAGGGAAACCTATGGCTCATTAATTCCAATTTTAAAGGAAAACGTTAAAAAAATGGATCAGAAGAAAGGTGTTGATTATTTAATGCGCTTTACCCGTTATGCATTTCTTTACGAAGACGATGGGCTAAATTTCGGAAAAGAAAAACGGTTATCACCTGAGCAAACATTATTAAATAAATACAGCGACTGTGATGACAGGGCAGCTTTATTTTTCTTCTTGGTAAAGGAAATATACAATTTACCGATGATTGCCCTGCTCTATCCCACTCATCTCACCATGGCCGTTCAGTTTGATAAGCCAGTTGGAGATGTTATCGTTTACAAAGACAGGAAATACTCTTTCTGTGAACCCACTCCTCAAACACAGGATTTAAAAATCGGGCAAATTTCTTCTGATTTGAAAAACACGCCATACGAAATCGTTTACGCTTATGACCCTATTAAGCGCTGATCATTCGCAAAATCTGATATTAAGCCAATATTAACAAAATGTAATGTTATTGCTAAGGAACTAAAACTGTTGGTCTTTTGAGGTATTTTCGATTTTGATGATCAGTAATAATCTAAAAACAATCCTATGTCAGCAGTAATTTATAATGTGATTAAAGAATTTTTTGTTGAGATCCATGGCCATCCGGTTAAGGCGAGGATTCTTTCACCAATAAATGACGAGAATAGCTTCAAGTTTCAGATTAGCTTATATTTCAAAAGTAAAAGCAATGCTGATGAAAGTGAGCCAGCCTCTACCTTTACTTCTTATGCCAATGCAGAAAGACATTTGCTGGCTTATCTGGAAGCTTTTCAAAACACTTTGGATTTGGGTGGTGAGGTAGCTGAAGGCAGTAAGTTTTAAAGATTTTCTTTATCATCTTTCTCTGGTGGGAATTCAGAATCAATTACCTCCTGTTCAAATTTCTTTTTGTCTTTCTGATTTCTTTTGATCAAAAAAACGATTAGGAAAACAACGATTACTACAATTACAATTACAACTGGCAGATTTATACCCATGATTTTTATTTTTAGTGATCATCAACAACTATAAATATATGCTTAAATATTCTTGATGTTAACTGCGATTTTCTTGCTTAACATAATCATAATATTAATTTAACTTCTTGATCTTCTATCTTTGGGGAAATCCCCAAGAGTTAAATGAAAAAGAATAAATCCAGGTCGAAATCTGAATCGACAAGCAAAAAATTACGAAAAGAACTAGAATCAAAATTAGCCCTTGCATTTAATGAAGTTGTTAGCCAGTACGGCAAAGCAAAGAAAGCAGATAAAGTGATCGAGAAATTTGCAAAACAACTTTCGAAGAAAATCAAAATCGCTACATCAAATGATTCAATCGCTCCTTTTATTAAAGATGAAGAAATTGAATTGTTGCCGGAAACTCTTGAACAAGCAGTAAGCAAGAAGGTAACTGGGAAGAAAACAAAAGCAGATAAAAAAGAAACCGCATAAAAAATGGCCAGAAAATTAATTTTCTGGCCATTTTAATATTAGTTGAACGCTTTATTTATCTATAAGTTAGCTAACAAATCAACACCGTCAACCGTAGCCCATTTGCCTTTGGCTAATGAAGCACCTGTTGCTGTTGTAGAAGCTGACCAGTTTGCACCAAAGCTAGCTGCATTTACAGTGAAAGTATTTGCACCTGAAATGAAAAGGTTTGGAGAATTGGTAACTTTAACATTCGTTAGTTTAATTTTACCCGTTAAAACCTGGTTGTTGTAGGTTAATAAATCTAAGATTTGAACAACTCCACCATTAAATGCTGTAGGAGTTGTCTGGCTCCCATAACCATCAATAACAATATTACTAAAATCGCCGTTACCATTAGCTTTAAATTGAATGGCATCTAACTGAATTTCACCTTGTGATTCTGTTGTTGTACCTGCAGCTCTTTTAAGAGTGATGTTTGTAATTTTTGGCCAAAAAGCATTGTTGTTACTTTTAGCTTCAACTTCCATTCCGTAGTTACCTAAACCTGTTTGATAAGCAAACCAGTTTGCATTATCCTGGCCTCTCCAGCTATCTTGCCAATCAAATGAATCATCGGCATTACCATAAGATATTAAGTTTTTAGCACTTACTGTACCACCATAAAACTCAAAACCATCATCATTACCTCTATAAGAAACTAAATTCTCCAGAGTCGTTCCGCTACCAACCGCATAAAATGAGAAACCATTATGCTCTTTATTGTTTGTAGTAATTACCTGACCGGCATATTCTACTCTTACATATCTTAATGAACCACTACTATGAGCAGCATTTGTACCCCCATATTCCTGATTTAAACCATCTTCTGATCTTGAAGTTGTAGTACCTCCACTTGCAATAATTGGCGCATCACCATACATAATAATACCAGCCCAGGAACCTGCAATTTTAGATTTTTCTGTAAGTACGATTGGTTCGTCTGCCGTTCCGTTAGCAATTAAAGTACCGCCTTTTAAAACCACTAATCCGTCTTCTCCATCAGTTTTATCAGCAGTGAAGGTAGATCCTTTTTCAATTGTTAAAGTAACACCTGGCTGAATTTTTACCAATCCTTTTAACGTATAATTTCCAAAAGCTAAAGTTCTGTTAGCAGTGATATCACCTGTGATTTCACCTACTACAGGCTCTTTAGTTGGCGGTAAGAAATCATCATCGTCATCAGAGCATCCTGTAAAAATCGTAGCTGAAATCGCAACTGCGTAAAGTAATTTTTTCATGTTAATATGTTTTATAATGCAAAGTTAAATTTCGAATGTTTTGAACAGGTTAACCCAGTTTTAAGCTTACGTCAACCTATTATTAAGTTAATATTATCAGCTTAAAAAGTATAGCCTAAACCTAGTGATACCCCAACCCCTCTTTTGTAATCCTTCACTGTTAAATCATTTTCGAAAACGTTTATTTTACTGTCTCCACCCAGCTCAATTTGGTATGTTGGGTTTAAGATATTTTCTACTCCGAATTTTAAATCCCACTTTGTTGCGATTTTATTATTCCAGATGAAATCGAGTTTGCCAAATGGTTTTTCATAATAACTATCTAAGCCATTTGTGCCCACTGCATAAATACGCTCGCCATAAATGTTGTAAGCCAGGGTCATGGTACTTTTCCATTTTTTACTAAAATCACTTTCATGTTTGATATCGGCATTGATTAACCATGGAGAAGCACCCTGAAGTTTACGTGTTAGTTTATTTCCTAATGATTTTATCTCAGATGCATTTCTCAAAGGATCAATTGTTGCCTTCGTAACCATTAATGATGTATTGAAACCAAATGAAAAATTAGAAAGTGCTTCATTAATCCTGCTTAACTGCAATAACAACTCGATCTCAGCACCATATAAAGTTGCTTTTTTTGAGTTATCATAAGTGATCACTAAACCACCGCTTCCTGCCGATTGCAGAAACAATCTTTCGATAGGGTTTTGAATGTATTTAGCGAAACCAGTGATTGCAAACATCTCTTTATTTGTCGGGAAGAACTCATATTTAAGATCAAGATTATAGTTCTTGCTATTTGAGATATTTGGGTTACCGTTCTCGATCGTTGCATCCGGATTAACAAATTCAAGCGGGTAGGCTTCCATAACCACAGGCTTGGTTAACGTTTTCGATGCTGATAAACGGAAATTTGCCTTTTCCGTAATGGCGTATTTTATGTTTGCTGCCGGAAGTACATCAAAATTGTTTTTAGTAATTTTTCTAAACGGATCAGCAAAACTTCCAGATTCTCTGTAGCGGCTAATGCGTTGCGACTGCTCAAATCTTGTCCCAACATTGGCCTGCAACTTTTCATTTAGATTTAATGCTAAATCTAAATAACCAGCATTAACGCCCTCCTGCATTTTTGATCTGTAAGTGGCATTCGTTCCTTCGCGGTAAGTAAATCCACCATTTGAAATCTGTCCACCTAATATACCATCAGGTTGATTGGTTGGAAACACAGCTGAGTTTGATGCTAAATTTTGAGACACCAGGAATCTGAAATCAGATTGGATTTTGTTAAATGAGCCATTGTAACCTGCAGAAAGCTTATGCGCCTTACTTAAATCGCTGTTTCCAAATTTCCAGTTATATTCTAACATTCCTGAAGCAAAGAAATCGCCATTAAAATCCATGTATTGCCTTACTATACTGTTGCCAGAATAACTTAATGCAGTGGTATTGGCATCAATTTGTGAACCTTTAAAAGATTTTCTATCAGGTAATTGATATTGCGTTTTGGAATAAGAAACTCCTGCTTTAACACTGTGTTTGTCATCTGCAGTAATTTTGTAATTCGCAAACAATTGTCCAGTGAAGAAATCGGTTTTCTGTAACTGATTTAATCTGATGAATGCATTGTTAACGGTTGCCTGACTGTTCGTGTAACCTAACTGATCCTGGATAAGATTTTCAGTCCCTTTTAAATAAAAAGCATTCAAATTCAAACTTAATCTCGGACTTGCATAATTTAATGCTCCTAAAACAGATGAGTTTGTAGAAAATCGGTAACTTCTTGTATATAAATTATTATCATAAATTCCTTGTGCAGTATTAAAGAAACGATCTACACCTTCTCTCACCTGGAAATTGTTGTCCGTATTTAGTGAAAATAAATATTGAAGAGAGCGACCGTTATCCAGATTTATTTTTTGCGTATGAAGAATACCCAGATTTGTATTTAGAGGAGCATTTCCTTCATCAACATTAAATCCTGAACCAAACTGCGTACCAGCCTCACTTGCCGACATAGTATATGCAGAAGGAGCTTTACCGAAAGATTTTGGTAATTCGCGTTCTTTGCCTGAAAACCCTAAGTAGTTGCTAAATGACATTGCATCATCAGCCCTTAAGAACTTTTTGAAAGTGCTGTTAGATATAAAACTTGTCCCGATATTAATTTTTGTGACAGGTTTCTCCCCTTTAGCAGTTACGATGTTGAACGTACCTCCGGCAAAATCACCATACAAACTTGAATTAAACGTTTTATAGGTTTCAAGTACAGATACAATATCTGTAGGGAAAAGATCAAGCGGAATTATTTTCTTAAAAGGATTATTTGATGGAACCGCCAAACCATTGATTAATAAGTTATTGTACCGATCTTCCAATCCCCGAACAAATAAACCTCGTCCATCTACTTTGGTGATACCGGTAATTTTGGTCAAACCTTCTTCTACATCACTCACTCCTTTTCTGGAAAGCTCTTGAATACCAATACCTTGTTTAATTTCTATAGCATTTTTCTGCATAGATAACAAAGCGGTTTCACTTTCTTTACCAGCAACACCTCTTACCTGAACATCACCCAGCGTTTGAGAATTAGACTCATCCAATACGATGTTTAAAGCTGTATTACCACCGCCTGCAACTTCTACGCCTGGAACTTCTTTTGTAGTATAACCTACATAAGATGCCTCGATAATGTGTTTTCCATCTGCGAGCGCTCCAATGGTATATTTGCCATCTGGCCCGGTTGATGTTCCTTTAGTAGTACCTTTGATTCTAACCGTTACTCCAATTAAGGTTTCGCCGGTTTTTTTATCGGTTATCGTTCCAGAAATTTTACCGGTTTGTGCATAGGCGGCTATGCTTAAGAATGAAATCAGCATGACTAATGCTGATTTTTTTAAAATTGTGATTAAGTCCAATTTGCCTGTGTTTTATTTTAGGCAAAGCTATTACCACAATGTTAGCTATATGTTAGATGTTAATTAAGCTTTGTTTAGCTAAAGGTTAATTTAATGTTAGCTACTTTCCGGTTAGTACCTGATACCTGTTTTCTTGCAGATGAAGTGCAATAACCAAATTGGCCCGATTAACAGAAACTTAACATCATCCAAAAATGAGGGCTTTTTACCTTCAATTTTATGCCCGATAAATTGCCCTACCCAGGCGGCTACAAATATGGCAGCATAGATGGCATAAGCAGTTCCGCTACCCAAACCCACAGCTTGTTCAATTTTAACAATAACATAACTCATCAGGCCCACTACCCAAATCATCAGAAAAAATAATACAGGAGATAACGTAAAATAATAATATAAGCTAAAAGCCAAAAGAAATGATGCCCAGTTAAAAAAGCCATTATAGCTACCTAAAAAACCGATATGAGGAAATGGAATTTGCCATACTAAACCCAATAAACTGAATACAATCAAGGGAACACAAATCCAGTGGACTAATTTGTTGGTCGGATTTTGATGGCTCTCCGCATACTTGTCAAAAAGTACATCAACAGGCCGCTTAGGTTCAATTTGGATAGTTGGTTTGCTCATGATGTAAAATTATAAAAAATGTTGGAGATACTGTTATAGCATATCATCATTGCGAGGTACGGAGCAATCTAGCCCACAATCACGAAATAATAAATCATTGTGATAAGATTTAGTAAGAGAATTTATAATCCATGAAGGAAAGCTGGTAACAAAAAAAGCGATGGAAGACCATCGCTTTCAAATATTTATTGTTTCGTCATGTAATATATCCAAGCCATGACGAATAATCAATTACTTCGCAAATGCTACTGAACGTGTTTCACGAATCACAGTCACTTTAATCTGACCAGGATAAGTCATTTCCGTTTGAATACGGGTTGAAATATCTGCAGCCAGTAATTCGGCTTGTGCATCTGTAATTCTCTCACTTTCTACAATTACACGTAATTCTCTACCTGCCTGAATCGCAAAAGTTTTTTCCACGCCTGGGTAAGATAATGCCAGTTCTTCCAAATCTTTTAAACGTTTGATATAGCTTTCCACTACCTCTCGTCTCGCTCCTGGACGGGCACCAGAAATGGCATCACAAGCCTGAACAATTGGCGAAATCATCGACGTCATTTCTATCTCGTCGTGGTGGGCACCAATGGCATTACAAATTTCAGGATGTTCTTTATATTTCTCTGCCAGTTGCATACCTAAAATTGCGTGAGGCAATTCAGGATTATCATCAGGCACTTTACCAATATCATGTAACAGACCAGCACGTTTGGCCATTTTCGCATTTAAGCCTAATTCTGCCGCCATGGTTGCACAGAAGTTTGCTACCTCACGTGAGTGATGCAAAAGATTCTGACCATACGACGAGCGGTAACGCATACGTCCCACCATACGAATCAATTCAGGGTGTAAACCATGAATACCCAAATCGATCACAGTACGCTCACCGATTTCTACAATCTCATCCTCAATTTGCTTTTTGGTTTTGGCTACAATTTCTTCGATACGGGCCGGGTGAATACGTCCGTCGGTTACCAAACGGTGTAAAGCTAAACGGGCAATCTCTCTTCTTACCGGATCAAATCCAGATAAAATGATCGCTTCAGGGGTATCATCTACAATAATCTCAATACCGGTGGCTGCTTCTAAAGCACGGATATTTCTACCTTCTCTACCAATTACGCGACCTTTAATTTCATCACTTTCAATATGAAAAATAGAAACCGAATTTTCAATAGCAGCCTCTGTAGCGGTACGTTGAATGGTTTGAATCACAACTTTTTTAGCTTCTTTGCTGGCCGTTAATTTCGCCTCATCCACAATGTCTTTCACCTGCATCATGGCTTGCGTACGAGCCTCTTGCTTTAAGTTTTCTACCAATTGTTCTTTAGCTTCCTCAGCCGAAAGACCAGCGATGGTTTCCAATTGTTTCAGGTGCTGATTTTTCAATACTTCAACTTCTTCCTGCTTCTTAACAGCCAATTCAGTTTGCTTTTCAAGGTTACCTTTTTGCTTATCAAGCTCCTGTTCTTTTTTATTGAAGTTTTCCATACGCTGATTTACCGATTGCTCTTTCTGCTTAATGGTATTTTCGCGTTGGTTGATCGTGTTGTTTTTAGCATTTACTTCCTGTTCATGCTCTGCTTTCAGTTGTAAAAACTTTTCTTTGGCTTCTAAAAGCTTGTTCTTTTTTAAGATTTCTGCGTTGTTCTCTGCATCTTTTAAAATCTTTTTAACCTTGTTTTGAGCAGCAACTTCCTGCCCTTTTAACAAGTTGCGTAGTAGGAACCTGCCCACCGCTATACCGATACCTAAGCCTGCTATTAGGGCAAATATGTATCCTAGAATTTCCGTTATCTCCATTTTGTTTTTTAAGTAAAAAAAAACCGCAGCTAATTTTTTTAAAGTCTCATCATTTTAAACCTCAACTAAGCATAATTGGGATTTAAGCCATTTTCAGGTGCCATAGCAGATGAAATACGCCCTCTTAACCCCATAGATATTGAAGTGTTAAGTTTTATAAATTTGAAACTCAAAAAACTAGCCGCGGCTATGTCTTTATGCTAATGTGCAACTATTGAACTGAATATAATCAGTTATATCATTATCATGATATTTGCAAAGAACGAACCTTATTTTTTAAAAAAACCGTTGAGTAAAACATCCAATTCTTCAACTTTATCAGCAACGGCAGTATCCTGGTTTTGTACTTTATTTTCCGTTCTCAATACGGCGGTTGCATAATGCAAAACTGCCATAGAAAGAAGATCCTGCTTATCTCTAACTGCATAATTATCTTGATAATCTTTTATGCGTTCATTGATCATTTTAGCCGCCCGTCTCACAATTTCTTCCTCTTCCGTATTCACCTTTAAAGGATATATACGGTCGGAAATGGTTATTTTAATCGAGATTTCTCCCATTTGTTAGCTTAGTTTCTGATTTCTTCGCATTATTTATTTTTTAAGTAATGCGATACTCTTATCAATCTCCCGCACAAAATCGTTAATTTTTTGCTTAATGTCAAGCGACTTTTCACTTGTTCCTTCAATACTTTTAGCCAGTTTTGTTACCCTTAGTTTTTCTTCAAGGTCTACAGTTTTGGCTTTTGAGGTATCAACAGCAACTTTTAACGACTGATTTTCAAGCTTTAATAAATCATTTTCTTCCTGTAAAGCGTTACATAACTCAATTAATCGAGCTGTTTTTTCTAATACTTTATCTAATTGATCTGCAACAGAAGTCATGAATTTATTTCTAAAAATACGAATTTATATTTTATTTCCTAATTTCTGCGCCTGCTTGCTGGGTTAAATTCGCAATTAACTTCTGCATAGTATTTTCAATCTGCTTATCGGTGAGGGTTTGCTCCTCATCCTGCAAAATAAAATTCAGGGCATAAGATTTTTTCCCTTCCGGCAATTTATCACCTACATAAACATCGAAAACACCAACCTCTTTGATGAGTTTTTTATCCGTCTTGAAAGCAATACTTTTTAACGTATCGAATGTTACGGCCTGATCAATCAACAAAGACAAATCTCTGCGCACCTGCGGATATTTAGAAATTTCTTTATTAACGATTTTATTTTTCTTTACAATATCAAGTATTCCAGCCCAGTCAAAATCTGCATAGAAAACTTCGGCATTCACATCTGCTACCTTTCGATCGGCCTTGCTTGCCGCACCAAAACTCACCAAGGTTTTATCTCCACGGAAATATTTTAAGCCATAGGCGAAGTTCTCATCATTCAAACTATCGGTTTGATAACCCGAAATACCCAAACGGGAAATGATGGCATCAACAGCTGATTTTAGATTATAAAAAGAAGCTGCTTTTGAATTTTGATTCCATTGCTCACTTTGTTTTGCCCCAGAGATTACCAATAACAGTCTCGGGCGTTCGACATACTTCTCATTAATTAAGTGATACGTTTTACCGAACTCATAAAACTTTACGTCAGCATTTTTACGGTTTTGGTTATAAGCCACGCTTTCCAGAGCCGGCATCAACAGATTTTGGCGCATTACATTTAAATCACTACTCAGCGGATTCAGCACAAATACGGCCTCATCCAGATTTTTTGAATAAGCTGATTTGGTTAATGAGTTACACATAATCTCCGCGTAGCCATTTGCGGTAAGAAGATCTGCAATCGTATTATGCGTATTTTCTTTCTCCGGCTTCACGCTGTAAGAAAGTGATGCATTTACTTTCGATGGGATTTCTATATTATTATAACCATAAATTCGTAACACCTCTTCAGTGATATCACATTCGCGGGTTACATCAACTTTGAAAGAAGGAACCCTCAATGCCAGCGTATCATCAGAAGTACTGGTAGCCGTAATACCTAAAGCTGTGATGATATGTTTAATTTCATTAGATGGAATATTTGCTCCAATCAATTTATTAATATTGGTATAGCTAACTTCAAACTCAAACGGGCGGATATGATTCGGATAAATATCAGAAATCGAAGATGAAATTTCGCCTCCCGCCATTTCCTTGATTAACAATGCGGCGTACTTCAAAGCGGTGACCGTAATCTCAGGATCTGTTCCACGCTCAAAACGGAACGACGCATCAGTTTTCAATCCATGTCTTTTTGCTGTTTTTCGTACCGAAACAGAATTGAAATAAGCACTCTCCAGGAAGATATTTTTAGTTTCGCTATCAACGCCAGATGTTTTCCCACCAAATACGCCCGCAATACACATAGGCGCAGCAGAATTGCAAATCATTAAATCATCGGCATCTAACTTACGTTCTACATCATCAAGTGTTGTGAATGGCGTACCTTCCGTAACTTTTTTAACGATTACTTTTCCGCCCGCAACTTTATCAGCATCAAAGGCATGAAGCGGCTGTCCTAAACCATGCAACACATAGTTGGTAATATCCACCACATTATTAATCGGACGAAGACCTATAACTTTTAACTTATCTTTTAACCAGTCTGGAGATTCGGTAACGCTTACCCCAGAAATGGTAACACTGCTATAACGCGGACAAACAGCTGCATCTTCTACTTCTACCGGGATAACTAAATTTTCATTATCAGTTTTAAAAGCTGATAAATCCGGCATCTCATATTCACTTCTAAAATAGGCTGCTAAATCTCTGGCCACCCCTAAATGAGAGGCTGCATCTGCCCGATTTGGCGTTAAGCCGATTTCAAAAACAAAATCGTCATTCAACTTAAAATGATCTTTAGCAAGAATTCCAATTTCAGTATCTCCTGGCAAAATCATAATACCATCATGAGATTTTCCCAAACCAATTTCATCTTCAGCACAAATCATTCCCTGAGAAACTTCTCCCCTAATCTTGGATTCTTTGATTTTAAAAGGTTCGCCTTCTAAGGGATAAACAGTAGTTCCGACAGTGGCCACCACTACTTTTTGTCCGGCAGCAACATTTGGCGCCCCGCAAACAATTTGAAGATTTTCTTTTCCGCCAACGTTAACAGTGGTTACACGCAAACGATCGGCATTAGGGTGTTGAACGCATGTTAAAACTTCGCCAATAACTAAGCCCTCTAAGCCGCCCACAACAGGTTGCACTTTTTCTACACTTTCTACCTCTAAACCAACATTTGTTAAGATTAAGGAAAGCTCTTGTGGCGTTTTATCAATTTGAACGAATTGTTTTAACCAGTTATATGATATTTTCATTTAATGAGATTTGAGATTCTAGACCTGAGATTTGAGACATTCAAAGTCTGAAACATCAGTAAAAGAATTTTAAAACGCAAAGATATTATTTAAAGCCTAAAGCTGAAAGCTAAACGCGAAATCTTGATGCATTATAGCAAATTAAAGCGTATTCCGAATAATGGCTTTCCAAAATCTTTTCTCCTAACGATAAACTCGATGAATAAGAAAATTTGCAGTGACCTGTGAAGTCTATAGTAAAAATCAAAACCACAATCTGGCAAAAACTGGTAAATGATCAGACGGGTATCTTTTATTTTTACTATCAGAAAGAACTGCAAATTTCTGAACTTTAAAACCCTTGTTCACAAAAATATAATCGATTCTGTTTTTCAAATCGCTGTTGAAATCAAAAGCGTTAAAAGTTCCTTCTGGTCCATAAGCCGGCTCCAGAGTGATTTCTTTCGCATCAGTTAAAAATGATTTTATTGTTGCAATAGCTTCGGTTTCGGGTGTAACATTTAAGTCGCCGGTAAAAACCACTGGTAACTTAGGCGCTATTTCCTGTATTTTTTGTTTGATTAGTTTTGCTGATTCGATCCTGGCTTTTACGCCAACATGATCGTAATGCGTATTGAATACCAGAAACTCTTTTTTATTAGATTTATCGTAAAGGCGCACCCAGCTACAAACGCGGTTCAATGCAGCATCCCAACCTTTAGATGGCACATTTGGTGTTTCCGAAAGCCAGAAAGTACCGCCATCTTTTTTGGTAAAACGATCTTTATCGAAGTAAACTGCAGAAAATTCACCTTTACGTTTTCCATCTTCACGCCCCACACCTACCACATCAAAATTTGAATTTTCCAGCAAGGCATCAAATTGTTCGGGCAAGGCTTCTTGCACACATAAAATATCTGCATCATGAAACTTAACCAAGGCCTTCACATTATCCTTTCGGTTCGGCCAGGCATTTATACCATCAGAAGCAACATTCAATCGAATGTTATAGGTGATAATATTGATAGGCGAAGCTTTTTGTTGTGCAAAAGCAATCGTAGAAACAAGTAATAAGGAAAAGATAATTTTAGAAGCTTTCATGTGATGTTTAATTTCAATTTGCCAATAATACTAATTTCATGTTAATTGAATTTTAAGTAGTCAAATTGTTATACATGATATGCCTTATTATACAGGATGCTAAACGCCACCGCTTCATGTTGTTCTGAATTTCCGAATCAGCAACCAACTGTTTATAAGCTCCATACAATTAAGACCCTGAAATAAATCAGGGTGAAGATCAACGTAATACGATCTCTTAGATCACATCATCATCCTTGTAGCTATAGTAATTATTATTGCCAAATATTAAATGATCAACAACGTAAAGACCGAGCATAATCCCTGATGCAACCAAATCTCTGGTAATTTTATTATCGCTTTCACTTGGTTTCAAGTTTCCTGATGGATGATTATGCGCCAAGATTATACTCGCCGCATTATTTTCTAAAGCAACTTTGAAAATGATTTTTGGATCAGCAACAGTTCCGGCCTGGCCACCTTTGCTAATTAAATGTTTCCCAATAATATGATTGGATCGATTGAGGAGTAAGATCCAAAATTCCTCATGATTAAGATCAGCAAAAGTATGGTGTAGATACCGATGAACATCGCTTGATGCAGACACCTGCGTAAGTTGTTCTTCCTGGGTTTCCTTTCTTCGTAAGCCCAACTCCAATGCAGCTACTATAGAAATCGCTTTTGCCTCGCCTATTCCTTTGAATTTAGAGAGATCCTGGATAGATGCCCTCCCCAGTTTAGTAAGATTATTTTCGTAAAAGGCCAAGATCCGTTTACTTAAATCTACAGCTGTTTCGTTCCGGTTTCCTGACCCGATTAAAATGGCAATCAATTCGGCATCAGTTAAATGCCTGCGACCGTGTTGCAAAAGCTTTTCTCTAGGCCGATCTTCTTCAGCCCACAGTTTTATTCCAAGTTTTTGATCGTATTCTTCCATATTTTTTACGCAAAAAAAAGGCATCCCAACTTTTGGTTGGGATGCCTTTTACTAATATCGTAAAAAAAGTTAGCTTATGCTAAACCGTTAACGAATTTCGTTAATTTCGATTTGTTGTTAGCTGCTTTGTTTTTGTGAATAATGTTTTTCTTAGCTAAACGATCTAACATAGAGATTACTTTAGGCAATAAATCTGATGCAGATTTTTTATCTTCTGCAGCACGTAATCTCTTGATGAAAGTACGAGTAGTTTTTGCCTGATATCTGTTACGTAAACGTTTTGTTGCGTTTGCTCTAATTCTTTTTAATGAAGATTTATGATTTGCCATTTCTATTTAGCCTTTTATTTTTCTTTAATCGTTTCCTATAATTCGGGTTGCAAATATAGAGTTTATGTTTTTAAATTACAAAAGAATTTAACTTTTTTATTCACTAAAATATCTACTCCTTTTACAGATGCAAAAATACATTTAATTTATTCATTAATAACACCTTTACGTAACAGAATAAAAATTTAGTTCTATAGAGAAAACATGCGTAAAAATACTATTTTTGGGCAAAACGATTTTTGAGTGAAAAAACGAATAGCCATTTTTGCATCCGGTTCTGGTTCCAATGCCCAAAAACTAATGGAACATTTTAAGCGAAGTAACGACACAGAAATTTCTTTGGTATTAACTAATAATGCCGATGCTTATGTACTTCAAAGAGCCGATAATTTTGAAATTCCAAGTCATATTTTCGACAAACATGAGTTTTATAAAACAGAGGAAGTTATCGATTTACTCAAAAATTTAGATATTGATTTTATTGTTCTGGCAGGCTTCCTTTGGCTGATTCCGCAAAACCTGATTGCGGCATACCCAGGTAGAATCATTAATATCCATCCGGCAATTTTACCGAAATTTGGAGGCAAAGGCATGTATGGTGATCATGTACACCATGCTGTTATGGCTGCCGGTGAAGCTGAAGGCGGGATAACCATTCATTATGTGGATGAAAACTACGACGAAGGAGAGTACATTTATCAGGCCCGATACAAAATTGATAAAGGGGATAATCTGGAGATGATCAAATTTAAAGGTCAGCAGCTGGAACATTTGCATTATCCAAGAATTGTAGAGACTTTGGTAAAAAAAATAAAGAAGTAGGATTGCGCAACGTGAATTATAGAAATTCACTGAGTAATTCCTTGATTTCCAAAAGTGAAGAATCTTTGAAAATAAAAGCACTTGCACCTGCAGATAATAAACTTCCCGGAAGTTCCTGTTTCTTATCATAGCAGGAAAAAATAACTACTTTCGAATCCTTGATTATAAAACGTATAAGTGCTTCTAATCTATCGGCACCCGTTAAATTCGCATTGAAGATAATCAACCTCATATCCTGAGCGGCTATCATATTAACTGCACAGTCTAGGTTCTCTGCTTCCAATACCGTCGCGTTTGGACACATCGACTCCAAAACTAATTTTAGGCCATAGCGAAAAATTTCATGATCATCAACAACAAGTATTTTCATTATCCTATAGCTTAAGCACTGAATGTTCCGGGCGATAAATCAGGGAACAGCCATTGATTCATAGGCTGTTCCCTTAACACTTATTGTTTTGTAATTGTAAATTCTGTTCTTCTGTTTAACTGATGATCAGCTACGCTACATTTAACACCGTTTGAGCAGCCGTTAACCAACCTGCTCTCTCCATATCCCTTTGCGGTGATCCGGCTTTTATCAATGCCCTTATCAATAATATACTGAACTGCAGAATTTGCCCTGCGCTGTGATAACGATTGATTGTACTCATCGTTTCCACGACTGTCAGTATGCGATCCAAGCTCAATCCAGATTGTCGGGTTTTCCGTCATAATCTTTACGAGCTTATCAAGTTCAATTGCCGCATCCGGCCTGATGTTAGACTTATCGAAATCATAGTAAATATTCTCTAACCTGATGGCTTTACCGATTGAAATCTTCTCCAGGTATAAGTCTTTCTTCAACACTGTTGAGGTTGTTAAACCTTTGGTAGTTAAATTCTCTGGACTTGCTACGCGATATCCGGTTTTTTCTCCCTGAATGCTGTAATCCATGTTTGCATCTAAATCAAACTTAAAGCTACCATCGGCATTGGTGGCTACTTTAAGAGGATTGCCGTTTGAAGCTGTTAAACTAACAATTGCATTAGCAAGAGGTTCATTGCTTTGCTTATCAAATACTTTTCCTTCAAGTTTGAAAGCCAATATCAGTTTCTCTACAAAACTATAAATATCATCACTCCCCATCCCACCATCGCGGTTTGAAGAAAGATAACCTTCGTTTTTTGAATGCAGAGTAAAGGCAAAATCATCATCCGCAGAATTTAAGGGATAACCCATGTTTTGAACCCCATTATTTACCGCCTTGAAAATATCGAGACCACCCATACCTGGAAAGCCATCACTACTAAAGTAAAGGTTACCCTCTGCATCAAACATTGGGGTTCGCTCATTGCCAGAACTATTATATTGACTTAGGTTTAGCGCATTAGACCAGGTGCTATCTGCATTTCTTGTGGATTTATAAATATCTGTTCCACCTTTTCCACCTGGCATGTTGGAAACAAAGTAAAGTGTATTCCCATTATCGGTCACCAGAGGATCACCTACAGAATAACTATCTACAGCATTGTATCTAAAAGCCACAGGCTTTTGCCATACTCCTGATACTTTTTTACTCGAATAGAGTTCAATATTTACAGTAGTTGGTGCTCCTTTTTTCCGTTGAATGCGGTTAGGAATTCTTGTTAACGTAAAGAAAACTTCATTTCCATCTGGAGTGAAACTAGCATTGCCAACATGGTAATTGGTACCGGGATCAATTGGAAATAAACCAACAGTATCGTTACCGGTGCTTTTTTCATACAAGCGGAGATAATCATTACCTGTCCAACCATAAGTATTTCGGTCTGGCAATTTACTGCCATCAAATTTTAAAAAAGGACGGTTTTTGCTGGCCTTTGCTTCAGCCGAAACATTTGTTCGATCGGAGGTAAAAACTAAACCATTGCCATATTTAATCGCACCCCAGTCTGACTGCGGCGAATTTAAACCCTGTTCGTTTTTTAAGGTTACAAACTTTGGATTTTGCATCCATTTTATAGCGGAATCGCAAGAAGCTGACCAAAGCAGGCGTTGTGCTACTGTGGTTTCTTTCTCCATATCAGCATATTTATTAAACTGAACTTTGGCTTCTGCATATTTCGCATTATGACGCAAAGATTCTGCATATTTTAAAGTGGCGTCACTTTTCGCCCCTTCCATAGCAGTCAGAATAGCAAACCAGCTTTCGGCCTGTTTATAATCTCTGGTTAACCGATAACTTTCTGCAAGTCGCTCCACCGAATGAAGTGTTTTTTTCTTTTGATAGGCGGCGGTATAAAGTTCAATCGCTTTCTGATAATTATACAAATCATACTGTGCATCGGCTTCCTTGATAACGTATTGCGCTTTTGCAAAGTGTCCTTGTGCGATCACGAGCACCAGGATCATATTTAATTTAATTATATACTTCATAACCTAAAAATATCTTGGTGTTAACATCCTCACTTTTTTCGGCTTAAAATAATAACCAATCGAAATTTCATGCGTACCACCACTATAGCCCTGAAGTTTACTTAAGCTATAATCAAATGCATATCCAATTCGTAATTGTGGATTCGCAAATAATTCTGTCATGGCCACTATCGAATTGTTTTTATCCAAATCCCTTTGCAAATAATTCTTATCGTAAAGCTTAACAGCTGTGCGGTAACTTCCACCTAGCCAGATTCTTTCTGAAAGTAAAAAAAATGCATTTATGTCTAAACTGGTTGGACCGCCCCGATCATCTTTCAATAAAAACGAAGGCTTTAACTGAACATTTTGATTGATAGGCAACAACATCCCCGCTGTTAGATAGTAATGTGGCTTCGGTACAGGAAAATTAATGCTCATGTTGCCATTTTGCATCACATATTGTGCGATCAAATTATCTACAGAAAACCCAGCATAAAACCTGTTATTAGCATAAAAAACTCCTGCCCTTGCGTCGGGGGCAACATGTCGTTCTGTTCCTAATGGAATGCCTACGTCTCCGGCGTCCAATGGATCGAGCAGATCTCCATTTAAACCATTTTGGATAACACCGATTCCTAAACCAAAAGCCAACCTCGAACTGCCATCGGCATTTGTCCTGATCCGGTATGCATAGTTTGCGTAGGCTGATAAAGTACTTTGTGCACCCAACTTATCAGATGCAACCTGCATCGCAAGACCAACATTTCCATCGTTTGCCGTAGCATCAACTGCTAAGCTCATCGAGGTTGGTGAACCGGTTATACCGGTCCACTGATTTCTATAAAAACTATGAATATTGGTCTGCTCTTTATATCCTGCATAAGCAGGGTTGATATAGATACCATTAAACATGTATTGACTAAACTGAGCATCCTGCTGACTTCGTGCAACTTGCGCAATCGTCAATGCCATGATTATCATTATTACCTTTTTCATCTTTGATCCTTTTCGAATTAATTCTTTTTAAGTAGCGTAATAAAACCTTTGTGTGCATGCCAGTTACCATTAGAATCTTTAATTTTCAAAAGGTAATAATAGGTACCTGCATTCAATCCTTCGCCCGTCCAGTTATTCTGGTATGCTCCATCACTATGAAATACTTCATTGCCCCATCTATTGAAAATAACCATACTATTCTCCGGATAAGCACTTAAGCCCTGTATGCGGAACGTATCGTTCTTACCATCTCCATCTGGTGTAATTACATTTGGAATCTTGAATCCAAGAATTTCCTTTGTGGCAGTAGAGGTATTGTCACCTGGATTGGTATCTTCTTCTTTACTGCTTACTGTTGCGGTATTTACGACTACACCTGCCTGATCAGTCTTCACATTTAAATTAAGAGATACACTCGCTCCGGCAGCCAGTTGTCCGACGTTCCAGCTTAAAGTTCTGGTTGCAGGATTGTAAACTACGGTACCATTATTACTTGTAGCAGATATGAAGACTAAGCTATTTGGAAGCACATCTTCTACCACTACTTCTGTAGCAGGATTAGTGCTGTTGTTACGAACGGTTAGATCATAATTGAACTGTTCTCCAATTGATTTAATCACTAAAGGCGTTGATTTCACAATACTTAAATCAACCATTACCGCTTTTGGAATCGGTGTAACCGTATCGGTGTTGTTGCCCGGAGTTGGATCCGTTTCGTTTCCACTGATTGTTACCGTATTGGCATAAACACCTGTTGCTTTCACTTTAGCCACTACCGTTAAGGTTGCGCTTGCGCCGTTGGCCAGGTTGCCGATCGACCAGTTTGGTGCAGTCCAGCTGCCGGTGCTTGGTGTAACGCTTACCACTTCGTATCCCGTTGGGATATTCTCTGTTACGCTTACCCCTGTCGCATTGCTCGGTCCATTGTTGGTCGCCGTGATCGTAAAGGTCACGTTGCTACCTACACTTGGCGTCGCGTTGTTCACTGTTTTGGTGATCGAAAGTTCGCTTACCGCTGATGGTGTAGGCTCTTCCGTATCAGTGTTATTGCCAGGCGTTGGATCTGTTTCATTTCCAGTAATCGTTACCGTGTTGGCATAAACACCTGTTGCTTTTACTTTAGCCACTACCGTTAAGGTAGCGCTTGCGCCGTTGGCCAGGTTGCCGATCAACCAGTTCGGTGCAGTCCAGCTGCCAGTGCTTGGTGTAACGCTTACCACTTCATATCCCGTTGGGATGTTCTCCGTTACGCTTACTCCTGTCGCATTGCTCGGACCATTGTTGGTCGCCGTGATCGTAAAAGTTACGTTGCTGCCTACACTTGGCGTGGCATTATTTACTGTTTTGGTGATTGCTAAATCCGAAACAGCAGCCGGGTTTGGTGTTTCTGTATCGGTGTTATTGCCTGGTGTCGGATCCGTTTCGTTTCCGCTGATTGTTACCGTGTTGGCATATACACCTGTTGCTTTCACTTTAGCTACTACCGTTAAAGTTGCGCTTGCGCCGTTGGCCAGGTTGCCGATCGACCAGTTTGGTGCAGTCCAGCTGCCGGTGCTAGGTGTAACGCTTACCACTTCATATCCCGATGGGATATTCTCTGTTACGCTTACACCCGTTGCCGCACTCGGACCGTTGTTGGTCGCGGTGATCGTAAAGGTCACATTGCTGCCCACCGTTGGTGTGGCATTGTTTACTGTTTTGGTGATCGAAAGGTCGCTTACCGCTGATGGTGTAGGCTCCTCCGTATCGGTGTTGTTACCCGGCGTTGGATCTGTTTCATTTCCACTGATTGTTACCGTGTTGGCATAAACACCTGTTGCTTTCACTTTAGCCACTACCGTTAAGGTTGCACTTGCGCCGTTGGCCAGGTTGCCGATCAACCAGTTTGGTGCAGTCCAGCTGCCTGTACTTGGTGTAATACTTACCACTTCGTATCCCGTTGGGATGTTCTCTGTTACGCTTACCCCTGTTGCCGCACTTGGACCGTTGTTGGTTGCCGTGATCGTAAAGGTCACATTGCTGCCTACACTTGGTGTGGCGTTGTTTACTGTTTTGGTGATCGAAAGGTCGCTTACCGCTGATGGTGTCGGCTCTTCCGTATCGGTATTGTTGCCCGGCGTCGGATCCGTTTCGTTTCCACTGATTGTTACCGTGTTGGCATAAACACCTGTTGCTTTCACTTTAGCCACTACCGTTAAAGTAGCGTTTGCGCCATTGGCCAGGTTGCCGATCGACCAGTTTGGTGCAGTCCAGCTGCCTGTACTTGGTGTAACGCTTACCACTTCGTATCCGCTCGGGATGTTTTCCGTTACGCTTACCCCTGTTGCCGCACTTGGACCGTTGTTGGTCGCAGTGATCGTAAAGGTCACATTGCTACCCACCGTTGGCGTGGCGTTGTTTACTGTTTTGGTAATTGCTAAATCCGAAACAGCAGCCGGGTTTGGTGTTTCTGTATCGGTGTTATTGCCCGGAGTTGGATCAGTTTCGTTTCCACTGATCGTTACCGTGTTGGCATAAACACCTGTTGCTTTCACTTTAGCCACTACCGTTA
>Ga0160449_1000052_pt1 | contig 177163 bp, 147 predicted proteins | sample HID1975I_E1MG_FD_108216 | JGI IMG/M metagenome (GOLD analysis project Ga0160449, IMG submission 108216) | Enriched soil microbial communities from UW Madison campus, WI, USA - HID1975I_E1 MG | ecosystem: Environmental > Terrestrial > Soil > Unclassified | place: USA: Madison, Wisconsin...
CCCATTTTTGCACAAAGTGGCAGGGAAGCTGGCGCCTCCCACCCAACGCAACAGTGGATGTAGATAGGTTGCACCGCGGGCAACCGCTTCACACAGTTCTTTGATCGGGTGGTCTTCCTGCAGGCAACTGTTGTCAGACCAGGCTCTGCCGAAGGCGCCTTCCGCAAAGCTTGATCTCCCCGCAGCACACAGCTTCAGAAAGACTGCCTGACCAAAGAACCTTGATTCACCCTCGCTTGCCATTTCGACCGCAGGGAGAAAACTGCTTTCGAAGCAACAGTATATTTCACTCGCAGCTGCATTTGAAGCAAATTACCCTACAGGAACAAACACCATATGCACAGCCCGCGGTGTCTCTACCACACCCTTGTTGTCAAGCTGAATACAGTGTGCATTGACGCCTTCAAACAGTCTCCTGCCAGCGCCGAGTAGAACAGGGGCTACATGAACACGCAGTTCATCGAAGAGTCCCGCATTAAGGTATTGCTGTATCACATGCGCCCCGCCCATCACCCAAATGTATTGATCTCCGGCAACCGCCTTAGCTTGCGCAAGCGCCCTTTCAATACCTGCTGGTACAAACGTAAATCCTTTTCTTGGATGAGTGGGAATATGAGTAGTAAGAACAAAAGCAGGAACCGCAAAGGGACTAACACCCTCCCAGGCTCCATCGATCGTAGTATGATAAGTAGTGCCGCCAACAATCACAGCGCCCGATCCTTTTACAAAATCATCAAGTAACGCAGCGGCTTCTTCCGTTTTAGCTCCAAACAACCATTCGTGTAAACGCTGTCCCCCGTCACCCATGGGATTGGCTTCTGTAATATTCGGGCCGGCCACGTAACCGTCTAAAGACATCGTAATGTCTAAAATAACTTTCCCCATAAGCTGTAAGTAAGAGATGAAAATTAGGTATCTAAAATAACTTACGCCGCCTGTCGTACAAACAGCGTCCTGGTCTTTTAATACCTACATCACTCCAACACACATCAAATGCGGGAATCTTCGGTCAGAAAGCTTTTTCAATGCCAGCCTTAAAAGCAAGCCACCTATTCATTACGCACTATGATCTAAACATCCTGCCAATCCCTTAAATCCCAAAGATCAAGGTTCAGACGAGCTTTTTCAAAGCCGCCCGCAACTGGCCGATCATGGCTGGTATTTCTTCCACCTTACAAGTACCTACACTCAGGCGATACCAGGGAGAACTGCGGTCTGCACCAAAAGCATAAAAAGGAACAATTGCCAGCTTGGCCTCATTCAACAAATAAGCTGTTACATCACCCTGATCTTTCAGTAAAACACCATCCGCTGTTTTCTTGCCGGCAAGGTCTATCTTGATCGTCAGGTAAATGGCTGCCTGTGGTGTGATCGCATCCACAGAATAACCTTCTCCTTTCAGTTTTTGTAAGCCATCATAAATGCCACGAAGGCGAGCTTCCACCGCAGCCCTGAACTGATGCAGGTAAGCATCTATGTCCTCGTGCATGTACAGGTATTTTGCCACCGCTTTTTGCTCAGCCATCGGTGCCCAGGCCCCCACATGACTAAGTATAGCTTTCATTTTATCCATAATGATCCGTGGACCAAAAGCCCAGCCTACCCGCACACCCGTTGCAGCAAATACTTTACTGATGGCATCGATATAAACCGTGTAGGCGCGCATCCCTGGCCGCAGGTTTACCGGGTCATAATGCCTGATAGTGCCAAAGGTCAGCTGCCAGTACATCTGGTCATACATCACATATAACTTCTTCTCCTGTTCACCTCTGCTGGCATTTTCTTCCAGCACCATATCACAGATTGCTTCCAGGTCAGCCTTGGTGAACGTGGTTCCCGTAGGATTTTGAGGAGAGCACAAAGCAAGTAAGGTCGCCCCTTTCAAATGAGGACGGATATGTTCTACCGTAGGCATGAAATTATTCTCCGCAGTTGCTTCTACTACCACGTGCTCCGCACCTACAAAATGAGTATAATGATTATTATTCCAGGAAGGTACCGCGTAGATGACCTTATCCCCCGCATCACACACCGCCCTGAACAGCGAATAGATCAGCGGTCGGCCGCCGGAAGCTACAAGGATTTCCGGCAAGGCATATTCCAATCCTTCCCGTTGTTGCAGGAAAGCAGCGATTGCTTCCCGCAGGTCCGTATTGCCTTCTCCCAGTGGGTAATTCGTAAAATGATTTCGGTAAGCAGTAACAATTTCTTCTTCAAGCGCCTTGGGTATCGGAAAGATCGTAGGATCAAAATCTCCTACCGTAAAATTGTAAATCTTTTCTCCCTGGCTGATCTTTTCGCGGATCTCTCCGCCTAATTTTACAATCTCCGAACCGATAAGCGTTTCGGACAAATGGCTAAGTTTCATAGCCCCAAAAATACAGAAACCAACCGAAGTAACAGGACATAAGTCCAAAGCAAAAGTCCAATGCCCCAGGCCAGTTCTTTCTACAACCAACAAGAAACAAAACACAGATCACGGCCGAAACCCTAAACACCAAATTTTCTCGTTGCCTTTTTGCCTCTATGCCTTGTTGCCTTTTAATCGTACTTCCTCAAAATGTTCAGGACCTCCCCATCAACCTTCCTGGCCGTATCACTCAGCGGCTTGCCGAAAAAGATCGTCTCATATTCATTCCGGTATACCCCACTCGCCTGCTTTTGCGCAAAACGCTCTTTGTCCATCCCCACATACAAAGAATACCCCGCTGCAAAGAGTCCCAGCGCCAGGTAACCCGCCAGGTATACCCGGCTAAGTCCTTTCAGCCAGCCCTTGCTGTTAAAAGGTGTTTGTAAGATTACCACCACCAGCAAAGGAAGCACCGGCACCCAGAAACGTGGATCATAATAAGGCCAGTTCATAATGATCACCGAATAAAACAACAGGTACATCCTGATATAAAAAGGAATATTGCTCTTTTTCGAGAAAGTATTATACATCAGCCAGCCAAAAATGATCACCCCCAGCACTACAAACAATCCCTTACCCATCGACCCCGGCAAATAACCCATCAGCTTGCTCGAAGGCGTATTAAAAAACACTTCCGTCAGTTCCGTAAAATGATTCTTGAGATTTTCACCTATAAAATTACCGACCCCTTTTTCCAGCGGCCCTTTCAGCAGGTTCGTATAATCCGTGATCTTCAGCTTGCTTGCAAAAAAAACGATCCCGGCAATGCCAACCGCCACAATCGCCAGCAGCAATACTTTATTCTTTTGTACTATACGCTTCAGTTCATTTTTGTATTGCCAGGCCACCCCCAGCACCAGCGCTGGCAGCAAAGAGATACCCACTGTACGCGTCAGCACCGTTAAGATGCAGAACAGAAAGGCCAGGCCCAGCTGTAAATAACTTTTCTTCTTGGTGTACAGGTGAAAACAATACAGACTGGCGCACGAGAAAAAAATGTACTGCATCTCAGATAGCGGATGCGTCACAAACTTGATCACCGTCCAGTTGAACAAAGCCAGCACAGCAAACAGAAACGGATGTATTTGCCCCGCAAAGATCTTGTACACAAAATACAGCCCCGCAAAAACAAACACACAGTTCACAAATACAATAGAAAAAGAATTCAATACCCCCAGCTTCGAAAGCCCGATCAGCAGGCCTGTATATCCATAAGGAAGATAATCCGTTGCCGCAAAAGAACCTGGCGCACACCCATATTCAATACAATCCTTGATATTATAATAACGGATCGAGTCAAAGTGAATATGCAGCGGTGTAAGACAGCCCGCCAGGTATACCAGCGCCATTCCAAACATCGCCAGCTTAAACAAATTCGTCAGCGTAGCATTCAGTGGGTAGTAAGTAGGTTGCACCATAATAAACACACATTTAGTGGGGTTTGCGGCCAACAGCAATCGTCGATAAACCGACCGAATGAAAGGCAAAGCTATCAGCAAGCTTTAAGATCCATATCAATTTATCAAAAATCATTAATTGCTTTCTGGGAATCAGGCGTCGCCTTAACAGTTTTCCATTAATAAACCATCCGGGAATGCCTGCCACATTAAAATATTGCTGATGGATCACTTCGAGTCCTGCTCCCTTTTGCAATGCACGAAGCGAACGTCCTGTGTACCGTTTAAAATGTCCCAGTTCCTTGTCAAACGAATTATACAAAATCTGGTAAGCAGGTACCAATACAATTAAGTGCCCTTCCGGCTTTAGCAGCTCCATACAATTGCGCACAGCTTTATCGTCATCCTCGATATGCTCTACCACATTCAGGGCCACAACCGTATCAAACTGTTGCAATAAATGGCTGTATCGTTGTGTGAAATCGGGCGCCGCCAGATCGATAGACGCTACGCCCGCCAAATGAGGATTACTGCCAAATTGCTGTAACACATAGTTGCAGTAGGCCTCCCGCAAGTCACTCGTGGTAAGCTGTATACCATGCTCCAGGAATAGCCTCGATATATTGCCAATACCACTGCCCACTTCCAGCACATGACCCTTACAATAAGGGCGAACCGTATCAAATAACCAGCGGTTAAAATGCGTAGCCGCCGCAAATCGTTCTAATGTTTGTAGTCCAGTGGGGTCTGCCTCGTGAAAATGGTCCGGCTCCGTCATCGACTGAAGAGATTGTACTTTAGAATACAATAAATAGCCCTGAAACCATCTTTCCAGTTGATCTTCTTGCCTTCCGCATAAGTACGGCCATAATAAGAAATACCCACCTCATAGATCCGGATATCCTTTACACGCGCTATCTTGGCCGTTACCTCCGGCTCAAATCCAAAACGCTTTTCCTTCAGTTCTATATTTTGGATCACCGGTGTACGGAACAACTTATAACAAGTCTCCATATCCGTCAGGTTCAGGTTCGTAAACATATTAGAGGCCATCGTCAGCATCTTATTACCCAGCGAGTGCCAGAAAAACAAGATACGGTGTGCATTACCGCCCAAAAAGCGCGATCCGAATACCACATCAGCATGTCCCTTCAGGATCGGCTTAATAAGGTCATTGAACTCCTCGGGGTCATACTCCAGATCCGCATCCTGGATCACCGTATAATCGCCCGTAGCTTTTTTAATGCCCGTATGCAGTGCGGCGCCCTTTCCCTGGTTCACCTCGTGTTTGTAGTATTGAATATTCAGCTCAGGATGGTCAGCCTTGTATTTAAGAATGGCTTCTTCCGTATTGTCCTTCGAACAATCATTCACGATGATAATTTCCTTCTGAATATTGTTCAGAAGCTTCACTTCGGCTATCCGGTCCAGGATCAGGTGAATCGTCGGACCTTCATTGTAGGCCGGGATTACAATAGAGAGCTTGTTAAATGGATGCATGTTGGTTGAAACGTTCATTTTTTATGGTTATGCAGATAAAGCCAGGTTAATCTTTCAAACGGTCAATCAAGAATAAGTGCCATTCGGCCAACAGGAGTTTCAAGGGTATTGGGGAGATCAAAAAGGAGCTGTTTTCCGCTCGCAGCTCGTAGCTCAGTGCTCGCGGCTGGTGAATTAGGGCGCAAACTAATAATAACAGGGCTTTTATGCAAGCCTTTGATTTTAAATATTCCCTATATGACCCTTATTTCAATGGTTTTGGGTAAAATACACCTCCCGAACTAAACCCTGGATTATTTTTCCCCGTATACCATTCAAAATAGTATAATAACTATCTTTATTGACGTTTAAACATTAAAACAATCTGCATTATGAAGAAATTATTCCTTGCCGCCGCCGTAGTAGTAGCTGGGGGCGCCGCCCTCGTAGCTTTTCGCCCTGCTCCCACCCAACCAGGTGAAATGACAACCCCTGCCGCCGCCAGAGCTGGCAAATGGAGCCTCGATAAGTCACATTCCAATGTAAGGTTCACCATCACACACAATGTCGTATCTGAACTGGATGGCGCCTTTACCACTTTCGATGGTTCCCTCGAAAGCACCAAAGCAGATTATTCCGACGCTAAGATCACTTTTACCATAGAAGTGGGGTCTATCAGCACCTACAACGAAAACAGGGATAAACACCTGAAAAGCGCCGATTTCTTCGATGCAGAAAAATTCCCCCAAATAAAATTCGAAAGCACTGCTTTCAAACCATTAGGCGGCAAGAAATACAAACTCGAAGGCAACATGACCGTAAAGGACATCACCAAACCCGTTAGCTTTGATGTTACTTTTGGCGGTACCATCAACACCCAACGTGGTGCCAAAGCGGGTTTTAAAGCAAAAACCGTCATCAACCGCTTTGATTACAACCTCAAATGGGACCGCGCTACAGAAGCCGGTGGCCTCGTAGTAGGAAAAGACGTAGAAGTGACCATCAATACAGAACTCAACGAAGTAAAATAAATGCTAATCTCAAGGGTGGGTCGTCCCGTACTTCAGTCGGGGCGGCTCACCCTTTTTTATTGCCCCAATTCACGTCCTCCCCGGATGAAATATATACTCCCAAAACCCGTTTTAGTATCTTACATCCCCTATAACCACGAGTTAACAAGTTTTGCTTTTATTTTGAATAAATTTAGCGCCGCAGACCATGAAGAAAATTGTATCCCTGGCATGCTTATCGATCCTTGTCACCCTGGCCCAGGCTCAGACAGGCTATAATATCAATATCACCCTCAAGCCCTACAAGAATACCTATATCTACCTCGGCTACCATTATGGTAAAATGAAAGCCCTGGCCGATTCCGTATTGCTCGATGAAAACTCCCACGGAGTTTTCAAAGGAAAGGAGCCCCTTGCCGGCGGTATCTACTTTGTCGTCTCCCCCCGTAAAGAGATCCTGTTCGAATTGCTCCTGGATAAACAACAAAACTTTTCCATTAAAGCCGATAGCGCAACTTTGCCCAACAGTGTTGTCTTCACCGGTTCAGCCGACAATACCTCCTTCCAGGACTATACAAAATTTGCCAATACCACCGGTATAGCCATCGGAAAGGCCAATTCAGAATATGCCGCCGCATCCACTAAAAAAGATTCCGCTGCCATCACCGCGAGGATAAAGACCCTGAGCGATAAAATGCAGCAGCACCGCGACAGCATTACCAAAAAGCAACCCAGCTCCATCCTCGCCGCCCTCTTATTGGCGATGAAAGAGCCCGTAGTGCCGCCTGCTGCCAAACACCCCAAAGGGAAATACGACTCTGCCTACGCTTTCTATTATTATAAATCCCATTTCTGGGATGACGTTTCCCTTACCGATGAAAGGCTTATCAGAACACCCTTTTTTGAGCCTAAGATCGATAAGTATTACAAAGACCTCGTGTCTCCCAATCCCGACTCCATCAACCGCGAAGTAGATAACATGTTGCTCTACTCCAGGACCAATAAGGAAATGTTTAAATTCTTCCTCGTGCACTTTGTACAGAAATACATCAATCCCGAATACATGGGTCAGGATGCCGTATTTGTACACCTCTTTGAAAAATACATCAATACCGGCCAGGCCGACTTCTTTACAGAGCAATACAAAGAATACATGACCAAGCGGGCCTACAGCCTCATGGCCAACCAGATTGGTCAACCCGCTGCCAACATGGAAATGGTCGACACCCTCGATAAACCTCTTCCCCTCTATAGCGTGAAAAGCGAGATGATCGTTGTTTGCTTTTGGGACCCCACCTGCAGCCATTGCAAAGAAGTCGTGCCCAAAGTTGATTCCATTTACAATGCCAAATGGAAAGCCCTCGGCGTTACCGTGTATGGCGTAATGGTAGATGGGGGAAAGGACCTCTGGAAGCAATTCATTCACGATAAAGGCCTCAAAAACTGGTTGCATGTATACCAGTTGCCCTCACAACAAATGGCCGAAGAAACAGCCGGCAAAGCAGGCTTCAGGCAGCTATATGATATTTATCAAACGCCTATTCTCTATTTGCTGGATAAAGACAAACGTATTGTAGCTAAGAAACTCAATTACCAGCAACTGGACGAAGTAATAAACCTTAAACTAAAAAACTCTAAATCCAACTGATCAGCTTATGTCTTTCCTGCGAAAAATAATAACCGCATCAGTATGCATTACCGGCCTCACTACTGCTCATGCGCAAACCCTGTTTACCTATGGGGCCAAATCCGTCTCCAAAGAGGAGTTTCTGAAAGCCTACAATAAGAACAATACCGAAACCGCCCCTTCAGATCAATCCTACCGCGATTACCTTGATCTCTACACCCGTTTCAAGATCAAAGTACAGGCCGCATTGGACGCCAAATTAGATACCCTGCCCAACCAGAAACAGGAGCTGGCCGCCTTCCGCGGCCAGGTGGTCGAAAGCTACATGAATGACGAAGCCAGCGTGAATGTATTGATGGACGAAGCCATGGAGCGCAGTAACAAAGACATTCACATTGCCCACATCTTCATCCCTGCAGCCTCCACAGCCACAGCCGAACAGATACAACAGGCCCAACAAAAGATAAAAGCCGCTTTTGCACGTTTACAGGCAGGCGACGATTTTGCCAAAACCGCCCTTACTTATTCAGAAGATCCTTCCGTACAAAGCAACAAAGGCGACCTCGGCTTCATAACAGTTTTTGTACTTCCCTATGCCATGGAAAGCCTTGTGTACAATACCCCTGTGGGGAAGTTTACAGAGCCTTTGCGCAGCAAAAATGGCTTTCACATCTTTAAAGTATTGGAAGAACGCAAAGCATTCGGCAAAATGAGGGCTGCACAGATCCTCCTTGCCTTTACCCCCGATGCTACCGACGCTCAGAAACAGGCCACTGCAAAGAAGGCCGATTCCCTCTACAATGCATTGCTGCAGGGAAGCGACTTTAAGCAGCTCGCCGCAGCATTCAGCAACGATAACCTCACCTTCCAAACCGGTGGTGAAATGATGGCCTTTGGTGTAGGTCGCTACACGCCAGCCTTCGAAACGGCAGCCCTGGCACTGGAAAAAGATGGCGATATATCCCGGCCGGTACTCACCGAATTTGGCTACCACATCATAAAACGTCTCCAGCACCTGCCCATCCCCACCGATAAGACCAACAAACAGTGGCAGGACGATATAAAACAACAGATACTCCAGAGCGATCGCATGGAAGTGTCCAAAAAAGTGCTCTATAAAAAGATCATTCAGTCAACCGGTGTTAAAAAACTACCCATCAACGAAAAAAGCCTGGCCCTCCTTACCGGTAATATCCTTCAAAATAAGCAGGCCACTTTACCTGTCGGGCTCACTGCTGCTACCCCATTGTTCACCGTAGGTAAACAAACCTTCCGCGTGAGAGACTGGCAGGCTTACCTCGAATCCATACGTGGCGTGGAGGACCTGCGTGCAGGGAAAACCAATGCCCAGCTCCTCGATCAGTTCATAGAAATATCAGCTCTCGACTACTACCGCCAGAACCTCGAAACATACAACAAAGACTTCGCTTACCAGCTTAATGAGTTCAAGGAAGGAAACCTCCTCTTTGAGATCATGCAGCGCAACATATGGGACAAAGCTTCAGCAGACAGCGTTGGCCTGAAGAAATATTACGACGCCAATAAAAACAAGTATTGGTGGGAAGCCAGTGCAGATGCCATTATACTTACCGCTGCCGGAGATGCAGCTGCTGAAGATGCCAGGAAAAAACTGGAGGCTGATTACCACAGTTGGAAAAAGATACTCGAATCCAGCGACGGGACCATACAGGCCGATTCAGGCCGTTTTGAACTGGGACAGATACCCGTGGTTGAACGCACCAACTTCCAGCCAGGCCTTATTACTGCCCCTGTAAAAAATGAGACCGATCACAGCCTCACATTTGCCTATATCATAAAGCTTCGTCGCGATCGTGAACCCCGTGACTTCAACGATGCCCGTGGATTCGTTATCAACGACTATCAGGCTGCCCTCGAAGACAAATGGATCACAGAGTTAAAGAAGAAGTATCCCTTAAAGATCAATGATGCCGTAGTCAAAACCCTGCCGCATTAATACTCATATACCAGGTTGCCCATCCGCATCGGGCATGTTCTTAAAGTTGAGTATACCATAAAAGAAAAGGTGGGTCGCCTTCACAAGCGACCCACCTTTTTTTATATCATTTCCCTTCTTTGTCATCTCGAACGAAGCGAAGCGGAGTGAGAAATCTCCTATCGTAGCAAACGGCTCGTAGCTCGCAGCTTCCTTACACCAGCTCCTTCACCGCATTAAAGATCACCTTCGGCTTACCCAGCGTATAATAGTGCAATACAGGTACATTGGCAGCCTTCAACTCTTTCGACTGTTGCAGCAACCATTCCGTACCCACCTGCTCTACATCAGCATCCGTTTTTGCTTTCAGGATCTCATTACTCAAATCAGTAGGAATGTCTACATGGAAGGTCCTGGGTATTACACTCAGTTGCTTCTTATTCGTGATCGGCTTTAATCCCGGAATAATAGGAATTTCAATGCCGGCTTCCCGGCAACGCTTTACAAAATCAAAATACTTCGCGTTATCGAAGAACATCTGCGTCACTACGTATTCAGCTCCGGCATCCACCTTGGCTTTCAGCCAATCCACGTCACTCTGCAAATTGGGTGCTTCAAAATGCTTCTCCGGGTAACCCGCTACCCCAATACAGAATTTCGTGCGGAAACCATCACGGATATCTTCTTCCAGGTAAATGCCATTATTCAGGTTTACCACCTGCTTCATCAGGTCCAGTGCATAGCGGTTACCGCCCGGCTCTGGTTCAAATACCGTCTCATTTTTGGCAGCATCCCCGCGCAATACCAGCACATTGTCTACACCGATGAAGTTGAGGTCGATCAGTGCATCCTCTGTTTCCCGCTTGTTAAACCCTCCACAGATCAGGTGAGGTACCGCATCTACCTTGTAATGATTCATGATAGCGGCACAAATACCTACCGTTCCCGGCCTTTTCCGAACCTCTACCTTATCAAACGTTCCGTCAGCCTTCTTTTTAAAGACATGCTCACTGCGGTGATACGTAACATTGATAAACGAAGGCTTGAATTCCATCAGTGGATCCAGGTGATCAAAAATGGAATTGATCGTCTTGCCCTTCAGTGGTGGTAATATTTCAAACGAGATCAGCGGTTTCGTCGCCTGCCTGATATGGTCAATTACTTTCATTAATTAGCTGTTATAACTGGATATATTGCTTAATTGCTTCTTTCTTACCCCAAATCTCCCGACTCTGAACGCCCAACTTCACACCTTTCTCTTGCCTTCCCCTCGTTGCCTCGATGCCATGTTGCCTCGATGCCTTCTCTGGCCCCAAACCAGCGTGCAAACATAAACAACGAATCCCGGATGGCAAACACTTGCTTCCCCGTCTGTTTAACATTATTTTGTAACTAATCCGGCTTTCCCGCCCATTCAAATGGATTAGTTCCGGTATTTTTGTTCCTAAACGTCATAACACGTGATCAGTGAAATTCATACCCGCGACCTGGTAAAGATATATCGCAACCGTACCGTTGTAAACCACGTATCTGTGAGCGTAAAACAGGGAGAGATCGTGGGTCTGCTGGGACCTAATGGAGCCGGAAAGACCACTACTTTTTATATGGTTGTAGGTCTCATCAAACCCGATGAAGGTCAGGTATTCCTCGATACAGAAGAAATCACCCGCCTCCCCATGTACAAAAGGGCCCAGTTGGGTATCGGCTACCTGCCACAGGAAGCCTCCGTTTTCCGGAAGCTCACCGTGGAAGAGAACATCATGGCCGTACTGGAAATGACCAAATTGAAAAAGTCCCAGCAAAAGGAAAAACTCGAAGCCCTCCTCGATGAGTTTCGTCTTCACCACGTCCGTAAGAACAATGGTGATAGCTTAAGCGGTGGTGAACGTCGCCGTACAGAAATTGCCCGCGCTTTGGCCGTAGATCCCAAATTCATCCTCCTCGATGAACCCTTTGCAGGCGTAGACCCCATCGCCGTAGAAGATATTCAAACCGTGGTAGCCAGGTTAAAATACAGGAACATTGGTATCCTTATCACCGACCACAACGTAAACGAAACCCTTTCCATTTGCGACCGTGCCTACCTGCTCATCGATGGCAAAATATTCAAGCATGGCACAGCCGAAGAATTGGCTGAAAATGAACAGGTACGTCGCTTATACCTGGGCCGCAACTTCGAGCTCAAACGCAAAGATTACCTCCATGAAGAAGCCATGAAAGGCACCCAAAATATGTCTGCCCTCAATGAATTGGAAGACTCAGAGTAATTCAATGCATTAAAAAACAGTCATATTACAGCCATCTCACTGACTGTAAGCCATACTCTCAGTATTATTCTTTATTTTGCTGCCAGTGAAACTATTATCGCCTGCCATATCATCACTGGCCCGCATGAGGTTATGGCGCATTGAAGGTTGGAAAAACAATCCTGCCGATGCGCAACGCGAGGTATTACAGGACCTGGTTACTTCGGCGCAAAACACCGAGTTTGGCCGCAAATACAACTTTTCCGAACTTTTTAATATCCGGTCTTTCAAACAAACCGTGCCCATACATGAGTATGAGGACATGAAGCCCTATATCCAGCGTACCATGAAGGGCGAACAGAATGTAATATGGAATACACCCATATACTGGTTTGCCAAAAGCAGCGGTACCACCAGCGATAAGAGCAAGTTTATTCCCGTGAGCGAAGAATGCCTGGAAGATTGTCATTACAAAGCTGCCAAGGACGTACTCACTTTCTATTATCAGTTCAATCCCGAATCTGACCTCCTTACCGGCAAAGGCCTGGTACTGGGAGGCAGTCATACCATCAACCCCCTCAACCACGAGGCACAGTATGGCGACCTGAGCGCTGTACTCCTGCAAAACTCGCCGTTCTGGGGGCACTGGCTTCGTACGCCCGATCTGAGCATAGCCCTTATGGACGAATGGGAAAGCAAGATCGAATTGCTGGCCCAAAGCACCATTAAAGAAAATGTGACCTCTATTTCCGGCGTACCCACCTGGACACTCGTCCTGTTCCGTCGCATATTGGAGATCACTGGCAAAAAGTCAATAGCCGAAGTGTGGCCCCACCTCGAGCTGTACATGCATGGTGGTGTTTCCTTTACCCCCTATAAAGAACAGTTTCAGAAGCTCATCGGCAAACCCATCCATTACCTGGAGATGTACAATGCCAGCGAAGGTTTCTTTGCGGCACAGGATATCCCGGGCGGAGAGGGTATGTTGTTATTTGTAGACCATGGCATTTTCATGGAGTTTATGCCCATTGAAGAATACGGCAAACCCAATCCACAGACCATTGGCCTTGGTGAAGTGGAGCTGGGTAAAAACTATGCCCTCGTGATCAGCACCAATGGCGGATTGTGGCGTTACCTGGTGGGAGATACCATCCAGTTTACTTCCCTAAGTCCCTTCAGGATCAAAGTAAGCGGCCGGCTCAAACATTACATCAATGCCTTTGGCGAAGAGGTGATTGTAGACAATACAGATAGGGCAGTGGCCATCGCCTGCGAAAAGACCGGCGCCATCGTTAATGATTATACCGCCGCCCCTGTGTACTTCAGCGACAATGGCAATGGCGCCCATGAGTGGCTCGTGGAGTTTGAAAAGGAGCCTGATAATATAGATGCTTTCACTGCCAACCTCGACACCGCCCTCAAAAATATCAACAGCGATTATGAGGCCAAGCGCCATAAGGACATTGCCCTGCGCATGCCTTTGTTGCGATCCCTCCCCAAAGGGATCTTCAATACCTGGCTCAAGAGCAAAGGAAAGCTCGGTGGTCAACACAAAGTCCCCCGCCTGAGCAACGATCGCAAACACCTCGAAGAAATATTGGCCATCGCCGACCGCTAACCTCATGTCACCCTGAGCTTGTCGAAGGGCTGTCGAAGACTTAACTACTGTCAGGCTGAGCTTGTCGAAGCCTTACTTATCACCACCGACAACGCACAATTCAGATGTTTTCTATACATTCGGGCCCTAATTTATTATCAATATGAAATTACTGGAAGGAAAAGTAGCCATAGTTACCGGGGCTGCCAGGGGAATCGGAGAGGCCATTGCCCTTAAACTGGCCGAACAAGGCGCTCAGATTGCATTTACCTATGTTAGCGACAGCAGCGCCGAAAAAGCTAAAACATTACAACAAAAAATAGAGGCACTGGGCGTAAAAGCCAAAGCTTACCAAAGCAATGCGGCCGACTTTGCAGCCAGTGAAGCATTCGTCACCGACGTAGTAAAGGAATTTGGTACCGTAGATGTTTGTGTCAACAATGCCGGTATTTCTAAAGACAACCTCCTCCTGCGCATGAGTCCCGAACAGTGGGATGATGTCATCAACGTAAACCTGAAAAGCGTTTACAACATGACCAAGCAGGTTATTCGTCCCATGATGAAAGCCAGGAAGGGCTCCATTATCAACATGAGTTCTATTATTGGTATTCGTGGCAATGCTGGTCAAAGCTCCTATGCAGCTTCCAAAGCCGGTATCATAGGTTTTACCAAGTCCATTGCCCATGAACTGGGAAGCCGCAATGTTCGTTGCAATGCCATTGCACCCGGTTTTATTGAGACCGATATGACCCACTACCTCAAAGATGCCGGCGATGCTTCCAAAGCGTTCCTCGAAAAAATTCCCCTGGGCCGTTTTGGTAAAGCAGAAGAAGTGGCTGATACCACTTTATTCCTGGCCTCCGATCTCAGCTCCTACATTACCGGTCAGGTCATCTCTACCTGCGGTGGTCTGAATATTTAATGAAGAAAATGTCAGGCTGAGCTTGTCGAAGCCAATAATCACGCTTGTCGAAGGGTATTCATGCCCCTTTAGGGGCTAGCGCTTTGTAGAAATGAATGTCAATAAATTCATTTGCCCTGTAGGGGCAACCCTCAACCTGGTTGTGATCTAAAGGAGCCTGTCGAAGCCTGATTAATAAAAAAGGATGAGCCATACGTCACAATTGACGGGGTTCATCCCTAATGTTTTTATAGCTCGTTGCCTTGTTGCCTCTATGCCTTTTTGGCCTTAAACGCCGCAATCGCATTCTTACTAAACGTACTCAACACCAGCCGGCCACTGATGGCGGCGCGTTCTGTCAACAGTTGGTCCCAATGCTCCGTACCCTTCCAAAACATATGCTTCATCTCCAGCATGGCATCCGGACTGGAATGCGCCAATGTATACGAAAGCCTCGATATACTCTCATCCATTTCCGTAACATTGCTGTGCAGCTCGGCATACAGCCCTTTGCGCTTGGCCCAATCCGCACTCCGCCACATCGTGGCATCGATAGCCAGGTGACCAAATGCAGCCGATCCGATCTTTCTTTCCACTGCAGGCCCTACTACGAACGGCCCGATACCTACAGCCAGCTCACTTAATTTAATGTCCGCTCCTTCTGCGGCAATGGTATAATCCGCTGCTGCAGCAAGGCCCACGCCGCCGCCCACACATTTGCCATGAATACGCGCAATAATGAATTTAGGACACTTGCGCATCGCATTGATCACATGTGCAAAGCCTGTAAAGAAATGCAGCCCTTCTTCTTTTGTGGTGATCGCCGCCAGCTCATCAAAAGAAGCCCCGGCACAAAATGATTTGTCGCCGGCCGAGCGTAGTACGATCACCCGTGTGTCACGTTCATTGCCCGCTCCATGGATCGCGTGCACCAGTTCCTCAAGGATCCTGTGCGGCAAAGAATTGCTCTGAGGATGATAAAATTCAATAGTAGTTACCGCATTGTGCGTTTCTGTTTTTACATAGCCGTTTTTAATCTCGTGGATCATACGCTAAAAGTTAACGTTATTGGAATTTAAGTTTGACCATAGTTAAAATGGTAGCGATCGCTACCTGCTCGCCTGTTTGATCTGTCACATCCACCAGCCATTTTACAATGCCTTTCTTCACATCATCCCCTTCCTTCTTTTCCTGTACCGTTTTTTCCTTGCAGGTAAGTTGCACCCCAATCGTAGTGCCTGCATATACCGGTTTCAGAAAGCGGCAGTCTTCCAGTCCATAATTCAACAACACCGGCCCCTTCTTTGCATCAACAAACAGACCCGCTGCGGCACTCAGGATAAAATACCCATGCGCTACCGGCTTCTCAAAAATCGTTCCTTCCAGCGAAGTGTGATCAGTATGCGCATAAAAGTGGTCCCAGCTTACATTTGCGAAGTTTACAATGTCCGCTTCCGTTACCGTCCGTTTATGTGTGATCACCGTATCCCCAATAGCCAGCTCTTCAAAATATTTCCGGAAAGGGTGCTTCTCTTCTTCCCTCACCGCGGCTCCGCGCTGGTAAACATTTGTGATCGATGTGATCACCGAAGGCGAACCCTGTACTGCCACCCGTTGCATATAATGTTTTACCCCACGTACCCCGCCCATCTCTTCACCACCACCTGCACGGCCGGGCCCACCATGCACCAATTGAGGCAGCGGCGATCCATGTCCCGTACTTTCTTTCGCACATTCATTATTCAATACCAGGATGCGGCCATGGTGTGAGCCAGCACCCAGTACAAAATTCCGGGCAATCGAATGATCTGCCGTTACAATAGAACAAACCAGTGACCCCTTTCCTTTTTTGGCAAGTATAGTGGCATCCGCCAATGTCTTATACGGCATGATCGTACTTACAGGTCCAAAAGCTTCTACCTCATGTACCGCAGCACTCTCAAATGGCTTATCATTCATTAGCAACAACGGGCTCATAAAAGCTCCTTTAGTGGCATCTGCATCCAATACCTGCACACTGTCCAATGAGCCAAATACAATCTGCGAAGAGGCCAGTAACTTCTGTACCTGGTTTTTCACTTCTTCCCTTTGCGTTTGTCCCGCCAATGCACCCATACGTACCTGCTCATTCAAAGGGTTGCCGATCGTGGTTTGGCTAAGCGCCTTGCCTATAGCTTTCCACACATCTTCCATCTTATTGTCCGGAACAAAAATGCGGCGTATCGCCGTGCACTTTTGACCCGCCTTCACTGTCATTTCCTTCCGCACCTCTTTTACAAAAATGTCCCATTCAGGCATACCCGGTTCTACATCCCCGCCCAGCACTATACAGTTCAGCGAGTCCGCTTCCATAGTGAAAGGAACATTTTCCGACAGCACCCTGCTATTTGACTTTAATTTTAATCCCGTCGAGGCCGACCCTGTAAACGTGATCACATCCTGCGATACCACATGGTCCAGCATATCACCCGCCGATCCGCACAACAATTGCAAAGCCCCTTCAGGCAAAATACCCGAAGCAACAATTTCCTTCACCACCGCTTCTGTAAGATAAGAGGTCACCGTCGCAGGTTTTACCACAGCAGGCATACCCGCCAGTAAGTTCACCGCTATCTTTTCAAGCATACCCCATACCGGAAAATTGAAGGCATTGATATGGATCGCCACACCTTCCCGGGGTACCAATAAGTGTTGGCCCATGAAGGAGCCCTGCTTACTCAAGCCTATCCCTTCCCCATCCACGCAGAAGGTCTCATCCGGAAACTGCCGGCGCAGCGAGGCATAAGAAAACAGGTTACCGATGCCTCCTTCAATATCTATCCAGCTATCCCCTTTCGTGGCGCCCGTCTGATAACTGATCTTGTAAAATGTGTCAAGGTGATTCTTTAGGTGCATCGCCAGCGCCCGTAGCATCCGGCCCCTTTCATGAAAAGTAAGTTTCCGTAGCGCCGGACCTCCCGTATTTCTGCCATAATCAAGAATACCGGCAAAATCGAGACCTTCTGTAGAAGCATGGCCTATCAACGATCCGTTTACCGCATCATACAACGCTTGTCCTGTTCCATCCCCCGTGATCCATCGTCCTGTAACATAATTGGCAAGTTTATTCATATAGCAAATCAATTGATAATAATAGAGGCTGCAAGCGAAGCGTAACCCCTTTGCGTTTTATTATAACCAAACCCCATCCAGCCCGCCTGCACATTTACCCGGTTAAAGTTTTTGGGCAGATTAATACCTGCAGCGACTCCATAAGCTGGCCTGAAAACAGATGAGGGCATATCATTCATCGTAAACCAGTTTACCCCGCCACGCATCGATACATAGGCTTGTGGCGACAGATAAGCTTTAATACCTATTAGTAACGGCAAGGCAAATGCCCTGTTCCGTGCCGTTTCATAATTTACCTTGTCTCCTGTAAAATAGATATAACTGGCTTCCGCCTCTGCTGCAAAGGTCTTGGAAAATCGGCTTTCTGCACCAGCCAGCCCCCCAATACCTACCGTATTGTTGGTTATTTTTGATAAACCAAAAGCCACCTGCGCCCCAAACCGGTAACTGTATCTGGGCTTATTTTGAGCGCCGGCTGTCATGCACAAAAAAAGAAGGATAAGAAAGCCCACACAGCACTTTTTCATAAATGACCGGGATTGTGGTACTAAAATACTGTAAACGTTCATTAATATGGATTGTATTTTTGTGATCTCCATCTTAACAGACACAATAAAAGCAAAGAATTATGCATAATAAGATAAAATTATTTATAGCCATTGCCTTCCTGCTTATCATGGCCTGCAATGATGCCTCTACAGATACCCCAAGAACCGATGGTTTCAGCGCCAAACCCATCACCAAAGAAGATTCCCTCCACAAAGAAGTAATGGATGGTCACGATGTCGGCATGGCAAAAATGCTCCCTATCCGGAAATACCTGGTACGGATACAGCAGCAATTGGACAGCATCGGTAAACTAACTGTAAAACAACAGGATAAACAATACTTACAATCCTTGACAGCCTTACAGCAGGAATTACAAGACGCAGTGAACGGCATGAATACCTGGATGGATAAATACAGGGAAGACTCTGCCAAAGGCAATGAGACCCTGCGCATCCAATACCTGGAAGCTGAAAAAGTGAAGGTTGAGGCGGTCAAGACCCAAATTCTCCAAAGCCTCCAACACGCCGATTCCCTCTTGTTAAAAACACGTTAACGTCAAAACGACCCTCCTTCTGAAAGCCGTACCATTGCCGATTGTCGATTGCCGGCTTCAATGCCACCCTGTCAGGAAAAAGAATTGGTAGAGAGTTTGACATGAAAAGGGTATGGAAAACTCATCACCTATCCAATTGGTGCAGCATGCCGATGCCGCCCTGCTCGACACCTATTCAAAAACAATCACCGGTGTCGTCAATACCATTGCCGAAGCCGTAGTACACATACAGGTTACTAAAAAGGTACTTGACCGTCAAACCCGGCAGGAGCGGTTAATGCCCGGCAGCGGTTCAGGGTTCATTATTTCTTCCGATGGTTTCATTGTTACCAACCACCACGTTATTGAAAACGCCACCACCATCAAAGCATCCCTGGCCGATGGCCGGCTGGTAACAGCAGAACTCAAAGGAACCGACCCTTCCACCGATATAGCAGTATTAAAGATTTATGAAACCAACCTGAAGGCACTGACCTTTGCCGATTCAGGTCAGCTACAACCCGGGCAGATTGCTATTGCGATTGGTAATCCCCTGGGACTGCAACATACCGTTACCGCTGGTGTGGTAAGCGCTCTGGGAAGAACATTACGTGCATCCAATGGCCGCCTGATCGATGATATCATTCAAACCGATGCATCCCTCAACCCAGGTAATTCCGGAGGTCCTCTCGTAAACTCCCTGGGTCAGGTCATAGGTGTCAACACCGCTATGATACCTACTGCCCATGGCATTTGTTTCGCCGTATCTTCCAACCTCGCCGCGTATGTGGCAGGTAAACTCATAATACATGGTATTGTAAAACGGGCCTGGCTCGGCATTGCCGGTCAATCTGTGAATCTTACCGAGCGCATGAGGGCCGCCAATAAACTCACCGCAAAAACAGGTGTATACGTATTTGAGATCGTGGCTGATGGCCCTGTCTACAACAATGAACTCCGTACCGGCGACATCATTGTAGGCTTCGGTGAAAAAGCCGTTAGCTCTGTAGATGATCTCCACCAGCAATTAAATGACCTGGTCATTAGCCAGCGTACTCCCCTGCACGTATTACGTGGTGGCCATAAAATGACTATTACCGTTATTCCCGGCGAAATGAAATAACAAAAAAGCCACTCACTGATAATTGTGAGTGGCTTTTACTATTAATTTATTGTTGCTTGAAGCTCAAAACTGGTCTATCTGCAGCAAGAGCTCGAAGCTCGCAGCTCATAGCTCGCAGCTGACTATTCTACCGCACAATCATTTTCTTCAGATAACTCTTGTGATCATGCTCTACCTGCAGCAGGTATACCCCCGAAGATAGCTTGCCCGCTTCTATAGTTTGCGCAAACCGCCCAATGAAACCTGGCGTACGGCTGATGAATACTTTTTGTCCGATCGCATTCACGATCGTTATATTCAGGTCAGCCTTCTTGCTCACCGTAAAGTCAAGTACAAAGCGCCCATCATTCGGGTTCGGCATTACCTTCAGGCCAATCTCCGACGGGTCAATATTAGGAATGCCTGTCACACCAAACGTGATCTCGTTTGAAGGACTATTACAGCCCAACGGTGTAGTTACAATCGATTGGTAAATGCCATTCGCGGAGGCTGCCGCCGTATACGTTTGACCCGTAGCGCCCGGGATAGGGTTGCTGTTCAAATACCATTGATTGCCCGTAGCTACACTGCTGCTGAAAGTATTGCCGGTTAAAGTGATCACAGGTGTCACCGAAGTAGTAGCTACTACCGCAACCCTGTCGCTGGCGCAACCGTTCAGCCGCACACGCATATCATAGAAGAAATAATAGAATTTTTGGAAATAGTTCGCATCAGTGGCGAGCACCGCGCTATTGCCCGTAATAGATATAATACCTGGAATGCTGAAAGGATAAGGGCTGGTCGTAACGCCATTATTCCGGAACAGTGTAGCTCCATCACTCATTTGCATGAGCAGAATATGATCACCCGGATCGGGTACAGCCAGGTTCACAACAAATACAGCACCCACATCCGCCGCATTATCAGGCTGCGCACCTGCGCCTGGAGTAGGGTTTGTCGCTCCTACCGCCAGCGTGGTGGTTGAAATCGGGCTATAAGTAAAAGAGCCATCCGGATTAACCGTGCCCAGGTCTGCAACCGTAATCGTTACTTTTCCGGGATTGCCTACATATAGCTTCATACTTTCAATAGTGAGTGGTACCGAGGTGGTAAACTTCAGGTAGTTGCCGGAGAAAGCATTGCCATATCCGCCCACACCCAAAGTGTTTTTGTTCACAGGACCCACTTTACCACTCAGGTCATTCCTGCCCACATAATAAGTCTTGTCTGCTCTTATAACCGAGCTGCTAGCAGCAGCGCCACCCACCGCAATAGGAGTAGTAGCAGTAGCGCTCTCATACCATAACATAAGATCATTACCGGCATTGGTGACATTTAACAACACATTCGTATTGTTGCAGATCTCTGCCTGAGCGATTGGAGCCGCCGGTGCACCATTCACCACCATCGTGGTGGTTTGCTCATCATTACCCGCATTCTGGTCACCCGCTGTAACTGCTTTTACAGAGATCGTATACGTCTTACCGGCAACCGAAGCAAATGGAGTTTGGAAAGTATATTCCACTTCTCCCGAAGCTGCAATGCTGGGTACATAAGTGCCGGAAAGATTAGTGATCAGGTTGGCGCCTTCTTTCACCGTGCCCGACAAAGCAATATTGGATTTGGCAATAGAGCCAAAGTTCTTGAACCGGATACTTACGTATTGGCTGGGGCTGGCGCAACCTGTGCCGAGCGGAGATTCGATCGTTGTTATACCTACATCGCTTGATGGGTTTGCAAATCGGATCCGGTAATCCTGTGTTTCCCCTTTACTATAAGGGCCACAGGGCGCTACGTCACTTGGATTGGAGGTTTCCTGCACGATTACCCGCAAAACACCATAATTGCCCGGTGTAAAACCTGCCGGTATGCTCACATTTGCCTGGTATATTCCATCCCCGCTGATAATCCCGCTGGTACCAAGCAGCTCACCTGCATCATTAAAGTCGCCATCATTATTAAAGTCAAGCCAGGCCTTTACGATCTTATCCACCGGACCGCCGGCACAGGCATTCACCCGCACATACAACGGTACCGTGCTATTGGGTTCCACAACACCTGAAATATTGGTAAAATTGCTATACCCGGCACAGCCGGCTGCATTAAGTTTTTGAATGCCACCAAAAGACACACTGTCTATACGCGCGCCGTTGCCAATAGTGGGAGCAGATGTTTTACAATAAGCGTTTCCGCCCACACCACTCACGATCAGCGAATAGGCTTGTGATCCCCTCGCCAATGCTCCTTTATTTGAAATAGTGATCGTATAAGTAGCGCCCGGCTCCACATCTCCCACCTCGATCTTTTCTACATTATCACGGATATTATCCCCCGTGGTAGCTGCCGCGGCAGGTACTCCCGGATTCAGTATCCATGGCATATAAGTAGTACCTCCCTTCGTGATCCTGATATCAAGATCATGGATCAGTTTGATGGTGTTGATGTTGACAGTCGTAGCACCAACTGTACCCCTGGGATCAGTCCAGCAAAGCGTAGCTGTCAGGATGCCTTTACCCGAAGCCACCACATCAAAACTTACAGGCACACCACTATTTAAAGTGTTCTCCCGTATCAGGAAACTATTGCCACTGTTAGCGCCCGTGATCACATTCGCCGCTTTTGCTGCATTCACCACGCCCCACCCATATTTATAATCAGGTCCCGGTGTTGGGCCTGCTTCATCAGTCGTATGGATCACCAGTGCTTTTAAAGTAGCAGACCGCATAAAGGCGCCACTATGCAACTGCGCATAATATTCCTGCAGCAAGGTCAGCGAACCTGCTGTAGCAGGCGTTGCCATAGAAGTACCGCTGTAAATGGCATAGGCATTGTCTGTCGTGCCAATCGAAGAAAACAGGTTTACCCCATCAGCCACCACATCCGGTTTAATACGCCCGTCATCTGTTGGTCCCCAGCTGCTGAAGCTGGAGATCACTGCATCTTCCGGACGGCTATAGCCCGAAGGGATAGCCTCAATAGCACCAACCGTCAATATATTCTTGGCAGTGCCCGAAGTGGGAATTATATCGTAACCGTTATTACTGCTCATCCCTGAAGGCCTGACGCCCGCATCTACCATTACACCCGATGCATTGTAGCGCCAGTAAGGTTGTCCATCGGCAGGCCCTGTCTGGTTGCGGTTATTGCCGGATGATTTAACGATCAGGTGATAAGGCGCATTATACGCAATCGAATCCCATACCTCTGCCTCAGATGAATAATAACCAAATTTGTAATCTTCATTCGTATTCCACTGCCCCCTGAATTCCCATCGGTTCGAAGCAGTATTCTGGTACCAGCCGCAGATCGTTCCATAAGAATGGTTCGACAACAGCATTCCCCCGTTACTCTCCGTTAACATCTCCGAAAGATTATTATCGAAATCATATACCACCAGATCCTGAAAGCCATAAGCCATGCCCTTTGCCCGGGGATTGACACCCGCAGCGATCAGCGTACCTGCTACGTGCGTAGTATGATCACTGATGGCAACATTTTGCTTGTTGTTGATGCGTCCATTCAGCTCCACGTGCGTGGGCCTGGCCCGGCCACCATCCCAAACCCCCAGCTTCCCTCTTACAGAAGCAGAAGAGCCCGAAAGAGAAAGCCCCAAACCGCCGCCCGACCATAATTTATTCGTACTCGTCGTAGCAGCTGCATCAATATTATTGTCTGTAGCCGTATAAAGAGGATATCCACCGGCATCAATGTCCGTCAGTACTACCAGTTCGCCATTTTTATTTTTGAAAGACAATGGCCAGTTCTTTTCTTTGGCTACCTTTTGCAATCGCTCCTTAAGCGCCTTTTCTTTCGCGGCCTGTTCCGTAGCCGCACGTTGCAAAATGGATGTCCGCGTAACCGTTTGGGAATACGTGCTTGTCCAAAAACCTGTAAGTAGAACAAAAATGGGTACAATTTTCTGCTTAGGCATATAGTTTATTGCAGTTAATAAAAAAACGATACTTTAGGAATTCCGGTTGTTAAACGACCCCTTAAATTTACTCATAAACCTTCCGAAAATGATAAAAAAGCTTGTAAATCCACTGTTATTATTGCCGTTAGTAGTCGTGTTCTGTTCATATACGTGCATTTTTGGCAGAAAGGAGGGATTAAAAGGAAATATTTATAGGATACAGGGCAACCAGATGCCTGCCCCCGGCGAGCCATCCACCCGCCCGCAACCCTTACAAACCACCCTCTATATTTATGAATTGACCAATGCCTCCCAGGTAAAGAACGCCGGGCAGGCCTCCTTTTATACATTCATCAATACAAAACTCATAAAAGAGGTCAGGTCCGATAAAAAAGGCGCTTTCAAAGTAAAACTGCCCCCCGGCCAGTATTCCCTGTTCGTCAAAAAGGACAATCTTTTCTATGCAAATATCTTTGACGAAAAGAACAACATTGCCCCCGTTACAGTAATAAAAGGTAAATATTCCATCATTGAAGTGAAGGCCGACTATGGCGCCGTATATTAAACAAAAAAGCCTCCCGTTACCGGAAGGCTTTCAATGTATCAACACCTTTATCGTTTACCATTTTCCTTTGTGATCACGGTCATCATCCCTTTTGCCATAATCATGGTCCCTGTCATTGTCACGGCCCCATTTGTCATCACGGTCATAAGGATCAAAACCTGACTTTCTTACTACTACAAGGTCATTGCGATTCACATTCAGGTTCACCGACTGGTCAGCCCCTACAAATACACTGTTACTGTAGAGAACCTTTGTTTTTGTCCCACCGAAGATGCCCCTGCGCTCCATGCGGTAAATCTCAACCCGGTGACTACCCGGTTTAATACTGTTTAGTACAAGGTCATTGCGATCCATATTATAGCGCTGGCCATCAATTTTTACAATCAAATTACCTACTGCGTTGCTGCTCACTGAAATTTTTCCTTTCTTCGGACGATCAGCGGCAAAGGTTGCAACACTAAGGCTTAACAGGATCGCGGCGAGTGTAAAGATCTTTTTCATAACTTGTTTCCTCCGTTTTGTTTTATACTATAATAGAACGCAAACAAGCCCACTCGTTTACAAAAGCAATGTTAAAGCCTGCCCGCAACCATCAACCCACCCCTCTCGTTGTTTCATGCTTTTAATAATGCAACTCGCGCACCTTGTGCATTCTTGTCAAGTGAATTTCAGTAACCTTGTGTTCTAATTGCTCTGATTATCGGAATTAGGGTTTCAAGCATTTAGACATACGGTCGGGAAGGGTTTTTACCCTTCCCTTATTCGTTTTGTTTCCACAAGATGATAACCTTCTGGCTTTTTCTTGTTATCTTTTAACAGACAAAACTACCTGCTATGAGATACTTGTTCTTCATTGCCTTCCTTTTGCACCTATATAACGTTAGCGCACAACAGCCCGTTTCAATTACCTGGCCCGCCAAACACAGCGATCAGCCATTGGATGGCCGCCTGCTCCTCTTGTTGTCCAACAACAACCGCACAGAACCCCGGTTTCAGATAGCCGATGGACCACAAACCCAGCTCGCATTTGGCATTGACGTAGAGAATTGGAAAGCGGGCGAATCAACAATGATCACCCCCACCGCATTTGGTTACCCCATCCAAAGTCTGGCCCAGGTACCTCCTGGTGAATATTATGTACAGGCATTGCTCCATCGGTATGAAACCTTTCACCGAAAAGATGGACACACCGTAAAGCTGCCGATGGACCGGGGAGAAGGACAACAATGGAACCAGGCGCCCGGCAACCTATACTCCAAACCAGTCAAAATACGCATTGATGCCCGGTTGAAGAATATCATCCGCATTCAACTCACAGAGTCCATTCCACCGATCAAAGAACCCGAAGACACCAAATACATCAAGCACATCAAAATACAAAGCAAACTCCTCACAGAGTTCTGGGGCCGTCCTATCTATCTTGGTGCTCATATATTATTGCCCGAAGGCTGGGATTCCCACCCCGATGTAAAATATCCCCTGGCCATTTTCCACGGCCATTTCCCCGATGACTTTGATGGCTTCCGCACCATCCCGCCCGATTCCACCCTCAAGCCCGACTATATAGAACGGTTCAAGCTCTCCGGCTACAACAAGATCGTACAGCAGGAAGCTTATAATTTCTATAAACAATGGACCGGTCCCGGTTTTCCGCGCGTCATTGCCATCGAGATCCAGCATGCTAATCCGTATTACGATGACTCCTACGCCGTCAACAGCGCCAACCTCGGTCCTTATGGCGATGCCATTACTTATGAACTCATTCCTGAAATTGAAAAACGTTTCCGTGGCATAGGCCAGGGTTGGGCCCGTTTCATGTATGGGGGCAGCACCGGTGGATGGGAAGTACTGGCCGCACAGGTTTTCTATCCCGATCAATACAATGGATGTTATGCTGCCTGCCCCGATCCCATCGACTTCAGGGCCTATACAGTAGTAGATCTATACAAAGACAAGAACGCTTATTTCCTGCAAAGCGACTTCAAGAAAACACCCCGCCCGGGCAGCAGGAATTACCTGGGCCATGTGAGCGCTACCCTGCAGGAGATCAATTACCGCGAACTCGTACTCGGCACCAAAAGCCGCAGTGGTCAGCAGTTTGATATCTGGGAAGCCGTGTATTCGCCTGTAGCCTCCGATGGGTATCCAAAGCCCATCTGGAATAAGCGCACGGGCGCTATCGATAGTTCGGTGGCCGCTTATTGGAAAGAGAACTATGATCTGTCCTACATTATGAAAAGAGATTGGGCAAAAATTGGCAGTAAACTAAAAGGTAAGGTCCATATCTATTGTGGCGATATGGATACTTACTACCTCAACAATGCCGTATACCTCACAGAAGAAATGCTGAAGGCCCTCGACAATCCGACTTATGATGGCGAAGTGGATTATGGCGACCGGGCCGAACATTGCTGGAATGGCGATCATACACAGCCCAATTACATTTCCCGCCTACGCTATCACCAGATGTTCATTCCCAAATGGGCCGAAGAAATGAAAAAACGGGCCCCTGCCAATGCAGATGTAACTAGCTGGAGATATTGACCAAAGAGGCTGGTAGTAAATGGGAAGTGGCTAGTAGTGAGCATCACTTGCTACTCACCACTAGCCACTCGCTCAAAAGTATAATTACGCCAACTGACGTGCTTCGATCTGCCTGCTCAGCGAATGGAAGATCTCGTCAATAGTGCCTACGCCTTTTACATACACCACCTTGCCAAAACCGGCATAATAACCCGCTACAGGAGCTGTCTTATTCTCGTATTCTACCAGCCTGGCGCGGATAATATCCTCATTGGTATCATCACTGCGGCCCGAGCTCTTGCCACGGTTCAGTAGTCGTGCTACCAGTTCCTCGCGGTCTACTTCCAGTGCCAGCACAATAGTTATTTCAGAAGCTTTTCCGGCCAGCAGACTGTCCAGCGCTTCTGCCTGCGCCACCGTGCGGGGAAAACCATCAAATAAAAATCCTTTCGCCTGAGGATTGGCATCCAGGGCAGAACCGATCATTCCGATCACTACTGCATCCGGCACCAGTTGTCCCTTATCCATAAAGCTCTTAGCCTCCAGCCCCAATTTGGTCTGAGTAGCAATCTCTTTACGCAGCAAATCGCCCGTAGAAAGATGGATCAAGCCATATTTCTCAATAAGTTTCTCAGACTGCGTTCCCTTTCCGCTTCCGGGAGGGCCAAATAAAATCAGGTTAAACATGATACTTACTTCACTTGATGAATGGACAAATATAAAGGAACACCCTTAAAAATCCTTTAACATTCCCCGGTTTCTGATTAAAAAATAATGAGAAAACCCGCTGTTCCTTTGTAGAAAAGAAAATGTTAAGTTGCATACATTGTCATCTGCCCGACAACCTTAACGAACCCTTACCCCGTAAGTTTGTTATAAATCAATGCACATGAAACGAATTTCCCAATACCTTGCCTTCCTCTTACTGGCAACCCTTTTGCAGCATTGCAGCTATTCCCAGTCCACCGACAACCAGAAAAAAATAGTTATGAGTAATACCAAAAAAGATAGCACCAACCCGGTTTATTCCCGGACCGATACGTCCAAAGTGGACATTTCCAACGAAGAATGGAAGAAAGTCCTGCCCGATGATATCTATTATATCGCCAGGATGAAAGGTACAGAACGCCCGGGCTCCAGCCCTTTCGAACATGCCAAAGAAGTCGGCACCTTTTATTGCGCCGCCTGCGGCAATGCCCTCTTTAAGAGCGATACCAAATTTGAAAGCGGCTGCGGATGGCCCAGTTTCTATGCGCCCATCAGCAAAACCAGCATTATCTACCTGCCCGATAATTCCCATGGAATGAGTCGTACAGAAGTAGAATGCGGTCGATGCAAAGCCCACTTGGGCCACGTTTTCGAAGATGGTCCGCCTCCCACAGGATTGCGTTATTGCATCAATGGCGTAGTGCTCGACTTTGAAAAAGCCAAAGAGGCCGAAACCAAATACAACGACGACAAAAAGAAGAAAGGCGAATAAAATAGCATGCCGCAAGATATAAGATGGGCAACCCCTTTAAACGGGCTGCCCATTTGATTTTATATGACCCTTTAACAGAAAATACTATATATACTTCAAAAATATATATTTGCTTTAGATGATGCCAGGTTTACACAAAGGTTAGTCTATCTCAACCATTAGTCAGTACGCTTTAAAAGTGGACCTCAGCTGGATCTTAACTGGACCTAAACAGGGCAATAATCCTTTCTGGCACCGCTGGTATTTTCAGGAGAAGAAAGATCAAATTATGCGATAAAGCTCGCCGGGCGGACTTTACACCGTCCCCAAATACCCCTAAGCAAGATTAAAATTCGTAGGAAACTAAAAACTTATTTGGAATTGTGTATAGATTACACATTATATTTGTGTAGCAGATACACATTATTAATACCTAAACGAAAGCTTGTTTATGATGCCGAAACGATCGCTTGTGGGAGTCTTGACTCTCCTCTTGTGCATTCCCGTATTCTCCTGGGCACAGAGCAAAACCGTTACCGGTAAAATTACAGATGCCAGCAATGGCACTCCTGTTCCCGGAGCTTCGGTCACCGCCAAAGGTTCTACAGTGGGAACCTCTTCAAAAGCAGATGGCAGTTTTTCCTTGACCATTCCTGCTGCAACAGCTACTTTAACTATTTCCGGCGTAGGCTTCGAATCACAGGATGTACCTGTGAAAGCGGATGTCATCATCGTTGCCCTCAGGGCTTCCGCCTCTAACCTCAATGAGGTGGTGGTGATCGGTTATGGCACCCAGCGTCGTCGTGATGTAACCGGCGCTATCACCAAAATAAGCGCCGAAAAGATTACTTCCATTGCTGCACCTAGCTTTGAAGCTGCCCTCCAGGGTAAAGCGCCTGGTGTGCAGGTAATACAGGGTAGTGGCCTGGCAGGTTCTGGCTCCGTGATACGCATCCGGGGTATCGCCTCCATTGGCGCAGGTGCCGATCCCCTCTATGTGGTCGATGGCATTCCCATCATATCCGATCCTTTCCTGCGTAGCAACAATGGCGGTATGAACCAAAACCCGCTGGCCGCCATCAACCCCAATGATATTGAGTCCATCGAGATCTTAAAGGATGCTGCTGCCGCCGGTATTTATGGTAGTCGCGGTTCCAATGGTGTGATCCTGATTACCACCAAACGTGGTAAAAGTGGTAAACCCTCTTACAACTACAACAATAAAATTGGTATCTCTACCTATGCCAACAGACCCGATTTTGTAAGTGGCCCCGAATGGCTGCAACTCCGGCAGGAAGCCTGGGAAAATGATGGCAATACCGGCAAAGCACCATTGCCCGGTGGTCTTACCTGGGAACAAGCATCCAAAAACAATACCGACTGGTGGGATCAACTTACCCGCAATGGGTTCATCAATGAGCATAGCCTCAGCATGACCCAGGGCAACAAATTGGTGAAAAGTTTCATAGGCGCTACCTATAGCGAAAACCAAAGCTACCTCAAGAACAACAGCTATACCCGGCTGGGCTTGCGTACCAACTTTGATTTTACCATTACCCCAAAGTTCAAGGCAAACATAAGCGCTGCTTACAACCGGGGTATCAACAAACGCGTTCCCGCTGCCTGGGCAGGTGGCCTGGGCGATGCCATGAGTACCGCATTGCCAATCTATCCCGTCTATAATGATGACAAGACATGGTTCACTGGTGGTGCCAATCCTGTTCGCCGCCTCAATGAAACAATCTGGAGAAATACCGACAACCTGATAATAGGAGGATTGGTACTTGATTATGAAGTGATCAAGAACCTCAACATTCGTGTCAATGGCTCTTATAATTACCAGAACGGCATTGATGATCAGTGGGAGTCGGGCAACTGGATCAACGATACACAAAAACCAGGTTTGGCAAAACGTTCTCCCTACCGCGGTAAGAATTGGGTAGCTTCCGGAACCGCCACCTACAACTGGAACTATAAAGATGATCACCGCTTTACATTCCTGGCTGGTATCGAATTCCAGGAAAAGAGCTTTATCAACAGAGTGTATGTAGAAAAGAATTCAGACAAGCCTTTCTATAAGAACAGGTCCTTGTACGAACATGCCCTTGATTCAATCAAGCAAACCGCTACACCACTCAATGGGCCTGCATATAACGCAGAGACTTTTGCCAGTGCGTTTGGCCGGATCAACTACGTGTACAAAGAGCGCTATGCTTTACAGGCTTCCGTACGTCGTGATGGTTCTTCCAAATTCGGTCCTGATAAAAAGTATGGTGTATTCCCCACCATCTCCGCCGGCTGGACCATTAGCCAGGAAGATTTCCTGAAACCTCTTACATTCATCAACTTCCTGAAGCTACGCGCCAGCTATGGTTTAACAGGTAACTCAAACATAGCTTCCGGACAGTATTACGATACCTATTATGCAGGTAATCCCTACAACACACAGCCTACCTTATATCCCGGCAACGTAGGCAATCCCGATCTGCATTGGGAAGAAACGGCCAATATGGACCTGGCATTGGAGTTTGCCGCTTTCAATAATCGTATTACCGGTGAAGTCGCTTATTACCATAAGAAGACGACCGACCTCTTGCTCAATACCGCCATCTCTCCTTCTACCAGCTTCGGTACATCTTATCGCAATGTGGATGGCAGTGAAATATTGAACCAGGGCATTGAACTAAGCCTCAATGTGAAAGTGGTCAATAAAAAAGACCTTACATTTAGTATCGGTGGCAATATTGCCAAGAACTACAACGAACTCATCAGCCTGGGCGGATTGAGTGCCGATGCAGCAGGCGGTGGCAGCAACGATACCCGCGTAGTAACTGGCTATCCTATCGGCACCAACTATCTCGTACGCTATTATGGCGTTGATCCCAACGATGGCTTGCCCATCTGGTACGATAAAAGCGGCAAGCTCACCAAAACCTTCAGCCTTGATAACCGGATGCCCGTAGGTTCTGTAGTACCTGACTTTATCGGGGGCATCAACCATAGCCTCAGTTATAAAGGGTTTGATTTTACCAGCTTGTGGACATTTACCATTGGCGGCAATATCTATGATGGTTCTGCGAAAAGACAGGATGGTATCGTTACCGATTGGGTTATCCGCCGCGACCTGCTCGACAGATGGCAGAAGCCGGGCGACCAGGCTAAATTCCCCCGCCTCACCATGAATACAGGTACCTATAACGGTTTGAGCAGCGAATGGCAATACAACAGCACCATGTTCCTGTATGATGCTTCTTACCTGCGTTTGCGTGAATTATCACTTGGCTATCGCTTTGATCCCAAACTCCTCACCAGGCTCCATGTAAAAGGCGCCCGTGTATTTGTAACAGGTATGAACCTGCTCACCTTTACCAAATATCCCGGTGGAGATCCTGAAATAGCCCGTGATTTTGAAAATCCAACAGACCGTAACCTTAGCCCCAACATTACTTACCTCACCCCGCCTCAGCAGAAATCATGGGTGATCGGGTTAAATGTTACATTCTAAACAATCAAATCCACGCAACAATGAAAAAAGCTATCTATATAATATTGCTGGGATGCATAGCCATGTATGCTTCATCCTGCAACAAGTTTCTCGAACGAAAACCAGCAGGAGCACTTACCGAAGAAGAAGGAATTAAAACAGACGCCGACCTGCAGGCCCTCATCAATGGCTCTTATACGGATTACTGCAACAAAGTATACAACGGTAAACTCCAATGGATAGAAGACCTGCTGGGCGATCAGGCAGTAGGTACCTTATACACCGGCGATGATGGAGAGATCTTCAAGCGCAAGACTTCCATCTTTGGCGATTACAAAAACGGTATGTATACCGATATGTATCGCCCCGCTTACGTTGGCAACAAAGTGCTGGATAATATTGATAAGGCCGGTGCCGGCAAAAATGCTATTGAAGGACAGGCCTACTTCCTGCGTGCTCTCACCCATTTTGATGCCGTTCGCCTCTGGGCCCAGCCCTGGGGATTTACCGCCGATAATTCGCACACTGGTATCGTATTACGCATAGCGTCCGACATTACGCCCGGTGTGCGCAGCACCGTGAAAGAAGTATATGAATCAATCATAGCCGACCTGAAAAAGGCCGAGAATTTACTGGGTGAAGATGTGGCACTCGGCTTTGCCAATAAATGGGCAGCTAAAGCCTTCCTGGCCAGGGTATATTTCATGCAAAATGATTTTGCCAATGCTTTTACTTATGCCGATCAGGTAATTAAGAGCAATAAGTTCTTATTGGATGCTTCCTATGACAATCGCTTTTCCATTGGCCTGTCTAAAGAGATCATCTTTGGGTTTAAGTTTGTAGACAACAACCTCTATCCCGGCGGTGAACTGAGAAACCGTTATCGCAGCGATGTAGGTTTCAATGCCCAGGGCAGGTTTCATGTCACCAGTTTATTTTATGCAGCAGCTACTACAGCAGGCGATGTCCGCGGCACGGCCTGGTACAGTACTACCCTGGCGCCCGGGTACAACGTGCTCACCAAGTACAACAAGAACAATTTTGATGTGCCCCTGATGGGCTATACAGAAATTAAACTGATCCGTGCTGAAGCTGGCGCCGAAACAGGTGGCGCCAATCTGCCAACAGCAATTGCAGACATCAACGACATCCTCACCCGTGCTTATGGAGGTACTTCTAAAAACCTGGCTGCGAATGCTCTGGCTGCAACAGTGATCAATGCTGCACGCCGTGAAAGAGAATTGGAACTGGTAGGTGAAGGCAATCGAATCCAGGAGATCAAACGCATTGGCGCCCGTACCGGCCTCAATATCGATCGCCGCGGAGGCCGTTGGAATTGTCCCGGACTCGCCTTGCAATTTCCTATTAGCGAACAAGCAGCCAATGCTTCCTTCCAGATGAACCAGGAAGGCGGTTGTGATTAATAAACCCATTCAACTAAGTAGTATGAAGACGATACAATTTCTAACGATACTCTTTCTGGCCGGTTTATTATTCACCGGCTGCCGGCCCGATGGCTATGAGCCCATCGGCACCGTGAACGACAACGTCACCGCCATTTCTGGTGCATGGAAACTAACCAAGGTTACACAAACAGATGCAGAATCGCAACGAAAAGGCTTTCCCTATGCAGTAGAAGATATTACTACACTCTTTAATTACGCTTCCCTGCAACTGACCTTCAACCTGACCAGTGGTGCTCCTTCCACCTTCACCATCAATAATGGTTCAGCACCTCCCATTACCAGTATTACTTCAGGCACCTGGTCGGTAGATGATATAAAAGCACCGAAAACCATTTTGCTGAAAAACGGAGCTATTACCGAAGCGATGACATTGGGTGGTTATCCCAACTCTGTGAATGGCAAATTAAAAGTAAAGGTTACACGGACCGATGTAGCAACTAACAAGTTACTCATTGTGTATGATTATGAATTTTCCCGTTAACCCTTCTAAAAAAGCAAACAATGAAAAGAATATTAATAGCCTGCTTGAGCATATTGGCACTTAACCATACAGCAAGCGCGCAAACTCCATTTAATAATTACACTATCGATCCTCCAGTATATACAGCAGAGGATGAAATAACCATCACAGTAGATGTTACCGGCACTGCTTTGCAGGGAGATGCTGTTGTTTATATCTGGACCTGGGCCAATGAAGTGAATGGCGGCGGAGCGATCAATTCAATCGTGAATACAGAATGGGGCAATGCACCTGAAACGGCCAAGTTTACTGCTGTGCCTGGTTCTCCCAACAAGTTTCGTTTTAAACTTACCGGTACAACCATATTCAACCTTACCCCAGGTCAGTTAAAACATTTCCAGTTCCTGGTAAAATCAAAAGATGGCGGTAAGAAAACAGAAAACACGCCCACCAATAAGTTCGATCCCCTCGTATTTGTGCCCAGTATGCTGCGCATGTTTCCGGCAAGGGTAGGGCAAAATGATGTAGTGTCTCTTTATTTTGACCAGGCACTTGCAACCACCATCGATGAGCAACGTATGGAGCCTGTATCTGTAACTGTAGAAGTGTTTGACAATACAGGCGCTTCTGCCGGTCAGCCCCTGAGCCTGACACTGAAGAATGTGGGCACCAAATTGTGGAAAGCTTTCTTTGTGCCTACCCGTTCTTATACACCCGGCGCAGGAAAGAAATTCACAAAGTTCACCTATAAGTTCAATGGAACTGTCCGTGATGCCAACAACCAGCCCGTAACCGTTAGCACCGCAGCCGTTGATGTGGTATTAGCCGAAATGAAATAATATCTCCCTAAACATTAATAATAATGTTGCTTATGAAAAAGTTTCTAATGCTTGCTGTTCTGTCGGTCGCCATCTTCGCCGGCTGCCAGAAAGCAGATTTTGATAGCACAGTTACAGGTGAAGCCCTGGGTACATTTACACTCAATGCCCCTGCCACCAATACAACCCTTGTTTTAAATGCCGCTACCCCCACCGCCAAAGTGGAGATCAGCTGGGCAGCTTCAAAACCTGGTGTCGATGCTACCCCTTTATACAAATGGGTCGCCGCCTTAAAAGCTACCGGCAACCTCGATGCCCCGATACTGGAAATTCCTTCCGACAACAACGGGGCCGATGCCAAATTAACACTCACCCAAAAACAATTGGACGATGCTTTAAAAGCAAAAGGCATTGCCGATGGCGCCAAAGCCGATCTGATCTGGAGTGTAAGGGCCGATAATGGTTCTACCCAACTCCTTGCCGGTGATATCAGGAACATCAGCATCACACGTATGAGAGATGGTGCTACCGCTTTCATTTTGCTGAGCCCGGCTTCTGCTACTGCTGCTTCAACACTCAATCCGGTGTCTACGGCAGACAGTGTTAAATTCAAATGGACCAAAGCCCTGCCCGCAACAGGAGGTCCTGCGATTACTTACCGGGTAGCATTCAGTAAAGACAACTTTACCACAACCCTGTTTACCATACCAGCTTCGAATAGTGCCAAGGATACCGCCCTGAGCATTGCCGCCAAACAATTCAATGATTCCCTCGTAAAATATGGTTACAGCGACCTGTCACAAACCGTAACCCTGAAATGGACCGTTATCGCTACTTCTGGCACCTGGCAACAACAGGCCGACTACATCAACGACATTGCTTTTATACGAGAGGTGAACTTCTATCTTGTAGGTAGTCCAAATGGATGGAGCATCGACAATCCGCTGAAAATGGTGGTAGACCAGAAAGCCGATCGCTACAGTACTGTGTTCTATACCTACATTAAACTGGCTGCCAATGATGAATTTAAATTCTTCAAAACACCTGGCGACTGGGGCTCCGGTTATGGAGACAATGGCGCTGGTACTACACCCGGTAGCTATAAGACAGGTTACAACGTAGGTGGCAACTTTAAGGTTACAACCGCTGGCATTTACCGCCTTACCATCGATACGAAGAACGACCTTGCCTATGTCCAGGAAAAACAGGTGGGCGTAGTAGGCGGCATGCAGGGATGGACCCCCTCAGCTCCTTTGTATGGTGCTTACCTGCAGCGTGATAAATTCCTCATCATTGTTCCTTCATCTGGTACCGATGAGTTTAAGTTTCATGATCGTTCATTAGGCCCCGATTGGACCTTTGGCATTGGAGAAGATCGCTGGTGGGGCGGTGCCGACGGAAAATTAGTACAGGATGGAGGCGATCCCAATATCAAAGCGGCTTACACCCCTTATACAAGATTGATCTGGGATGCAACCAATGTGCAGCAGATGAAGTACAATATCTATCAGGGCAAACTGCGTATAGTAGGCGGCGCCCCTGTTATAGGCGACTGGACTCCTGCCAATGCCCTCGATATGGATTACCAGGGCAATGGCGTCTGGAAAAAGACGGTCACCTTCTCAGGCAGTACCGAATTCAAATTTGTAAGCGCCGAAGGATGGGACCTCAACTATGGCGCAGATGGGACCGGTAAGATCAGAGAGGGCGGAGACAACATTACCCGCGCAGCCGGTACTTATACCATTACCGTTGATGAATACAACAGAATATATACCATTTTGTAAAGGGATTTAGTGTTTCATAGGTGACGCCTTTCAAAACGGGGTCACCTATGAAACAAAAACGATTGCTGATGAAGTTATTTATCCTGATCATATTAAGCGTAGCGCTATGTATAACAACCGGTACAGCGCAATTACTTACCACGGCCCCGGCCTTTCCCACCGACAATGGAGCACTTACCATCACAGTGGATTGTACCAAAGGCAACCAGGGCCTGCTGAATTATGCCAATACCAATGATGTGTTTATACATATTGGCGTCATCACCAACCTCAGCAGCAACAATACCGACTGGAAATATTCAAAGTTTACCTGGGGAGTAACCACCGAACCTGCCGCCAAAGCTACCTGGATAGCCTCCAATAAATACCAGTACACCATCAGCAATATCCGCACCTTCTTCAATGTGCCCGCCGGTGAAACCATTCGCAGGGTAGCCCTCCTTTTCAGAAATGGATCAGGCTCCCTTGTACAGCGTGTATCAGATCCTTCAGTAGATATGGGCAATATGTACATCACCGTGTATGACAATGCCCTTACAGGCAGGTTTACCGCTCCACCAATGGAAGATAGGTTCATTCCCGTTCCCGAGCCCATCACCAAAACAACCGGCGAGTCCATCGCAATAACGTATGCGGCCAACAATACAGTTAACCTGAAATTATTCTTCAACGGCACAGAGATCAATAGCGTCACCGCTAGCACCCTCATTCAATCAACACCCACTATCACTGTGGCTGGCAACCAGCAGATAGTAGGCAGGGTTGCCGATGGCATAACCACCCATTCCGATACCATTAATTTCTTTGCAGCGCCAGCTGTCAATATCCAGCCTTTGCCCCCTGGTGTAAGAGATGGCATTAACTATGAGCAGGGCGATACCTCAGCCATCCTGGTATTGTATGCGCCCAACAAAAACAAAGCATCCGTTATAGGCGATTTTAATAACTGGACCGAATCCGTCAATTACCAATGTAACAAAACACCTGATGGCCTCCGGTTTTGGAAACGCATTACAGGCCTCACCCCAGGCACAGAATATGCCTATCAATACCTGGTTGACAATACCCTTAAGATAGCAGATGCCTACACTCAAAAAGTATTGGATCCCGGCAACGACCAGTTTATTACCGCAGCCACCTATCCCAATCTCAAGCCTTATCCAACCGGCAAAACCACCGGCATTGTGAGTGTACTGCAAACCGCAAAAACTGCTTACAACTGGCAGGTCAACAATTTCAGCCGCCCCGATAAGCGCAACCTGCTCATCTATGAATTACTCCTGCGCGATTTTGTAGGCAACCATGATTGGAAGACCTTAAAAGACACCTTGAGTTACCTCAAGCGCCTTGGCATCAATGCTATTGAGCTCATGCCTTTCAATGAATTTGAAGGCAATCTCAGCTGGGGCTATAATCCTTCCTTCTACTTTGCACCCGATAAATATTACGGCCCGGAATCAGGCCTTAAAGCATTAATTGACGAATGCCACAAACAAGGCATCGCCGTCATCATGGATATGGTGCTCAATCATTCTTTTGGCCAATCACCCATGGTACAATTGTATTTTAATGCTGCCCAGGGACGGCCCACACCCGAAAGCCCCTGGTTCAATACCGCAGCCAGGCACCCTTTCAATGTGGGCTACGATTTCAACCATGAAAGCGCCGCCACTCAATATTTCGTGAGCCGTGTATTGGAATTTTGGCTAAAAGAATACAAACTCGACGGTTTTCGTTTTGACCTCTCCAAAGGGTTCACCCAAAAAGCCTCCTGCGATGCCGATGGCAATAATTGCAACCAGGCAAACTGGGATGCTTATGATGCCAGCCGCATTGCTATCTGGAAAAAATATTATGATACCATTCAGTCCAAATCCAACGGCAGTTATGTAATCCTGGAACACCTTGGTGTGAATGATGAAGAGAAGGAACTGGCAGCCTATGGTATGATGCTGTGGGGGAATATGAACTACGCCTTTAATGAAGCCACCATGGGTTACACTGGTACTTCCGACTTTAAAGGAGCCATCCACGTAGAAAGAGGCTGGAGCCAACCCAACCTCGTAGCCTACATGGAAAGCCATGACGAAGAAAGACTCATGTATAAGAACACCCAGTTTGGCAACGCCTCCGGCGCTTACAATGTAAAAGACCTTGTTACCGGCCTGCGACGCAATGAGATGGCAGCCGCTTTCTATTTTACCATACCCGGTCCTAAGATGATTTGGCAGTTTGGTGAGCTGGGTTACGACTACTCCATTAATTATTGTGAAAACGGAACCATTAATAATACCTGCCGTACAAATCCAAAACCCCTTAAATGGGACTACCCTCAAAATGCCGACAGGAAGAAGTTGTACGACATCTACAGCGTAATGCTGGCCCTGCGCAACCACCCCGCTTATAAGAACGGATTTACTACCGACCGCATTACATGGAACCTTTCCGGCGCATTCAAATGGTTGAAATTGACTACTGATACGTCTAATATAGTGGTGGTTGGAAATTTCGATGTCACCGCTGTAACCGGCTCTGTACAGTTTCAAAATGCAGGCACCTGGTATGATTACTTAACCGGCCAAACCATTGCTGCCACTGGTAATTCACAAACCATTTCCTTGCAACCCGGGGAGTATCACGTATATTTGAACCGAAACATAACAAATATTCTTACACCCGTCACCGATCTTGACAACCAGGGTAAGAATACACGGTTAAGCATCTATCCCAACCCGGTCACATCGAACTCTACCATTGAATATGAACTACCGCTCAATACGGAAGTAACTTTTTCCTTGCTAAATGTAAATGGTCAACTGATCTCCCAACTGCAGGCAGGTCTTAAGATCAAAGGCGTCCATCAATTACCTTTGTACAAATTGAAGGACGTCCTGCCAGGGGCAGGGTTGTATTTTGTGCGGATGCAGTATGGCAACAACAGCCTGGTTAGAAAACTAATTATTAATTAAGCTTTACTATCATAACACCAACAATATGGGAACCGCTTTGCAGAAAACGATTCAACAGTTAAGGTCAGAGAACAGGGAATATTTTCAGATAGCCCTTTCTGTAGACTGCGTGATCTTTGGATTTGATGAGAATGAGTTGAAAGTACTCCTCATCAAATCAGACCTGGAGGAGTTTAATGATCAGTGGTCCTTACTAGGCGACCTTGTAAGCCCCGATGAAAACCTCGACAGTGCTTCCTATCGCGTGTTGAAAGAGCGTACTGGTCTCGATGATGTGTACCTCGAGCAGGTGTATACTTTTGGTGATGTGAACCGCCACCCCGCTGGCAGAGTTATTACTACCGCCTGGTACTCCCTCATCAATGTGAAAGATCACCAACTTGATCTCGCCCACAACGAATTGCACTGGCATCCTGTAAGTGAAATAACTACACTGGCATTTGACCACAAGAAAATATTGGATACCTGCCTCAAACAATTGCAATCCAAGATCGACGAGCATCCCATTGTATTTAACCTCCTGCCCGAAAAGTTCTCCCTGCGTGAGCTACAGAGCCTGTATGAATCCATCCTGGGCACCAAGCTCGATCGTCGCAACTTCCGCAAGAAGTTCTTCCTCATGGATTGGCTCATTGATGTAAACGAACTGGAGCAGGATGTGCCCCACAGACCCGGTAAACTATACCGGTTCAATGCCGCCAGGTTTTCCAATGGCAAGGTGAAGCTCGAAGAAGCAGTCCATTAATTTATACCTGCTATCATTAATACTTTTTGCATCCCTTTCCATGCTCCTGCATGTGAAAGGGATGTTTTATTGTGGTCCTATACTACCGCAGCAGAGAAAATTTTCTGCCCTTTCTAATGCCCCTGTATACTTCCTTTTTTAATGTTTTCCCTCTAAAAATCAGTGCTATTTGCTTGATAATTATATTCTTATCATGACCTTTTTGGTATTATAATTTTTATCCTAATCGCATCATTTCCATCCCGAAATAGTTGTTAATTATTTGCCAAAGATCAAAAAATAAGTTAAATTGTGTATAAGCTACACGTTTATTTCGCCATTTTATAACTACCTAACTGATTGCTATGACATCAAATCGATTGTTTGCAGCATCCGCTATGCTATTGCTCACTTTCTGCATCAGTGCCACCTCGCTCGCTCAGGAAAAGATCATTACCGGAAAAATTTCAGACTCAAAAGATGGGACACCCATTGTAGGCGCTTCAGTAGTTCCTAAGGGATCTGCTAAAGGTACCTCCACAGGCACAGACGGCACCTTTCGCGTTAATGTGGCTGAGACAGCCACTACCCTTGTGGTCTCTTCTGTAGGGTATATTACCCTTGAAGTAGACATCACCGGGAAAACTAGCACCAACATCTCTCTCGAAGCCAGTAACTCCGCCTTAAATGAGATTGTGGTGGTAGGTTACGGTACTGCCCGGAAAAAAGACCTCACAGGCGCTGTTGCGTCCGTTAAGGCTAAAGACTTTAACCAGGGTATCCAAACCTCCCCCGACCAGCTCATTCAGGGAAAAGTAGCTGGGGTGCAGATCATGAACAACAGTGGCCAGCCTGGTGGCGGCACTACTGTAAAAATCAGGGGCAACTCCAGCATCCGCGCCGGTAGCAACCCACTCTATGTAGTAGATGGTATTCCCCTTGATGGCCGTTCGGCCCGCCCGGGTGGTTCAGGCGCCGGCATTGGCACCTCACCTGCCGCTAACCCCCTCAATTTTATGAACCCCAATGACATCGCGTCTATCGAAGTATTGAAAGATGCTTCCGCTACCGCCATTTATGGTTCAAGAGGTGCTTATGGAGTTATTATCATCAACACGAAAAGAGGACAGACCGGTGCCCCTAAAATGGATGTGAACTTTTATGTGGGCATGAGTAAGCTCATCAAGCAACTCAAAGTATTAGATGCCGGGGAATACAAGAAAGCGTTGGCTGATTATGGATTGACCACCGGCGATTTCGGCGGCAGTGTAGATGCCATGGATGCCATATTAAGAACTGCCTGGACCCAGAATTATGATGTAGGTTTTAGTGGCGGTACAGAAAATGGCCGGTACCGTATTTCTGCAGGCTACCTTGATCAACAAGGTATCATCCGCAAATCTAATTTTAAGAAGTACAGCACCAACATCAGCGGGTTCTTCAAGCTCCTCGAAAGTAAAAGACTGGGTGTTGACTACAATATCATAGCTTCCCAAACGGTTGAGCAGATTGCGCCCGTTTCCAACGATGCCGGTTTTACTGGTAGCATCATCGGACAGGCTTTACAATGGAACCCAACCCGCCCTCTCGTCAGAAAAAAAGCCAATGGACAGGATTCACTCGATATTGACAAGAACTCCTCTACAGTAAACCCCCTCGCCATGTCTGAGGCCTATGACGATCATTCTAAGGTCACCAGCATATTAGGTAGCATCTCCCCTTATTTTAAGATCACCAAAGACCTGGAATACCGTATGCTGTTTAGTATTAATTACAGTACCGGTATCAGAAATGCACAGATCGCAAAATATATTAACCTCCAGGATATTGGTCCCAGTACCGACTATCCCGAAGGAAGGGGCGTGGCGTATACCGGTACCAATGAACTTACTACCACCCAGTTTACCCATACCCTCAATTATAATAAAAAGATATCATCAGATTTCAACATCAATGCCTTACTCGGGTTTGAGTACATGAAGTTTGATACCAAGGGAAGCGGTATGAACGCCCGCGATTTTGGCAGTTATAATATTCCTTTTACCAATTATTTCCAGTTTAGCTCACAGTCAACCCGCGGTACTTTCTCCTTTGCCGATCCTACTACCGAATTGCAGTCATTCTTTGGTCGTGCGATCCTTAACTATAAGGATAAGTATTTGCTAACAACTACGTTCAGGGCCGATGGCTCTACCAAATTTGGTAAGAACAACCGCTATGGTTACTTTCCTTCCTTTGCCGTAGCCTGGAATGTGCAGAACGAATCCTTCTTCGATGTAGATTTTATCAATACACTGAAACTAAGAGCAGGCTGGGGCAAAACGGGTAGCCAGGATGCGCCTCCCGGATCAGCCCAGGAACGTTATGGTTTCAATGGTCCCAACTCCACCTTTAAAGTAAATGCCGAAAATAAAGACTTGAAATGGCAGGCCGATGATCAGATTGATATCGGGCTCGACTTTACCATTTGGGAAAACAGGATCACTGGTACCATTGACTACTTCCATAAGAAAACTACCGGCTTGTTGTATCCTACCATCACAGCCCAGCCGGCTCCTCCCGGTGCACCGCCTACCTGGAAGAACCTGGATGCAGAGATCGTGAATAAAGGAGTGGAAGTCACCTTGCAGGCCAATATTATCAAAACAAGAAACTTCAGCTGGGACCTGGGTGCCAATGCTTCCTTCCTGAAAAATGATGTAAGTGGTTTGCCGGCTCCAATAGCCACCGGAGGTTTACACGGTCAGGGTATTTCCGGTGCAACCGTCGAGCAGATCACCAACAACCAACCTATCAATGTATTCTATACTAAAAGATTCTTAGGCATTGATAAAGCAACAGGGTTGGCAAACTATTCTGATGACGGCTATGTACTGTACTACCTGGGTAATCCTAACCCAACTACAGTATTGGGAATTACTACTTCGGTGAATTATAAGAAATTCTTTGCCGTGGTCAATATGAATGGTGCAATGGGACAAAAGATCTATAACAATACCGCCAATACCGTATTGCCCATTGGTAACCTGATTGGTGGACGCAACATTGCCAGGGCATTAATAGGCAACGAAGTCAAGGAAAACGTTGCCAATCCCATCTCACCTTCATCCCGCTATATTGAAAACGGCAGTTACCTGAAACTGGCCAACGCCACCATTTCTTACAATGTGGGCAATATTGGAAGATCATTGAAGAACCTGAATGTGTATATAGCCGGACAGAACCTGTTTGTGATAACCAAGTTCACAGGATTTGATCCCGAAGTAAATACCGATAAACAAGTAAATGGTATTCCTTCTGTAGGCATTGAATATACACCTTACCCTTCGGCAAGATCATTCCAGATCGGGTTAAACTTTTCTCTTCAATAGCAAAAAACTTTTTATGAAATATACACGATTGCTTTTCTTCATAATACCGGTCTTCCTGTTGGTAGCCTGTACCAAACTGGAAGAGAAATTAAACGGAGAAGTATCACCCGATCAGGTGGCTGGTGGCGGGGCTTCTACGGCCAGTTTGCTGAAAGGTGTGTACGATGCCATGCGCACTCCTTATCAGGATCAAAGCCGTTTTTGGGCAACCCAGGAACACACTACCGATGAATGTATAGGGCCCACAAGAGGTGGCGACTGGGATGATAATGGCGTATGGCGCATTCTGCACGTGCATAAATGGGATGGTGACCACCTTTTCTTGCGTCAGACCTTTGAAGACCTTGGAGGTGTTATTTATGCCGGCACCGATATCCTGCGCTTTAGCCCCACTGCTCAACAGGCGGCCGAAGCAAGATTCCTGAGAGCCTTTGCCATGTTTTCCATGCTCGATGGATGGGACCAGGTTCCTTATCGTGAGCCAGGCGGCGATATCCTCCAGGCGCCCAAGGTGAGAAAGGGCATAGAAGCCCTGGATTATATTGTTTCAGAAGTAAATGCCATTATGAATGACCTGCCGGCAACCCCTGTCAACAGGGCCAATAAAGATGCAGCCAGGGTATTATTAATGAAATGCTACCTCAACAAAGGCGTTATTGCCAACCGGGCCGCACCAACCTTTGCTGCTGCCGATATGACCCAGGTAATTACCCTGGCCGATCAGATCATTAACAGCAATAAGTATAAACTGGCCACTCAATATTTTGACAATTTCGCGCCTAATAACGACGCCATCTCTACCGAAAATATCTTCACAGCAGAAAATATTGGCGGATCTTCCAGCGGCAATGTTCGTTCGCGCTGGTTCGCCACATTGCACTACAACAACAATCCCGGAGGCTGGAACGGCTTTACCACTTTGTCCGACTTTTACAATAAGTTCGATGCTGCCGACATGCGCAGAAGCCAGGCTTATCCTGGTGTTACCAACGTATCCGGTATCAAACCCGGTTTCCTGGTAGGACAGCAATTCGATCAGAATGGCGTTGCGCTAAAAGACAGAGGCGGCCGGCCCCTTGCGTTTACGCCTGAAGTAAAGTCCATCGAGATTGGTACCAATCTCGAAGTAACCGGTATCAGAGTTATTAAATACCCGATAGACTATAACAATGGCGATAACGCCAACAACGATTATGTGTATTACCGCTATGCCGATGTGGTGCTCATGAAAGCAGAAGCGTTACTAAGGAGCAACAATGCAGCTGCTGCCTTGCCACTTGTGAATGATGTGCGCACCAAAAGAAGTATCCCTGCATTGACTTCGGTAACCCTCGATCAGCTAATCGATGAAAGAGGCCGCGAATTTTACTGGGAAGGCATGAGAAGGAATGACTTGATCCGCTTTGGTAAATTCCTCCAGCCCTGGCAGGAAAAACCAACCGACGATCCCAAAAACCTGTTATTTCCCATTCCTAACCAGCAGATTGCAGCCAACCCAAATCTTGTACAAAATACCGGGTATTAATCAAGAAGTTAGCTAATTTACAGGAGGTCATTTTTATAGAATGGCCTCCTGTTCGTTTATGAAATACCGACACACAATTGCCTGCCTGCTACTTGCTTTTGCTGCATGCCTGTCTTGTAAACAAAAGCAGGCTCCTGCTACTTTGTTTCAACAAATGGAACATACCGGTATCGACTTTGCCAATACGGTACAGGATACGCCCGACTTCAACATATTTACCTATCGTAACTTCTATAATGGCGGAGGTGTAGCTATTGGCGATATCAACAATGATGGATTGAGCGACGTATTCTTTACCGCCAATTCAGGCAGCAATAAGCTTTACCTCAACAAAGGCAACTGGCAGTTTGAGGACATTTCCGAAAAAGCTGGTTTCACAAACAAAAGAAAATGGAGCACAGGTGTTGTAATGGCCGATGTAAACAATGATGGCTGGCTCGATATCTATGTCTGCAATGCCGGCTACCAAAAAGGGGTAGGGCAGGAAGATGAACTTTTCATCAATAACCGCCAACTTGGCTTTACAGATTCCGCTGCTGCCTACGGATTGATCGACAATGATTATACCACCCACGCCTCCTTTTTTGACTATGACCTGGATGGTGACCTCGACCTGTACTTACTCAACAACAGTTTTATTCCTGTCAATACACTCAATTATGCCAATGACCGTAATCTTCGTGCAAGAGATTGGCCTGTGGCCGATTTCCTGAAAGGTGGGGGTGACAGACTCATGAGAAACGACAACGGGAAGTTTACAGATGTAAGCAAGGAAACTGGTATCTATGGTAGCTTAATTGGTTTTGGCCTGGGAGTAACCGTAGGAGATGTCAACAATGACCACTACCCGGATATTTACGTGTCCAATGATTTCTATGAACGTGATTATCTCTACATCAACCAACAGAACGGGACCTTTAAAGAAGAGCTTGAAAAATGGACACAGCATATCAGCCTCTCATCCATGGGCGCCGATATGGGAGATATCAACAACGATGGTTATCCGGATATTTTTACCACCGATATGTTGCCGGATGAAGATTACCGGCTAAAGACAACTGCATCCTTCGAAACCATCGATGTAAACCGGCTCACTATTAAAAAAGGATTTTACCATCAGTACATGCAAAATGCACTGCAGGTAAACAATAAAGATGGACGATTCCTCGAAACAGCTCATTATAGCGGCGTTGCTGCTTCAGACTGGAGCTGGGGCGCCCTCATTTTTGATGCAGACAATGACGGCCTTTCCGATATCTATGTATGTAATGGCATTTACCGAGATATAACCGACCAGGATTTTATAGATTTCTTTGCCAATGAGATCGTGCGCAAAATGGCCCTCACCGGCAAAAAAGAACAGATAGATGAGATCATTGCCAAAATGCCCTCCCGCCCCATTCTCAACAAGGCTTTCAGGAACCTGGGCCAACTCCGGTTTGAAGATGCTGGTACCGCCTGGGGTATTACCCAACCTTCTTTTTCCAATGGCGCTGCCTACGGCGATCTGGACAACGACGGCGATCTGGATATGATCGTAAACAATGTCAATGAAAAAGCCTTTGTGTACCGCAACAACAGCCGCGAAACCACCGGCAACCATTATATCGGCGTTGCCCTCAAAGGCAAAGGAGCCAATACTTTTGCGGTCGGCAGCACCGTAAAAGTATTCCAGGGCAACCAGGTCATGAGCCGCGAAATTATTCCCGGCCGTGGCTTTCAGTCTTCCATAGACTATAAAGCCATCATTGGCCTGGGTAAAAAAAGCGTGGATTCCATGATCATTATATGGCCCGATCGCTCCTATACCCGCTTTGATCATCCTGCCAGTGATTCAGTGTATACCATTCAGCAGCCGGATAACGTAAACATAACACCGCCGCCTGCATTCCCTCCTGTACAACCTTTATTGGAAATGGTGACCAGTACCTTTGATAAGCACCAGGAGGATGACTATGTGGATTTTTATTATGAACGCAATGTCCCCATGATGCTTTCCCGCGAAGGTCCCAAAGCGGCCCTGGGTGATGTAAATGGCGATGGCCTCCAGGATGTATACATCTGCGGTGCAACCGGTACAGCAGGCCAGCTTTACCTCCAAACAAACAATGGCTTTGTGAAGAAGCCAGAAAAGACGTTCACGCAGTTTGCGAATTTTGAAGACGTCACTGCTTTGTTCTTTGATGCCGATAAAGATGGTGACCAGGATCTCTTGGTAGGCACCGGGGGCAATAACCATCCTGCGGGCAGCCGGGAAATGCAAAACAGGCTCTATTTCAATGATGGTAAAGGGAACTTTGAAATCAATACCGGGGCCCTGCCGGCCAATAACGACAATACAGCCGTAGTGCTGGCCCACGACTTTGATGGAGATGGCGACATAGACCTCTTTGTAGGCAGCCGCAGCATCCCAGGCAATTATGGTACTTCCCCTGTGAGCTACCTGCTGCTCAATGACGGGCACGGCAAGTTCACCGATATCGCCAAAACGAAGAATCCCGATATTGCCAGGATAGGATTGGTAACAGGAGCCGTGCTGGCCAATATGACCGGTGACCCAAGGCCTGAATTGATCATTGCAGGCGAATGGATGCCCCCCCGCATCTTTTCCTGGGAAGGCGATCATTTCACGGAAATAAAGACCAGTCTTAGCCAGTTGTACGGTTGCTGGCAAACAATAGCCGCCACCGACATCGACAACGATGGCGATCAGGATTTGATTCTCGGCAATATGGGAGAGAATTTCTACCTCCGGCCTTCAGAAAAGGCCCCCCAGAAAATATGGATCAATGATTATGACGGAAATGGCATCACCGATAAGATCATGACCCGCAGCGTCAACGGACGTGACGTAACGGTTTTCATGAAGCGCGACCTGACCGATCAACTCCCCTCCGTAAAAAAACTAACCCTCAAGCATGAGGATTTTGCCAAAAAAACAATACAAGACCTGTTTGCTGCCGACCTCTTGAATAAAAGCCTTGTAAAGACCATTAACTATGCACCTTCCTGTGTAGCTGTGAACGAGGGTAACGGGAAGTTTGCCATTAAGAAATTGCCCCTGGAAACACAGCTTACCTGCATCAACAGCATCCTCTGTACTGATGTGAACAACGATGGGTTCACCGACCTGGTGATGGGAGGCAATTGTTTTGGTTTCCTGCCCCAGTTTGCCCGGATGGATGCCTCTTTGGGCCATGTGCTGTTAAACAACGGCAAGGGCGATTTTACAGCCTTATCCAGCAAGCAGGCTGGACTGGAATTAACCGGGGCGATACGGGATATAAAGGAGTTGCCTGCCAAAGATGGCCGTTTCCTCCTGGTGCTCCAAAATGATGAGCTGCCCATCCTATTCCGGCTAAAAAAGTAAAACCCGCTATTTGCAGGCCATCTATTGATCAGCCACTTAAAGCTCGGATCCATTCTGTATTCTAAATTCTGTATCCTGTATTCTGTATTCTGGCTATCTTTGGTTCCTATGAAACAATTGTTTGTTGCAGCTATCTTGTGCTTATCAGTAAGTGCCATTACCGCTCAGGAACAGGATTGGAAAGCCATGCAGGAAAAAGCCAAAGCCTTTACCCGGCAGGGCGATTATTCCAATGCCATCATGGTGTTGAACCGTGCACTGGAAAAAGAGTCTAATAACCTCGAACTAAAAAAAGACCTGGCTTTTACTTATTACCTCAACCGTGATTATGTAAAGGCCCTGGAAGTAGCCAAACCATTACCAGAGCAACAGGATGCAGATGTGCAGAGCTACCAGATCCTGGGTTTGGTATATAAGGCTATTGAAGAAGCAAAAGACGCAGAGAAGATGTACAAGGCTGCGTTAAAGAAATTCCCCAACAGCGGTGTTTTGTACAGCGAATATGGTGAAATGCTTTGGAGTAAGAAATCTTACACCGATGCCATTAAGCAGTGGGAGAAAGGCATAGAGGTTGACCCCAGCCAATCCGGCAACTATTACAATGCTGCTAAATATTACTTTTTTACGAAAGACAAGATATGGGCATTGATCTATGGAGAGATCTTTGTGAACATCGAGAGCTATTCCAAACGTACCGCCGAGATCAAGATCGTTCTGCTGGATTCCTATAAAAAACTGTTTACCGATAGCGATATGGGCAAAAACCAGGACAATAAGAACGAGTTTGTAAAAGCCTGGTTCGAGATCATGAAAACACAATCAGGCTATGTAGCCACCAATGGCGTTACTCCCGAAACCCTGTCTGCCATCAGAACCAAATTTGTGGTCAGCTGGTTTGAAAAATATGCCAAAAGATTTCCTTATCGCCTGTTCGACTACCAGCAGCAATTACTGAAATCGGGCATGTTTGAAGCGTATAACCAGTGGTTGTTTGGTACAACAGCCAATTTGGCCGCCTATGAAAGCTGGACCAAAACCCATCCCGAAGAATACAATCAGTTCAATACCTTCCAGCACAACCGGGTTTTTAAGCTGCCTGCAGGCCAGTATTACCAAACCGCCAACAAATAATTAGCGAAAGCTACCGAAACGCCCATACAGCCCTGCTTTTGCAGGGCTTTTTTTATTACCACTTATTTGTTAATTTGATGGCCAATAGCCGGGAAAAACAACAACAGGGAGCGTCCGGATGTTGTACCTGTGAGCTCCTTGATTTAATTCACGCAAACAACGATTGTTATGACCGAACCCAGGCGACTTTTTGATTGTCTTCAATACCATCTCGAACGCACTCCCCGGCCAGATATGCTGGCCGGTAAGGAAAACGGTCAGTGGCGTACCTATAGCACACAAGAAATAAAAGATACCGTAGATAAATTAAGTGCAGGCTTGCTCAATCTGGGCATCACCGCCGGTGATTCTACAGCCGAAGGTCGTGATAAAATAACCGTCATCAGCAAGAACCGCCCCGAATGGCTCATGCTTGATATGGCTGTACAACAAATTGGCGCTGTGCTCACCCCCGTATATCCCACCATCAGCGTTAGCGAATTGGAATTTATATTACAGGATGCGCAAGTGAAAATGGTATTCGTGAATGACGAAGACCTGTATCACAAAGTGATGCACGTAAAAGACAATGTACCCTCCTTAAAAGAGGTGTATACTTTTGAACAGGTTCCCAATGTAAAACATTGGAAAGAAATATTGGCCCTGGGTGATGAAGCAGCTGCCGAAAAAGTGCGTACCATCGCAGCATCTATCCAATTCGAAGACCTTGCTACCATTATCTATACTTCCGGTACCACCGGCAAGCCCAAAGGAGTAATGCTTTCTCACCGGAATCTCATCAGCAATATAATCGATTCCATTCCCTGCTTCCCTCCCGGAGAGAACATGCGGGCATTATCCTTTCTACCCTTAAACCATGTATTTGAACGCATGGTGAGTTATATTTATTTATTCAAAGGAGCCTCCATCTATTATGCAGAAAGCCTGGAGACCATTGGCGATAACCTCAAAGAGGTTAAACCTACGATGTTCACCACCGTGCCACGCCTCCTGGAAAAAGTGTATGACCGCATCATGGCGAAAGGCGCAGAGCTAACAGGCATCAAAAAGAAACTCTTCTTCTGGGCCCATGACCTGGCCACCCGCTTTGAGATCAATAAGAACATGGGCATAAGTTATAGAATGCAACTCGCCCTGGCCAATAAACTCATTTTTAGTAAATGGCGCGAGGCCCTCGGCAATAACTTATTATGTATTGTTACCGGCGGCGCCGCCTGCCAGGTACGGCTTATCCGTATCTTTACCGCTGCGGGTATTCCCATCATGGAAGGCTATGGATTAACAGAGACCTCTCCCGTAATCAGCGTCAACCGCTACCAGGAAGAGGGTAGGATGTTTGGTTCCGTAGGCCCACTCATCGACCATGTGGAAGTGAAGATTGCTGAAGATGGTGAAATACTATGCAAAGGCCCCAATATCATGATGGGCTATTACAAACGTCCCGACCTTACAAACGACTCCATTAAAGATGGCTGGTACTATACGGGCGATATCGGCATGCTGGTCGACAACAAATTCCTGAAGATCACTGACCGCAAAAAAGAAATGTTCAAGACCAGTGGCGGTAAATACGTAGCCCCACTGCCCATTGAGAATAAATTGAAAGAATCGCCCTTTGTAGAGCAGGTAATGGTCGTAGGTTCCGAAAGGAAATTCGTAGGCGCCCTCATTGTTCCTTCTTTGAGCAACCTCAAAGACTGGGCAAGACAACAGGGTATTCAGACTACCACCCTGTCTCAATTGATAAAGGATCCCAAAGTCATCCACTTATACAAAGACCTGGTAGAGAGCTTCAATAAGTATTTTAACCACGTAGAACAGATCAAAAAGTTTGAACTCCTTCCTGATGAATGGAGCGTGGAAACTGGCGAAATGACCCCCAAATTAAGCCTCAAACGGAAGGTGATCATGGAGAAGTTCCGGGATGCCATTGAGCGTATTTATCATGACGCGAGACCCGAAACAGTCAGTTAATTATCGATATACAACTCATTTTCAGCCGGCTGCAGGAAATTCCCTGCAGCCGCTGTTGTTTAATGCCTGATTTAAAATGCCCGGAGAAGTATTTTCTCCATTTCATCCTGTTAATACCACAGTTCAGGCATCCTTCCATTGCCCGGGGAGTTGATCTGGCGCACATTTGTGCAGTATCTGTAGTTGCATATTTGTTTTACCAGCCAACACCTTTGTATGAAAAAGATAGCCATCCTGTTATGCATTTTTGCATCAATGGGATTTACAGTAGCCAGGGAAAATAATGCCGGAGAGACCACTCCAAAGCCGGCACCCAAAAAAAATGATCGTACCTACGGGTACCTCGAATCAACTTCACCGCAATCCTATACCATTACATTGCAGTAAGAAAAAATGAATTAATCCCTTTCCCATTAAAGGTTAAACGTTAAGGGTTCTGTTGTCAGCCTACTGGCCGACTGGCAGTACCCTTCGGCATTTTCAGAGGGTCTTCCATCAGCATTTCCTTTAACAATTTATTTATCTGATATACCTGTAATTGATAAAACTGAATCTGTTTTATATCAGAAAATCAAGGGAGATTTGTATAGTAAAGTTTCAGATCACCTATGCGAAAAGGCAAGAATCGGGTTGTTACACACAAATGCCTGCTACAACTTCGCATAGTAACTAACACAAATCATGTTTCGTATGAAAAGAGCACCGGAGTTACTAGAAGAAGAAACATTGGACCCCGTTGATTGGGCCTACTTAAAAGAGTTGGGTCACCGCATGTTGGATGATATGTTTGATTATATCCAGTCATCACGCCAAAGGTCAGCCTGGAAAAAGCCAACCAAATTTGCTCTCAACAGCATGCAACATCCCCTGCCTCAGTTTCCCCAAGATGCGGCTGAAGTTTATGAGCATTTCTTCACACAAATACTACCGTATAATACAGAGAATGGTCATCCTCGCTTTTGGTCTTGGGTACAGGGGGGCGGTACACCCCTCGGTATGCTGGCCGATATGTTAGCTTCCGGTATGAACACCAATGTTAGTATTGGCGATCATATGCCCATGTATGTAGAGAAGCAAGTAATAGAGTGGTCCAAAGAAATGATGGGTTTCCCACTGGAAGCCGGTGGTATACTTGTAAGCGGCGCTTCCCTTGCTAACATTACCGCCCTCGTAGTTGCCAGAAATCACTTCAATAAATCAATTCGGAAAAAAGGACTGCAGGCTGTCAATGCACAGATGGTCATATACGGCTCTGCCGAAACACACAATTGTGTAATAAAAGGCGTAGAAGTAATAGGCATTGGTAGCGACAATTTTCGCAAAATACCAGTAGATGATCAATATCGCGTACGCATAGACCTGTTGAAACAAATGATCCGGGAAGACCGGGAAGCAGGCTATCTTCCTTTTTGCATAGTAGGCAATGCAGGTACCGTCAATACAGGCGCTATTGATCCCCTGGAAGAGCTCGCTGCTATTGCCAAAGAAGAACAAATGTGGTTTCACATCGACGGGGCCTTCGGTGCCGTTCCCAAAATATTACCCGAGTTTGAGGATCGCTTAAAAGGCATAGAACTCGCCGACAGCCTATCCTTTGATTTTCACAAATGGCTTTACGTGAATTATGAAGTAGCCTGCGTATTAATCCGTGATGCCAATATTCACCGCGAGGCTTTCGCTTCTGCAGTTACTTACCTGGTCCAGCACGAACGTGGTCTATCCGGCGGTCCTGATCCCTTCAGCAATTATGGGATGGAACTATCCCGCGGATTCAAAGCATTGAAGGTATGGATGTCTATTAAAGAACACGGTATTCAACGCTATCAGTATATGATTCGTAAGAACCTGCGGCAGGCTCAGTACCTGGCAGGCTTGATACAAACAGAGCACAGCCTTGAACTACTGGCAGAAGTGCACCTGAACATCGTATGTTATCGCTTCAATCCCGGAGGACTGGAAGAAGATGAGTTGAACATTATCAATAAAGAGATTTTGATGCGCTTACAGGAGCAGGGTATCGCAGCCCCCTCTTACACCCTGTTAAATGGCAAGTATGCCATACGAGCTGCTATTACTAATCACCGCAGCAGGATGGAAGACTTCGACGTATTGGTAGAACAAACCCTCCGCATCGGAAAGGAATTAACTACTTAAAAACAATTTATATGGAACTCACCCAGGTTTTCTCCATACGCCCTACCACCCAGTCCAGGATAAAAGAGGTAGATTTCAATCACCTGGAATTTGGGAAATATGTGGCCGATCATATGTTAGTTTGCGATTACGCCAATGGCACATGGCAGACCCCAGAGATCATTCCATTTGGCAACCTGACCCTGTCGCCCACTTCGCTGGCCCTCCATTATGGACAAACCGTATTTGAAGGCATGAAAGCTTTTCGGATGGAAGATGGCCGCATCAATATTTTTCGCATTCACAAACACTATGAACGCCTCACCAGGTCGTTGGAACGCATGTGCATGGCCATTGTTCCCGAAGAGGTCTTCATCGAGGGATTGCGCCAGCTGATTGCAATGGACAAGGATTGGGTGCCTGGAGCACAGGGAACAGCTTTGTACATCCGGCCTTTTGCCTATGCCAGCGAAGCGAAATTTGGGGTAAAGGTCTCTGACGAGTATAAGTTTGTCATTTTCTCCGGTCCTGTGGCAGGCGCCTTCCAAAAGCCCCTCCGTGTGAAAGTGGAGACTAACTATGTGAGGGCCACCAGGGGTGGAACTGGTGCAGCTAAATGCGGCGGCAATTATGGCGGCGCCTATTATCCCACCCAGAAAGCCAAAGAAGCAGGGTACGACCAGGTACTGTGGACCGATGGACGGGAAAACAAATACATTGAAGAATCCGGTATGATGAATGCCCTTTTTGTTATAGATGGCGCCCTCGTTACCCCTCCTCTCAGCGATTCTATTCTTGATGGGGTTACACGCGATTCCCTGCTCACCCTGGCTGGCGACCTGGGTATCCCTGTAGAAACCCGCCCCGTCGCCGTTGAAGAACTGGAAAAGGCTTTTCGCCAGCATACCATCACCGAAGCATTTGGAGCTGGTACCGCCGCCATTGTAGCGCCTATCGGTACTATCCATATCAATGGTATCGATTACCATTTACCCGATTACACACCTGACGCAGTTATGTACAGGTTAAAAGATAAACTCGAGGCCATGAGAACAGGAAGAGAAGAAGATATACATCATTGGAATTATGTGTTTTAAAAGGATCACCGAGTCCATGTTGGTTATAAACCGGCGTTTCAACGCCGGTTTCTTTTTGTTGGGCATCTCTCCCTCAACTAAGCTAGCCACAAGCCTTACATTTGCAGCACAATCCTTCAATCATGGCCAAGACAATACTTATCACCGGAGCTAATGGGAACCTCGGCACAGCCGTTGTAAAGAAATTCCTGGACGAAGACTACAAAGTAATCGGCGTAGACCATTCAGGCAGCCACCTGGGCTTTGCCAGTAACCATCCCCAATTTGAACTGCATGCTGTAAACCTGGCCGATGAGGCCGCCAGCGATACCTTTGTGAAAGAAGCCATCAGCCTCTACAAGAAAATAGATGGCGCCTTGTTATTGGCCGGAGGATTCGCCATGGGCGACATAGCCGCCACTGACGGGGCCGCCTTGAAGAAAATGTTCTCCCTGAATTTCGAAACAGCTTACTACCTCGCCCGGCCCCTTTTTCAACATATGATGGAAAGTGGTTATGGCCGTATCGTACTCGTGGGCGCCCGGCCCGCTATCCAGCCCGAAGCGGGAAAGAACCTTATTGCCTATGCTTTGAGCAAGTCTCTCCTCATTAAACTGGCTGATCTGCTCAATGAAGCAGCCAAAGGAAAAAATGTAGTAGTGTCCGTCATTGCCCCCAGCACCATTGATACCCCGGTCAACAGGGCCGATATGCCCAAGGCAGATTTTAGTAAGTGGGTAGCCCCCGCACAAATCGCCGAAGTACTCGAGTTTATCTGCTCAGGTAAAGGCGATCCCCTTAGAAGCCCCTTGTATAAGATCTATGGCGATGCTTAAAATAAAAAAGGGTGTAAAGAGCAACCCTCATTTACACCCTTAATCTTTTTCGTTGCAAACTACACTGTGAGTACACTGTACCAACCGCAAACACCATCGGGTTCCCGCAGCTGGTTTTCAATGTCTTCCATCCACATACGCCCGTCAATAAAGAATTTGTAATGATACTTTCCCTCAGGCAACATGGGGATCTCGATCAGCCAATCGCCATTTTTGGCCGGCTGCATCTGAAATTCATCCTGTGCCCAATGATTGAAAGTACCTGCTAGCGTGATGTGGTCAGCACAACTGTTGTGAATGTGGAATTCGATTGTCTTCTTCCGCTTGTTAATGTAAGGTGATTGATGCGGTTTCATAGCTTCTCCTTTTTTGATAGTGACAGGAATGATGTTGGATGCCACGGGTATCCGGAAACGCTTTCATAAGGTAGGGACCTCGGGATTGATTAAAACGGGCTGATAAAACAAAGCGGGCGGGCAATCGGTAATGCGGTATAGCTAAGCCGTGCAAGGTGAGATAGTTCCTTTACTTCCTAAAAGGTACGAAGTGTTTTCGAAATTTCTAAAATGCCCAAAGGAATTTTTTATCAAAAAGTAAGCTGTATCAGCTATGCCAGGTGCCCTGGCATCTCCTTACCATAGGCTGATGTGACAACAATGAAGCATGGGGGCAGCTGATTGTCAAGTAATAGGGTACGGATTGATAGAATGCTATATTAATTCGGTATACGCAGGCGACTGGCTGAACTGTTGGTGATCCGGATGCTATCCAACAGCGATTGCAGCTTCGTGATCTCCTTTGAAAGCCGGAGGTTCACGGATAGAATAGAGTCATTTTGTAAGACCAATGAATTGTTCTTGATAGTAAGCTTTGAATTTTTCTGCCCCATGCTTACACCGGCAATAACTACCAGCACAAGACACAGCAGCGGAAACCAACGAAAAAATGACTGACTCTTCATACCTTTTGATCAATCTCCAAATATGCTATATTGCCGTTAAACAGCGATTAAACAAACATTAAAAGGCAATTAATTAAACTTAGTGTGCGGAGAACGCTTTCACAGAAGGTAGCTGGATAGTGAAGATGGTGCCCTTGTTCAGGTCAGACAGTACATTAATACTCCCCCTGTGCAGACTGATGATCCTTTTAGCAAGGGCCAGGCCAAGACCGAATCCTTTGACATGCGTAGCAGCGTTAGTACGGTAAAATGGCTGAAAAATATGATCCATTTCTTCTTCTGCAATCACATTGCCATGATTCTTAACCTGTATGATGACCTGGTCCTCATTAAACGATAGATTTACCCATGAAAGATGATCCGGCGAATACTTGCAGCCATTCTCTACAAAATTCTTGATAGAGCTATACAAAAGATCATTATTCCCAAAAACCAGGAACTTCTTTTCATCCTCCGGAAATTCCCCAAAATGAAGCTCAACCTCATAAGCCGGGCTGATCTTGCGCACATCACTCATCACCTTGAACAGCACCTCGTCGATCCGCACCTCGTTCAGTTCAATGGTACCCTGTGATCCTGTTCTGGCGATCTCCAGCAAGCTTTTGGTGAGCTGCCGCATTTGCTGCACATCTTCATAAATAGACTGCATTACCTGCTGGTATTCTTCTGCACTCCGTTCTTTTTGTAGTGTAACCTCCAGTTGGCTTGATATAGAAGTAAGTGGTGTAGACAATTCATGCGAGGCATTCGAAATAAAACGTCTTTGCGTAGTAAACGAATCCTGCAGGCGGTTCAGCAATTCATTAAAGGTATTTGCAAGTTGGTGAAGCTCATCATGACCGCTTCCGGCTTGTATCCGGTGGGAAAGACTTTGAGAAGAAATATCAGTCACTTCCCGGATGATCTGTGTGAGCGGCATGAGCAGTTGCCTTGAAAACAGGTAACCCACCAGCGCTGCTGCAGCAATGCCAATCAACAGGCTTGTCATCAGCAGCTTTTGTAATTGGGAAAGACGATTCCAGCCATCCGAATCATAAGCCGCCACCACCACCACAATCCGGTTCACTGAATCAGTATGATGAAAAGCAATGGCATCCCGGTCGTTGATCCTGAAATAAGATTCCCCGGTCAGACGTGCTTTTTCCATCATAGTCATATTCAGAGCAGGCGTAGTCACTCCTTGCGCATTGAATTCGTAAACAGGCTGGTTGAGGTAATTGTAAATGACAACACTTTTGTCTTCCAGTGTATTTGTTGACCCCGAATCAAGGCGTCTCAGCATCGTGGTACTGCTATCGCCGAAATAAGTAAACAATTGAGCATTGTTATTCGCCCGGCCTTTTAGTCGCTTTTTAAAAGACTCCAGTCGCTCCAGTGAAGTGAAATAGTAAATGGAAAAACTTAGCAGTAGCAGAATGGCTGTCACCAGTAACGTGAAGAGGGCAGTTATTTTAAATTTGATCTTCACCTAAACATGCTCTTTTAAAATATAGCCCATTCCCACTTGCGTATGTATTAGTTTGGTTTCGTAATCTTTGTCCAGCTTTTTACGCAGGAAATTAACGTACACGTCAATTACATTCGTTTTAGTATCAAAATCAATATCCCATACATTCAGCGCAATATCCGCCCTCGAAACCACCCGGTTCTTATTGCGTACCAAAAATTCCAGGAGTTGAAATTCTTTGGCCGTTAAAGAGATTGGATTTTCAGCGCGCGTCACTTCTTTGCTGTCCAGGTTCATCACAAGGTCTGCTACCTTGAGCATATTGCCCGTGGGTACATTTTGATAGATGCGCTTCAGCAAGGCCCGTATCCGCACCAGCAATTCCTTAAAATCAAAGGGCTTTACTATGTAATCATCAGCGCCTGCATCAAACCCCTCTATTTTATCTTCAGTGGCGCTTAATGCCGTGAGCATTACTACCGGGATGCGCTCATCACGTTTTCGGATCTCCTTACACAGCTCGTACCCGTTCATGCCGGGCAGGTTAATGTCAAGAATCACCAGGTCGAAAGAGTATGTTTCGATCATTTTCTTCCCAATGAGGCCATCGTAGGCTACCTCCACATGGTACTGCTGTTCCATTAATCCTTTCTTGAGGGCCTCAGCGATCTTCTTTTCATCCTCTACCAATAAGATTTTAACTTCTTCCATAGCGTAAGTAGATGATTGTAAGGACAAAAATCAGAAATAAAGGCCAGCAAAGGGGCTTCACTTCTAAATATCGCATTAAAATGGAATTAAAATGACGCTGAAGGCCCTAATTCGTGTGGTGAAAGAACAAAAATCCGGATAACCGGTTTGCATGCTTGCAGCAGCGGAGAGTTGCTGTTCAGCAGTAACCGGTTATCCGGATTGAAACAGTAAGGCCAGGCGGATCAGCTAACGAGCCTGGATAAAACACTGGGTCCGGCCTGCCAGTATGATTGGGAATAATCCCATTGAGGTAAATGAAGAATGCCTTGTACGGAAAGACATCTGTTGCTGTTTTGGAGTAAATCGAAAACCCAAAATAGCAGAAGCGAAATAGGTAAAGCACATAATCTTTTCCCTGCAAGTGGATTAGTCCGCAGGAAAAAACGAAACAAGAATCAGTAGCAGAAGAGAGGAATGCCATGAAACCAGGTAGGGCACGCAACATTTTTCAAGCCTGGATATAGCATTTAGCTCTTCCTTATTTGTGGTTTTTCAGTATAAGCACATACAAAAGAAACAATTATTACCCGCTCACATGTGGGCGTCAAGTTAAGGCTTTGAGTGACGGCAATTGATCCATGCCGGGAGCAACTTTCAGAGAGTCTTTAACCAAGAGTGAAGCGTCGGAATAATATCTGAACTGATGAGAACACAAAGGTAAAATTTTTATTTTATATAATGAGTGCTGTGCACATTAAAATTGCAAGTGGATCATTGTGCTAGTTTGTTAATGAATTTAATTTTATTAATTGTTATTACCCAAAATGGGAAATAATACACTTATTCCATCAATCATTGGAAAGCCCTCTTTTTCTTAATACTGCCCGGCGAATACCCATGGTGTTTTTTGAAGATCCAGATAAAATTACTCACCTTCTCATATCCAAGTTTTGACGCGGTTTGATAAACAGTCAACGGCTGTTCCAGTAAAAGTGTCTTCGCCAGGTTCATTTTCTTTTCCAGGTAATACTCATACAAGCTCTTTCCGAATATCATTTTGAAATGGCGCTTCAATGTGGACTCACTCAGTGAAACCTGCTGTGCAATCGCATTCACATTCGGAAGATTGCGTTGAAGGTGCGCCTGTAATATGGCTTCCGCCTCCATCACTTTAACAAAATGTGCATCATTGTTTCCTGGTACTTGCGGTACCCGGCTATTCAACGTCTTATTTAGGAAATCAAGTACCAGCGAAGTCGATAAATGGGCAATCCGGGTAGGATCATGCTCTATACTGATCAGCGAATCAAAAAGTGTATTCACATGATTGATCACCGAAGTTGTGCAGATATTACTCAATATAAGCGGATTCTCTTTTTCACTGATCCTGTCCAGCAGATTCTCCAGTGGCAGTTCCGCCTTCTGAAATGTCTGTGCCAGCCAGAAACTGCTGACACTGATCTCTATCACCTGCACAAGCTGAGAAGGCACAATATCATACCGCAGATCAATATCATTGGCCACCATCAAAGTATTGCGGGTCTCCGTTTGGTTGAATTGCTCATGCCCGCCGATGCTTTTCAATCGGCAGCTTCCTGGCGTTAATACATAGACAACCGTAAAGCTTTTATTGTCCGACTGATTACCAGGTTTAAACAATTCAATAGGATGATTAAAAGTCATGTTCCAGGCCCGCAGGCAACAACCCGGTTGTACCAGTTCCTTTCTCACCAATCCTTTGGCCAGACCACTGGACAATTGAAGAACGTCCTGACCAATCACTTGCCCATTCAATTCTTTTGCAAACTGCTCAAAGTCCTGCTCACAATCCATAGCAGGAAGAGGTATGCTGTAATGTTTAGTATATAGCTTAAAATTCATAAACGGTTTTGAGTAAGAAATCCAATATGGTGTAGACGGCCCTTGCAGGCATTAAAGGGGGATCATCATCTGCTAGGTATAAATTGAACTGCAATAATCTTGCCTTCGGGTGAAAGCATCTTGTCGAAAGATTGGAGGGTATTGATTTTTCATGGTTTATAGTTACTAGTGTTTTTTCTATAAGTATTTATTGGTCTGATCCGGGTATAGGCAACCGTTGCTTACTTGCCTATATATGTAACAACTAAACTGTGGTAACGTACTAAAGAGAAGACCGATTTTTTGTCATTTTTATTGTTAATAGCGGTGAACCATAGTAGTAGTAACTCTTTTAACCAAAATTCGAATACTTAAAATCCCATAGCGGGAATTAATGAGTAAGGCAAATCGCCGCCTGCTATGAACTAAAAATATTTCTGAAAAGTTCCAATCCGAAAGTTGCATGTATTCGTATACTGTTTAGCGATACTGTTGAAGCAAGGGTTGGTTAGATTTTGAAGAAACCAGTTCTGCCATTAATAGTCGCATACCAGGAAAAGAGTATAGCCATGATTTAGTCTGTTAGGCGTTTTCAATTCCGATAATAAATCATTAAAATATTGGTATAAGCAGGGTCATCATTCAATAGGGTATCAATTCACACAGGCGAGCCACCCACGAGGGTGGCTTTTTTGTGCCCCGGCGACACTTTAAAAAACAATAGCACCTTATTGTTTAAACACCTAATTTTGCAGTCGGGCATTCCGCTCATTACCCCGTTTCAGCCACATGTTAATTATTTATAAAACCATAAAACTATTCTGCGTGAACGCTTAATAATAAAGGCGATACGATAAAAAGATATTTTATGGATGCAAAAAAAGTAGAGAAGATCTCCAAAGCCCTGGCCGACCCCAACCGCCTCCTGATCCTGAAGGAACTCCGGAAGAAAAAGGATTGCTTGTATTGTACAGATGTGTATGAGTTTGTGGACCTTACCCAACCTTCCATCTCACACCACCTCAAGCTCCTTACCGATGCAGAGTTGATCATACCTACCAAAGAAGGGCGCAATATGAAGTATACCCTCAATAATAAAATGATTGACCAATATACCAGTTTCCTGCAGGCCTTAAAGACTTAACAAAAATTTTTTAAGAAAAAACATCGAAGTATTTCGATGTTTCTATAAGTTTGCAGTCCGATTCCAGTAAAAGCTTGCCTTCACACGGCGCTGATAGTTTCAAAAATTGGGTATAAACTCTTTGCCGCGTCTCCGTTATTGCCTTAAGTATCAGCGGAAGGGCAATCCATACTCAAATACATCGAAACATTTGAATATATCAATTTAAACACTGAAATATGAGTCACCCACAATTGAAAAACAAAAATTACTGGTTCCTCCTGTTACTGTTGCCAGTGATCCTTTTCATCCAGGCATGTGAAACCCAGGCCAATGAGCAGAAGCCAGCCATTGCCGCCGCCATGCCCAACCCTGCAGTACCTGCAGACGGTTATATCGTTCAGCCTACTTCTTTTAGCGAAGAAATAGAAATCTCCGGTACCCTCATCGCCAACCAGGAAGTTATCATTGCCAGCGAACTGATGCGTAAGCTGGTAGCAGTACAGGTGAAAGAAGGAAATTATGTAAGCGCAGGTACCCTGCTCTTTCAACTTGATGATGCCGATCTCCAGGCGCAACTCGAAAGATTACGCCAACAGGAAAAACTCGCTGCATTGAACGAGGCCCGCCTCAAAGACCTGATAGCCCATGATGCAGCTATCCAGCAAGACTATGATCAAGCCATTACTAACCTCAATGTCCTGAAAGCCGAGGTCCGTGCCCTGGCTGTGACTATCGACAAAACACGTATCCGTGCGCCCTTCAACGGACGCGTTGGTATCGTGCGTGTGTATCCCGGTGCCCTGGTGTCACCCAATACCGTACTCACCAATATTGTAGATGATACACGCATCAAGGTTGAGTTCTCTGTTCCCGAGAAATATGCCAACCTGGTTGTCATCGGCAAATCACAGCGCTTTACGGTACAGTCAGATACCGGTGCTTACTACGCCACCGTAGTAGCCAAAGAATCTAAGATGAATGAGCAAACACGTACCCTGCTGGTAGAAGCCATTGGAGCTAATCCCCATGGCAAACTCGTATCCGGTCAGAGCGCAAGGCTAAGCCTCGCATTGCATACTGCCAATGATGCACTGAAAGTGCCCAGCCAGGCCCTCATGCCCAATTCACAGGGATATGCCGTATACGTAGCTAGAAACAACAAAGTGCAACTGGCTCCTGTAGTCATTGGACAGCGTGGTGCACAGGAAGTTCAGATCATTAGCGGATTGAACCAGGGAGATACTGTCATCACCAGCAACCTGCTGCGCCTGATGCCGGGAGCGGATGTGGCCCTGGTGAAAATAAAATAAGCAGACTGCCTGCATCCGTCCTCGTCTTTTATTTATTAAATACAACATTTGTATGAGTGCCATTTCCCAAATGAGCATCTCCAGGCCCGTATTGGCTGGTGTGATGTCCGTTTTACTAATTCTTTTCGGTATCGTAGGATATACCTTCCTCGGTACCCGCGAATACCCGGTCACTGATTCGCCCATCGTTACTGTTACTACAGTATACCCCGGGGCCAGTGCCGATATCATTGCCTCGCAGGTAACCAAACCTCTTGAAGAAGCTGTGGCCGAAGCCAATGGCATCAGGGCCATGTCTTCCGTTTCCCGCGAACAGGTAAGTATCATTACCGTTGAGTTCAACCTCAATGCTGATCTTGAAGCAGCTGCCAATGATGTGCGCGATAAAGTATCCAAATCGCGACAGCAACTGCCTACCGATATTGAACCCACCATCGTTGAGAAATCCGGACCAGCCGACTTCCTCGTATTCCTCACCGTACAAAGTGATACCCGCAGCCTGGAAGACATCACCGACTTTGTCAACATCAACATCAAAGAAAGATTACAGTCTATTCCCGGTGTTCGCCTCGTAGATACTTATGCAGGACGCAAAAGAGCCATGCGCCTCCGGATGGACCCTGTAAAACTGGCGGCTTATGGACTTACGCCCAATGATATTCAAACTGCCCTCCAGAAAGAGAATGTGGACTTGCCCAGTGGCCGTATAGAAGGACAGAATACAGAAGTAACCCTGCGTACACAGGGAAGGCTGGTGACGGAAGAAGATTTCAATAACATGATCATCTCTCAGAAAGATGGCGCCATTGTGCGCTTCAGGGATATCGGTAACGCCATCATGTCTTCCCAGAACGAACGTACTGCCATGATCGTGGCAGAAGGAAAAAAAGCACAATATGGAGTAGGTACAGGTGTACAACCCCAGCGTGGCGCCAACTCCCTCGCCATTGTAGAAGAGTTCAAGACACGCTTTGCGGATATTGTGAAATCGGCTCCTAAGGATTATAATATTACGCTCGGAAAAGATTTCACCGTTCCCGTTCGTAACTCCCTTTCCGAAGTAGAGGAGACCTTATTACTGGCCTTTGGCCTTGTGACCCTCATCATCTTTATATTCCTGCGCGACTGGCGAAGTACGCTGATACCCTTGGTGGCCATCCCCGTGTCCATCATATCCGCGTTCTTCATCATGTACCTGGGCGACTTCTCCATCAATGTACTTACCCTCCTGGGCATGGTATTGGCTATTGGGCTGGTGGTGGATGATGCCATTGTAGTGCTGGAAAACATTTATAGTAAGGTAGAAGAAGGCATGAAACCCCTGGAAGCCGCACGTAAGGGGGCCAACGAAATTTACTTTGCGGTGATCTCAACCACCGTTACCCTGGCCGCTGTGTTCCTGCCCATCTTATTCCTGGGTGGTATTACCGGTCGCTTGTTTAAGGAGTTTGCCATTGTGGTAGCAGGTTCTGTATTGATCTCCGCTTTTGTGGCATTGACCCTTTCCCCCATGATGAGCGCTTACCTCCTGAAGCCCGGTGCTTCCCATGGTTGGTTGTACCGAAAAACCGAGCCTTTTTTTGTGGGCCTCAACAATGGATACGAACGTTCCCTCAAAGCATTCATGCGCTATCGTTGGGTAGGTATTGTATTACTGCTTGGTTCTTTCGGCCTTGCTTACTGGCTGATGCCCAAACTGCCCTCCGAACTGGCGCCCCTGGAAGACAGGTCCATGGTTGGTCTGGCAGTCATAGCGCCTGAAGGCACTTCCTATGAAAGCATGGAAGAGACCATGAAAGAGATCAACGCCTATGTGTCCGATTCTATCCCTGATCTCAACAACAATACCACTTATGCAGGTATAGCAGCTACGGTGGGTACACTGGTACAACCGGTAAACGGAGGATTCCAGTGGATATTCCTCGAAGATCCCCAACACCGGAAAAGCAAGATGAGCCAGCAGCAGATCTATGAAAAGTTGGTAGTAGCTTCTCAACGTTTCCGCAATGTGATCCTCATTCCCATCCAGATACCTACCATCGGCGGTTTCTCTACTTCACAGCCCATAGAATATGTGGTGCAGGCCCCAACCCTCGACAGTTTGATAGCTGTAATGCCAAGGCTCATGGGTGAAGTATACAAAAGCTCCAAGCTGGCTTTCCCTAACCCCGACTTTAAAGTGAATCGCCCCGAGATCAGTATATCGATTGACCGGCAACGTGCAGCACAGTTGGGGATTTCCACACAGGAGATAGGCCGTACATTACAACTGGCTTTGAGTGGCCGTCGTTATGGATACTTTATTTACAACGACCGTCAGTATGAAGTAATCGGACAGCTCGACCGTGCGGAAAGATCAACCCCCGAGAACTTACGTTCTTTATTCCTGAAATCGGCCAGCAATGAAATGGTATCCCTTGACAACCTCGTGAGCCTGAAAGAAGGGATCAGCCCACCCGCTATTTATCGGTACAACCAGTCTTATAGTGTAACCATTGGCGCCACACCTGCGCCCGGCGTGAGCCTGGGTGAGGGTATCAAAGAGCTGGACAACATCACCGCCAGTGTACTGCCCAAAGGGTTTACAACACAGCTGGCAGGCCAAAGCCGCGATTTCGCGGAGAGTAGCTCCAGTTTGATCTTCGCTTTCATCTTTGCCATTTTATTGATCTACCTCGTACTTGCGGCACAATTCGAAAGCCTGATCGATCCCTTCATTATCCTGTTAACAGTGCCGATGGCCGTTACCGGCGCCTTGCTGAGTTTGTGGTTTACCGATGAGTCTATCAACATCTTCAGTCAGATCGGTATCATCATGCTTATTGGTTTGATCACTAAGAATGGTATCCTCATTGTGGAGTTTGCCAACCACCGCAAACAGGAAGGCCTGAAAGTGAAAGACGCTGTTATTTCAGCCGCTACTTCACGGTTCCGTCCCATCCTCATGACTACCCTGGCCATGATCTTCGGTACATTGCCCATTGCCTTGTCTCTCGGTACTTCTTCCGGAAGCCGTACTTCACTTGGTATTGTGGTAGTAGGTGGTTTGATCTTCGCCGGTGTCCTTACATTATATGTTATCCCGTCCGTTTATTCTTATTTCTCACGGCCTGCCAAGAAAACATCAGGTGAAGAGGGTGCACTGCCCCATGGTGCAGTACCTGTACCCGCACCTGTTTCATTGAATACAAATGCATCAATATGATCAACAAGAAAAAAATAGTGTACACCCTTTTATTATCGGGAGGTTTCCTCCTGCCCGGTGTACATGCTATAGCACAATCTTTATCCCTGTCATTGCCGGATGCTGTGTCACTGGCTATTAAGAACAACCGGTCACTCAAAGTATCCGCCCTGGATATTGACAAAGCAGGCGAGGACATCCGCATAGCCCGCAGTTTGGCCCTGCCTTCTGCCAGCGTGGGTGGTCAGTATCTCCATTACTTTACCTTGCCTGCCTTCTTTGGTTTTGGAGAAAATGGCGGAGGCGATAAAGTTCCTTATAGTCGTATGGGCGGAAGGGATCAGTTTGCCGCTACTTTGAATGTGGCCTATCCCATTTACAATCCCCTGGCCCGGCCGGCTTTAAAAGAAGCGCAGTTGAATCAGCATGTGCGCAGGACCACGCAGAAATTCAATGAAGTAGATGTGGCGGCGGCTGTGAAGCAGATATACCTGGGTATGCTGGTGCTTAATGAAAGACTGCAGCTGCAATATGAAAGCCTTCAGCGTAATGAGAAGGCTTTACAGGATGCCCGTTCATTGCTGGCACAGGGTAGAGGGTTGAGAGTGGATACCCTGCGCGCCTATACATCCGTAAAGAATCTGCAACCCGATATCCTGAAACTTAATTATGCCCTGCAGGTAGGCAAGCAGCAACTGGTTACCTTGATAGGAATCGACTCCGTACAGGATGTACAGTTAACCGATTCTCTGGCCCTGGCCAAAGATGAGCAGATACCTATTGCAGAGGTCATCTACGAAGAAGCAAAAACGCAACGTCCTGATCTGCAGATATTAGCCATCAACCAGCAGATCAGCGATCAGCAGGTATTGCAGGCCAAGGCCCAGCGTCTGCCCGTGATTTCTTTGGTGGGCCAGTACCAGGTTCAAAGCCAGGCCAAAGGCGCTAACTTCTTTGATGCTTATTGGCCTTCCGCCTCTTTTGCCGGCGCCCAGGTTGTACTTCCTTTATTTAGTGGGTACAAGAACCAGGCGAGGATCAGCCAGGCAAAGATCAACAAAGATCAGTCGGTGGTTCGCTTGACCGATGCACAGCAAAATCTTAAAACAGAAGTAGCTCAGGTAATAGCCAACCTGAATGAAACTTTTGAGCGCATGAAAACGCAGGTGCAGGTAAAAGAGACCGCCAAACTGAGCTACGATATTATTCAATACCGCTATTCTAAGGGAGTGGCTTCAAGATTGGAATTAACAGATGCAGAACTGGCGCTTACAACGGCTCAGCTCAATTACCTGGAAGCAGTATTTGAATACCTATCAGCAAGAATAGAACTCGACAGAACAAGAGGACGGAATTAAGAAGAAGGTTGTTTACAAGTAGGGTTAAGAAAAAGCCTGCCGGAGACATATATCCGGCGGGCTTTTACGTCTATCAGCCTGTCGAAACCTTAACGTTTGTCAGGCTGAGCTTGTCGAAGCCGTCTGGAGGATGGGTCGCCCTCTAAGGGCGGCTCACCCTGATCTAAAGGACCCATCGTAGGGTACGCAACATTTTCCCATATGGTCCGTCTCTTATGGAAGGAATTCCATTTTACACCTTACAACCATACTAATATGTTCAGGGTCAATCTCAAGACTGCCTTCCGCAACCTGTGGAAAAACAAAAGCTATAATATCCTCAATATCCTTGGTCTGGCCATTGGTATCGCCTGTGCCGGACTTATTTTTTTATGGGTAGAAGATGAGATGAGCTTCGATGATGTGCATGTAAAGAAGGACAGGCTTTACAGGATCAATGTAAACAAGAATTTTGACGGCCGTATTTTCACCATGGGGTCTACACCCCGGCCCTTGGCGGCAGCTCTCAAGAGCGAGATCCCCGGTATCGTAAATGCTACCCGTGCTTCGGATGCGGCCCAACATTCCCTATTCAGCTTTGACAATAAAGCCTTGTATGCATCAGGCAGGTATGTTGATCCTGCTATATTCAGCATGTTCACCTTGCCCTTTGTACAGGGGAATGCCAATGATGCTTTTTCCCAATTGCATTCCCTGGTGATTACAGAAAGCACCTCAAAGAAGTTTTTTGGTGAGGCAGGCAATGTAGTAGGCAGAACAGTAAGAGTTGATAACGAACAGGATTTTGTGGTGACAGGTGTATTAAAAGACCTGCCCGAAAACTCTACCTTCCGGTTCGAATGGTTGGCCCCTTACGATTTCGATGTTCAACGGGACAAGGCATCCCTCAATTGGGAAAGCTATGGACCGTATACCTACGTTGAGTTGGATGTCAATGCCAATCCTGCTGTTATCAATGAGCAGTTAAAGCTGTTTATACCCCGTAAGGAGTCCGGTCAAAAAAGTGAGACTTTTCTCTTTCCCATGTCCGACTGGCGATTGTACAATGACTTTAAGGATGGAAAACAAACAGGTGATGGACGTATTAAGCAAGTAAACATGCTTTCCCTCATTGCCTGGATCATCCTCTTTATAGCTTGTATCAATTTTATGAACCTGGCTACTGCAGGTAGTCAGCAACGCGCAAAGGAAGTAGGCGTACGCAAGGTACTAGGCGCTGCAAAGAAAGGGTTGATAGTTCAGTTTATTGGAGAGGCGCTGCTGATGTCAATACTCGCAGCAGCGGTGGCCATCATTATAATTGTCATCTCTCTGCCGTCCTATAACCTGCTGATGCAGAAAAATCTTTCCTTACAATTGGGAAATCCGCTTCATATATCAGCCTTGCTTATCATTGCCCTTATTTGCGGATTGGTAGCAGGCAGTTATCCTGCTATTTACTTGTCTTCCTTCAAACCGGTCCTTGTACTGAAAGGATTGAAGATGAAAGCAGGAAGTGCTGTATGGATTAGAAAAGGATTGGTAGTATTGCAGTTTACCGTATCTGTTGTATTCATCATCAGTACCATTATTGTCTATCAACAGTTGCAGCATGTAAAAGACAGGAGTCTTGGTTTCAACAAAGACAACCTGATCCAGGTAGATATGCAGCACAACGTAGCCGCTGTATTTCCGTTGATCAGAGAGGCTCTGCTGCAGAGTGGACAGGTAGAAAATGCTGCCCTGGCAGATCACTCTACCATCTACGGAGGCAATACCGATGGCCGCTTCAGGTGGCAGGGCAAGGACCCCAACCTGGAAATATCTATTGCACACAGAACCGTAAGTCCCGAATACATTGCCACCTCCGGCATGAAGATTGCCGAGGGCAAGGACTTCAACAGCAATACCGTTTCAGAAAATAAGCAGGTGATTATTAACCAGTCCATGGCAAAGATGATGGGCGGTGAAACTGCAGTCGGAAAGATCATTGAGTCTCCGCGGGGTAATGAAAACGGTGAGTACACAAGTCTGACTGTGGTGGGTGTAGTAAATGATTATGTATATGGCAATATGTATGGAAAGCCTGGCCCGGTTATCTTCTTTTGTGCGCCTAAAAATGCTGACCTCGTGTATGTCCGGGCAAAGGCCAATGCGAACGCAGCCCAATTGTTGACAACAATTGGAGCGGTGATGAAAAAACACAATCCGGCTTATCCGTTGGAATATAAGTTTGTCGATGACCAGTTTAATGAAATGTTCCTTAATGAAGTGCTGATCAGTAAGGCATCGGGCGTATTTGCCACCCTGGCCATCATCATCTCCTGTTTGGGCCTTTTTGGATTGGCAGCCTATACCTCGCAGCGCAGGATAAAAGAAGTAGGCATCCGTAAAGTGCTTGGCGCCAGCACTGCCGGCCTCGCGGGTCTGTTGTCAAAAGATTTTCTCCAGTTGGTAGTAGTCTCCTGTGTCCTGGCTTTTCCCATCGCCTGGTGGATCATGCACGACTGGTTGCAGAGCTATGAATACAGAATAGGTATTAGTTGGTGGATATTCCTGGCCGCTGGTTTGATGGCCATCCTCATTGCATTGATCACCGTCAGCACACAGGCAATAAAAGCAGCTTTAACCAATCCGGTGAAGAGTTTGCGGTCTGAATAAAAAGAGAAGAGGTGACCTTTCGTTTGCGTCGTAAAACGAAAGGTCACCTCCTACGCATTATGAGTTTGTGAATATTCCTGAATAGTGATAGCTAATAGCTAACCGGTAAAAGCTAATACCTGTGTTACAAAAAACCCAGCTCAAGCTTTGCTTCCTCACTCATCATCTCTCTGTTCCAGGCTGGTTCAAAAGTAAGCATTACGTTTACGTCTGTTACATTGGGCACTGTACGCACTTTTTCATCTACTTCCCGGATGATATCTCCCGCTACCGGGCAGCCCGGTGCTGTGAGCGTCATAGTGATCTGGACATAACCATCATCCCTGATGTCGATCGTATAGACCAGTCCCAGCTCATATATGTTCACCGGTATTTCCGGATCGTGCACTGTTTTCAGTGTCTCAATGATATCCTGTTCTGTTTGTTGCTTGTCTATCATATGAGCGCGATTAGTTTGCCTTGGCCTGATGGGCCAAAGCATATATTTTCATTTGTTTGATCATAGCGAGCAGACCATTCGAGCGTGTCACCGAAAGATGCTCCCGCAACCCGATCTTGTCTACGAAATACAGTTCTGAATTAATGATCTCTTCTGCAGTATGACCTGATAATACACGTACCACCATGCTCACCAGTCCCTTGGTAATGATCGCATCACTGTCGGCGGTAAAATGTACCCGGCCGTCCTGGAAATCTGCATGCAGCCACACCTGGGCCTGGCAGCCACGGATCAGGTTCTCAGGCTGTTTGTATTCTTCTTTGATCAATGGAAGCTCCTTGCCCAATTGGATGATGTATTCATATTTCTCCATCCAGTCGCCAAACATGGAAAATTCATCGATCAGTTCATCCTGTATTTCATTAATCGTCATAATAGTGTTGTTTCCTTGTCAGCCTGGACAATTTCGCCTTGCCTGTCGAAGGCGGTTTTTCGCTCGCAGCTCGTAGCTCATAGCTCGCAGCTTGTCTTATGTAAGCATGGCCACTGCCCGCGTTACCCCTGCTGCCAGTTGATCAATTTCTTCTTTAGTATTATAAAATGCAAAGGATACACGCACCGTGCCGGGAATGCCAAAGCACTCCATCAAAGGTTGTGTACAATGGTGTCCCGTGCGTACCGCAATGCCCAGTTTGTCGAGCAGTACACCTACATCATAGGGGTGAACGCCCTCTACAATGAACGATAACACCCCCGACTTCTGCGCTGCTGTGCCAATGATCCGCAATTTATCAATGACCGATAATTTTTCCGTGGCGTATTCCAGCAACTCATGTTCATATTGCTGAATGGCGGGGATGCCAATATTCGTGACATAGTCTATGGCCGTACCCAGACAAATGCAGGCTTCTATATTGGGCGTGCCCGCTTCAAAACGGAAGGGAAGATCATGGTAGGTGGTCTTCTCAAGCGTCACCTGCTTGATCATGCTGCCGCCACCCTGGTAGGGGGGCATCTGGTTCAACCATTCTTCTTTGCCGTAAAGAATACCAATACCTGTGGGGCCGTATATTTTATGTCCGGAGAATACCAGGAAGTCTACATCCAGGTCCTGCACATCTACCGGTATATGTTGTACCGCCTGCGCGGCATCCAACAATACAGGAATATTGTGTTGATGTGCCTGCCCGATGATCTCTTTTACCGGGTTGATAGTACCCAGCGTATTCGATACATAAGCTACAGCAATCAGTTTTACCGTCTTGTCAAGCAGAGCGCTGAAATCGTCCATCTTCAATTCCCCTTTCTCATTGATGGGGATCACTTTCAGGTGCGCCTTGCGGTCCTCACACATTATTTGCCAGGGCACAATATTCGAGTGGTGCTCCATAGCCGAAATAATGATCGTATCCCCTTCCTTCACGAATTGCTTGCCAAAACTATAAGCTACCAGGTTGATAGCATCCGTAGTACCCTTGGTAAAGATCACTTCATGATCATGCCGGGCATTAAGGAAGGCGGCAATTTTTCTGCGGGAAGCCTCGTAGGCGTCCGTAGCTTTTTGGCTCAGGTGATGCACACCCCTGTGTACATTACTATTCAGATGTGTGTAGTAGTCTTCAATTGCTTTGAGAACGGCCCAGGGTTTTTGAGCTGTAGCGCCATTATCAAAATAGATCAGCGGCTTGCCATATACCGTGGTTTGCAGTATAGGGAAGTCTTTCCTGATCTGCTGTATATCCAATGTAGAAGGAGCCACCATAATGTCTGTACTCATGGTTTTTTAAATTGATGATTAACAATGAGTGTTCTAAGGGGACCTTTACGGAGCTGTTGGTTAAACAAACTACCCTGCCACTCATAAGGGACAGGGCAGCCTGATATAGAAAAATTATTTGTCTTTACTTAACACTCACTACTTCAACCCCTGCTCGATCAACGCATTGATATGCGTTTGTACTTCAGGAAGCGGAATTTTTTCTGTTATATCAAAAGCAAAGGCGTGGATCAGCAAGGCGCGTGCCTTCTCTTCTCCAATACCCCTTGACTTTAAATAGAACAATGCCTCCTGGTTAAACTGTCCCATGGTAGAACCATGACTACATTTTACATCGTCGGCAAAGATCTCCAGCTGTGGTTTCGAATCCATCACAGCTTTCTTACCCAGTATCATGTTGTTGTTCTGCTGGAAGGCATTGGTTTTCTGCGCATCCTTGCGAACAAATATCTTTCCGTTGAATACACCGGCAGCCTCGTCTTTCATTACACCTTTGTACAGCTCGTTGCTGTTACAATGCGGTTTGCGGTGGTCTACAATCGTATGGTTGTCTACCAACTGGCGACCGCCCGCAAGATAGATACCGTACAAATGGCTTTCCACATTCTCTCCATCCAGCGCCACATTCAGGTTGTTGCGCCAAAGGCTGGTGCCGGGGAAAGAGGCTTTATAGTTATTGTAAACACTGTTGGCTTGTTGATACACTTCCGTATGGTGCACATAGCGTGCATGCTCATCACCGGCTTGTATATAATAATGCTGTACCTGTGCATTTTCCTGCAGCACGATTTCCGATACATTGTTGATGAACACTTGCGCGCCATTCGTATCGGTAGCATAACTTTCGATGATGCTGATAGAAGAGCTGGTGCCCATTACAAACAATTGACGGGGCTGGAAGAAAGTAGGTTCCCCCGTGGTCGTAATATGAATAAGGTGCAAAGGCTTTTCTACAACCGTATTGCGCTTTACTTCAATGAAGAGACCATTACGGAAGAGCGCTGTGTTGGCAGCGGCAAAGTGAAATTTCTCCAGGTCGATATACTTGCCAAAATGCTGCTTGAAGGCAGGTTTGCCGGCTGCATCTGACAAAGAGGAGAGGTAAAGGCCTTCTACAGGTACCGCATCAGAAAGATCGGGGCGGTATTTACCATTTACCAGTACGATATGATAACAATCCAGTAATTGAATGGCCGCTTTGGCTATGATGGAATCTTTCACTGAGAGTACTTCCTCATCCTGTTCCAGTTCAAACCCTTCTTTAAGAGCCGGCACCAGGTTCGTGTATTTCCAGTCTTCTACCTTGGTAGATGGGAAGCCCAGTTTTTTGAAAAGCTGAAATGCCTGTTCACGTATCGCGCTTACTTCTGCTGTTTCCGTGGAAGTGAGCGATGAACGCGTAGCGTAATCAGCGATGCACTGATCGTATAAAGAACTATTTATTTGTGTAATCCTGTTTTCCATTCCGGTTCTTTTTCTGCTGGTTCAATAAATCAAGAGTTGTCCGGGCCTGGTTTAGCGGGGCAGTAAAATATCTGCCGCTTCTGTTTCCTTGGAATCTTCCTTCAACCAGTCGTAACCTTTCTCTTCCAGTTCCAACGCCAGCTCTTTGGTGCCCGATTTCACGATCTGTCCTTTGTACAATACGTGCACAAAATCCGGAACGATGTACTCCAGCAAACGCTGATAGTGGGTAATGATGATAAAGGCATTCTTGCCGGAACGCAGCTTGTTCACGCCCCTGGATACCACGCGCAATGCATCGATGTCCAGACCAGAGTCTGTTTCATCCAGGATGGCCAGTTTGGGATCCAGCATCGCCAGTTGAAAGATCTCATTTCTTTTCTTTTCACCACCGGAAAAACCTTCATTCAGAGAGCGGTTGGCTAGTGCAGCATCAAATTCCAGCAGCTTTTGTTTTTCTTTCAACAGCTTCAGGAATTCTTTGGCTTCCATATTCGGTTGCCCTTTATAAGCCCTGATCTCGTTGAGAGCAGTCTTTAAGAAGTTGATGTTGGAAACACCGGGAATTTCAACAGGGTATTGAAATGCCAGGAACACACCTTCCCTTGCACGATCTTCTGGAGAGAGGTCAAGAAGGTCTTTGCCTTCAAATAAAGCCTGTCCGTCGGTAACCTCATAATTATCCTTACCAGTGAGTACAGAAGCCAGGGTGCTTTTACCGGCACCGTTTGGTCCCATGATGGCATGTACTTCGCCAGCCTTCACTTCGAGGTTCAACCCTTTCAGTATCTCCTTACCTTCAACAGATGCTTTCAGATTCTGAATACTTAACATTTATTAACGCTTTGATAAATTTACTTTTGAATACCTTTTAGTTTTTGGCGAGGAAAAAGTGCTAACAGCTAATACCTAACAGCTAACACCTAACTCCTTTTATCCTACCGATCCTTCCAGCGAAATGGCCAGCAACTTCTGGGCTTCCACTGCAAATTCCATGGGCAGCTGGTTCAATACTTCCTTGGCATACCCATTTACGATCAGTGCTACCGCTTTTTCCGAATCAATACCCCGTTGGTTGAGATAGAAGATCTGGTCTTCCCCGATCTTGGAGGTAGTAGCTTCGTGCTCTACCATCGCCGAGTTGTTCTTCGATTCGATATAAGGGAAGGTATGAGCGCCGCATTCATCACCGATCAACAGCGAGTCACACTGCGTAAAGTTGCGGGCCTGGTCGGCGCCACTGCCTATTTGCACTAGTCCACGGTAACTATTCTGGCCATGTCCGGCAGAGATACCTTTTGAAATGATGCGGCTGCGTGTATTTTTACCGATATGGTACATCTTGGTGCCCGTATCAGCTATTTGTTTGTTCTTGGTGAGTGCTACAGAATAGAATTCACCGGTAGAATTATCCCCCCGTAATATGACACTGGGATATTTCCAGGTGATGGCTGAACCTGTTTCCACCTGCGTCCAGGATATCTTGGAATTAGCACCCCGGCAAATACCGCGTTTCGTAACGAAGTTGTAGATTCCGCCCTTGCCATCCTTGTCACCAGGATACCAGTTTTGTACAGTAGAGTATTTGATCTCTGCATTTTCCAGCGCGATCAGTTCCACTACCGCTGCGTGCAGTTGATTCTCATCACGCATCGGAGCGGTACAACCTTCCAGGTAGCTTACATAACTTTCGTCATCTGCTACAATGAGGGTACGTTCAAACTGACCCGTATTTTCTGCATTGATACGGAAGTAGGTAGAAAGTTCCATGGGGCAGCGCACACCCTTGGGTATGTACACAAATGAACCATCGGAAAATACTGCTGCATTCAACGCCGCGAAAATATTATCCGTATGCGGTACTACCGTACCGAGGTATTTCTTTACCAGGTCGGGGTATTCCTGTACTGCTTCACCAAAAGAGCAGAAGATAACACCCATCTCTTTCAGCTTTCCTTTGAAGGTGGTAGCTACTGATACGCTGTCAAACACCGCATCAACCGCTACACCCGCCAGCATTTGCTGTTCCGTTAAAGGAATGCCCAGCTTGGCAAAAGTGGCCAGCAGTTCCGGGTCTACTTCGTCCAAACTATTGTATTTCGCTTTCTTACGGGGAGCTGCATAAAAGGAGATCGATTGCAGGTCCATGGCAGGCATCTCAAAATTCTGCCAGGAAGGCCACTCCATTTTCTCAAAGTGACGGTAAGCTTTCAGGCGCCATTCCAGCAACCATTCCGGTTCATTTTTTTTGGCCGAAATATACCGCACAGTATCCTCATTAAGCCCTATCGGGGCAAGGTCCATCTCAATGTTGGTAGTAAAGCCATACTTATACTCTTCCGTTGAGACGTCTTTTAATATATCTAAATCAGTGCTCATGTTTTTTTTCGCTTGGTTAAATCAAGAAATAACCGTTGATGTCGCTCCTAAATAGCTATATGCCTTCTGCCTTTCACATCTCCCGCCTCACTTTTTCACGTTCCTACAACGCAAAGCTCTCGCCGCAGGCGCAGGTCCGGGCAGCATTCGGATTATTGAAAAACAATCCCTTGCCGTTCAGGCCGCTCGAATAATCCAGTTCTGTTCCGTACAGGTACAGCAGACTTTTCATTTCCACTACCAGTTTCACACCCTTGTCCTCAAACACCTGGTCGCTTTCTTTCATTTCCGTGTCAAACTTCATTTCGTAGGAAAGACCGGAGCAACCGCCCCCCTTTACGCCTACCCTCACAAAACTGCCATCGGCATGCCCTTCTTTTTCCATCATTTGATGGATATACGCTTGTGCGCTATTGGAAATTGTTATCATTTTAAAGCTTTGATGGTGATAATTACCAATATAACAATGCACCAGGCTATTAGTTTGCCTGCGCAAGTTATAGCTATAAATCGTAACAGCATTGATTTACAGCAACAAACAATTGGCTGTGTGCAAAAATTTCAAATCCTTCAGTGGCTGTATCCAATATGGTAAAATCAGACTGCAAAAATAGTGTATAAACCCCGTGTTTTTTGTGGATTTCTCGGGTTTTTGGCCGCTTGGGGTCTACAATTAACAACCGCTGGTATTGCCGAAAGCGCGCAAAATGGGCTGAGGTAGTAAAATGATGGAGCTTTTTCAGGCTATCAAGGCAAACAGCTGTCTTCCCTGAAGAAGCAAGATCTGGTCAAATTTTTTCCAAAACTGTGTGATTTACAGCTCATTATAAGCTTTTATACCCCTTTTGGGACTGGCAATTATTATTATTATTCATTTGATTATCAGTTAATATAAGTGTCAAAGTTTTACAAAGCATGTGTCAACCATGTGTCAGAGATGTGTGCTTTATTGGAGAACACCCCCATTTGACACATGGTTGACACATGGATGAGGCCAGGTTCAAAGAAGGTTTGCACCAGGGCAGTTGGATGCTATTTCACAGGGGACTTGTCCGGGTCTTGTTATTACCAGGCTCGTACCATGTTCTTGTCTTCTTCGGGAGTTCTTCGGGACTTCACGAAGCCTGCCTAAACGAATACCGAACATGTCCCGAACAAGACCCGAACAAAACTAAAACAAACCCCCTCAACGGGGCAAATCCGGCATGGCCTGAATGCAAGAGAAGGAAAACCGGAAATTAGTATCCAAAAAGTCTGACCAGCTGCTACAAAAGCCCCATTTTTATCGTCTTGCCGTGCGGCGGGGCAGGAGGCAGAAAGCCTGGAGTGGGAGAATCGCCATTGCTATAGCTAAAAAATATTATATTCGTCAGACCGTTAAACCAACGCATGCTTATGATCCGTTCGGCTAAAATTGACTTAGCAATTAACATCCTGGCCCTTCGCCAGGAGATTCTCCTCTTACCCAATTCCTGGTCACCCCATTTCAATACCTATCATTACGAAGGTGAATGGACCGTTTTATCACTTCGCTCAGCTGGCGGCCACGAGGACAGGATCATTCCCGATCTGATGAGCGAAGATACTTATGCCGATACCCCCCTCATGGAACAATGTCCTGCTGTAAAGCAATTGATGGATACTTTTCAATGCCCCGTCAGGTCTGTACGGCTACTGAATCTGAAGAAGGGTGCTATTATTAAAGAACACCGTGATCTTGACCTGGCTTTTGAAAATGGTGAGGCCAGGTTACACATCCCCATATTTACCAACGAGCAGGTGGAGTTCTATGTGCAGCAGCAACGTATACGGATGGAACCGGGCGATTGCTGGTACATCAATGCCAACCTCCCACATAGGGTGGCCAACTACGGCCCCAGCGACCGCATTCACCTCGTGATAGATTGTATGGTGAATGACTGGATGAGGGAATTGTTTGATCGCTCTGAGAAAAGCCATGTGGCGGAAGAACGCAAAACGGGAGAGCTGTTGAAAATGATTTTTGAACTACGCCTTCAAAATACGGCAATAACCAACCGCCTGGCCGATGAATTGGAACAAAGTTTATTGGAACAGGCGTAATTTCCCTGCATGGTACTCATTCAATTAACAGGATTGTCCGGCGCTGGCAAAACATCCATAGCATTCCGCGTTCAGCAGATGTTATTGCAAAGAGATATTGCTGCCGAGATTATCGATGGTGATATGTACCGCAAAACCATTTGTAAAGACCTTGGCTTTACTCCTGCCGACAGACGCGAGAATATTCGCCGCCTGGGTGCTGTTGCACAGGACCTCGTACGAAGAAATACCATTGCCATTATTGCAGCAATCAATCCCTATGATGATGTGAGGAAAGAATTAACAGAAAGATACAATGCCCGCACTGTGTGGATACATTGCGCCCTCGATATTCTCGTGGAAAGAGATACCAAAGGCTTGTACAGGAAAGCCCTGCTGCCCGCCGATCACCCTGATAAGATTCCCAACCTCACCGGCGTGAACGATGTATATGAGATCCCTATTGGTGCCGACCTGGTTATCTACACTCATACCGAAGACCTCGAAACATCGGCTGTAAGACTATTTGCTTTTATACTCGACAATATATTGGAAGCAGAATCATGATGACTTGCGTAATGACTCCACCTGGTTATAAAGATTAGTAACCACCTGCAGGCTCGCCGGTAGTGGCTCCGTCGATGTTGGTTCCTTGAATACCTGGTCGGGATACTTCGCATGAAAGCGGCTCCGCTCCTGCATTTGCTGCATTTCATTTTTCCCGATCGCCAAACCCGCAAAATCTGCTATTTGTTGCATCGTTGATAAGATCGGTTCCTTGTAATTGACCAGCTGCGTAAGCGGGTCCTGCTGCTTTATTTCAAGCATAATGGTAAAATAACGTTCCAGCACCTTCACCATATAGTCATCCAGTGTATCATATTTGATCGCTTCCTTATCAAAGCCAAAGATCTCCGGTTCAATAATGCCCTGCACTGACTGCATACCCCTACGCCTGCGCTGCGACAGGATCACTTCATCCGGCGAACGGTACAGCAATATAAAAGGTGCCGTGGGATACAATGCCCTCAAGTGACGGTAAAAGCAGAGATGCCAGCTATCCGCTTTGATGAACAGGTGCTTTTCATCACCCCTTCTTTTTTGTCCATACAACCGGATGGCAGCAATAAAGGCTTCCTTTAGCAAGGCCTTATCGGCTTCTTTGTTTTTATAAGGCAAGCGCAACAGTTCATCCAGGAAAGGTGTTTCTGCCAATACAATATGTTGTTCATGCATGCCCAGCAATTGCGCCAGCAGTGTAGAGCCACACCTTGAAACATGAAAGATAAAAGCCGTAGGCGCCACCGCATCAACCTCTGCTGCCCAGAAAGGAAGGAGTTCCAGTGAACTGAGGCCTTTGAACCGGCTGGAATTTTCCGGCAAACTCAAACATTCACTGATCGTCTCATCAAAAAAAGGCGCTGTATAACGACGGTTGCCCGTGTATAGCCAATGATTGTAGGGTACATTATCCACCAATGATAGTTTATAAGGTACCCAGTTGTGAAGCGCAGCTGAAAGGGTGTTTTGCATAGTTTATTGAGCCGGTGATATACTAATGTAAACTATTTTTTGACGAATCTTTTCGTCTTGATCAAATTGTCAGGCTCAGCCTGACATCTCTAAACAATTTTATCACTGACTTGTTATTCCTAACCCTGGTTTTAGTGAGCTGTTGTACAGAACCAAAGCTGTAACTTGCCCCGCATTTCCTTCAACCGGTACGCACATTTCCATTAATTGCCAGCCGTTTAAAATTAGCTGCGGGTAGATCCTGCAGCGGGGAACCTGTTTTAAGCATTGAGCCATGACAAAAAAAAGATATTATTTCCTGGTAATACTATTGGGAGCATTGACCACCATTGCCCCCTTTTCCATTGATATGTACCTGCCTGGGTTTACGGCCATTGCCAAAGACCTCCATTCCAATGTGGCAGAAGTGGCCCTTTCCTTATCCAGTTTCTTCGTGGGAATCTCTTTAGGTCAGTTATTATATGGTCCCCTTATGGATCGCTTTGGTCGCAAGCGGCCTTTGTACATTGCACTCATTCTATACATAATTGCTTCGTTGGCCTGTGCCTTCGCTACCTCCCTGGATATGCTCATTGCAGTACGTTTCGTACAGGCAATAGGTGCTTGTGCCGCCACTGTGGCTGCCAACGCCATGGTTCGTGATCTTTTCCCCGTGGAAGAGAATGCCAAAGTGTTTTCCATGCTGATGCTGATACTCGGTGTATCACCAATTATTGCTCCTACGGCTGGTAGTTATATCACAGCCTTTCTGGGATGGCAGGCCGTATTCATTATTCTGGCGGTGATCACTACGCTTATTTTCATTGCCATTTACTTTGGATTGCCCGAAAGCAGCAAGCCTGATCCCAATTATTCTTTAAAGCCGGCAGCTATTGTACGCAGTTATTTATCCGTGTTCAAAGAGCCTGTATTCTATACTTACACCTTTACAGGCGCTATTGCCTTTTCCGGCTTATTTGCCTTCTTGTCCGGCTCTCCTTATTTATACATGGAGTTGTTTAAATTATCCGAGAGAACATATGGGTTGGTGTTTGCCTTACTGGCTGGCGGTTTAATATTGGCCAGTCAGATCAACAGATTCTTATTAAAGCGATATAGAAGCGAACAGATCATCACTGCTGCGTTGATCAGTATGAGTATTGTTGGTTTACTATTGGTCCTTACTTCCCTCAGTGGATGGATCAGCTTGCCGGGTATGTTGTTGATGCAGTTTATATATCTCAGTTGCCTCGGTTATATTTTGCCCAACTCCTCCGCCCTGGCCATGTCGCCCTTTACTACAGGCGCCGGCAGTGCGGCTGCATTGATGGGTGCTTTGCAAATGGGTATCGGTGCCGGTGTGAGCATTATATTGAGCCTGGTGCAAAATGGCACTACCATTCCCATGGTCACCATCATGGCTATCTGCGCGCTGGTATCTTTCCTGATATTGATGATCGGCCACCGCATGATCAGGTACAAACTCAGCGAAGCCCGCTAATATCATTTCGAATGAAGCGAAGCAGGGGAGAAATCCATTTGCTTCAAGAACAGATTTCTCCCTGCGGTCGAAATGACAACCAAGACAAATACACTATAGCGCTCACGATTCACTTCCTGGCACAAGGAACTCCAGTACCCCCGCCTGCAGCTCCACCGTCACCCGGGCCGGCTCTTCCAGGCTGATCATTTCATCGTCTACGTGCAGCAGTGTATCTTCTGTATGAATGTTCACCTTGCTGCCTGAAATAGATCGAAAGTCGTAACTGGGGTCTTCTCCTTCCACTTTTTTCTTGACCCATGCAGCCAGTGCATCCCTTTCATCTTCCGATATCAGCACGATCTCAAACTGCCCGTCACCTGGATCAGCCTGCGGCGATAATACGAGGTTGGGACCAATTGACCGGCTGTTCATCACTTCTACCAATAAGAACCTGCCCGAATGATCCTGGTCATCTACCTGTATATGATAATGACGCGCCTCGGTAGAAAGGATAATATGATGCAGTTCTTCCAATGCTGTTTGCAAAGCTTTCTCCGGCGTATCCTTTTTCTCCTTATCTACTTTTTTCATCACTTTCATCAATCGGGGGAAAACGCCATAACCAAAACCTTCTACCAGGAAATGCGCACATTCCAGTCCTTCTATCCGACCGATGTCATATTTTTTTACAATACCTGTTTTCCAGGTAGCAATTGTCTCAGCTACTGTGCCCGTTATGCCCAGCGCTTTGGAAATATTATTGGCCGTACCCAATGGTAATACCGCAATCGGTAATTTCTTATCCGAGAATTTACGCTCCAGTAAGGTCAATGCTGCTTTGCGGATGGTGCCATCTCCACCAGCTACTACCACGAAATCAGTATCCGGCTCCAATTTATCCCATCCTTTCTCTTTTGTAGACGAATATCTACATTCCCAACCTGCTGCTTCAATTAGCGGAATCAGTTCCCGCTTCGTGTGATCTTCTTCGCCAGCCGTAGGATTGTGTAGGAGTTTGACGTATTTCATGATGTGTGTTGTTGGTTATAACCAATCCCTTAACAAATGCATACCACAGCAGGCTGGCACAATTATATTGACAAATGCCCGTATGAGAATATTAGTTACCAACGACGACGGCATTTATAGCCCGGGCATTGCCGCACTGGCAAAAGTGGCATTACGATTTGGCGAAGTACAGGTCGTAGCTCCCGATGTAGAACAATCTTCTATGGGTCATGCGATCACCGCTTCGAGACCCTTATCGTATAAAAAATCACCCATCACCTTTGAAGGATTGGACGCCTACCGGGTGAATGGTACCCCGGCCGATTGTGTGGCCCTGGGCACTCATCTCTGGGCAAAAACAGATGTGGTATTATCCGGTATAAATATGGGTCTGAACCTGGGTAACTCCATGTGGCATTCCGGCACCCTGGCTGCGGCTAAGCAGGCGGTTCTTCTGGGTATGAAAGGCATCGCCATTAGCACCCCGGCCGGCAAAACAGAACCTGATTTTGATAAGCTCGCTCCCTTTGTGGAAAAAGCATTGGCCGCCGTGATCGAAAATCCTCACCTCAACCTCATCAATATCAACCTGCCCGCCGATCCTATAGGATTGCAGTGGACAAGACAATCTGTGCGCCTGTATGATGGTAAAATAGTGCCCGGTATCGACCCTATGGGGCGTAAACATTATTGGTTTACCGTCATTCCTCTCGAGCCTGCCGAAGAAGGTACCGACCGTTATGCGGTAGAGAACGGGTATGTATCCATCACCCCCCTTCGGCTCGACCTTACTCATGAGGGAGAACTTACCAAAGCCCTTCAAACTCAACCCGTTTCCTGAATGCAGCAAGCCATTTATCCGGCGAATAACCTCTTTTCCCCTCCGAAATAGCCGCCTTTGTCTCCCAACTGCGTGCAAAACCTGCTTAATTTGGTAGCCTACCCAACGCTTCCGTCACAACTTTACGTAATAATTAACAGTTAAAGGCAGGCTTAAAACGCAGGTGCATAGCCATATCCGCAATATTTGCTGTTGTAATCCCGTTCGGGATAAATACCGTAAATTTCTGTTGATGGACAAGGCTTGCAAAAAAAATAAACAATAGCTTATTTGGCAAATAGTATTGCCGATACGGAGCTGATTAACGGTTGTATTAACAATAGCCGTCGGGCACAGGAGCAGTTATATAAACAGTTCTATGGGCCAATGGCATCCATATGCCTGCGCTACACCCGTAACCAGGAAGATGCAATAGAAGTATTGCACAATGGCTTTTTGAAAGTGTATAAGAATATCCAAACGTACGATTCGACAAGAGCTTCTCTGTACACCTGGATCCGAAAGATCATTGTCAATACTGCTATTGATTTTATCCGCGCAAGGGAAAAATTCTATACTAAGATCGAACTGGAAAAAGCCGAAGAGCCTGCCATAGAAGCGGATGCCATACAACGTATGAGCGCCCAGGAATTATTACAACTGGTCCGGAAATTATCACCCGCCACACAGGGGGTGTTTAACTTATACGTAGTAGAAGGATACAATCACCGGGAAATTGCTACCCTGCTGGGTATTAGTGAAGGCACCAGCAAATGGCACCTGAGTGAAGCCCGAAAGCAACTGAAACATTTATTACAAACCATGCAAGTGTAACCGTAATGAACGAACGACAACCATACGAAAAACACTTGGCAGACAAACTGCAGAATCTGCCACCACCAGGTGAGGAAGACCAATCCTGGGTACAGATGAGAGCTTTGTTGGATAAAGAAATGCCACGGGGGGGGGCTGTGCCCGGCCGCCGGCAATGGTGGTTATTTAGTATCGCCATTGGCATCTTGTTTCTCGCCACCTGGTTATCCGGAAGGTCTTACCTTGACAAAGAAAAAGCAAGTTCCGTTGCGCAAGCTACTGTGTCACCTGATCCCGCTACCGGTAAAGTAGCTATACCAGGAGATAAAGGCTCGTCAACACCCGCCGTTTCACAACCGGCAACTGTCAATGGCAGCTTGCCTGCTGTTGAGCATACCGCTAAAGACCAGCAGCCTGCAACGCAACACAGTGAACAAGGAGCCATCGATAAAGGAATAGCCCAAAACCGGGCTGATCCACCAGGCATATTGGATACTAAATTACCGGATAATAAAGCAGCGCCCGTAGCGGCTGCACCGGATAGTAAGAACATCACTCACAATAAACTTAGCAATAACAACCGCCAACCCAACGCCGATGATGCAATAATTACTCTAAAAGATAAACGTACAGGAAGGATTAAGGACAGCAACAAAGACGACAGTAACCCCCGCGAAAACAGCCGGGAAAAGACAGGACCGGGAAGCAGCAAACAAAACAAGGAACCAGGAAGCGAGACTGCAACAGCAGCAAAGAATATCGGAAGTAACAGATCAGGTAACTATGGTAACGAGGCTTCCAATCCCGAGTCCGATCTCAACCAGTTGTTGTCCAGACCCTATGTAGATAGGGTTCAATTTACCAATGTAAGACCACCACTTCGTTATGTAGATCCACCAGGGCCTGTGCTTGCCCCTGGAACCACCATTGAGAAAGATTACGCCCGGAAGCGTGCCGGACTGCCCGAACCTCTTGCTGCTAAAACGGCCCAAAAGAAACCCCTGAAAACCCGGGAATCTGGTACCATGTCGCTGGGATTTTCCCTGCCATTGGCATTTCCGCTGGGTGATCAGCGGGCCATGGGATACAATATTTGGGGAGGCCACAATACCGTATCCGATTATCTGCCATCCCCTTATTTGCAGTATCACCTCAATGGCAAAACCTACTTACAAACAGAGGCGCAGCTGATATCGCCCCAGTTTATAAGTTCTACCCTGTTGTCGTATACTACAATTAATAGCACGCCCAATTACTATACGACCAATGCCGTGTATGCCAAGAAGCTGTATTATTTCAATGTACCCGTCAGCGTACACCATAGCCCATTCCCCGGATTTTATATGGGCACCGGCATTCAGTTCTCTTCGATGATCAGTGGAGTAGCTTTAACGGAAGTAAGAAACAGGACAACAGGCGGGGCAAATATGCTGGTCAGTGAAACTTATACCCGTTTCAAAAACGACAGCCTATCCCAAAAGATCAATGGTAATGAGTTCAGGGTGCTGCTGGATGCAAATTATTATTTCAACAACTTCACCGTGGGCTTGCGGTACAACCAGGCATTGAGCAATTACATCAGTTTCCGTCTGTCGCCCGGCTTGCCATATTCATTCGACAAGAACAGGGCTTTGCAGTTTTACATGCGGTACAACTTATGGGAGGAAAAGAAGAAAGCAAAAGTCAACAAAACGATGTTAACGCTTAAATAGCTGTTCCAGGTAGTCTCTTTTGAATTCTATATAAGTAGGATTGCCCCCTGCTGTTACATTGGGCTGTTTACAGGCAAACAGGTCATCGATCAGCCTGCGCATTTCCTTTTCGCCCAAAGCCGTACCCGGCTTGATGGCTTGTTGCCAGGCCAATGAGCGGATCAGCTTTTCCCGTTTGGAGAATTTGAGATCCGTACTGAAATGTTTGAACTGCTCCAGCAGGTTTTCAATGATCATCTTTTCATTGCCCTGCTCCAGGTCTGCCGGTGTGCCTTGTATCACAAAAGCATGATTACCGAAGGGCTCGATCAAATAACCCAGCAGGTTAAGATCACTCATTAATTCATTCATCAATACAGCATCGGGCGGTGCGAGTTGCAGCGTTACCGGAAACAGGCTACGCTGCGTAGCCATCGCCTTATCTGTAGCAGCCAGTACAAACCGTTCGTACAGAATGCGCTCATGCGCCAGCTGCTGGTGTACCAGTATAAACCCGCGATTGGTAGGGACTACAATATATACCTGGTGCAACTGTGTCAATGGAGCATGTTCTGCGATCTTCAGTTCAAGACGCGCTTGCGGGCTGTGTGCGTTAAAGGCTGAACTCTGCGTTGAAAATGGTGAATAGCCGCCAGGCCCGCTCGAGCCAGTCGCTCCGCCAGTGCCCGTCGTGGCTGTCTCATCCTTCCTCAATTGGTCCAGTAAGGAGGTAAACTTCCGCTCTCCCTGCTGCTCAATAGCACCGGCCTGATCGTCAATTGTGGATGGCTGGTCGCCCGCTTCTGAATGCTGTATGCTGTCTCCTGTCTTCTTGCCTTCCCCCTCATAAAAATCCTTCCAGTGCTTCAGCTCACTCTTATCGGAAGGCTGAATAAAATGCGCCTGGTGTTTCTGGCTGAAGTTCTTAAACAGCGGAGAGGCAGTAGCAGCCTCCTGTTGGTCGCCTGTAAAAGGCTTATTGATGGCGTCCAGCGATTGTATATTCGGGTCCAGGTCAAACTCCAGCGTGGGTGTTACGCTAAACTGTGCCAGTGCATGTTTTACGGCTGCCTGTACAAAAGCGTAGACAATTTTCTCATCTTCAAACTTGATCTCCTGCTTCGTAGGGTGCACATTGATGTCCACCTGTGAGGGGTCCAGGTCAATGAACAATACATACAGCGGAAAACTGTCGGGCGCGATCATTTCCTGAAAGGCGTTCATGACCGCATGGTTCAGGTAAGGGCTGCGGATAAAGCGGTTGTTGACAAAGAAATATTGATCTCCCCTTGTCTTTTTGGCCGCTTCCGGCTTGCCTACAAAACCATAAATATTGAGGTAGTCTGTTTGTTCCTGTGTGGTTACCAGTTTGGCATTGTACTGGTTGCCCAGCACCTGTACAATACGCTGTTTGAGCGTGCCTTTCTCCAGGTGGAACATTTCAGTTCCATTGGCTGTGAGCGAAAAGAATATGTCGGGGAAAGAGAGCGCTACGCGGATAAATTCATCGACGATATGCCTTGTCTCTGCCGCATTGCTCTTGAGGAAGTTGCGTCGGGCCGGGATGTTGAAGAACAGGTTTTTCATGGCAATGCTGGTACCTGTATTCGCCGCGATGGGTTCCTGTCTTTTCACCAGGCTGTTTTCCACTTCCAGGAAGGTACCAGTCGTGTCTTCAGCCCTTTTGGTCTTCAGTTCTACCTGGGCCACGGCAGCGATGGAAGCCAACGCTTCCCCACGGAAGCCCATGGTACGTATGTGGAACAGGTCGTCTATCTGGTGTATTTTGGAAGTGGCGTGGCGTTCAAAGCACATACGGGCATCCGTTTCGCTCATGCCTTTGCCATTGTCCAGTACCTGGATCAGCTGTTTACCGGCATCCTGGATCAGCAGGCGGATCTCTGTGGCGCCGGCGTCTACAGCGTTCTCAAGCAATTCCTTCACAGCGCTGGCCGGCCGTTGGATCACCTCTCCGGCAGCGATCTGGTTCGCAATATTATCGGGCAATAATTGAATAATGTCTGGCAATCTTCAGTCTCCTTATTTGGCAGCGAAAATACGGGAATAATTTGGGGGAGGAAGAATCCGGCGCCTAATCCCAGGTAGTGGTGAAGTCTACGGGTAATTCACAGCCTTTATTTTTCTACACCTTTTAACGTTACAATTACTTCATATTACGAACTGATAAGCAAACATCTTGAATAGTGCGGTCAGATTAAATAGTGCTATAATCATCCGGAGAACAAGCTGCGGGTAATGTTGGCATTCAGGAGCGCGGGGAAGGGTATAAAAGAAAAAAGGGTCTGAATAGAAATTCAACCCCGTTTTAATCCAATATCCTATGAAAAACCGGAATAGTATATTCAACACGCGTGCCAATTTGTGAATAGCCTGAAATCAACGTGTTATAAGAACATGATCTTTTTATTCCTTCCCAGGTCTGGAGTGTTTTTCTCTAAAAGGGAATATAGGCTTTGAAACGGGGTAAACGATAGAAGCAATTGTCAGGTGTCGAAGCTTCGCTCGTTGCCTTTTGTACCTTACCTGCGGTAATCTGCACGTGGAAGAAGAAAGGTTGTAGTGTTTAAAAAGCGTTCACTTACAACCGGGCACATAAGTTAAAATTGAGGCTCAATAAAGCTCCGTTCATCCCTTTTGTGGGTGTTTCTTCTTAATTTCAGCGGCTAAATTCGCTTTTTAAGTTCATCATCATGAAGAGAATCCTTTCGTTTGCTATTGTTTTAATGACGATCTCCACGGTTCAGGCGCAGCGTTCTTCCTTCCTGCCTGCCACCCAATGGGTAGACAGTGTGTTTAAAACACTCACCAAAGAACAGAAGATAGCCCAGCTGATGGTACTCCGATTATCGTCGATCGGCGCCAACCGCACCGTTACCTTTTTCGACAAAGAAGTGGAAGAAGCCATCCGTAAATACAATATCGGTTCTATCTGCCTGTTCCAGGGCGGCCCGGTGAAACAAGCAACCCTTATCAACTATTTTCAGAGCTTTGCCCAAACGCCTCTCCTCGTTTGTATCGACGGAGAAAATGGTCTCGGTATGCGCATGGACAGCGTACAGGGACTTCCCCGGCAAATGATGATGGGCGCTGTACAAGATCCCGCCCTCATCTATCAATATGGAAGGGTAGTGGGCGAACAGTGCAAGCGCATCGGCATCCAGGTCAATTATGCGCCTGTTGTAGACATCAACAACAATCCCAACAATCCCGTAATTAATGACCGCTCCTTCGGAGAAGATAAATACAGAGTGGCTGAATACGGTATCCAATACATGAAAGGCATGCAGGATGCCGGCACCATGGCCTGCGCCAAACACTTTCCCGGTCATGGTGATGTAGATGTAGATTCTCACTACGACCTGCCCGTGATCAACAAAACAAAAGAACAACTCGACTCACTCGAGCTCTATCCCTTCCGGGAAATGTTCAAAGCCGGCGTAGGCAGCGTGATGATTGCTCACCTGTCTATACCCGCTATCGACAACACTGCCAACAAACCTACTTCCATTTCTAAAAAGAATGTGACCGACCTCCTGCGCAAAGAAATGAAGTACGAAGGCCTCACCTTTACCGACGCACTCGAAATGAAAGGGGTAGCCAAATATTATCCCGACGGAGAAAGTTCCCTGGAAGCATTGATCGCCGGTAATGATATGCTTTGCCTGCCTGGTGATATTCCCGGCAGCATCGAAAAGATCCTCAAGGCCATCAAAAAGCGTAAACTTAGCTGGAAAGCCATTGATGGACATGTAAAGAAAGTACTACGCGCTAAATACCAATACGGTCTGGCCAACTGGAAGCCGGTTGAGACAAAGAATCTAACCGAAGACCTCAATAGCAAGACAACCGAAATGCGCCGCCTCATTGCCGAAAAAGCATTGACCCTCTTGCGCAATGATGACTATGCGATCTATCCCCTCAACAAAGGAAAGCGTGTAGCTTATGTTGGCTTCGGACTCACCAAAGACAATGTATTTGCCGAGCAGGTGCGCAAGGATTATGATGCACAGGTATTTTATTTTGATTATAGACTCGATTCTTCCAAAGTTGGCCCGATGCTCGAACTGTTTAAGAACAGGTACGATGCAGTGATCATCGGCATGCACAATTATGCCCGCTATCCCGCCAACAACTTTGGTATCAGCAATGCCGCTATATCACTGGTAAAAGGATTGCAGGAACAACACAAAACAGTTACCCTGGCTTTTGGCAATCCTTATCTCATCAAAAATTTCTGCGATGCAAAAGTGCTTGTAGCCTGCTATGAAGATGATGATATTACACAAACTGTAGCTGCCGATATGATCGCCGGTCGCCTGATAGCCAAAGGAAAACTGCCCGTCACCGTTTGCGAATCCTTCAAATATGGTGATGGTATTGTTGCCAAACGTTTATTGCCCATGGTGCCAAGTGGCTCACTCGGTTTTAAACAGGCACAAATGAGCAATGCCATCGACTCCATCGTACAGGACGCCATCAGGCAGCAGGCCATTCCCGGCGCTGTAGTACTGGTAGCTAAAGATGGCAAGATCGTTTTTGAAAGGGCATATGGTTACCTCACTTACGATAGTACAGAACCCGTATACCAGGAAACCATTTACGACCTCGCATCCGTTACCAAGATCATGGCTACTACGGTGTCGGTGATGAAGTTATATGATGAAGGCAAATTGGATCTCCAGAAGACACTGGGCGATTACCTCCCCTGGGTAAAAGGCTCCAATAAAGAAGGGCTTAAACTATGGGATATCATCCTGCACCAGGCCGGTCTCAAATCATTCATTCCTTTTTATAGGGAGACGGTAAATACTGCCGATGGCAATAGCCCCAACTGGTCTTTTTACACACAGAAGCCCGATTCAACACACGGTGTGCGGGTGGCCGATCGCATGTTCATGCGCAGCGATTGGGTCGATACGATCTATAGCCGTATTCTCTCCAGCGCCCTGGAGCCCGGTAATAAATACATCTACAGCGACAATGATTTTATCTTCCTGGGCAAAGTAGTAGAAGCCATCACCGGCATGCCCCTGGAAGTATATGCGAAGAAAACCTTTTACGATAAGCTGGAGATGGCCTCTACAGGCTTCAGGCCACGCGAACGTTTTCCGCTTAGTTATATAGCGCCTACAGAAAAGGAACCCGGCTTCCGCCAGCAACTGATCTGGGGTGATGTGCATGATCCCGGCGCTGCTATGTTTGGCGGTGTGGCCGGTCATGCCGGTTTGTTCAGCAACGCTTACGATCTGGCAGTACTTTCACAGGTATTTCTGAATGGCGGTGTGCTCAATGGACAAAACTTTTTCAGTAAAGCTACTGTTGATTATTTTACAGCATACCATAGCGACATCAGCCGCCGTGGCCTGGGCTTTGATAAACCGGAAAAGGACAATTCTACCCGCAAAGAGCCTTATCCTACTTTATCTGCCTCGCCCCTCACCTTTGGTCATACAGGTTTTACCGGTACTTGTTTCTGGATCGACCCCAAATACAACCTGACCTATATTTTCCTGTCCAACCGGGTCAACAGTCCTGATCCCAATAAGTTCCTGAAGATTAGTGTGCGCCCCAAAGTACATGAAGCCATCTACCAGGCATTGTTGCATTAATAACAACTATATTCAATTTCTTAATAATCAACCAGGCGTCACTGCCTGGTTTTTTGTTATTTTACATAATCTAAATTCACGGATATGACCTTAGCTGAACGTTTATTACTGGAAAACAAGGCCTGGGCTGCTGAAAAAGTGGAGGAAGATCCCGCATTTTTCAGCCGGTTGGAGAAAATACAAAACCCTGAATTTTTGTGGATAGGATGCAGTGACAGCCGCGTGCCCGCCAATCAGATCACCGGTACCCTGCCCGGCGAATTGTTTGTGCACCGCAATGTGGCCAACCTGGTGGTGAATACCGATGTGAACCTGCTGGCCGTACTGGATTATGCCGTGAACCATTTGAAAGTAAAGGATGTGATCGTATGCGGCCATTACGGCTGTGGCGGCGTAAAAGCAGCTACTACCAACCACGATTATAAGCTCGTATTGAATATGTGGTTGAGAAATATCAAAGATGTGTACCGCCTGCACCGGCAGGAGCTGGACAGCATTGCTGATGAAGATAGCCGGGTGGACCGCCTGGTGGAACTTAATGTAGTGGAACAATTGAGGAACCTCGCCAAAACCTCCATTATACAACGTGCCTGGAAGGAGGGAAACGTCCCCCACCTCCACGGATGGGTATACCGCCTCAGCGATGGGCTTATCAAGCCCCTGCTGGATATCGAAGCCAATACCGATATTGACCCTGTATATAGGTATGATGATCTCTGATTTTGAGCAAAATCGACGGATCTTCCTGCCTGAAATATTAAAATCTTCAGATTGGTTTTTGTAGGTTTGCGACATGTCAATTGAAGTAACCCGGCTTACCAAATTGTATGGTGAGCAAAAGGCAGTGGATGATATTTCCTTCAAAGTTGGTAAAGGCGAAATTGTTGGTTTCCTCGGCCCCAATGGCGCCGGTAAATCCACCACTATGAAGATCATTACCGGCTACCTTCAGCCAGACAGTGGTACCACCATTGTGTGTGGAATTGACGTACAGCAACAACCCCTTGAAAGCAAAAAGAAGATCGGGTACCTCCCCGAAGCCAATCCCCTCTATTTTGATATGTATGTGCGGGAATACCTCGACTTTGTAGCCGATGTACATGGAGTGGGGGATAAGAAAAAAAAGATCGAAGAAGTGATTGAAACAGTAGGTCTTACACTGGAAAGCAAAAAAAGGGTAGGCCAGCTGTCAAAAGGATATAAACAGCGGGTGGGCCTGGCGGCCGCGCTGATCCATGATCCGGAAGTGCTCATCCTCGATGAGCCTACTACGGGCCTTGATCCCAACCAGATCATTGAGATACGTGATGTGATCAAAAAGCTGGGGCAACACAAAACAGTACTGTTCTCATCACATATATTACAGGAAGTAGAGGCCATTTGTGATCGTGTAGTGATCATCAACCGGGGAACACTGGTGGCCGATGACTCCGTGGATAAGCTCCTCCACCAGCCCGCCAACAATGAGGTGCTGAAAGTGAGCTTCCGGGAAGCGCTGGAGCCTTCCTTGCTCGAAAAGCTGAGCAGTGTGAGCACTGTGAAACAAATAGGTACTTATGAATGGGAGTTGATCTGTGCCAATGCACAGGACGCCCAACGGCAATTGATGGAACTGGCCCTGCAGCAAAAACTCAACATCGTTTCTCTGCAGGCCGGTAGCCAAAGCTTAGAAGAAGTATTCAGATCATTAACTAACAATTATAATAAAGATGGGAACCTGGGGACACAGAAACTTTGAAAATGACGCAGCACTGGATTTTGTAAATGAAGTAGAAGACAATGGAATTGACGTTATAGAAGATACCATTCAGCGGGTAGCCAATCTTCCGGAAGAAGATTACCTGGAAGATGATGACAGCGCCTCTGTGCTGGCCGCTATCGAGTTCATTGCAGCCGCCAAAGGAAATCAATCTGAAGATTTCCCCGAGTCTGCAGAAGAATGGCTCGGAAAAACAAACCCCGCCGCACTGTTGTCTCACGAAAGAACACAGCTCACCAAGATCATTGAAAGGGTGAAGAACAACTCCGGACTGCGCGATGCCTGGCAGGAAGAAGGTGACGAGCCTACGGAGTGGCTGGCAGTACTTAGCGACCTGGAAAAAAGGGTTAGCTAAACAGAGAGATCTATTAATTAATATAAACTTCGTTTCTTTGCCGCCGGACGCAGCATTCCGGGGAGGAGCCTGCGTTGTACTAACGATCGTTTGCCAGCTATTTTAAAACCAACAGCAAATTACAAACAACGAATCATGAGTTACATTGCCGACATTCATGCAAGACAGATATTAGATAGTCGTGGTAATCCTACAGTAGAAGTAGATGTAGTTACCGACAACGGCATCATTGGCCGTGCAGCTGTGCCCAGCGGCGCTTCCACAGGAAAACACGAAGCAGTTGAACTGCGCGATGGCGATAAAAAAGTATATGTAGGCAAAGGCGTTCTGCAAGCCGTAAAAAATGTGAACGATATCATTGCTGATCAACTGATCGGTATCGAAGTAGTAAAGCAGGCATTTATTGATGGTCAGCTGATCAAGATCGATGGCACTGAAAATAAAGCCAAGCTGGGTGCCAATGCTACTCTGGCGGTTTCTATGGCCGTGGCTCATGCTGCCGCACAGGAAAGCAACCTGCCCCTGTTTCGTTACCTGGGTGGTGTAAATGCTACTGTATTGCCTATGCCCCTCATGAACATCCTTAACGGTGGTATGCACGCTGATAATAAGATCGACTTCCAGGAGTTTATGGTTGTTCCTATCGGCGCTCCTTCTTTCAGTGAAGGTCTCCGTTGGGGCGTGGAAATTTTCCACAACCTGAAAACTGTATTGAAGAAAAAAGGATACAGCACCAACGTAGGTGACGAAGGTGGTTTTGCCCCTGATATCAAGAGCAATGAAGAAGCTATCGAAACTGTACTGGAAGCCATCACGCTGGCTGGTTACAAAGCCGGTGAGCAAATTGGCATCGCTATGGATGCGGCTACTACAGAAATGTTTGACGAAAAAACAAACAGCTATAAATTCCACAAGAGCTCAGGCAAGTCCATCAGCAGCGATGAAATGGTAGCTTTCTGGGCTGATTGGGCGAAAAAATATCCCATCGTTTCTATCGAAGATGGTATGGCAGAAGATGACTGGCAGGGTTGGAAAAACCTCACTACAGCAATCGGCGGCAAATGTCAGCTGGTAGGTGATGACCTGTTTGTTACCAACGTAAAACGTTTACAGGAAGGTATCGACAAAGGAATTGCCAACAGTATCCTGATCAAGGTAAACCAGATCGGAACGGTAACAGAAACCATCAACGCGGTTCAACTGGCGCAGAACAGTGGTTACAATACCATCATGAGCCACCGCAGTGGTGAAACAGAAGATACTACGATCGCTGATCTGGCTGTTGCGCTCAATTGCGGACAGATCAAGACTGGTTCAGCAAGCCGTAGCGACCGGATGGCTAAGTACAACCAGTTGCTCCGTATCGAAGAATTACTGGCTGAGAACGCTGTTTATCCTAAAGGAAAGATTAAATTTGGTAAATAAGCTCCAAAGCAAGAAGCGGGAAGTCGGAGTGCACGCTCTGACTTCTCACTTTTCATTGCTCACATAAAATGAAGCTATTACAACATATACCTGCCTGGCTTAAAAACAAGTACCTGCTCACCTCTCTGGTGTTTGCAGTATGGATCTGTTTCTTCGACGACCAGGACATCATTACCACGCATTTTAAGCACAAGCACGAGCTTCACAAGCTGGAGGAAAGCCGTGATTATTACCTGGGGCAGATCGAAAACACAAAAAAAGAATTGGAGCAGCTCAAGTCTGATCCTGCTACCCTCGAAAAGTATGCCCGGGAGAAATATTGGATGAAAAAAGACAATGAAGACCTCTTCATCCTACCCGAAACAAAGCAATAAGACCACACCACTCCGTTCCCTTCCAATTTATTGAAATTTAATAATTTACCCCAGTGCTTGAGTAGTGGATGGCTGGCAGTTTGACATTTGTCTGCCCGGTTTGGGTCACGCCTCACTGGTATACTGCAGGGTACCCTGCTAGTAGATTTCCTACTGTTATTATTAGATTATTTTCTCTACCTTGCTTCCGGATCTCGCAACTCCTCCCCCAATTTCCTTATCCTATACAATAAGAACAACCCAACCAGCGTTTATAATCACGGACGGACTCCGAAATTGACTCTTTCGGAAATTTTATAAGGACATAAATGGATTTTGCCTATGACTATTCTCTTTACACCAGAGGAGCTCATACAGTATTTGTATCAAGAAACCTCCCCAGAGAAAACCGCAGCTATTGAAGCTGCCTTACAGGAAGACTGGACGCTTCGCGAAAAATTAGAAGTACTGAAAGCATCTGTAAAAAGCCTTGACCGGGTAGTGGAATCACCCAGGCCACAGGTTATTCTCAACATTTTGAACTATGCCCGCGAATCGGCCATAGAGTCTGTTGAGTAAACAGTTACTTCAGTTTTTTTATTGATTGCCTGATGCTCTTCCCGTAATTTCGCCGTCATTCCAATCTAAGAATGACCAGGAAAGAACGCTTTAATTTCGTTATCAGCTATTTTCAACAGCATGCTCCCAATGCGGAGACGGAGTTATTGTACGACAACCCCTACCAATTACTGGTAGCAGTTATCCTTTCAGCACAATGTACAGACAAGAGGGTCAATATGACCACGCCGGCTATTTTTGAAAAATACCCGGACGCGGCCAGCTTGTCTAAAGCCACTTTTGACGAACTTTTTCCGCTGATCAAGAGCATCTCTTATCCCAATAACAAAACAAAGCACCTCATCGGCATGGCCAACATGCTGATGGAGGAATTCAATGGCCAGGTTCCCCTGACCGTTGAAGAACTCGTGCAATTGCCCGGTGTAGGCCGGAAAACAGCCAATGTGATCACTTCGGTGGTAGACCAGCAACCCAATATGGCGGTGGATACCCATGTATTTCGCGTATCAGCCCGTATAGGACTCACTGTAGGTGCTACCACCCCCCTGGCCACAGAAAAGCAATTACTTCAGTTTATTCCTAAAGACTTGGTTTTCATAGCCCACCACTGGCTTATTCTCCATGGCCGCTATGTCTGCATTGCACGCAATCCCAAGTGCGACCAGTGCGGCCTGACCTCTGTCTGCAAGTATTTTCAGAAAAATAAGGCTAAAGCAGCATCATAAGCCCTTCCAAATCAACTGCTATACCCCATGATACCGGAAATCCCGGCTCTTAGTCAACTATTATTTGCCCGTTGATGTTATTAAAGCACGATTAAATTACCCCGGTATCGGGGATAGCCCGCCCTATAAAAAATCCTAATTTTACAATATCCAACCTGGTCAACCGTCTACCTGTTTATAGCATAGAAAAACAAAAAAGTTATTTTAAATGGACAAAACTTCTACATATCATATTCCTATCACTTCCTCCCTGTCGTTCAGGCCGTTGATCAGGGCCCTGGAAAAAACAATCCAGGAGGGACGAGAGGGCGTTGGTCAGTGGTACAAAGAATTGCTGGAAAAGCTGTACCAACATCCTGAACTGCTGGAACCCATCCGTGACCTTGACCTGCTGGATAAGCACAGAGCGTTGATCGATCAACTGATGGCTACCGTATTTCCTGTTACATTGTCTGAAAAAGACGACCTCTATGGAGGCTCGGTACCTTTTCAGATGCAGATGTTCTACGCCTCCCGCAGAATGCAGGAGGAGTTCCTGGAATCGGATGGCCACAACATCATCATGCCCGATTGCGCTACGGAGGAAAGAGTGACGGACGATAAGATCATTGGCGCCTATCAGATGATCCTCAACCGGTTTTTCAACGCCAATATTAATAATGGCATTATTCACAGTGTCTACAACTTTAAGTGTAACACAACCGGTCTCGACAAATACATGGAGCTGGAACTCGATTCCCGCTTTATAGATATACGCGCCAAAGGTGATCTGCCCAACCTGCCTATTGACTGTGCCGCTCATTGTCATGAAGTGACTGACCTCATGCCTTTGGAAGCACTTAAAGAATTGTTGCCCCTGTCGTCTTTTGAATTTGAAGGCATGGTGCTCCTCAGGTTGCGTGATGTTACTGAGCGTGAAGTGTTGAACATTATCCGTAATCGCCTGCTGGATCTGCATACTTTTTCCGATTCGAATGTATTCCGTGAACTACAGGAGCAGGTACAGAACCTGATCGGTTTGCCGGGCATCAATACAGCGGTGAAACCTTTTTTCAGGGTCAATAATCACCTGGTGCTGTCTGAAATATACAGCAGTTCCAATATCAATAAAGAAGGTAAAAAAGATCCCACGCCCGAGCAGTTACAATATATCTATCAGGCGGTGGTTAAAGCCTTCAAGGGTTCTGAGCGGCCCCTGCTCATTCCACAGATCAGTGATGAGACGGTGATACGTTATCCCTTTCTGACCATGCTGGCGGAACTGGGTTATAAGAGTGCAATCATTTGTCCGCTGTTTGCCGACAACCATGATATGCTGGGTGTGCTGTTGATCGTGAGTGAAACGGCCGGCACCTTTACTTCAGCGCATATTGCTAAAATAGAACCCGCCATACCGCTGTTCAAACTGGCTATGGAAAAGAGCCAGGAAAATCTTGATCACCAGGTAGACCGTGTCATCAAAGACCAGTTCACTGCTGTGCAGGATGCAGTAGAATGGAGGTTCACAGAAGAAGCTTTGCGCTACCTTACCCGCAAGAGCAAGGGTGAGCAGGTAAAGATCGAGCCCATTGTGTTCCAGAATGTATATCCGATGTACGGCGCTATCGATATCCGGAACTCATCGGTAGAACGTAACAATGCTATCCAGCTCGACCTGCTGGAGCAACTGAACCTGGCGAAAGAAATTATTCAGCTGGCCCGGAAGGAACATCCTTTCCCGCTGTTGGATGAAACTTCTTTCAAGCTGCAGAAATACACGCATTCGGTATCCAATATATTGTTTGCTGATGAGGAGATTGCCATCCTGCAATTCCTCCGTGTGGAACTCATCAACCTGTTCAAACACCTGCAATCCATATTGCCGGCACTGAACAAGGATATCAACCGTTATTTTGATGCGATCAATTCGCCGGTAGAGATGGTTTACCACCACCGCAAGGAATATGAAGACAGCATTACCACCATCAACAATGCGGTGGCACGCTTCATCGACCGGGAACAGGAGGCTGCACAGAAAATATTCCCCCATTACTTCGAACGCTTTGTGACGGATGGGGTAGACTTTAATATTTACATTGGCCAGTCGATCAGCCCGGATAAGAAATTTGATTTCTTTTACCTGAAGAACCTCAAGATCTGGCAGTTGAGTACCCTGGCCAAAGCGGCACGCCTTACCCACCAGTTGGAAAAGGAATTGCCGCTGCGCCTGCAAACCAGCCAGCTCATATTGGCCCACAGTCATCCTATCTCTATCAGCTTCCGCACAGCAGAACGCAAGTTTGATGTGGATGGAGCTTACAATATCCGTTACGAGATCATCAAGAAACGGATCGATAAAGTACATGTGAAGGATTCCAACGAAAGGCTTACGCAGCCGGGTACGATCGCCATTGTTTATTCACAGCCACAGGAAGCACAGGAATACCTTGAGTATATTGAGTTTCTGCAAAACCAGGGATTGCTGAAAGGTGAAATAGAACGGTTTGACCTGGAAGAGTTACAAGGGGTGAGTGGCCTGAAAGGCTTGCGGGTTGCCATCAACCTCGAAGAGGAAACACCACAGGAACTTAAGAAAGAAAGTAAGAAATCTACCAGTCTCAGTAAGTAAAATACCAGTACATCCTGGCCATCATGAAGTGGCCGGGATGTATTATTTTCCCACCTTAGGTATAGACTACAGTCCTCCGCTCTTAAAGTCGAAATCGAATTCAAACATCTTCTTCGGATGCAGGTTCATCGCAGTGGCGATGGTCACCACGGTAGCAATGGTAGGGCTGCTTTCCCCCACTTCAATTCTGTATACCTGCTTGGGTTCAATACCTGCCTGGGCGGCCAGGGCCTCACGGGAAAGTTTCTTGGCGGTCCTCAACCTTTTCAGGTTGGCGCCAAATGCTTTGTTGTATGCTTCGTTACGGATATTCACGGGTGTGAAGGTCTTATTTATGTGAAATTAAGTTGCGTCAACTTTGACGTAACGTTGATTTTTCTCACGCTTCCTGCACAGGGAAGAGTGCAATAACACGCTATTAACAGGCTGCAACGCTATTTTCAGGGCTTATAAGAAAATCTCAATATGGTGGCTTTACCGTTTACGCCTTCATTGGAGATGAACATATCGCCATTGGGGGCAAAAGTTATTCCTTCCGGCTGGGGAAACTGGTCGGGATTCAGCTGCCACGCGCCTTCTATCTTGCCATCGAGGGTGGTTTGCAACATGGCTTTGCCAACAGAAGCAATAATAAAAAGCTTGTGGGTGATGGGGTGAATGGCGGCGGCAGAAGGTTTGAATTCTGCATTATTATCCTTGAGGTGGGCATGGATCTCTTTGCGACGTATTTCGTATAAAATATTGTCGGAGAACTGCAGGCTGTCCAGGGAAAAGGTATAAGTGATCACGCCTTTCTTGGTTTCGCGCTGTTCTTTGGACATTAATACCAGCTTTTGGAGATTGGGATCATAGTACAGGGTCTCAAACTCGATCTTCTTATCGCGGGGAAATTCAAACTCCTCTTCTGTATTGGGCGTGCCTACAGGCACACGATGGATATTGCCATTGCTTTCCAATACATAATAATAATCGCCTATCACAACGACATCTTCATAATCCCTTTTCCTGCCAAATTTACTCACTGTAAAATCTCCGGTGGTGCTGTTGATCAGGAATACCTTGCCGTCCTCGTCATTAATAGCGGCAATCCTGGTATCGGACAGGTAATACATGCCCGAAATTTCCAGCAATTCCTTGTCCAGGACGATCACTTGTTTGTCGGCAGTATGGTAGCCCGGTAGGGCGGGCACAAATGATTTACCCTGACGGCTACAGGCCGAAAAGGAAGAGACCAGTAATATATACAACAAAAAAAAGAAGTTCGTAACTTTCATAAAGCCAATGGCGTTAAAGTACAAAGTTGCCGATTAATTCTTCTAAATATACAATCTTTTATTGCTTAATTTAGACAGCTAAAGTAACCCAGTCATGTCGATGGACAGTCAATCTTTATTGCAGGAAACAGAACGCTTCGTCACCCATTTCTTCGCTACCCGTGTAAAGCCGGAATTTCTGTTCCACAATATTGATCACACGAACGATGTGGTAAACGCATCTACTACATTGGCCAATTATTACCAGTTGCCCGAAGGTGACCGGCTGATACTGTTACTGGCTGCCTGGTTTCACGATACCGGTTATTCCAGCGGTAATGCCCGCTGGCATGAGACGGTAAGTAAAGAAATTGCCACGGATTTCCTCCAACAGCACCAGGTCGATACTGCTGTTATTGAAAAAACAGGCAATGCCATCATGGCCACGCAATGGCCCCAATGCCCTGTCACCCTCACGGAACAGATACTTTGCGATGCGGACCTCTTTCACCTGGGCACGGACCAGTTTGATGAAAAGAACAAATTACTGCGGAAAGAGTTGAACATGCTGTTCGACAAAAAACTAAGTAAGAAAGAATGGCGGCAAAAGAACATCTTCTTCCTGCAGCAGCACCGCTATTTTACCGATTATGCCCGTAAGAACCTGCAGCCGGTAAAGGACCGGCATTTAGCAGCGCTGTTGGAAAAAGCCCCTGAAGAGCAGCAGGAAGATACGGCAGCACAGGCCATTAAAAACGTTCCGCCCAAACCGATAGAAGAAGCCGGCCACCCTGATCATCATCATAAAGCTGCCAAAGTAAAAGTAAAGACGGATCGTTCGGAACGCGGTATCTCTACCATGTTCCGCATCATGTCTCAAAACCATGTGAACCTGAGCCAAATGGCGGATAGTAAAGCCAATATCATGATCTCGGTGAACACGATCGTGATGTCTATCATGGTATCGGTACTATTGGGTAAGCTGCAATTCTATCCCGAATTTACCTGGCCCACCATTATCTTATTAGTGGTATGCCTGGGAGCCGTGGTATTTGCCATCCTGGCTACCCGTCCCAATATCACCAAGGGAACTTTTACAGAAGAGGATATAAAGAATAAGAAAATCAACCTGCTTTTCTTCGGTAACTTCTACAATATGTCGCTGCATGAGTATGACTGGGCGATGAAGGAAATGATGAAGGACAATGAATACCTCAACAGCAGTATGATCAAGGATATCTATTTCCTGGGAGTAGTATTGGCGCGCAAATACAAATTCCTCCGTATTAGCTACAATATATTCATGTTTGGTTTGATAGGAGCGATACTGGCCTTTGCCATTGCCTTCCTGTTACAGCCGAATGTGCCCGCTACTTAATCGGCAGATCCCAACATTTCACGCAGCTTCATGACGAGCTCCGTCCTGGTAATGGGTATGCCCATGATCTTGTTGTAACCTTTAGCGTCTATAAAATACTGGTCGCGGATGATCTTAATCAGCTGACCATTGTTGATCTCGGGGATCAACACCTGATCAAAGTTCCTGAATATATCGCCGAGGTTTTTGGGGAAAGGCCGCAGGTGGCGCAGGTGGGCATGGCTTACGGCAAAACCTTCGGTCTGTAATTCAGCTACGGCGCTTTTGATGGCGCCATAAGTACTACCCCAGCCCAATACGAGCAACTTGCCTTTTTCAGGACCACTATCCAGGTGTTGCTCAGGGATATAATCGGCAATCTTTTCTACTTTTTCCTGTCTGATCTTCACCATCAACTGGTGGTTGTCCGGATCATAACTCACATTACCAGTAATGTTTTGCTTTTCCAGTCCGCCGATGCGGTGTTCCAGACCTGGGGTGCCGGGGATAGCCCAGGGGCGTACCAGCTTTTCATCGCGCAGGTAAGGCTGGAAGGCAGGTTCCAGGTGTCCCAGCTCTGTTTTGAATTTCACAGTTATCGGAGCCAGTTCCTCGCTCTTGGGGAATCGCCAGGGCTCGGCGCCATTGGCAATATATCCATCGCTCAGGAAGATCACGGGTGTCATGTGCTGGATGGCGATGCGTACGGCTTCATACACTGCAGCAAAACAATCGCTGGGGGTAGAGGCCGATACGATGGGCATGGGGCATTCGCCATTGCGGCCGTAATAAGATTGCAGCAGGTCGCTTTGTTCTGTTTTGGTAGGCAGGCCGGTTGAAGGGCCGCCCCGCTGGATATTACAGATCAGCAAGGGAATCTCCATCATCACGGCCAGGCCCATCGCTTCGGCTTTTAAGGCCATACCAGGTCCGGAGGTGGTGGTGATGCCCAGGGAGCCGCCATAAGCGGCGCCAATAGCAGAAGTGATAGCAGCAATTTCATCTTCGGCCTGGAAGGTCTTTACGCCAAAGACTTTATACTTGCTCAACTCATGCAGGATATCGGAAGCTGGTGTAATGGGATAAGAGCCCAGGTAAAGCGGCAGTCCGCTTTTTTGGGAGGCAGCGATCAGTCCATAGGCCAGGGCCTGGTTGCCCATGATAGAGCGGTATACGCCAGGAGGCATCTTGGCTTTCTCCACACGGAAGGTGGTGGTAAATGTTTCTGTAGTATCGCCGAAGTTATAACCGGCCTGCAGGGCACGGATATTACTTTCCTGTATTTCGGGCTTCTTGCCGAATTTATCTTTGAAGAATTGGATGGTATTGGCCATATCCCGGTTATACATCCAATAAAGAAAGCCCAATACAAACATGTTCTTGGCGCGGTCCTTCTCTTTGGTGCCCATGGTAATATCCTTCAGGGCTTCACGGGTCATTTTGGTGACGTCTATCTTGATCAGCTCGTAATTGGTGAGGCTTCCATCTTCCAGGGGATTGATGCCATCGGGATAATTGGCCAGGCGTAAATTCTTTGCATCAAAGCCATCGGTATTGGCGATGATCTTTCCTCCTTTCTTCAGTGCTTTGAGGTTTGTTTTGAGCGCAGCCGCATTCATGGCCACGAGTACATCGCATTCATCGCCGGGCGTAAATATCCGGTCGCTGGAAAAACGAAGCTGGTAACCGCTCACACCGGGCAGGGTGCCCTGGGGCGCACGGATCTCGGCAGGGAAATCCGGGAAAGTGGCCAGGTCGATGCCCAGCAAAGCAGTATTGTTGGTGAACTGGCTGCCTGTCAATTGCATACCATCGCCGGAATCTCCGGCAAACTTGATCACCACATCCTGCAGTACTTCTTCTTTACGGCTCATTGGCAAGTGTTGTAACAGTAAATTTAAGATAATTACTAATTGGGATGGGGAAAAGGTGAAGGGATACTAATCGGATCGGAAGCGGAAAAGAGGGTGGCAAGTGGCTAGTGGTGAAGGGTGAGTAGTGCGAGGCAGGTGGTTAATGGTAAATGCCAGGAATAAAGCTCCACTCGCTTCTCGCTACTTACCACTCGCTTTAAATAAACATTAACCAAAACTATTTGCATTGCGGCCCTTCTCTGTTATAACTTAATAGTCTAAAATTTCCCCTCAACAAGTATGGAAACCCAAGATGACGAAGGCGGTCCCACTGCCTTTGCAAACTACCGCCCGCTCCTTCTTTTGCTGGTGCTGATGGCCTGTGGCAAATCGACCCGTAAAAGTGAACCCAACAACTTTCTACTCACCATTCAACCAACTGTCAAGACGGTGGAGAAGACAACTCCACCAGTACGTAAGAAGAAAAAGAAGAAGATCTATCTTACGTTTGATGATGGTCCCAATAAAGGGACCCGCAAAGTATTAGGTATTGTACAACAGGAACAAGTGGCTGTTACTTTCTTTCTCATTGGCGAACACGCATTTGCCAGTACCTCTCAACGTGCTACCTGGGACAGCCTTCGGGTAGACAGTTCCATTGAATTGTGCAACCACAGTCATACGCATGCGTGGCACAACAAGTACAACAAGTTTTATGAACAGCCCGATTCTGTCGTCAATGATTTCAAGCGCTGCCGGGATAGCCTGGAACTTACCAATACGATCACCCGTACACCTGGTCGAAATATCTGGCGGGTAGATACGCTGAGTTATACGGACCTGAAGAAAAGCGCCGCCGCAGCGGATTCCCTGCAGCAGGCAGGGTTTACGATCATAGGGTGGGACCTGGAATGGCATTATGACCATAAAAACTTTACGCTAAAAAATAAATCGGATGAGTTGTTGTTGCAGATCGACAGCCTGTTTGCCGGTAATAAAACCAGGATACCGGAACACCTGGTGATACTGGCGCATGACCAGGTGTATGATGATTCGAATGATTCGGCGGAACTGCACCAGCTCATTAAGAAACTGAAGGCAAGGGATGAATATGAGTTGCTGGTGACGAGCAGGTATCCGGGGGTGAAGCCGTGAAAGCAAGCTGCGAGCTATGAGCTGCGAGCTTCGAGCGAATACAACTTTGAAGCGGAGTTTATTGGCATAAAAGAAAAGCCCGGCTAAGCGTTGCTTACCGGGCCTTTGCAAGGGGTACACAGACTACCATCAAAGTATAGCATAGGCCGGTTCTTTTACCGGCGGAGCAATGTCATATACGGGCTTCAGCAAGCCATCTTTCAAACCATATACCCATCCATGGATATGTGGACGGGCGCCTTTGTCCCATGCCCGGCGGATAGTATCGGTCTTCGACAGGTTGATCACCTGCTGACGTACGCTGAACTCGGCCAGGAGGTTTACCCTGGCTTCGGGATCGGTAATGCTGTCGATCACCGAGCGGTTGTCCTGGTAAGTATTTTTGATATTGATCAGCCATTCGTCCAGCAGGCCCAGGCTTTCATTGCCCAGGGCAGCTTTCACACCACCACAGCCATAATGGCCGCACACGATCACGTGTTTTACCTTGAGGTGGATCACGGCGTATTCGAGTACACTCAATAGGTTGATATCATCGTCAACTACCAGGTTGGCAATGTTGCGGTGCACAAATATTTCACCGGGATGGGTGCCGGTGATCTGGTTGGCCGGTACACGGCTATCGCTGCAACCGATCCACAGGAATTCCGGCGTCTGGCCTTTTGAGAGGCGCTCAAAAAAACCGGGATCTTCCTGCTGGGTCTCATAGGCCCAGGCTTTGTTTTCGAGGAGTAACTTTTCAAATGATTTCATCATAATTAGTTTTTGGATAATACAAGATCTTTTGGATTGGGAGTATTAAATCCCTGTTCCTTATACACGCTTTTCTTTAGCTCCACGGTGATGTTCTTCAACGGAGCATGTTTCTGAAAATCTTCTATTACTTCAATAACATCCTTATCTATAAAGTCGGCCCTTGCTGCGTCAATCAATACATAGGAGTTTTCGGGTACTTCTTCCAGCTTTCTCTTGATGATCGGCTTATTGAGGAAGGACACATCTTTCCGCAGGCGGAACAGGTACTTGTTGTCATCATTGACAACGAATACAGCCGATTTGAAATTACTGCGGAGAACGAAGATCAAGCCAATGCAACAACCGATCAGGATACCTACCAGCAGGTCGGTGAGCAGGATGGCCACTACGGTGATCACAAAAGGCAGGAACTGGTCCAGGCCCTTCTTGTAAAAGGCTTTGTACAAAGAAGGCTTGGTGAGTTTGTAACCGGTGTAGATCAACACGGCAGCCAGGGCAGAGAAGGGGATCAGGCTCAGCAATCCCGGTATCAGGGCCACACACAAGAGCAACAATATACCGTGTGAAATAGTGGATATTTTTGTTTGTGCGCCGGCATTGACGTTGGCCGAAGTACGTACTACCACGGAAGTAAGTGGTAAGCCGCCGATCAATCCGGATACGATGCTACCCACGCCCTGGGCTTTCAGCTCCCGGTTGGTAGGGGTAACCCTCTGATAGGGATCCAGTTCATCAGACGCTTCGATGTTGAGCAAGGTCTCCAGACTAGCTATAATGGCAATGGTAAGTGCGCTTGTCCACACTGTTATATTGCCCAGATAACTAAAGTCGGGATGGGTAAAGAAAGACAGGAATTCCTTCGGGGTGTTGGCCATAGGGATAGACACCAGGTGAGAGGTTCCCAACGCAAGGTCGGGCCTGTTGGCCTTCAGCCATTCATTGATCACCACACTCACGATCACTACAATCATGGCGGAAGGGATCAGTTTTAATACTTTCGACTTTTTGGATATCTTTTCCCATACAATAATGATGACCAGTGAGAGTACGCCGATGCCCAGCGCTACAGGCAGGATATTCTTGAAGGCATAAAACACCTGGGTAAAAGTATTATTACCACCGGGTTGTTTAAACGCTTCATCACCCTCGAAATCGCCTTCATCACCGAGCAGGTGAGGAATTTGTTTTAGAATGAGGATCAGACCAATGGCGGCCAGCATACCCTTAATGGCTGCCGCAGGGATATAATCGCCCACCACACCGGCTTTCAGATAACCGAATATGATCTGGATAATACCTGCTAATACTACTGCCACCAGGAAAGCTTCATATACCTGGAGCTTGGTAATGGCGGCCAATACAATGGTGGTAAGACCGGCAGCAGGACCACTCACGCTTAGTTGAGAGCCGCTCAAAGCGCCAATAACAATACCACCAACAATACCTCCGATAAGACCAGCAAACGGAGGCGCGCCTGACCCTATCGCAATACCAAGACATAAAGGCAGGGCTACCAGGAATACAACCACTGAAGCGGGTAGATCGGCTCCAAGAGAACGTAAATAGCTTTTAGGCTTTTGCACCATAACAATAATTTAGAAAAATGAGATAGGATTGTATGCCGGCGCCACTGTTAAAACCGCGTTTGAACGCGATCTTACCATTGCATCGACAGCAATACCTTTTCCTTGTACCGGAAAGGGGTTAAGAAATAAAATTGAATGAAACGTACTGGTATGACAAGCGCGGAGAAAAACTACGCTTTGGGAGGGGGCGTTATCAGTTCGAAGTGAACGATCTGCAATTTCTCTGTTTCGTGGATCTTATGAGCAAACAGGGGATCAATCCAAAAGGGATGGTCCAGATCGGGCCCTTCATGAATATATTCTTCGTTTACAGAGATAGGTTTGTTGGGAGCTTTTTCATCCGGCCCGGAAGGTGAGCAGGGATTGTTGGTCTCGGGCGATTCTTCATCGTTTGAAGATGCCCAGCAGGCTTTAATGGACGATTCGGGAGAAGCATAAATAAAGAAATTCATGCTGGTAAGCAGGAGTAATAACAGCATCATACCTACCGCCGGAAAGATCTTCCGGAGCGAGACTGCCTGGTATTTTTTACGTGCCTGCTTCATAATCACTTTACTTACAACGCAAATATAACCCGCGAACGGTGGAATTGTTATGCCGTTTGGTTTTTTTTAACAATTTGATGACGCTGGTCAGACAGTTCTATTGCGGATGAAGGGGTTGCGTCTGTTGTTGCCTTTAAAACGGCTAAAGGCTGCTTTATTGTGCTGTTTATTAAAGATTTACCGGGGCAGGCGGACTGGCCGGCTTTTCTTGAGGGGACTGGTTAAGAGGTGAGACCTTCCCCCTTTGCAGGTTAAAGGTGACACCTTTCTCCCTTCGATGCAGGCGAAAGGTGTCACCCTCAATCCGTTTATAGTTCATTCGAGCTTTCGGGCAGGTGCTGGTATTCGCCTTTCAGGGCATAATAGCCAAAGATCATGAGGCCGATGGCAATGGGGGTGAAAATGGTGATAATGATGATCCAGATGACGGGGTTGTTGATGTCTTTCTTTCCGGACGGGTCAATGTGGGTGATGGCACCCTGAACCAGGAAATAGATGACCACAGGGCCCAGCAACAACCAAACAACGCCAAGTAATTTCTTTATTGAATTCATACAATTAGCTTTAATCGGTTACGTCTTTATCAATTTTGTTGGACAGGTAAATGCTGCCGATCACAAAACAAAGGGCGGCAATACCGATGGGGTAATAAAGGCCCACCAAGGGATTTTGAGGAAAGCTGGTGGTCAGCAATAACCCGATAAAGGGGACCAGGCCACCAAATACTCCGTTGCCAATATGATAGGGCAGGCTCATGGAAGTATACCGGATCTTGGTGGGGAACATTTCTACCAGGAAGGCAGCAATGGGACCGTATACCATGGTCACTAATACGATCATGATCCACACCAGGAAAGTGAATTTGAAATAGGTAGTTGAATTGACTTTCTTGTTGGTCAATACAGGATTGGAAAGCTCGAAATACCTACGTGATGCGCCGGCGTTATTATTTTTAACGGTATCGGTAAATACCTGGGTATATTTTGAACCATCGGGTGTTTCAAAATGGGCGGTGCGGTGAACAATAATGCCTGCGTCATAAGGCACTGTCTTCCGGTCTTCCTGTATCAGCTTGTTCTCTGTTTTATACCATTCCCTGGAGTCGGTATCCTTCAGGAAGGCAGAGAAGATGGGGTAGTATAATATAACACCCAGCAACATTCCGGTGAGCATGATCCATTTTCTGCCGATCTTATCACTCAGCCAGCCAAAGAGGAGAAAGAAGGGCGTGGCAAAAGCGATGGCCCATAGCATGATGGTACGGCTTTGTTCAAATTCGAGTCCGCACTTTGTTTCCAGGAAGCTCTGGGCATAGAACTGACCGGTGTACCAGATCACGCCTTGTCCCATTACAGCGCCAAACAAGGCCAGGAGTACCATTTTAAAATTGGCTTTATTGCGGAAGCTTTCTTTTAGTGGATTGGAAGAAGTTTTCCCTTCCTTTTTCAGTTTGGTGAAAATAGGCGACTCTTCCATCTTCATGCGGATGTAGATGGAAACGATCACCAGGAATATAGATACCCAGAAAGGATAGCGCCAGCCACCCCAGGGGGCATTGAACTGTTCATCGGTCATATTGAGCTTTACCAGCATGATCACGCCCAGGGCGACAAATAAGCCGAGGGTAGCGGTGGTTTGTATCCAGCTGGTATAATAGCCACGTTTATTGGCGGGAGAATATTCTGCCACATAGGTAGCCGCGCCGCCATATTCACCACCCAGGGCCAGACCCTGTATCAACCTGAGGGCTAATACGAGCAGGGGCGCAGCGATGCCGATACTTTTATAATTGGGAACGAGGCCAATGAGGAAGGTAGAGCCTCCCATCAGAATAAGTGTCAGTAGGAATGTGTACTTACGACCTATCATATCGCCCAGGCGGCCAAACACGAGGGCGCCAAAAGGACGAACGATAAACCCTGCTGCAAAGATGGCCAGGGTGCTCAACAGGGCAGCAGTAGCATTGCCTTCGGGAAAGAACTGAGTACTGATGGTTTTGGCAAGCATGCCGAAAATGTAGAAGTCGTACCATTCGATCATGGTGCCCACGGATGATGCAATGATCACCTGGCGGATAACGCTTGCGGGCGAAGCAGTCGTTTGATTCATGCAGGGAAGATAATTTGAAAAGTTGAAAATCCCGCACGGTGAAGGAAGATTTGAGAATGTGTGACTAAGACAATATAGGAGAGCTGATGAAGAGCATAGTCTATTAATCTGCGGGAGTTTGTTATATGATCATCAATTTTTTCCTATGCACCTCCCCTTTATGGCAGTAAGCAGCAAGGCTGACCTGAATAATTTTCAAATTTTCGATTCCTCTCCTTTTCAAATTCAAACTGTTGTATTTTTAAGGCCCAAAAACAAGGAAAACGATTAGTCTATGTCATATCCCTACCAGATCAGGTCAGCAGAGCAGTACCAGGCAGCTTATAAAAAGAGTGTGGATCATCCCGAAGAATTCTGGAGTGATGTAGCTTCTCATTTTCAGTGGCGCAAGCCCTGGGATAAGGTGTTGGAGTGGGATTTCAAGAAGCCCACGATCAAATGGTTCAGCGGAGGCAAACTGAATATTACGGAGAACTGTATTGACCGTCACCTGGAGAAGCTGGGCAATAAGCCGGCCATCATCTGGGAGCCCAATGATCCCGAAGAATATCATCGCGTACTTACTTACCGTGAATTGTATAATAAGGTAGTGCAGTTTGCCCATGTACTGAAGAATAACGGCGTTCGCAAGGGCGACCGTGTATGTATCTATATGGGTATGGTGCCCGAGCTGGCCATTGCTGTACTGGCCTGCGCCCGTATTGGCGCTATCCACTCGGTGGTATTTGGCGGCTTCAGTGCACAAAGTATTGCAGATCGTCTGCAGGATGCAAATGCTGAGTTTGTGATCACCTGCGATGGCGCTTACCGGGGTAATAAAGAGATCCCGTTAAAGGGTGTGATTGATGATGCGCTGGTACAATGTCCTTTTGTAAAACGTGTGATCGTATTGACGCGTACGCGTACGGCGGTTTCCATGATCAAGGGGCGTGACGTGTGGTGGGAAGATGAAGTAAAGAAAGTAGAAACGCAAGGCAATCCCGACTGTGCGGCTGAAGAGATGGACGCAGAGGATATGCTGTTTATATTGTATACCTCCGGCTCTACGGGGAAGCCCAAAGGCGTAGTACATACTTGCGGCGGCTACATGGTGTATGCCAATTATTCTTTTGTGAATGTATTTCAGTACCAGCCTGGCGATGTGTTTTTCTGCACGGCGGATATTGGCTGGATCACTGGTCACAGCTATATCGTATACGGTCCTTTGAGTGCAGGCGCTACCAGTCTGCTGTTTGAAGGGGTACCTACCTGGCCCGATGCAGGCCGCTTCTGGGATGTTGTGGACAAGCATAAAGTGAATACGCTTTATACAGCGCCTACTGCTATCCGCAGCCTGATGGGCTTTGGCCTGGAGCCGGTTGAAAAGCATGACCTCAGTTCTTTAAAAGTATTGGGAACGGTAGGTGAGCCGATCAACGAAGAAGCCTGGCATTGGTATGATGAACATATTGGTAAGAAGAAGTGTCCGATTGTCGATACCTGGTGGCAAACGGAAACAGGAGGTATTCTCATTTCCAATATGGCAGGTATTACCCCGGGTATACCCTCTTTTGCTACTTTACCGCTGCCGGGTGTGCAGCCTATACTGGTGGATGAGAACGGGAAGGAAGTGGAAGGCAATGGCGTGAGTGGTAACCTCTGTATTAAGTTTCCCTGGCCTGGTATGTTGCGTACTACTTATGGAGATCATGAGCGCTGCCGGGTGAATTACTTTGCTACTTATGATAATCTATATTTTACGGGTGATGGTTGCCTGCGTGACGAAGGGGGTAATTATCGCATAACGGGCCGGGTAGATGATGTACTGAATGTGAGCGGTCACCGTATTGGTACGGCCGAAGTAGAGAATGCGATCAACATGCATACGGGAGTGGTGGAAAGTGCTGTGGTAGGCTATCCTCATGATATCAAAGGACAGGGCATCTATGCCTATGTGATCTACCAGGGCAACAGTGATCATAATGATAAATTAGCCCGTCAGGACATTGCACAAACGGTGGCCCGTATCATTGGCGCCATTGCAAAACCTGATAAGATCCAGTTTGTAAGTGGGTTGCCGAAGACAAGGAGTGGTAAGATCATGCGGAGAATACTACGTAAAATTGCAGAGGGAGAAACTGATAAATTAGGCGATACTTCTACCCTTTTGGACCCTTCTGTAGTGGAAGAGATCAAGAACGGAAAATTATAGTGCAGTATATATAAAAGAAAACCCCATGGCTGGAGTGAATATGGGGTTTTCATAGAGACGGAAACATTGGCCGTTTTCTGATTACCAATGTTATATGGATTGTTCTATCTCCCAAAGTTAATTGGGTTCTTCAAGGATACGATCTGTACGCTATTTATGAGCGATATTCATGCCAGATTCGCTGGCGAAAGTGGCAAGAGGATAACCCATTTCCGGCGATCCGAACGGCGTATGTAAAACTACTAAACCCACTCATGAGACTATTACGAAGAGCATTAAGGGTACTGATCGTACTGATCCTTCTGCTTAATATCATGGCTATATTCCATGCCTGCCGGTTTACTTACTTTTATGATGATAAAGACGCTGTTGTAAAAAAGCCCGAGCAAATGAATGGCTGGGAGAAAACAAAAGTGATCTTGTTTGGATTGCAATACCCCAAGTCTGTCAACAATACGCTTCCCAACATTCCTTATGATACGCTTTCCTTAATGACTGCTGATGGTCTGCGCCTGCGGGGATGGTATATACGGAAGGACAGTGCGAAAGGAACGGTGATCTTATTCCATGGGCATGGATCATCCAGTGGCAGGATACTGGATGAAGCCTATTATATGCACAGTATTGGGTTTAATACGCTGTTGATTGATTTCAGGGCGCATGGCAATAGTGAAGGGAATGTGTCGACGATTGGTTACCGGGAAGGGGCGGATGTGAAAGCAGCTTACGATTATATCCGCTCCAAAGGGGAACAGCATATTGTATTATGGGGTGTTTCGATGGGGGCGGCCACTATTACGCGTGCTATTGCTGCATATGATGTGAAGCCCGAAAAAGTGATCTTGGAATTGTCGTACGGCACGCTGTCGGCGGCGGCCAAAGGCAGGGTGCGTACGATGGGATTGCCGGAACAACCGATTGCCGGCCTGCTCACGTTCTGGGGCGGTACGGTAAGGGGATTCTGGGCCTTTGGCCTCAGCCCGGAGGAGTATGTTAAAAAGATAAACTGCCCGGTGCTGGTGCAGCATGGCGCCAAAGATGCGCGGGTAACGATGGCTGAATCTGAAGCTATCTTCGGGAACATACCACCCGTGCGTAAAAAGCTGGTCGTTTATGAAACAGCCAAACATGAATCCCTGTATGGCAGGGAGCCGGGAAAATGGAAACGGGAAATAAAGTCTTTCTTGCTGAATAACTAAGTCCGGGAATACTTCCCCGGACAGCCACCTGCATTCAATGCGCACGGCTTAACGACGCACAATTACTTTGGTGCCTATGGGTAAATAAGCTTCCAGTTCATCGAGGTCCTCGTTCTTGACGGCTATGCAGCCATTGGTCCAGTTGGTGAAATCATCTACTACAAGATTGTCGTTGGGCCAGGTGCCGTGGATGGCGATGCCGCCACCTATTTTGGCATTTTTGGGAATAAGGCCTTTGGCCTTGCGTTGGTTGAACTTGGCAATGCTTTCGGAATTGGGATAATCCAGCATCAACATTTTATGCCATTTCTCGTGGGGCCTTTTGGAAATGATCTTAAAAGTTCCTTCGGGCGTTTTGCGGTCGCCTTCCACCATTTTATCATTGAGGTCTTTGTTGCCAAATACTACGGGATAAGTGGCATACCAGCCTTCCTCATCATAAACCTGCAGTTCATAGTCTGACTTGTCTACAATGATATACACTGTGCCTGTAGGCTCTTCACTTCTAAAAAATCTTTTCTTGATCACCCTTGTTTCGATGGTTTTAAAGGCGGCTAAGCCAGCAACGGAAACAAGGAGCAGCGCGACGAAATGTTGGCGTTTCATGGTTACCATGGTTTTGCGTAGAGACCGGGCGATGGTAAGCTATTTAATGAATAATGTTTGTTAACAGGATCACCTCATTTCAGTAACGTATGAGGAAATAAAAATATTTTTCATGGGGATAAGTTTTAACACTCTTCACGGACAATAAAGGAAAATCAATCTGTTCCGGGGAAAATAATAAGCAATTTTTCTGCCATTTCTGGTTAAGCGCTTGTTGTAGTTGTTATATTTTCTGGTTGCGCTGCATTAAGGTCTTGCAACGGTAAGTTGTGCTATAGTCCCGGGGGGGCTGATTCACAATTGTAATTTTCCATGATATTCATGAACTTGCTGTCTTAAACTAAAACTGTACATGAAACTGCTTTTCTATATACTACCTGTGTTGGCTGGTGTGGCGATGACGGTTCAATCGGGGATCAATGCACAGCTGAGGGCAGCTATCAGTCACCCTATATTGGCGGCGTTTATTTCTTTTTTGGGTGGTACGCTGGTGCTGGCGCTGATGTTATTGTTTTCCAAACAGGCCATTCCTGCCTTATCAGCCTACAGTGATATCAGTTGGTATAAGTTTACCGGAGGATTGCTGGGTGTATTTGTAGTAACGGTGGTGTTGGTGTCGGTGATAGAAATAGGAGCGGCCAATATGTTTGTGCTGATTATTGCCGGGCAATTATTCACGGCTCTGCTGATGGATCATTTTGGTGTGTTGGGGATGAAGCCAAGTCCGATCACTTTGCAGAAGATGATTGGTATTGTGTGTTTGATTGTGGGGGCTTACCTGGTGAACAGGAAGTAGTGAATGGTGAATAGTGAGTCGTTTGCTTCGATAGCGGATTTCTCCCTGTGGTCGAAATGACAAGAAAGGGAGATAAATAAAAATCGCTGAGGTGGATGTGATCCAATCCTCAGCGATCGTACTTTCATGGCTGTACTCTTGACTGAATTTCTGTCTTTGGCTCGCAGCTCGCGGCTCAAAGCTCGCAGCTGTTCTACCAGCTGCTGATCCTGATACCTACGCTGTAGGGGGTGAGATCCAATCCGCGTTCGAAGATGCTTTGTGAAGCATAAGAACCGTATACTTTTACAGGGCCCAATCCCAGCTCGGCTAAATACTGGAGCTTCCAGGGACGGAGGTCAAATTCATCACGCTTTTTACGTTTGCCATCTGCATCGGTGATGGTTTTCTGACGGCTGGCATACAGGTAGCCTGCGCTTGCGCCGAAGGCGATACCGAATCCTCTTTCACGTTGTGGGGTAAAGTTGAATTCCAACAGCATGGGTACGGTTATATATTCGGCCACCAGTTTATTCTTGCTGTACTCGGTGGTAAGGTCCATGATGACGGTGGTACGTGGCTCGGTCAGGAACTTAACGGGCTCTTTAAAGCGGTAATTGTTCATATCAAGACCCAGTCCGTATTTCAGGTTTACCACATGCTTAACGAGGTTGAGGCGCTGCATGAAGAACCAGATGTTTACATTGGAAGACTTGACGGCTTTCAGTTTGAACCAGTCTTCATTTGATAATGGTGCAAAAGCCTGTGCTTCGACACTGCTATAATTGGTCTGGTCATTGAAATTGGTGAAGCCAAGGTCGAGGATCAGCCAATTGGTGCTGATGTTGGAAGGTTTGTATTTGCGGCGGTAGATGCGGGTCCTTTCACGGTCATTGTCTTCTTTGGCGCTTCCATTTGCTCCGCCTGAGCGCACGATGATCATTTTACCTATCCGGATTGTATCGCTTTTGGGTGCCTGGGTGGAGTCTGTTTGTGCCATTGCTGTACATGCCATACCTATGCCCGCCAGGAGGGTTAACATCCTTTTCATACTTCAAAATTTACTTGTGTAATGGGATTATTTTAACGCGAATTCAAAACTTGCTATACGGATGCTTGATTTTCCATTGTCCGTATCTGCATTGGTTGCTTTGTCAAAAACACGGGACACCTTCCGGAAGAAGCCACGCATTCTGTTTTTCTTATTATCAGGTTCAGTTGGATAGATTTCTTCATCAGGCGATTCGGCTTTTTTAACAGGATTAAGTGTTGCCACACTTTCATTGATGTTCTTTTCTATTTGAGCTGCCGTTAATCCGGTAGGAGTTGTGTTGTACTTGTTGGCTTCTTCTACCGTGCTCGCTGTTATAGGCCTGTTCGTTTTTTCTTTATCCTGATCTTTCAGCAAAGCCATCTTCTGTCCTTCTTCTTGTGGTACGTTTGGCACCTCCTGAATGTTACGCGGAGCCTCAATATTTTTTCTTTCTTTAGGATCAATAACTGCAAAGCCTTGTGTTTGCTTGTCTTTAACAGGTGTTGGTACTACCAGTGCAGGCTGGTTATTCTTCTTGTCTTTCTTATTATTGGTAGTTAAATCAGTTGCAGGTATTGTTGTGTGGTCGGGTGCCGTTACTTTATCAGGCGTAGTGGCGGCAATACCCTGCTGTGTTTGTTCCTTGTTGCTTGTTGCAGGTTGTTTTACCTGCGGTGTATCAGTATTTCTGGCAAGATTTCTTTCTTCGCCTGGCACCTTGTCGCCATTGGTCATGGTATACCAGGTAGTGCCTCCTACCAACAAGAGTACTGCTGCTGCGGCAGCTATTTTCCACCAGCGCATCTTTACTACAGGGGCCTTGTCTTCTTCTTCGCTGCGGTATAAAGCATATTTATCGGGGAACACGATGGAAGTATCGGGCATCAGGCGAACCTGTTGTAACAATTCAAAACCTGGCTGGAACTGTGGGTGCCTGTATACAAATTGTTCTACCTGGTCTTTTTGTTGGTTGGTGAGCTCATCATCGGCATATAGTACAAAATATTCTTCGCAATTGGTTTCATTGACGGGGTTGGGTGCTGAAGAAGTCCTTAGCAGGGATTCTTTATTCATGAACATGACTGGCTCATCAAGCGGCAAAATCGATTGCTGCAACATGACCAGTTCGGTGCGCAGATCGGGATTTTCTTCCACGAAAGCTTCTACTGCTTTGCGTTGGACAATGCTTAGTTCATTGTCAACATACAGCAGGAAGAATTCTTCGTAATTATGGCGTGTGATGTTCATGCTATAACACATTTTCAGGGCTGACTAAATAATTTTTTAACTGCACACGGGCACGGTGTAAATACACTTTCACCTGACTTTCCTTCAAACCCGTGATCTCGCCAATCTCTGCATAAGAATAACCTTCGTAATCTTTCAGCAATACGAGTGAACGTTGCGTTTCGTTGAGTTGGGCCAGTGCCATTTCCAGCACTTTGCGGGTGTTGTGCATGGGCCGGTCGTACACTTTGGCATCATCGCGAAACTCGTCTTTCAGGCTTACTCTTTTTGCTTTGCGTATGTGATCGACCATCTGGTGGTAGGCTACGGTAAACAAATAGCTCTTGCATTTGGTACCATCTACATCGGCCCGGTTGATCCACATTTTCTCGAATGCCGTTTGTACCACATCCCTTGCGTCCTCCTCATGCCGGAGGTTTTTCAGGATGAACCGGTACACGTTATCCGCATACTCTGTGACACATTGGTTGTACTCTTTTTCAGTCATAAGCTAAGTCCTGTCTCATTAAATGTGCATGTAAGTCTTTCTATATAGTTATACGTGGAAGGGTATTCAAATGTTACAGCACGCTAACTCTTTTTGCCTTAAAAAATAAAAAGAGGCTTTCAGGGCCTCTTTTCTATCATAAAAATCTGATAATCAAGGGTGATTAATGGGCTGTAACCATTACGGCCCGGTTGAGCGCCTCCAGGATCATGAATTCTCCCTGGGCCTTGGGTTTTTCGCACTGGTCCTTGGATTCACTGCACACGCCCTCTTCGGTTGTTTTGCCTGTCCGGGTGGCGGCAAATACCAATATGCCGGCTGTTAATATCAGCAGCATAATAAAAGCCCGTAAATAGGATTTGCGAATCATAGAGGCCATTTGAAATATAAGACGAAGTTATAGCCAAAATGTTACAGGAATGGTAAAGAAATCTGAAAATTGGTTGGATTGGGCGGATTACCGGCAAAAAATACCCACTATCCGCTGGACGTATTTGACCCTTGGCGGGCCTTTTGGGTAGGCATATTGGCTTATTCGCGCCTGGTAATGGCCTGGATATTTATCAGGCATCCTCTAAACTCTCTTGCCGGAACTACAGGTATTGTTATGTGCCGGTAAGGAGGGGCACGGGTGGTCAGTAGATAATCCTAGCCTTATCCACGGCTGATCCTACAGTGGTATCCTCGTCATGTCCTCTATAACTCCTCGTCAGGTCCTCTATATGTCCTCGTCAGCTTTTGCCATATTCTTGTTAATTATAATGTATAAATATCAAACTATGATCGGAAAGCGCCTGCCGGGAGGGCCTTTTTCAGCATTTGTGCGGAAAAAGGAATTGCGGGGTGAAATAATAACCCTGGCTATCATGCAAACAGTGAAGGGCATGGATTGGAAGGAGGCCATGTTTAAGGTTGCGCACGTTGCGCATCTTTAGAAAATTTCAAATGAGCAGTATCCCAAATTGCTATTTTTGTGCCCTTATCTAAAAAATCTCTCCTTCCATGAATGAAAATTTAGTCAAAAGACTGGCTGCAGAGCTTGAAGACATCAAGGCTTCCGGGCTGTATAAAACGGAGCGTATCATTGAATCTCCCCAGGGAGCTGAAATAGTAGTGAACGGTAAGACGGTGCTGAATTTCTGTGCAAACAATTACCTGGGCTTGTCCTCTCATCCCAAAGTGGTTGAGGCTGCCAAGAAAGCCATTGATCATCGCGGCTATGGCATGAGCAGTGTGCGGTTTATCTGCGGTACGCAGGATATTCACAAAGAATTGGAGGCGAAGATCTCGCAATTCCTGGGTACAGAAGATACGATCCTGTATGCAGCGGCTTTTGATGCGAATGGCGGTGTATTTGAACCACTGTACAATGATCAGGATGCGCTTATTTCGGATGAGCTGAACCATGCTTCCATTATTGATGGGGTGCGTTTGTGTAAAGCACAGCGTTACCGCTACAAGCACAACAATATGGAAGACCTGGAAGTACAGCTGCAAGCAGCGCAGGCACAGCGTAGCCGTGTGATTATCACGGATGGCTCATTCAGTATGGACGGCACGATTGCGCAGCTGGATAAAATTGTAGCATTGGCAGAGAAATATGATGCGGCTGTTATGATCGATGAATGTCATTCCAGTGGTTTCCTGGGTAAAACGGGCCGTGGTACGCACGAGTACCGGGGTGTGATGGGAAAGATCGACATCATTACGGGTACACTGGGTAAGGCGCTGGGCGGTGCTTCGGGCGGATTTACCAGCGGACGGAAAGAAGTGATCGAGATATTGCGTCAGCGTTCAAGGCCCTACCTGTTTTCGAATACGCTCGCGCCCAGTATTGTGGGAGCTTCGATTGCGGTACTGGACCTGCTGACGGAAACTACTGAATTAAGGGACAAACTGGAATCGAATACGAAATACTTCCGCAGCAAGATGACGGAAGCTGGCTTCGACATCAAACCGGGGGATCACCCGATTGTACCTATTATGTTGTATGATGCGGTGGTAGCGCAGAATTTTGCAGCCAAGCTATTGGAAGAAGGCATTTATGTAATTGGTTTCTTCTTCCCTGTAGTGGCGAAAGGACTGGCGAGGATCCGGGTACAGTTGAGTGCGGGGCATGAGCAGCATCACCTGGATAAGGCGATTGCTGCCTTTACGAAGATTGGAAAGGAATTGAATGTGTTGAAGTAGGGAGGCAGCATATAGAATACAGAATTCAGAATACAGAAGGCCGAAAGTCTGGGATCATGTTGCTGAAATGTAGCATGCTTCCGGTCTTTCGGCCTCCTTATTATTTGCCAGCAATTACACTGATCTCTACATTCACATTCTTGGGTAGTCCTTTCACGGCTACGGTTTCGCGGGCGGGGAAATTGCTTTGGAAATATTTGCCATAGACTTCATTGACGGTTGCAAACAAGGCCATATCACTTAGGAAAATAGTGGTTTTGGCGATGTGGCTGAAATCCATGCCAGCTTCTGCCAGTACAGCTTTGAGGTTATGCATTACCTGGTGTGTTTCGCCAAAAATATCTGTTGCGTCAATATTGCCGGTGGCAGGATTGATGGCTATCTGGCCTGAAACAAATAATAAGCCGCCCAATTGAACGGCCTGGCTGTAGGGGCCAATAGGGGCTGGTGCATTGCTGGTATTGATGATCTTTTTTTCCATGAACCAAAAATACAGGAAGTTTCGGGTTTGGGATAGGAGGTTTCGGGTTGCCGGACCTGAAAAAGGCATCATTTGAGGGAAGCTATGGGTGGTTGCCGATTGCCGAATGCCGATTAGGGCTTACTTTGCGTAAATTTTTTGCCATGACGATTGGGATACTGGCCGATGATGTGTTGAAAGAAGAGTGGCTTGCCAAGGGGGCTCCGGCAGGGGTGGAGTTTGTGTGGGCTGATTCGCTGAGCTCATTGCTGATGATGGAAGCAGATGCTTATTTTGACCTGCTGTACACTGCGGACCCTGAAAGGATGGCAAGATTGAAACCGGTGAACGGCAAACCTTTGTTTGTGAATGCGGTACCCTGGACGGGGAAGGTAACTGGCACAAAAGTTATACGGATCAATGCCTGGCCTACTTTATTACGCAGACCTGTAATTGAAATTGCATTGACGGATAATGAGCAGTTGAAAGCGACCGAAAACGTTTTCGGTGCCTTGCAGTGGGGTTATCAGCTGGTACCGGATATTGTTGGTATGATCACGCCGCGTGTATTGGCGATGATCGTCAATGAAGCCTATTTCACATTGGGAGCTGAAGTAAGTACGCGGGCGGAAATTGATACGGCCATGAAGCTGGGAACGAATTACCCGATGGGGCCATTTGAGTGGAGTGCTGCTATTGGCCTGGAGAACATCGCGGTTTTGTTGAAAGAGTTGAGCCGTACAGATGAACGCTATGCACTGGCGCCGGCGCTGGAACAGGAGCTGGCGGCGGGTGTAAGCCATCCATAATGAGCAGCAAGGATGCCGGAAAAGAATCTTTTTGATCGAATTTTATGCATTTGACAGCCTGCCGGCATCTAAGAGGGGCCATATAGTATTGATTTATATACTGAATATTCGTTTCTGACAATGGGGTTGATATTGAATATAGACACAGCTACTCAAAATGCCAGCATCTGCCTTGCAACCAATGGGAATTGTATTGCGACTATGGTGAACCGTGAACAAAAGGACCATGCGGGATGGGTGCAGGCCGCTATTGCGGAACTGATGCGGGACACAGGTTACACGATGCAACAGCTGGAAGCAGTGGCAGTTACAGAAGGTCCGGGTTCGTATACCGGGCTGCGGGTAGGGTTGGCTACGGCGAAGGGATTGTGCTATGCGCTTCATATTCCGTTGATTACGGAGAGTACATTAAAAGTGATCGCTTATGCAACGCGGAAGGCTATGGAGTTGTCATCCGGCCAATCTCCTCTGGTACCCACCTTATTATGTCCTATGATCGATGCCCGCAGGATGGAAGTGTTTACCGCCGTCTATAGTATGGACTTGGAGGTAGTTATTCCGGGTGGTGCGCGTATTTTAGACAATAATTCTTTTAACAAAGAGTTAGAGAATAATCGTTTAATTTTCTGTGGAAATGGAATTGGTAAGTGGAAACCCCTATGTAAGCATTCAAATGCAAGGTTTTATGAGGGGGAAGATTATTCGGCTGTAGACCTTGGATGGCTTGCTGAACAAAGGTTTCAGCAGAAAATGTGGGCAGACCTGGCATATGCAGAACCCGCTTATCTCAAGGAATTCTATTCTCATATAAAAAATTAAACTAAGTGAAACTTTTATAGACCTTTAATTCACATAGTATTTTTTTTCTTGTAAATTTGGCACTCGCTTATCCTATTAAATTTTTAAAAGCTCTGATGTGCACATGAACGTAACAAGCAACTACTCCATGGTGCTGAATGCAGACGGCGTACATGGGGATTCCGTAAAGGTTGACTTCCTAAACCTGAAAAAGGCCGCAATGATCCTGCGGGCGCTCAACCACAAGTTGCGCCAGCAAATTCTTAAGCTCATTGATGAGCAGAAGCGCCTCACCGTCACTGAAATCTATGTGCGGCTTAGACTTGAACAGTCCGTAGCTTCACAACACCTTGCGATTCTTCGCAGGGCTGGGATTGTAAAAACAGAGCGGGATGGCAAGTTCATCTACTATTCTGTGAATAGTGCCCGGGTGGCACACATCATGGAATGTGTTGAGGATCTGAATAGCTGATCAGCCGGTTTAACCTTTTGATAATCTGCTTATAAAGCAGGACATGGAACCCCATGTTCTGCTTTTTGCTTTTTAAGAATTAACTTTGCAACCATGTTTATAAAGCAATTATACACTGGCTGTTTGAGTGAAGCAGCCTATTACATTGAAAGTAAAGGTGAAGCAGTGATCATTGACCCCTTGCGGGATATTGCTGGTTACCTGGAGTTGGCGAAGGAAAGAAACAGTTCGATCAAATATATCTTCGAAACGCATTTCCATGCCGACTTTGTCAGTGGCCACCTCGACCTGCAAAAGGCTACGGGCGCTCCCATCGTATATGGTCCGGCTACGGAAACCAATTTTCCCATCCACCTGGCGACAGATGGTGAGCTTTTTAAGTTAGGAGACCTTACGATCGAAGTATTGCATACACCCGGTCATACCGTGGAATCTACCTGTTATCTATTGCGCGATGAAAATAATGTTCCGTATGCTTTGTTTACGGGTGATACACTGTTTGTAGGAGATGTGGGCAGACCCGATCTGAGCAGCGGCAATCTTAGTAAAGAAGAACTTGCTTCGATGTTGTACGATTCCTTGCAGCAAAAAATAGCTACGCTGCCCGATGGGGTGATCGTATATCCTGCGCATGGGGCAGGCAGCAGTTGTGGTAAGAACCTGGGTCCGGAAACGCATAGTACGATTGGTGAGCAGAAGCAAACGAACTATGCCTTACAACCACAAACACGCGAAGACTTTATTAAAGCTGTAACTGATGGACTGGCTTTACCTCCTCAGTACTTCCCTATCAATGCACGGATCAATAAAGAAGGTTACGATAGCCTGGATGGCATATTGAATAAAGGTTTAACACCTTTGTCTGTAGCTGATTTCAAAGGATGGATGAAACAGGAAGACGTAATCGTACTGGATACACGTAAAGCAGTTGATTTTACATTGCAGTTTGTACCCGGTTCTATCTTCATTGGCCTGGAAGGTCGTTTTGCAGAATGGGCTGGTAGTCTGTTGCCTTTTGATAAACCGATCGTATTGGTGACGGAAGCAGGGCAGGAAGAAGAGAGTGTAGTGCGTCTGGCGCGTGTGGGCTTTTCGCAAATGCAGGGTTATCTGCAAGGTGGTGTGGAAGCATGGAGAGCGGCCGGTGAGCAGATTGACCTGGTCATTGATGTAGAGGCGGACGAACTGGCGATGGATCTTCCTTTTGACAAGAACCTGGTAGTAATAGATGTACGCCGGGAAACGGAGTTTGCCGATGGTCATATAGCCGGCGCCGTAAATATGCCGCTGAATGAAATGACTGATCCTGGTGTGATGGCCAATATACTGGAAACCCAAAATCTGTATGTGCATTGCGCCGGTGGTTACCGCAGCGTGATAGCGGCTTCTTTGCTGAAACGCCAGGGTATTCATAACCTGCACAATGTACTGGGTGGCTGGAGCGCGATCAAAGAGCAAAAGGGTATTGAAGTAGCGAAAGAGAACAGTGTGTTGAATTAAGAAAACGCAAACAGTCAATACATTTTATAAGAAGGCCAGCTTTTGAGCTGGCCTTTTGTATTGTATCAGATCTGAACAATGCCGTTCTTGATGGCATACAGTACCAGCCCCACCCTTGTTTTGGCGCTTAGCTTATCAAACAGGGCATCCCGGTAGCCGTCGATGGTACGGGGGCTCAGGTGCATCTTGTCGGCAATCTCCCGGTAGGTAAGTTCTGTGCAGGCGAGTTTTAGAAATTCTATTTCGCGATCATTGAGGGAAATGAGTGGCTTGATGCTGTAATTGTCGTCTTCGAGGTTATTGAGTGCATGGATCATTTTACCAGTGACCATCTCGGAATAATAATATCCTTTGCTGATCACGGAATCCAGGGCGCACTTGAATTCTTTGGGTTCTGTTTCTTTCAGGATATAACCGCGGGCGCCATTCTTCAGCATGCGGATAATGGATTGTTCATTATCATACATGGAAAGGGCCAGTACCCGTACATCCGGATGATGTTGTTTTAACCATATGGTTGTTTCGAAACCATCCATGTCGGGCATGTTGATATCCATGAGAACAAGATCGGGTGCGGTACTGTTCTTCAACTGGTCGATAAAATGCTTGCCGTTATTCGCTTCCAGCAATACGGAATAGCCGTCAAAATTCCTGACCATGCTGGCCAGACCGTTGCGTAGTAAAACGTGGTCATCGATAAGGGCTACCCTGGTTTTGTTCTCTTGCATAGTAATGCAGGTTTAGTGATTTGAAAATGGAATGGTGATCTTTATAACTGTTTCATTGTTTGACGGATGATCTACCTGCAGCCGGGCGCCGATAAGGGCCGAGCGGCTATGTATCATATTTATCGGGTCTTCTGGCTGATTGTCTGGTTGTACTTTATGGTGCTGCATTCCTTTATTTAAAATGCTGACCTCTAAAATATCATCATGGCATTTTATTTGAACAGCTATGAAAGATGTATTGCTGTCTTCAATGAAATACCGGATACACTCCTGTACAATCCGAAACAGCATCAGCTCTACTTCTTTATTCAATATCCCCATACTACCTGCAATGGTCAATAGCGGATCCGCTGCCCTTTCTTTAGGCAGAAAACCAAGTTCATAGCTGATTGATTTAAACAAGCCTACCCGGCTGATATGATTGGCATCGAGGTGCCTGGCCAGGTTGCGCAAGTCTTTGATCGCTTTACCTATTAATTGGTTACTGTTAAACGTTTTTTGAGCTACTTCTTCAGGCTTTGAAAAATCCAGGGTACCTAAATGTAATTTAGCCAGACTTAATATTTGGCCTATATTATCATGAATTTCCTGTACAATATTCTTTAGTGCCTGCTCTTGTATTTCAAGTTTCGTTTTGATAATCTCATGTTCGTGTATGATCCCCATTGTGTTTCATTTGATACGAAGACGCATTATGTAATTTACAGAATTGGCCACAGGTTTGACGTATGTCATACAAAAACCGTGTTTTTTGGAATGAAATACGAGGAAAACACCTTTGTCATAATAGGCTGAAATACGAGAAGTTGCAATGGTGTTGTATGATTTTGGGCAGAAAAATGGGCGATCAGCTCCCCGACGCCTGGTTTGTGGAGAGGGGTAGTTGCAGGGTAACAGTAGTACCAATTCCCAGTGTGCTGGCAATGGAGAAATGGGCGCCAATAAGTTGGGCCCGTTTGTGCAGGTTGCGGATACCCAATCCAAATTTGCTGTTCTCTCCGGCATTGAGTGGTGTAAGGTCGAACCCGGTACCGTTATCATTCACGGCAATGCTGAAGGTATCTGGTCTATAAGTGAGCAGTACCAGGATGGTACTGGCTTTCGCATGTTTGATAATGTTATTGATCACCTCCTGCACCATGCGAAAGATGATCAGCTCTTTTTGAGCTTCGAGCTTAACGGGCAGTCCTTCAGTTTTCAAGGTGGTGGTAAAAGCACCGCTTTTGCGGATCATTTCCAGTTCATAGCTAATGGCCTGCATCAGTCCCATCTCGGATACATAGTCGGTGTTGAGGCTTTTAGAAATATCCCGCAGGTCCTGGATGGCCTTCCCGATCAATCCTTTCGAATCATCCATTTTCTGTTGCAGCTGATGGGGTTGGTTAATATCCATGGTGCCCAGGTTGAGCTTGGCAAGGCTTAGTACCTGTCCGATATTGTCGTGTATTTCCTGAGATATGGTTTGCAGGGTTTGCTCCTGAATCTCCAGTTGGGATTCGAGTAGTATTTGCTGAAAACCGGTCTGTAGATCGGCCTTTTCTTTAATAAAGCCCTGGTGGCGTTTCTGGTAGATAACAATAAAGATGATAATAAAAGAAATGATAAGCACCGTGAAGGACGTGCTTAGTATAATGGCAATTATATCGTGTGAGAGGGTTTGCGGCATCTGAATCCTATTGAAAAAGCAATGCACATAGGTACGAATATAATATTATGTATCGTCCATACGATGGAAGCATTAGGGTTTTTTGCCAGCGTAAGGAATTTAAAACTAAGAAAAATAAAGAAACAGCCGGCATAGTATATAAACAGGCCGCTGACAAACCAAAAAGACCTGGAAGTGATAATGTTGGCTATGTCGGGCCGCTTTATTTTGGCGTAGTAGTATAGGATGCACCCGGTACAAATAGATAAGGCGACCAGGCTGTAGGAATAGCTATTGAAAGCGACCTCAAAACCATCATAATAAATCAGTGCAAGTACCGTTAGCGACAAAAAGCCGATGGCTATTACTGCCTTGCGGTAATTGCGTGGCGGGGCATGGGGTTTCCATCTGTTCAGGAAATAGAGACTGAGGCTGATAAAGGAGAGAAAGCAATTGGCTTTATACAAGTAGATATTGGGGCCGCAATTGCAGTGAAAGATGACCTTGATCCAGCTATTCAATACCAATTGGATCAGCAGAAAAATGACAATAAAAATATGCCCCCCCAGCCGTTTTTCTTTTCTGAACAAGACAAAGAATAACGCTACCAGGGGGGCGATGATATCCAAATGGATGGCAATGGTATGTAGAAGGGTTTTACTCAACCTGTTTACTTGATTGCGGCAGTTAACTGGCCGGGAGTAAAGCTATGTGCTTTCACTGCCGGCACTATATAAGTGCCATTTTCATTCTGGCTGGTTAAAGATATAAAAGGTTCCAATCCTTCACCGGTAATTTCTCCTTCCAGGTATACCAACAGCTGTTTCATCATTTCGGGTTGGCTGTTCTCATTGACGCCTATCATCTTAAACTTATTTTGCTCCACTATAGGGAGAAGGGCCTCTTTGGCGATGGAAAACCTGGGGGCGAATTCCAGGTGGCTTTGTTCGATGGCTGGAGGAATGGTATCGCATTGCCATCCCGGAGGAACGGGGCAAGCCTCCTCGCCGCGGGCGCCGGCAATGTCCTGGGCAATAATAGGATTTCCGTCCCCGTCATGGGCCTGGGCATAAATGTACATGTAGGCTTCGGTGTGGGGGAATTTGATGAGGTTCACGAGTGAAAAGACAATGGTCTCACAAGCGGGTCTGTTGATCAATGCCAACAGGCGATCGTGGTTGAATGCGTACGTCAGTGAAGTAGCCATAAGTTGAAAAATTTACTGTGAAATAAATAAAGTTGCTACTTCGAAGGTAACGGCGCATGCGGCCCCGAAAGATCGGATAAAACACTGTTTTTCCGGCCTTTATTCACCTGTTCAAATGGTGGTAAACACGGTGGGGACACCTGTTTTTCACCCGAAGGCTTATAGGTGTAATGTCGATTGGAAATGTAAGGAAGCTTTTAGGATGGTGGCTGATCCTGTCCTATCCACAGATTGCTATAGGAAGGGTTCCAGGGATGTTTCCATCTTCTATGGCTCCAAAGCCACATATCGGGATGCTTGCGGATGGCTTTTTCAAGAAAGATGATATAGCGGCGGGTGAGTTCGCCTTCGGGCAGATCGCGTGGGTTTTCTGCGCCTATCTCCAGGTAGGCGCGGTAATAACCCCGCTTTACTTTATATAGTTGGACGAATACAACGGGTATGTTTCCCACACGGGCGCCACTTTCAGGCCCTTTAACAAAGGGGGTAGGGCGGCCAAAAAAGTTGAGCCAGTAGGCTTTGTTCACGTTGCCGGGCGCCTGATCGGCCACGAGTGCCAGCATGTATTGGGTGTGGCGGTAAGGAACAATGGCGTTGCGCATGTCGGTAGCAGGTAGCATCACCGATCCGGTTCTGGTACGCAGGTGCTGAAACAGCCGTTCCATGACCTTATTCTTAAGCGGCATGTATACCACCATGAAAGAGTAAGAAGTATAAAAGGGCATCACGGCGTTGGCAATCTCCCAATTGAAGTTGTGCCCCAGGTGCAACTGGCATTTGCGACCAGATTGGTACAAGGCAGTAAAAGGATCGCTGTCCAGTACCAGGTGTTTGGTGATGAATTTCTTTCCGGCCGATAAAAGTTTTAGGGTTTCTATGAAGTTGTCTACAAAATTCCGGTAAAACCTTTTTGCAATAGCCTTTCGCTCCGCTTCAGTTTTCTCCGGGAAGGCAATGCGTAAGTTGTCCAGCACTACTTTTTTACGGTAGCCGAATACATACCAGGTGAGGGCCGCCAGAAAATCCGATAGCAGGTAAAGTACCTGCAAGGGAAGCAGGGACAACAGGTAAAACGGGATGTAAACGAGGTAATACATGGGTTAATACAAAATATGTAATACCGGTTATAACAGGTCAGGGGTGTAAATGGTTGGGTCGGGATTAATTCACCCAGTTTTTAGCATCCTGTACATGGTGCTTCAATTGGATCTTTACCTTGAATTTATTGCGCAGGTGACGGGCAAGGGCATCTGCTGCATACACGCTGCGGTGTTGTCCACCGGTGCATCCGAAATTGATCATCAGGCTTTCGAAACCCCGGCGCATGTAATCTTCAACGGCAATGTCTACAATGTCAAATACACTGTTGAGGTAATCAGGCATGCGGGTTTGCTGTTCCAGAAAGTCTTTAACGGGCTTATCGCGCCCGGTTTGTTTTTTGAATTCTTCCAGCCGGCCAGGGTTCAAGATACCCCGGCAGTCAAATACAAATCCGCCTCCATTATCGCTTTCATCAACAGGAATGCCTCCTTTTTTATACGAGAAGCTGCTGACATGTACCACCAGTGGTGTTTCGTCGGTAGCTGTAAGAGGGGTAAACCGGTCAATAATATCATCGCCCACACATATTTCCAGTACTTTCTTGAATTCGGGTACGGCTATGCCTAAACTTTGGTTGTCAATAAACCACTTCAGGTTGTGCAGGGCCTGGGGAATGCTGGTGAGGAACTGTGCTTTGCGCTCAAACAATCCGCGGAAACCATAGGCGCCCAATACCTGCAAGAGGCGTATGAGCACATAACCATTGTACTGGCTTTTGAAAATACCTTTGTCCAGCGGCTGACCAATGATGGATTCAAAAGAATCCATGTAATCATTCAGCAGGTTGGCCTTCCAGTCGTCGGGCAGGTTGGCGCGCGCCTGCCAGATCATGCTGGCAGCATCATATTGGGGAGCGCCCCGCATACCTCCCTGGTAATCGATAAAGTGTACAGTATTATCGGGCTTCACCAGGATGTTGCGACTCTGGAAGTCGCGGAACATGAAATATTTGTATTCGGTAAAAGTGAGGTAGCTACTTAATGCCTCAAAGTCGTCGATCAGCTTTTGCTTGTCATAGGGTTTGCGCAAAGCATCCAGGAAATAGTATTTGAAGTAGAGCAGGTCGGCCAGGATAGCCTGCTTGCCAAATTCCTGGTTGGTAAGGCAACGTGTATAATCAAGTCCTTCGTGTCCCTTTACTTGTAGCAGGGCGAGCTGGTGCAGGCTGTTGCGGAAAAGTTCATATACTCCATCACAGAGGCCTTCATTTTCCAGGCGGTTCAATAAGGAGATATCGCCAAAATCTTCCTGCAGGTAAATAGTCTTGTCTTCATTGATAGCCAGTACTTCGGGAACGGGAAGGTCCCTTTCTTTGAAGTGCCGGGAGAAATAAATGAAGGTGTCGTTTTCCGGGATATTGTTGCCATAGGTAGCAATAAAGGTTTTGCCGGCTGCATATATCCTGAAGTAGCGCCTGTCGGAACCCGACTGCGGCAATACTTCCACCTGATCGCAGGGTTGGCCGCTCCAGGAGGCATATAAGTCTTTGATCGATTCTATCGTGAATTGCATGTGGTTGTTATGGTATAGAAAGTAAAAATAATGGATGCAGGGCCTATCACAAAAAAAGATAGCTATGGAAACATACTCTCTGCAATTGCTACTGCTTCGGTTTTTCCAACATCTATAAACTTAGAGTAGCTGTGATCGAACCCTTTAATGGTGTGCTGTTTGGCCAAATGCAGGTACACATCGACCATTGAGAATTTTCCTTCCTGGGTGATCAATGGAAAAAGGGCAGGGTCCACTATATGAACTCCACTAAAAGCTTTTTGGATAAGGGGGTTAACGGTGCGGCTGATCTTTTCTTCATGGGTCTTTACATTCCGCCATCCGCAAAGAGTGTTGCCCTCATCAAACAAGAAGTAACGGGAAGAAACCCGGTTGGTGATGGCCAATGTGGCCAAAGGTGCTTCCAGTTCATGAAATCGGATCATGGCGCCGAGGTCGAGGTCGGTAAGAATATCTACGTTGATGATCACTACGGGCGCGTCGTTGAAAAGGGGGGCTGCTTTTTTGAGGCCGCCACCGGTTTCCAGTACGGCGTCTGTTTCATCACTGATGCTTACCTGGCTGCCCCAGCCATCGTGCTGCTGAATGGCATGCATGATCTGGTCGGCAAAATGGTGCACATTGACCACTACTTCGTAGATGCCGTATTGCTGTAAATATTCAATATTCCGTTGTAAGAGTGTTTTGCCATTGACCACGGCCAGGGCTTTGGGATGCTGGTCGGTCCATGGTTTGAACCGCGTGCCCAGCCCTGCGGCGAAGATCATACCCTGTTTGATGGTGCTCATACTTGTATAACGTATTTACAGCACAATATTTTGTACCAGTGAATTTTTGTATGGATAATCTGTATTGAAATGCAGGCCACGGCTTTCCTTGCGGAAGTTGGCGCATTTGACAATCAGATAGCTAACGGTGATCATGTTACGCAATTCGCAAAGCTGGGGCGATAAGATAGTGGTCTGGTACAGGGACTCTGTTTCCGTCCACAGCAGGTCCAGCCTTTTCATGGCGCGTTCCAAACGGGTGTTGGTACGCACGATCCCTACATAATCGCTCATGATCTGCTGCACCTCTTTGAGGCTTTGGGTGATCAGGATCATTTCCTTGGGTTTGGTAGTGCCTGTGGCATTCCAATCGGGGATCAACCCTTTCCCGATAGCTACCGGGATGCCGTTGACAGAACTGGGGCTTTTAGTTTGTATTTTTTGTGTGGCATCCATGAAACTACGGTGGGAGAATACCATGGCTTCCAGTAAGGAATTGCTCGCAAGGCGATTGGCGCCATGCAAGCCAGTACTGGCACATTCACCGGCGGCATAGAGATTGTTGATGGAGGTGCGACCCCATTCATCTGTTTTGATGCCGCCGCAACTATAGTGTGCTGCCGGCGCCACGGGTATCAGGTGTTGGGTAACATCAATACCTATGGATTTGCACTTCTCATATATATTGGGAAAATGCTCGGTAAACTTTTCCAGGGATATATGCCGTACATCGAGGTACACATGTTCGGTACCGGTGATCTTCATTTCGCTATCAATGGCCCGGGCTACAATATCCCGGGGGGCCAGGTCTTTACGCTCGTCGTACCGCTCCATGAATGCTTCACCATTCTTATTACGCAGGATACCGCCATCGCCCCGCACAGCTTCTGTGATGAGGAATGACTGTCCGCGTACACCGGGTTCGTACAAGGCCGTGGGGTGAAACTGGATGAACTCCATGTTCTCGATGCGGCCTTTGGCGCGGTACACCATGGCCACGCCATCGCCGGTAGCAATATAGGGGTTGGTAGTGGAGCGGTATACCTGTCCGTTACCACCCGTGGCCAACAAGGTTGTTTTGGCCAATATCTTTTCGATCTGGTTGGTTTCGCGGTTTAACACGTATACGCCGTAACATTCAATGTCGGGAGTAGATTTGGTGACCAGGTAGCCAAGGTGGTGCTGGGTGATGAGGTCTACCACAAAGCAATGCTTGATCACTTCGATGTTCTTGTAGGTAGCCAGGGCATCCAGCAGGGCGCGTTCCATTTCCCGGCCGGTCACATCTTTGTGGTGCAGGATGCGGAACTCGCTGTGGCCGCCTTCCTTGCCCAGTTTAAAATCGCCGTCTGCTTCCTTGTCAAAACGGGCGCCCCAGTCAATGATATCGCGGATGCGGTCTACGCCTTCCTTTACCACAATCTCTACGACGGCCTTGTTACAAAGCCCGTCACCTGCTATCAGGGTGTCCTCAATATGTTTATCAAAACTGTCTTTCTCAAAATCTGTTACGCCGGCAATACCTCCCTGGGCATACTTGGTATTGGTCTCATCGGCCTGGGTTTTGGTGATCACCAAAACCTTTTTATCGGGGAATTGCTGGGCTGCTTTCAGGGCAAAGGTGAGACCGGCAATACCAGAGCCTATTACTAAAAAGTCTGTTTGCATATAGTGCGGTTAGAATCGCCAAAATTATGGAAAAACTGAAGTCGGAAAGTCCGAAAGTCTGGAAGCCGGAAAGTCTGAGGCCGGAGATCTAAGGCCCAATGCCGGATATCAGATCACAGGCCTCGTGATTTAGTATTCCAGCGTATAGGCAAATTTGTCCGGGCTTTCCAACAAGTCGAGCAGGTTGTACTTCATGGTAACCGTTTTCTTGTCGTCAGACAATTTGAGCAGGGCATTGTCTGATTGTTTAACCGGGCGGGGCAGCTTAATGGTGGTTGTATAAAGTATTTGCATGCCTGTGCTGCTCATCTTTTTCACCTGCTCCATTTCCGGGCGGGCCAGGAGGGCCTTGTACTTTACTGAATTGGTCTTTTTGCTGATGAGGCCATTCTTAACGGTCACATCGTATATGCTGGCGATATCCTGCATATCGGGTTCTTTCGCTTCATCGATGATCTGGGTGGTATCTGGGGCAGGTTTATTACCGCCGAAAAATCCTTTAAAGATATTGGTCAGGCCCGCGCCGCTATTGCCTTCCCCTGCCATCAGTTTTTGCAGGTTGTCGTACCCGGAATAGGGGAAGTTGAGGTCCATCTTAAACAGCTTTTCCTTGATGTTCATCTGCATTTTCATGGTACCATTGGCCATCAGGGCTTTTTGTTCGGGGGTAACATCTTTGGCAGAATCGAGCATATCTTTCATCCGGATGGTGGTGTCGATGGCTTTGTCGAGACCCTCTTTGGTGAGTTCTTCTTCTCCGGCAAAGGATTGCATCATTTCGATCAACTGACCCATGTCCATTTTGGTCTGGAAAGTGCCGGTGCCATCGGCATTGATCACGATCTCTTCATTTACTTCGTAGCAACTGGCCAGGAAGCCAATCATCACCAGGACAAGGGTATATCTCAGGAACTTCATACGCACAATTATTTGGCGGCAAAGTACTCGTTTTATTCCACACTCAATTGGTACCATACGTTAAAAGTGGCGGTGTGGCGGGGCGCCAGCAAAGTGAGTCCCATGCCATTATTAAAGCAATCGGGTGCACCGCTCAGGTTCTCAATAGCGATGCTCTTGCGGTGGCCGGGGGTATAAATTTGCAGGTAAGGATAGCTCGCATTGGTATAGAATGTCAGCGTAAGCCCATTTTGAGGATTGCGCAGCACGCAGCAGGGAACTGTTCCTTCCTGAACTTCCAGCAGAAAGCAGTTGTCCAGCTGCCGGTCTTTCAGCAATGCGGGCTGCCAAAAGCTGGGTTCTTCCAGCAGCCGGCCGGTAGGGATCAATTGATCATTGAATTCCAGCATGGTATGGGAACTGAACTGCAGTTCATAATCATTAATGGTACCACCCAGGGTGAAATAGGGATGCCAGCCATCGGCAATGGGAATGCTGTGATCGTCGAGGTTCAACAGGGAGGTTTGTACCTGTAATACCCTGTTGGGATGCAGGGTATAGCGTACCTCGCAGATATAATCAAAGGGGTAACCGTCATCTTCGCGCTGGTAATGATAGCGGAAGGAGACGGAGGCGGACTGGTCATCGGCAAACTGCTGCAGGAGGTTGAAAGGTTTATTGGCCAGCAGGCCATGGATAGCGGAACCATCCATGAATTTCCGGCTAAACTCAAATTCATGGTCCTCAAACCGGTATTTGCCGCCGGCAATACGGCACACGAAGGGGGAAAGCCGGGCGCTCTTGTAGAAAGTGGTTGAGCCTTGCTCTGCCTCCTCCTTGCCGGCATAGTTGTCGATGACGTTAAAAGCTGTTCCCGCCAGGGGAATTTCGAAGGCATGAAGCAGTGCGCCGTAAGCAGGTAAAATAGCTACCATTGCTCCCGTTGCATTATCTTGCAGCCGCAATAACGATAAGTCGTTAGTCTTGTACCTGTCAATAGTAAAACTCATACATTCAGTTAATAGGGGATTAAAATTAATTTTTTTGTAGTTATGATTGCAGACCAATTACGCCGGCAATTCCAGGAAAAATACAATAAAGAACCGCTGATCATTGCCGCTCCCGGACGTGTAAACCTGATTGGAGAGCATACGGATTATAATGAAGGCTTTGTGTTGCCCGGCGCCGTAGACAAAAAAATGTATGTGGCCATGGCGGAAAACAATTCCGATACGGTGAATGTGTATGCCAGCCAGTTTAATGAAACCTACTCTTTTCCGCTGCAAGGTATCCAGCCAGTGGATGGCTGGATGAATTACCTGCTGGGTGTCACTTTCCATGTCCAGGACCGTGGTAAAACGATCCGTGGTGTGGATGTGATCATTGATGGTGATGTGCCGGTAGGCGCAGGCATGAGCTCTTCTGCTGCCCTGACCTCTGCTTATGGATTCGCCTTGAATGAAATATTTGGTCTGGGCTTTAGCCGTATGGACCTGGCCTTTATTGGTCAGAAAACAGAACACACTTTTGTAGGTGTGATGTGTGGCATCATGGACCAGTTTGCGAGCTTGCACGGTAAAAAGGGGCATGTAATGAAGCTGGACTGCCGCAGCCTGGAGTATGAGTACATTCCCTTCGATTTTCCCGATTACAATATTGTGCTGGTGAATAGTATGGTGAGCCATTCGCTGGCTGGTTCTGAGTACAATGTACGCAGGCAGCAGTGTGAAGAAGGAGTAACTATTCTGAAAAAACATTATCCTGGCATCAATTCTCTGCGGGATGTGAGCATTGAAGCGTTGTATTTACATAAGGCGGAGCTGCCCGCCATTGTATATGATCGCTGCTGGTATGTGGTGAGTGAAAAAGAGCGCCTGATGAAAGGTTGCGAGGCCTTGCAAAAAGGCGACCTGACGGTTTTTGGTCAAATGATGAATGCTACGCACCAGGGCTTGAGCAAGCAATACAGTGTAAGCTGTACGGAGCTTGACTTCCTGGCCGAGCGGGCAGGCTTTATTGAAGGCGTTGCCGGGTCACGCATGATGGGTGGCGGCTTTGGAGGCTGTACGATCAATATTGTGAAGAAAGATGCTGTAGAGAATTTCACCAATAAGATCCAGCAATCCTTCAATCAGTTGTTCAAAGTAGTGCCGCACGTGTATGTAACGCAGATAGAGGACGGCGCGAAAGCGATATAAGAAAGGATACAGGAGACAGAATATAGAATCCAGAAGATTGAAAACAAGAAGATATCAAAAAGGAGCGATTACGCTCCTTTTTTCATGGCTATACTTCGGACTATACTTATTGCAGTTTACTTATTGCGGTGCAGAATATTTTACGATATCAATACCTACTCCATTGGGATCGTAGAAAGCAAAGTGACGATCTCCCCAGGGTTCATCCCGGATAGGCACGGTAATATTGACACCGAGGTCCTTAATGCGCTTGTATTCCGCGTCCACATCCTCTACTTCAATGGTCAGGAACATGCCTTTACCATCGAAGGCGGTTTGGAATATAGGTTGTTGTGAGGGATGGTTGGGCAACAGGAGGGCAAAAGAAGTTTGCTGGCCGGGGGTGTGCAACAACACATAAAAGTCATTCTCGAAAGTGATCCCAAAGTTGAGTACCCGCTGATAAAAGGCTTTGCTCTCGGCTAGTTTGGCGGTAATAATGCCTGCGTTTAGTTTCATGCGTTCTTTTTTGATAGTTGATATGGCCGGGGGTATTAAATGACGCCCATTTGTACCTGGGTTACATTGTATTGTTGTTGCTGAAAATCGATATTGAGATACACTTCCCGGCATTCTTCGGTCATGGGTATTTTATGAGCGTCAATATGGTGCATTACTTCCTGGTAGGTTTCGGCAAGCGTGTCCCAGGTGCCCTCGTGGGTATGTGTGACGGCCCGAAAGGCTGGTAACTGTTTGATTGCGAAACGGGAAGGTTGAAATTGACCCTGTATGGGGATGGCAATGGTGAGGGTGAAAACTGTGTCGGGTTTGCCATCCATGCCATGGTATATCCAAAGAGGAGCGCCGCTGATCAGGGCATTGTGTTGAACGGCTTCAGCGCACAGGTCTTTTACCACTGAACCTATATACTGGCTCAATTGGGGGAGGGTGGTCTGGTGCTGGCTGTAAAGCACGGTTACCGGGGGATGTGTTTTGACATACATGCTGCTTTGATTTATTTAATACAAAGCAACTATGGGGTAGTGACAACCCTATGTCAGCAGGGGGTAAAATTTATTGGTAATGGTCCTTTATTTCTGCCGAATACCCCTGCATCATGCTATGGAGGGTGTCGGGTGATTCGACCCTGACGGCATTGGTAAACATCAGCAGCCAGCGGGCCAGGCCTTGCAGAGAGCCGGTCACAAAGTGCATGCGTATGAAGTCGTTTTCCTCTTCCTCCCGTACAAACCCATACCAGTATTTCTGGTTCTGCATGTATTTAACCACGTCTTTATCAAATCGCAATACCACTTCATGGAGGGCATGGCTGCTGGCCATCGTTTTGATATAATCCTGTAGGGAGGGGTGTATGGAGATGTCGAACTGCTCATCTTTTAGCTGCAGTCTTTTAATGCGGCTTACCCTGAAATCACGGTAACCATTGCGCAGGCGGCACCAGCCGATCAGGTGCCAGTTGGCGCTGTAATGGCAAAGACCAATGGGCTCGATGATCCGCTCACTTACCTCTTCGTTGTAATTGGAATGGTAGAGGATAAAGATGGAGCGTTTGTCGGCAATAGCTTTTTGCAGGGCGGTAAGGTGTTGGCTGGGGGCCTCCTCTTCCGATATCCTGGAACGAATGATCTCGATATGATCACTCAGCATGTCCATCTGTTCTTTATCGGTAGTACGTAAAACAGCCTTGATCTTAAAGAGGGCAGTTTCAAAATGTTTCTTCACGGAGGCATCCGTCATATGGGCGGCCAGCTTTCCACCCAGTAGTAAGGCGGCGGCTTCTTCCTGTGTAAACATGACGGGAGGCAGGCGATAGCCTTCCATAATGGTATAGCCACTGCCGGCTTCGCCAATAACCGGTACACCGCTTTCGTCCAAAGCTTTGATGTCGCGGTATACAGTCCGCAGGCTCATGTTGAAGCGGTCTGCAATTTCCTGGGCCGTAACCCTCTTCTTGCTTTGCAGGTGTGTAAGGATGGCGTGCAGCCGGTCAATGCGGTTCAAAACGATTCCTGATTTTGTATTTGGAATTCAGATTCTGAGTAAGGTATTAGCTGTTAGGTGTTAGCTTTTAACACTCTTGCTTCGCTAATACCTAATGGCTAAAAGCTAACGGCTAAAAGCTTCTCGTTAACGGCTAATAGCTTCCTGCGGTTCTACCCAGGCTTCATTGTCTTTCAGCAAGTTCACCAGTTCTTCTACAGCAATATTACTGTCTACATTCCGCTTCACCACTTCTTTGCCTTTGTACAGGGTGATCTTGCCGGGACCACTACCCACATAACCAAAGTCGGCATCGGCCATCTCACCGGGACCATTCACAATACAACCCATGATGGCGATCTTAACGCCTTTGAGGTGATTGGTAACTGAGCGGATCTTGGCGGTTGTTTCCTGCAGGTCAAATAAAGTACGGCCGCAGGAGGGACAGGAAATATATTCTGTTTTGGAGATCCTGGTACGTGTGGCCTGCAAAATGGAGAAGGCGGTATTATTGGTAAACTGGTAAATGTCTTTGATGGGAAGATAAGTTCTTCCTGTAGCCTGGATGTTTTCCATTTGCGCTTTGCTGCCATAACCCAGGCAGATGCCATCTCCAAATCCTTCCAGTAATAACGCACCTGTTTCTGTAGCAAAATGGATCAGGTGTTCATCGGGCGTTTGCAAATTGCTATCGGTGATCAACACTACGGGGTTCTTGATCTTCCTGCTTTGCAGTTCTGCCATCATACGACGTACGGATTGCATGGCATTTTGATTGGTGCTGCTGAGGCAGATCACTACCGTAGGGTCATTGGCCAATGCATCGAGGTAAGTATAATTGTTGATGGGCGTTTCATCATTGAAGCAATCCACCATTACAAAGTTGAGGTGATCGCTCTTATCGGTTGCGCTGGCAAAACCACTGTCGCCAAAGATGGGCAGGTATTTGGCTTTATCTGTAGCGGTGGCCCAGGTGGCGGGATAGGTAATCACTTTTAACGTACCAGGTAATGCAAAAGGCACCAGCTTATTGCCGGTGAAAATATAATCGGCAGCTGCATCACTGATATTCCATTTGTCGGTCGGCTCATCGTAGGTGTAGCCTACGCTTTGCAGCGTTTCCGGTGTGATGGCTTCCAGTTTGCTAAGATCGGCAATAACCACCGGTACCTGCTTAGCGCCGATATTATCTACTGCGAAAGTCTCTCTGCGTTGGTATTGGAATGGATCGTAAGTGATCTTCTCCATTGGGGGAACACCCGACTGCCGATTGCCGACCATCGATTGCCGGCTTTCATATCTCTTGAGCAGGTCCTTACAAACCGGTATTTCGAATTCAGGATCTTCGGTGAGTGATACGCGAATGGTATCGCCAATGCCATCTTCCAGCAAAGTGCCGATGCCGATGGCCGATTTGATACGTCCATCTTCACCGTCGCCGGCTTCTGTAACACCCAGGTGCAGGGGATAGCATTCCTGAAACTCAGCCATCATACTTTGTACCAGCAGGCGATAGGCCTGTACCATTACCTGTGGGTTGCTGGCCTTCATGCTCAGGATGATCTGGTGGTATTGTTCGTCGCGTGCAATGCGCAGGAATTCCATGGCGCTTTCTACCATGCCGATGGGTGTATCGCCATAGCGGCTCATAATGCGGTCGCTGAGTGAGCCGTGGTTGGTGCCAATGCGCATGGCGGTGCCGTATTCCTTACAGATCTTCACCAGGGGGGTGAACCTTTCCCGGATACGGTCTATTTCTTCTGCATATTCGGAATCTGTATAATCTATTTGCTCAAACTTTTTCTTATCTACATAGTTGCCGGGATTCACGCGCACTTTTTCTACAATGCGGGCAGCGATCTCGGCTGCATTGGGGGTGAAGTGGATATCCGCTACCAGGGGAGTATGGTAACCTCTTCTATTGAGTTCGTTTTTTATGACGAGCAGGTTCTCCGCTTCTTTTTTGCTGGGGGCAGTGATGCGTACCAGTTCCGATCCGGCTTCAATGCAACGGATGGATTGTTCCACGGTGGCAATGGTATCCATGGTATCCGTAGTAGTCATCGTTTGCACACGGATGGGATTAAAATTGCCCAGCAGCAAGTGGCCGATCTTTACTTCACGGGTAGGGAGGCGCTTATATTCTGTCAGAGATTCGCAGTAAAGCTGCATGTTAATGTGTAATTGAGGTGCAAAGGTAGCTATTAGCTGCGAGCTTTGAGCTACGAGCTGCGAGCGGGAACCTTAGAGAGGTTGTCAGTAAAAGAACGGTTATGCATTGATAGTCAACGCATATTTCAATAATATGACAGTAAACGACTTGATTGGATTATTTGTATTGCTCGAAGCTCGCCGCTCGTGGCTCGCAGCTTGTTCCCCCTACCAGTCCTTTTCCTGCTGACTGGCGGCGCGGGTTTTGTTTTGCTGCATTTTGCGCTGTACTTCCTGCTCTTTCTGTTCCAGCGACTTGAGGAATTGCTCTATCTTTTTCTTGTCGAGATTCTGTTTGGGTTGCGGCTTGGGCTGTTGCTTTTGCTGCTTCTTCTGATCCTTCTGGTCTTTTTGCTCCTGGTCTTTCTTGTCTTTCGCCTCATTCTGCTTTTTCTGTTCCGCCAGGGCCTTTTCCAGGTTGAAGCGGGTATCCTCGTCCTGCGGATTTAACCGAAGCGACTTTTTATAGGCGTCAATGCTTTCCTGCAACTTCTTCTGTTTGGATAAAGACACCCCTTTATTATACAATGATTTTTGTTTGAACTCATTGGTGGTGGCAGTAGTCGCCGCATCCTCGAAATTCTTTTCCGATCCCGGGAAGTCTTCCTTACGGAATTGAGCATTGCCCAGGTTATAATGCGTAACCGGATTGTTGGGGTTCTGTGCTACTGCCTTTTCGTATTCAGGCAAAGCCTTATCATATTTGCCTTCTTTGTATAGCTTATTGGCCGTACGGATGGTCTTGTTTTCAGTTTGTGCCTGTACTGAAAAGGCCACTGCCCCCAAACATATTAATATGGATAAGTGCCTTATCATGTTGTTTTCCGCTTGCGTTCAGGATAGAAAAATTCCAATACCAGCAACAGCAACGCTCCGCCCAGGAACCAAAGGAAATAGTTCTTGAAGTTTTTAAAGGCGCTGTCGTCCATAGAGGTTTGTTCGATCGTGCCCAATTGCTTTTTCATAGCATCCACGGCAGCTTCCGTATCAGCCAGTCTTATGTATACCCCTTTGGTAGCGGCAGCCAGTTGCTGCAACTCTGGTTCATTCAATTTTGAGATCACCGTATTGCCGGCCTGGTCTTTCTTATAGTCGTTGGTCACAGGATCGAGAATGGGCGACCCTTCCGGTGAGCCAACACCCACGGTATTGATCATCACCCCATCCTGCGCCAGCTGTTGTGCCAACGGGACGGCGCCGGGATCATGATCTTCTCCATCGCTAATAAGTATAATGGATTTGAACTTTCTTTCTTTACTGTTGAAGGCCGTATTGCTCATGCGCAAAGCTTCTGTGAGTACAGTTCCCTGGGCAGGCACCACATCGGGACCAGCCTGCTGTACAAACATACGGGCAGCGCTGTGGTCGGTAGTGAGCGGCATTTGCATATAGGCCCTGCCTGCAAATAATACGAGCGCGATGCGGTCGTCGGGCAATTTGTCCATGAGCTTGTACACCATCTGCCTGGCTCTTTCAAGGCGGTTGGGCTTGATGTCATCAGCCAGCATACTCTTGCTCACATCCATGGCAATCACAATGTCCACCCCTTTACGTTGCACCTGTTCCATAGCGCCCGGTTTTTGCAGATTGGCGGCGCCGGCAATAATGGCTGCCAATGCTACTGCCAGGAACAGGAATTTAAACAGGAAATTTTTGGGAGAATAACTACTGGTCAATTGCTGTACCAGCTTTTCATCACCGATCTTCTTCGTGGTTTTTTTCTTCCAGCGCAGTACCCACCAAAATAAAGCAATAACCAGCGGGATAGCCGCCAGTCCGATGAGGTATTCTATATGTTGAAAACGGAAATCCAATGTGATAATTAGCTAATTTGAAAATGTGAAAATGGAAGTACAGGATAAGCCTTCCCGCATATAAACTCAATAATCAAACCAAGTTAGAAAAATAGCCATTTTTCGCCACATAAATAGAGGTATATCAGCTAATTATCAGGTATTTAACGGTTGAGGGCATTTTCACATTCTTAAATCTTCACATTCTCACATTCTTGTATTATTTCTTCCCTTCCATGAACCCGTACAACTTCAATATATCTTTCAATATTTTAATACGGGCAGGCTTCATATCATAATTGCGGTCGGGCGAGTCCAGTTGTAATGCAAAGAAATAAGGGTGGTTATTTTCCTCTATCCAGCCTACAATCCAGCCGATAGCGTGGTTTTTTTCATCAAATCCCCAACCTGTTTTATAGCTCAGGGTATAATTAGCGTCTTTTTCCCACAACATCATATCCCGCACGATCCGTTGAGAGCGTTTCTGAAAAGGCAGTTGATCAAAATAGAGTTTCTTCACAATACCCAGCTCTTCATCGGCAGTTACTTTAGCCGAATTGTCGAGCCAGAAAGTATCGAGGTTATTGCCGATGGTAAACTTGCCATAGCGGCGGGCATAACCCAGGGTATCCAACCATTTTTGCATGGCCGGTTTGCCGATGCGGCGTGCCAGCTCCTGGTACCATGGCGGACAGGAAATGCGAAAGGCGTCTTTCATACTCATATCCCTGTTGCATTCCGTACGGCCACGATCCTTACCATCCCAGGCAATCACTGTAGTACTGTCCAGCGCCTGGCCGGTTTCCAGTCCGATCAGTGAATTGATGATCTTGAAAGTAGAAGCGGGTAAATAAGTGCTGTCTGAAAACCGGGGTAAATTATAAACTGTAAAGTGCCCCAGGCCGTTGTCAAACAAACCGAAAGTGCCTGTCACTTTATTTTCATCAAAAAACTTCTTCAGATCATTGTCTACCGTCACGTTATTGGGCGAACAGGAGAAAATAACGATCGGCAGCAGACTGCAAATAATCCAACGGCTCATGGTAAAAATTTGTGCGAAGGTATTCGAATTTGCCCTATTTCCTGCGAAGCACGGCCTTCTGGTAGGAGCGGATATGATAACTGTCTACTTTAGGTGAATCTTCCGTGCCGAGGCCCGTAGTGGCTATGGGCTTGGCCGGGTAAGAATAAAATTCCAGCGTAAGCTGTCCTTTTTCCATCCAATAGCTATTGAGGATGGTAGTGCCGCCTACTGTAAATGCGCCTGAGAATTTGCCGCCCTTCCAGTATTGATCCAATACAATGCCGTTCACTTCGTCGATGATCCAATGCCCTTTGGCAGTATCTACCGGCTTGAGCAGGTAAGGCCGGTTATCTTCAGTGGCTTTGCCATAGATAATGTTCCAGGTGTAGTGACCTGCACTGTCTTTGGAAGGTTGAACGTGCAGTTCCATATTGATGAGCTTGGGTGTGGCAGTCCCTTCGGTATACCAGTTGAGCGTTCCCTGCCAGTGACCCACAAAATCCGCCGGAAAAGTAGTGGGGTCCTGTGCTATTGTTCCCATGCCAGTAAGTACAAAGCCTATTAATATTACAAGTGCCTTCATCTTGCCTTTTTAGCCAGCAACATACTGTTTAAAGTTTTCCGGTACAAGGTGATTCGGTTGAACGGTGGTAAAACCATACTCAATTAGGTTCTTTGGGCAAGCCATATTTGCCGATCAGTTTCAGCAGTACACCATTGGTCCAGCCAAAGCCATCCTGCCCGGCATATTCTCCGCCACCGGCTTCCAGCTTTGTATCGGCCACATTATACTTTTCCATCAGTTTGCCGGTGCGTTGAAATACATCTACATTGAGTTTGATCCAGCGGTCTGCAATATCCCTGGCCAGTTCCCGCTGTCCGCAACGGTCGAGGCCCCAGATGGTCATCCACTGCAGGGGCGCCCATCCATTGGGGGCATCCCATTGTTCGCCTGTGGCATTCGCCGTGGTTTGAATGCCGCCATCTCTCAGCAGCTTTTCTTTGATCACCTCACCTGCCCTACGCGCCAGCAAGCTCATATAATCCAGTTTCCTGTTGAAAAGACAGAATGGATACATCCCTGCCGGTGATACCACGGTCGATTGCTTACGGGTACGATAATTATAATCAGTATAAAAATTGAGGGTTTTGCTCCAACAATATTTGTCGATGGACAGTATCCGCCTATCTCCTTTTTTGCGGAACAGGGCGGCGGCACTGTCATTGTGGTTTACCATATGCCCTTTGGTGATCACTATTTCCAGTTTGTACAAAAGGGCATTGAGGTCAACAGGAATATAATTGGTTGTTTGAATCGTCACCAGTCGCTTGCCATCTGCAAACCAGCGGCTGCTGAAATCAATACCGCTCTCAGCGCCTGCGCGCAGGTGTTGGTACATCTCTGCTTTATTGCGCTTTGATTTTTCAGCCGTCTCTATATCCTCCCGGTAACTTTCCTGCCTTGGCGCCGGATTATCATCCCAATAACGGTTCATGACCGTACCGTCTTTTAGTTTTACTACCCGCTTCACAGATTGCCCCGGAGCGAGTTTGGCAGCACCTTCCATCCAGTAATTGTATTCCTTTTCCAGTTCCGGCAGGTATGTGGCATAGATAGAGTCGCCTTTTATTTCGGCCAGGAGTTCCACCATCAGGGAAAAGAAGGGAGGTTGGGAACGACTGAGGTAATAGGTTCTGTTGCCATTGGGAATATGGCCATAGGTGTTGATGAGGTAGGCAAAGTTCTTCACCATGTTCTCGATCATTACATGCTCACCACTTTCTTTCAAACCCAGCATGGTGAAATAAGAATCCCAATAATAGATCTCGCGAAACCGGCCACCGGGCACGATGTAAGGATAGGGCAGCGGTAATAGAGAGCTGCCTTCCCGGGCCGCGCTGCCCAGGGGTGGTGAAGCAGGAGTGATATCTGGTTCGCGGCGTAATACACCCCATAGGTTCTTGATATGCATCACCACATCTTTCTCGCGGGTAATATAATTCAGTTGAGGGGTATGTGGCAGGTCAAAGTTCTCTTCTACAAATTTCTTCAGGTCCATTTGCGGCCCCTTGCGCAGACCGTAATCATACATGATGTCCTTAGGGCTGCGTTTGGGAATACAGTCCACAAAGGTCTTTCCATCCGGAAATATTTTACTCATCTGTACCTGGTGAAACAATTCGCCATAGATCTTATCGGGAGTGGCAGGCAACTGAGCCGCAGCAGACAATAGATACCCCACTAACGAAATAAGCCATATCGTTCTTTTCATACGCCGACCGGTTTGGATACTTCTAAATTAAGCATAATATCTGCCACATAAAAATGCACCCCCGTAGAAACGGGGGTGGTGCCATTTATAACTACTATAGACTAAAAACTAAAATATCGTCAAAGCGTTGCGCCAATGGAGAAGACCACCGACCTGCCATCAGAGGGATACAATCCTCCGGGACCGGGGAAGAAAGGCGGACGCTCGGTAAAATATTGTTTGTTGAACAGGTTGTTCAGCGCCAGTTTTACATTGTAATGCCGGGCAAACCGCCAGGTAAAATTCCAGTCTACCAACTGATAACCCGGTACCAGGCCAATGGTGCCACTGGCATTGGGCGTCACTGTATTAAGTGCATCTGCATACGATTTGCCGGTAATGCTGTATTGAATAGTGGAAGACAATCCTTTATACCCCAGCTGCAAGCCATTACGGCTGATCCAGCGCGGAGTGGTTTCAATCCAATTACCTTTCACATCAATATTATTTCCATTGACTCCTACCCGTCCCTTGCTATAGCGGGCATGGATATAAGCCGTGGAAGTGAATACAGAAAGCCGGAAAGCCGAATGATAGCCCGTAAGCCATTGCATGGGCTGAAACTCTACGTATACTTCTGCTCCCTGTGTAGAGGCATCACCAATATTGGTTCTGTACAGGTAGGTCTGGCCGTTTTCCACCAGGGCCACATTGCCCGTGCGGTTGCGGTAGATCATATTGAAAATCGTGACATCAAAATGGAGGTAATTATTGATCCTGCCCCGGATGCCCAGTTCTGCGTTACTGCCTGCAGCATCTTCAATATTATGATCGATCTTGTTGAGGTTGCTGGTAGGGATAATATCAGCAAAGATCACCGGGCGGTAAGCTTGTGCCCAGTTGGCAAACAGTGAAATATGCTCGCGTAAGTTGTATTCCAATCCGGCTCCCAGCAAGGCAAAGCGGTGGGGGATATTGAGCGGTATTTCACCGGCTGTATAATTTTTGATGGTGCCAGTCATACGGGTTTCGCCATTTTCATAGCGTATGCCAGCGGTAAACAAAAGCTTGGGAGAAAGCTGCAACAGGTTCTCTGCAAATACAGAAACATTCTGTGTTTGCAAGTGCATATCGCGCCCCCAGGCAGGATCAGTAAGCGTAAGGTCATAATCATCTCCTGTGGTGCCCTTTCCCAATTGCATACGGTGCAGGTCGTTGTTGATGTACCGCACACCGGCCACCAGGGTACTGGCTTTGGACAAAAGGGTAAAATGGTGACGTATCCTCAGTTCATTGGAATAACTATGGTATTGATCAATATCCACCTGGCGGGGATTGTAAGAGCCTAGTGCTGAATTGAACGTATCTTTTACATTACTCAGCGCTATGAACTGCACGCTGTTGCGGGAACCGAGGATGGCTGAACTGGTAAAGTTGATAGAAGTGTTTTTGTTGATGTCATAATCCAGCCGCACCGAAGGCACATGGATAGTAGGGCTGTAATAATTGCGCTGGCGCGTAGATTGTCTCGGGTTTTCGTAGAACTGTGCATCTGTAAGTCCTCCGTTCACATGATTGGTGTAATCCATGTAATTGTATTCCACTTTCAACCTCAGCCTATCGGTAAACTGATAACTGAGGTGGGAATGCGTGGCAAAATAATGGTAGTCACTGTTTTCCCGGTAGCCATCCGACTTCCGGTAGTTCAGGTAAGCATAGTATTGCAGCTTGTTTGTTTTGCCCCCAATTGCATTGTAAGTACTCAGCAAACCATAAGAACCCGCTGCATTTTGTGTTTCGAAAGCAAATTTCTTACTGCTGTCGGCCTCTTTAGTGATATAATTGATCATGCCGCCAAACTGGGCCCCATACTGCAACGCGCCACTGCCACGCACGATCTCAATGCGTTCGATAGATTCGGTAGGCGCATTAAAATGGCTGGCGGGGTAGCCATACAGATCAGAGTTGGTCATGATATCATTGTGCCGCACATTCATTTCCCAGGACCGGTGTGCCGTGAGCCCGCGGGTAGCAATATTGACCTGGTTACCCGTACCATCGTTTTCGTATACAAATACGCCCGGCACTTTGGCAAATATTTGCCTGGGATTATTGTCTGTGCGGTTGGCATCCATTTTATCCAGGTTGATCACTTCCGACTTTTTCGCGGCATACATATAAGTGCCTTTAATGCTCGACATTGACTGCATCACCACTTGCTTCAGCGAAGCAATGACCGTGATGCTGTCCAGCATTTTCGCTTTCAATGTATCGGATGGAAGCGCCTGTTGTGCAGATAAGGTGCAGCAATAAAAGCAACCTGCCAGGGAGAGCAGGTGCTTAAAGGTCCTATAGGAAAAATTACGTTTCAAAATAACCGTTGTATTTAATAGGTTATTCATTAATTACCCGCGCCATCAATTTTGGCACGTTCCACCGCATAACCTCCAATATTCTTTCCTACTACCAGGCCCACTTCACAATCGGCCCGGTAGTGGATACCGCCATACATCCGGGAAAGAGAGGCTTCAGAAGCCATGGCATTGTAGGCCGCCGCTTTATCAGGAATAATATGGGATAATATGGCTGCGGCTGCTCCGCTGAAAGTAGAGTGGCCGGATATATAAGCAGGAAAATTAGGAATGCCTGTCAGCGTTTTGATCCTTGGGTCCAATTGCGTGGGGCGTGGGTTGAAATAAAAATACTTGGTATCCCAACATACAATGGATGCATCCATCAGCGACATATTCAACAAGGCCATATTGCGCGCCCAGCGCAGTTCACTGTAATTCTTTGTAATGAAATCTTCGGCAGCAATGGCATCCCAATGACCGGGAGGCGTATAAGTGCCTGCTCCATCCGCCCAGAAATGGACAATACGGAGGCGCTCACGGGTAGGGTTGTTGACATAGTCGTAGATCTCGTTGGTTTCCTGTTTCATCTTATCGCTACCGGTCAATGGTGGTGGACCCGGCCTTAAGGAGACAGCCGTGAGTGAATCAAACAGGAATGGCTTTACTTTCCCAAAGATCGGCAGCATGGGCGGGCGTTTCGGGGCTTCCAGGCTATACCAGGGTTTTTCTCCCCGGGCAATACAATCTGTTTCCATTTGCGTCCATTGCGCCTGGTTGCCGATGGCTGCGCCTGCCCGGTCGCCCCGGGCACGGGTCACAAACTTCTGGGCTACTGCTTTGCCCAATGCTTCGCCAGCTTCTATATCACTGCGCACATTGGCGCCTGCAATGAGGCGGGCACGCTTATGTTCTTCTGCTTTTTGCTGTATATAATCCTGGTCACCGGGAAACAACAGTTTTAGTACTTCAACAGCGGCACCCACTACTACTGCGTCTTCCGAAGGATAAGAGGGCAGGTCTGTTTGTGGTATTAATACATTCAATGTCGCATCTACTTTATAAGGGGCCGGGCGGTTGTACAATTTTTTATAATGCCAGGCCGCTACCAATGCATCATACTGTGCAGCGCTTACATAGGCATAGGCGCGGGCCGCATAAGGTGGGTTGGAAAAGGGAAATTGAGGATAGGCCAATGGATTATTGGCATTGGGAAAGGGATAGGTGCCATCCTCATTTTGATAAGGCGGTAAGTTGTGTTTGGCCACCAGTTCACGCAGTATTTCATTCCAGCGAAGGATAGCGCCGGCACTCCAGTATTTAACAATGGCCTTTTCATCATTGGTAAGATCCGCCTGCCAGGTTTTGATCTCATTGATCTGTGCAATATAATCGGGTGTATTGGTAGCAGCCGGGGCTGGTACGGCAAATTCTGTGGGACCGGTCAGCAACACCGGTTTCCAGGTGCCGCCGTCAATATCTGTTTTGGCTGGTTGCAAAGGGGCTATATCGTCCGTTCTTCCTTTTATGTCCTTTGAGCAGGAAAGCGGAATGGCCACAGCAACTACTGTTACGATAGTGAGAAAAAACAACAGCTTTTTCATATCAGTTAGTTTTTGGAGATGAAGATTTGGTAGCTGATTTCTTGCCATTGAAGTTGAGGATATAGAATATGCCGCCGTTTACACTCGTGGCCTGTCCCATATTCCTGCCAGCGATGGTATAATTCCCTCCGCCAGTCACCGAAAGCCCCCGGATGGCCGGGATCTCATATTTAAAATTCACCCCCAGCCTCGTCGCATTCATCTCATTGCTGGGGAAGGGCATATTGTTGCGGGTAATATCAAATCCACCCAGCGTGGTCCAGTTGTCCAATACTGCTTCCGCGATGACACCGCCAAACCGGTAGCCGGCGCGGAAGTTAAAAGAAGCGGCATCCGGCATGTCTACTTTATTGGTCAGGTGAGCTTCTGTGGTATAGTAGGAAGTGCGGTCAATCGTGATATTGCTGCGTTGTACATAAGTGCCCGATCCGGTAACAAAAAACCTCCCCACCTGATAATCTGCCATGGCACGCAGGTAAATATTCCGGCTGCGTAAGCCAATTGATAAGGGAAGATAATCGGCCACATAATTGGTGAGTGGAAATGAATAACCCCCGATAGCATACGCTGAGAAATCTCCTTTGCCGATCTTCTTTTCAATCGGCATCCATTTCACATACAGGCTCAGGTCCTGCACTCCTTCCATACCATGCAAGGTGCCGGCAGATGCTTTCGTAGATACATACGGTACGCTGAACAGTACATTAAGTTTATCAGTGATGCCATAGTTGCCCATCACGCCAATCATTTGAGTAGATACCCGGCCCAGGTTTAGGTTCTCGCGTTTGAGTTTTCCTTCCCAATAGTTGGTCCAGCTGCTATAGCTGTACATCAGTCCGGAACAGAAATTGTTCTTGGTCATCATAATGCCATCAATATCCGTTTGCGCTGCAGCGGGCACATGCATCAGTGCCAGGCAGCTTACGGCGATCAAAATTGGTTTGCAATAGTTCAGGCAGTTCATAAAATGGTTTAAGCAGTTAGTAATGGATGGCTGTATCAGCTACAACCTGAAAGAAAGGCCAATATTGATCGAGTAGTCTGCAAAGGCGGCATCGCCCTGCGCATAGATTCCCGTGATATTGGTTCTTTGTTTATCGGCAAAGCTTTGTGTACGGTCACGTTTGAGCGCTACCGGTACGGTGGCAAAAGCGCTCACTTCTTTAAAACGATATACTACGCCCGGTTCTGCAGAGATCACATAACCCGGTCTTCTGAAACCACTGCTGCCGCCGATCAGGTCTTGCGCAGGCACGCATTCCATACGTATGCCGGCAGAAGCTGTAAACCGGTCGATAGATACATTGGCGCCCGCCCTGATCATGTATTGATCCGGTACACTCATCACACTGCTACCATAAGTGATGGCAGTAGCGGCTACCGGGCTGCCCCGGCCAGTGGATACTCCATTCTGTTCCCTCGGGTTAAAGAGATAATAAAAACTGCCATATACACCAATGAGCTTAGAGATATTATAATAAGCATTTATTTCTGTGGTGAAACCAGTACCTCCATCGCCTAACTGGATAGACTGGTCTACAGGTCCCAATACTTTGGTTGTATCGTTCTTAACGAAGAAGTCTTCATATTTATAATCTCCGGTCGGCAATTTGATGCCCAGCCCCAGTTGTATATTGGCATTGGGTGATTTCACAGGATCGAGCAGCCAGTAGTAGCCCGAAATGCGGATATCGCCGATGCCAAAGGAATGTGTTTTATGGCGGGCATTCTTAGCTGTATTGCCACCATGCTCATATAAGGAAGAGCGTGTATTGGCCAGAATGGGTAGGTCGATGGCAAGCGACCACTGGCTGTTGAAATGGCGTACCAGGGCCAGATCGAGGGTATGCTGCCAATTGATCACTTCCGTATTTTTTTCCAGCCTTTCTTTTTGTTCCTCTGTTCCTACAAAGTGTCGGAATGACCTGAAATATCTGTACGAAGTATTCAGCTGCCAGCCTTTTTGCACATCAGCCGAGGGATCGGGTTTGGTACATACAGCGCCGGTGCTACGGATGGCTACACAGCCCTGTGTATAAGCACGGTCAACTGATAAGAGTAAGATAAGGATACATAATGCAAGTAACTTTTTCATAAGCAGCAGTTGTTGATTGGTTATTGTGCAGCGAGCTTTGCTCGTTGCTTATCGGTTTGCAGTTTGGTCATGACATAATTGCCCAGGCGTAAGCCCTGGTCTTTGGCCACCGCTATGGAACGCCGGTAATGAATGCCTCCGTAGAACCGGCTGATACCGGCTTCATCCGCTGCCTCACGCACAGATCGGAATGGACGGTCGGGCCAGCCCCAGGCACGCTCAGTAGAATCTCTGAATGATACTTCCGTACCATACAGGTGTTCCAATACCGTAGCGGCAGCGCTGGAAATTTCAGAATGGCCGCTGGTGTATTCAGGGAAAGGGGGCGTTTGCAGAAAAGGTTTCCAGTTGGGATCAATGTATTGATTGATCACCGATTCAGGACGTATCAATGCCCAGGTGTATTTGGCATCCCAGCAGGAAATGAATGCATCCATCAAGGCAAAAGCAACAGTCGTATACGTTTGGATAGTCTTGGAGAGATCGACCTTTTTGTCTTTACAGATAATACCGATAATGCCCATCCAGTGACCGCCCGGTGTCATGGCCTTGGTGGCAAACATAGCATGACCCACAATATTTACTTTAAACCCATTACAATCCCAAAAACTGGCAATGGCTTTTTGTTCATCTGTAAGATTGTTAACCGTATCGTATACCTGTTTGGCCCAATGAAAGAATTCACTGGAGGAATCCTTGCTAAATATAGCCGGAGGTGGCGGGGCAAACTGGCTGGCACTGTCCATCACAATCGAGCGGATGGTGCGCCAATGTGGTTCTACCGCCTGGATATAGGCCGGTGGAGTAGGTATCCATTTCCCTTCTTCCTCTGGTACTGTGTATTTGGCGGCAGAGCGGGTTTGCGCATAATTATCTTTCTTACCCCAGGCCAGTACTGCTTTGGCTACACTTAGGCCATAGGCTTTGGATTGTGATTCCATCGAATCGGGCATGCCGTGTTCAATAGCCAGCAACTTGAGTGCATTTACAATACTATCCATCGTAGCATTCGAAAACGTAAGCGTTTTACCTACTTCCATCATGGCGATCATCGAGGCGTAGGGATAGTCGATCTGTTTACCCGCTTCCGGTTTCGGAACGTTTGTAAAACCTTTCAGCTGTCCGTCGAGAGAAGCATAATTGCTGTCGCCCTGTGCCATTACTTCATAAGCCGCCAGGTGCGAATAGGCGTATACCCGGCTGGCCACCGGTGGCGTAAAGATGTTGAAGGTCATTATTTCTGTTAGTTGCCCCGTGAGGTTACTGTACAGAAGGGGATCGTGAATCACCTGTTGATAGTCATTCGCACGGTTGCAGGAAACTGCTATACACAGCACAATAATGGCATGAAGAATCTTGCGCATGAAAGAAACGGATAAGTGTGAATGACCAGCTTTCAGCATGAGGCGGATAGCCTGTCGCTGAAATCCTGGACATGAAATGAAACATCAATACCTGGAAAGTCTTTGAGAACCGGTCACACGGCTCCCTTTGGTAAATAGCGGCTTAACATTCCGGAGGCTGTCCGGGCGTGGAGATATAACAACCTGTTGTTAATAATGCATAGGCATGCTGGTAGTGTAGTGGCTGATCCAGCAATGCAGCTAAATACCAGTCATTTTTTTGTGACCAGTATTCTGCAGAGAAGTTATTGAAGGAATAAGATTGATTGTTGTCCGACTTCTTGTTTTGCGATGGATGTTGCAGGTCATTGACCAGCTTGAAGAAATCATCGCGGGCTGTTTGCAGGCGCATCTTCGCCTCATTTGGTACACAGAGCAATACCAGTTGTCCGTCCTGTACTTTGCGCTTTACATATTTGTAGTGAATACCTTCGATCTCTATCTCTCCATCCACCCGCTCAAAATCGGCCCAGTTGGTTTGATAGGGAAGGTTCAATGTTACCCGCATTTCAACCAATTGCGACTCGTCGTAATCGTTTTGATCAAGACGCGCTTCAAGTTCAATATCAGCTTTTTGTTGTAATAAATCGGCCAGGAGGCGATAGCCGAACCAGTTGAAGAATAGTATTCCCAATAGCAGTATGGCAGCGATTTTTCTCAAAGCATTCGTTAGTGTGTACCATACACAATATAAGAAATTATGTAATAGGACGAAGAAAAATCTAAATGGGACCAACCATCGAAACGAACATACTGCTAACTGCCTGTTTTACTGCGAAATTGACTCTTGAAGCGAGCGATTCACTATTCATTATTGACTTTACCTATTCACAAAGAATAGAACGCTACTGCATTGAGCCCAAACACTTTCTCCCGGTCTTCCGGCGTATAGTTTTCCATGTATTTCTCCAACAGACTTTTCCATTGTACATAAATTCCACTCACCAATATCACCGGCCAGTCGCTACCGTATAGCAATCGGTCTGGTCCAAAAGCTTCAAACACCACATCCAGGTAAGGATAGAACTCGGCGGCGCTCCAGGTTTTCCAGGCCGCTTCCGTAAACAGTCCCGACAGTTTACAACTCACCTGTGGGTTTTGTGCGATCTCTTTCATCAGCACCTTCCATTCGTCTATCTTTTTATGTTTGATATCCGGCTTGGCGCAATGATCGATAATGAGTTTTTGATCCGGGAATTTCGATACAAATTCAATGGCTGGTTTCAACTGGCGAGGATAGATCAATACATCATAAGTATAATTGTAAGGCTTCAGGGCCTGTACACCACGTTGAAAGTTGGGGCGCAATAAGAAGTCATCAGGCTCTGCCTGTACCACATGCCGGTATCCACGGATGCTGCTGTATTGTGTAAAATGCTCCAGGCGTTCCGCTATATTATCGGCCTGCAGGTCGATCCAGCCTACCACTCCTTTGATCTCCGGATGTGTTTTGGCCAGTTCGGCCAGGAACCTTGTTTCTACTTCTTCCTGGCTGGCCTGTACCGCCACCACTCCATCCACACCATTTCTTTTGAGCGTTGGGGCCAAATGCTCCGGCAGGTAATCCTGCTGCAGGATCTTCATATTATCTGTGATCCAGGCATCACGTACCTTGTCATATTTCCAAAAGTGCACATGCGAATCAACCACCATGAGTTTCTAACTTTTATACACCTAAGCTACTCCTTTTTAATGGATTAGGGAATCAAATCATGAAATTGGACCACAAAATACTAACACCCATTAGCTTTTTGAACTAACTTCGCCGCTGGATCGTAATTACTACTTGATATGAGCTCCATCAACAATACTGTTCGGATCGTAACGGCAGCTTCCCTTTTTGACGGGCACGACGCTGCCATCAATATCATGCGCCGCATTATGCAGGCCAAAGGCGCTGAAATTATTCACCTCGGCCATAACCGCTCTGTGGCTGAAATTGTAGAGTGTGCTATTGAAGAAGATGCACAGGGCATAGCCATCACCAGCTACCAGGGTGGCCATGTGGAATTCTTCAAATACATGAAAGACCTGCTCGATGAAAATGGCTGTGGCCACATCAAGATATTCGGCGGCGGTGGTGGTACCATCCTGCCCCAGGAGATCGAAGAATTGCACCGTTATGGCATCACCAAAATATATAGTCCCGATGATGGTCGTAAACTGGGCCTCGAAGGGATGATCGAAGAGGTCGTTAAAATGTGCGACTTCCCGGTGAATGGCAACCCGGCCAATTTCAATACGGAGATGAAGCTGGGCGAATGGAAGGATATCCGTCGCATAGCCCGCAGCATTTCCAATGCCGAGAACAATAAGAACAATGGGGATGGACCTCCTGTGGTAGTATCTGCCGGCCACCCGCCAGTCCTCGGCATAACTGGTACCGGTGGAGCAGGCAAATCTTCTGTGACTGATGAGATTGTACGCCGATACCTGAACACTTTCACCGATAAGACCATTGCGGTGGTGTCTGTAGATCCCTCCCGCAAGAAAACCGGCGGCGCCTTATTGGGCGACCGTATCCGGATGAACAGTATCCATTCACCCCGTGCCTATATGCGTTCCCTCGCTACCCGCGAAAGTGATGTAGCCCTGAGTAAATATGTACTCGATGCCGTGAATATCTGCAAAGCAGCCGGCTTTGATTTTATCATACTTGAAAGCGCCGGGGTAGGACAAAGTGATGTAAGCATCCTGGACTATTGCGACCTGAGCTTGTATGTGATGACGCCGGAATATGGCGCCGCTTCCCAATTGGAAAAGATCAACATGCTCGACTATGCAGACGTGATCTGCATCAATAAGTTTGATAAGGCAGGCGCCCTCGATGCTCTGCATGATGTGCGCAAACAATACAAGCGCAACCACAACCTCTTCATGGCAAAGGACGAGGAGATACCCGTTATTGGTACCATTGCTGCTCAGTTCAATGATCCGGGCGTGAATGAATTGTTTGAGAAACTGATGGTGGCGGTGAAGAAGAAAACCAATGTGGAATTTGGCACGCTCACCCTGCATCCCCATACCAAAGATACCAGTACTAAAAGTCAGATCATTCCGCCTAAACGCGTTCGCTATCTTTCAGAGATTGCCGAAGGCAGCCGGGCTTATGACAACTGGGTGCTGGAGCAGGCAGCTATTGCTTCGCGCCTGTATCAGATACAGGGAGTAATAGAAGCCGGCGGCCCGAATGCCTCTTATACCAAAGACCTGGAGCTACTGAAAAAGGACTTTGAGGCAAAGCTCAATCCCGCCTGTAAGCAACTCATTGATCAGTGGCCATCCATTGTAAAGAAATACAAGGCCGACTTTTTTGAATACCAGGTACGTGACAAGGTGATCAAACAGCCACTCACTACCACCACACTCAGCGGCACCCGCGTTCCTAAAGTTGTATTGCCCAAATTCAAAGACTGGGGCGATATACTGCGCTGGCAATTGCAGGAAAACCTGCCCGGTGAATTTCCCTATACAGCCGGTGTATTTGAATTGAAACGCCAGGGCGAAGATCCTACCCGCATGTTTGCCGGAGAAGGTGGTCCTGAACGTACCAACAAACGGTTCCACTATGTATCCGTAGATCAGCCGGCCAAACGTTTGTCTACCGCCTTCGACAGTGTAACACTCTACGGCGAAGATCCGGCCCATCGCCCGGATATCTATGGCAAAGTGGGCAATAGTGGAGTAAGCATCGCTACGGTAGATGATGCCAAAAAACTCTACAGTGGTTTCGATCTCTGCGATCCGAAAACTTCTGTGAGCATGACCATCAACGGGCCTGCTCCCATCCTGCTGGCTTTCTTTATGAATGCAGCCATCGACCAGCAATGTGAAAAATGGATTGAGGCCAACGGACAATGGGAAGTCATTAACAAAAAGATTGCAGCTAAATACAAGCAAACACCCAAACCGGGTTATTATAATCCTGCTTCCCCGGAACGACTGCCCGAAGGCAATAGCGGGCTGGGATTGCAATTACTGGGAATGAGCGGTGATGAAGTATTGCCTGCCGATGTATATGCCAAACTAAAGGAAGAAGCATTGACACAGGTGCGTGGTACAGTGCAAGCTGATATTCTCAAAGAAGATCAGGCCCAGAATACATGCATCTTCAGTACCGAATTTGCCCTCAAACTGATGGGGGATGTACAGCAATATTTTATTGAGCAGAAGGTGCGCAATTTCTACAGCGTGAGTATCAGTGGTTACCACATCGCTGAAGCCGGCGCCAATCCTATTACCCAGCTGGCTTTTACCCTCTCCAACGGTTTTACCTATGTGGAGTACTACCTCAGCCGCGGTATGCACATTGACGATTTTGCTCCCAACTTGTCTTTCTTCTTCAGCAATGGGATGGATGCAGAGTACAGCGTGATAGGCCGTGTGGCCAGGCGCATCTGGGCCAAAGCCATGAAGGATAAATACAAAGGCAACGACCGCTCTCAAAAATTAAAATACCATATCCAGACTTCCGGAAGAAGTTTGCACGCACAGGAAATTGACTTCAACGACATCCGTACTACCCTGCAGGCCCTGTATGCCATTTATGATAATTGCAATAGCCTGCACACGAATGCCTACGATGAAGCCATTACCACCCCTACCGAAGAAAGTGTGCGCCGGGCCATGGCCATTCAGCTCATCATCAACCGCGAGCTGGGTACCGCCAAAACAGAAAACTTTATACAGGGCTCTTTCCTTATAGAAGAACTGACCGATCTGGTAGAAGAGGCCGTGCTCACAGAGTTCGACCGGCTTACCGATCGGGGTGGAGTGCTGGGAGCGATGGAGCGCATGTACCAGCGTAATAAGATACAGGAGGAAAGCCTTTATTACGAAAGCCTCAAACACAATGGCGAATTGCCGATTGTAGGTGTTAATACCTTTCTCAATAAAAAAGGCAGCCCTACTATTATTCCACAGGAAGTGATCAGAAGTACCACCGAAGAAAAAGAACAACAGATACAAAACCTGCTGGCTTTCCAAAAGCGCAACGAACACAAGTGCGCGGAAATGCTCGAGCGGCTAAAGACTGTTGCTATTAATAATGGTAACCTGTTTACCGAGTTAATGGAAACAGTGAAGTACTGTTCCCTGGGTCAGATCACCAATGCCCTGTACCAGGTAGGAGGGCAGTATAGGAGGAATATGTAATCACTTATACAACACCTGGCACTGCTCACAAAAGAAGCTTCGCCGCTCCCCCTTCCCAAGGTATTCTTTATGAAAAGGAATATTATCCCTTGGGCATATCTTTTTAGTATGTGCCTCCCAATGCTGCTTTAGCACGAATGCTTTCTTCCATTTGAGGAAATCAAATGCATATAAATGTACTTGCTTTACGATCTCGGTTAGCTTGCGGGGAGGGATCTTGCCAACAAGACTTTTAGGGTGCACACGCGTGCGGAATAATACTTCATTCTTGAAAATATTACCTGCACCGGCAAAGATAGTCTGATCCAGCAGCGCATCGCAGATCAACATATCGGGATGTGCCTTCAATCTCTTTCTGGCCGCTGCTGCATCCCAGTGTTTATTCATTACATCCACCTTCCAGTCGTACACCTCATCCAGACTTTCGTGGATCTCTTTGATACTGCAGGAATAAAAATAGAGTGATCCATTGGTAAAAGTGAGTGCAAGCCGGGGTTTCCCCTGTCTGGTTTCATTAATACTGTACTTCCCAAAAAGAAGGAAATGTATCCGGAGAGTAAGTTTGGGCAGGCAGATCAGGAAATGCTTTCCCCAGGTTTTGAAATCGACTACCCGTTTATTAACCAGCTCAGGAATATCGATCTTACTATTGCCGCTCGCCTCGAGGATCTTCTTGCCCTTGAATGCTTGCACTTCCTCTTTGAGGATTACCATACTCGGACCTTCTGGCATATATCGAATGTTTCCGTTATACCTGCAAAAGCCCCGCCAGCCTAATACCCCTTTTCGTCTGCAGAAGGACCATAAATAGAAGGAACAGCAATATCATTCATTCGCATATACACAGTGAGTTGCCCGCGATGGTGTACCCAGTGGTTAATGGTCGAGCCAATGCTTTCCAGTTTGGGAGCTTTGAACAAAAGCTTACCGGTATCCCTCAATTCAAAATCTGCCTTCAGACTTTCATGAGTGATCGATTCCAAAGCATGGATAGCGCCCGCCAGGTTCTCATCATAATGCGCCAGCATTTTATCGGCAGTGCTTAATGGGAAATGTTGATAGGTAGCAAAGTCGATAATCGAATCTTCGATGATCGATTGTACCCACTTCGGTATTTCGGCTACCAGTAATGTGAGGTATCCCATCTCCATAGATTTCTCATGCGGCTTGAATTTATAAACACTTTCAGGTATACGTTCCAGACATTTACGGCTCGCAAGCGACTCCGCCTTCATTTCCGTGGCATACATTTTACATAATTCCAGAGGATCCATAGTACAGTTTTTTGCCAAACCGGCAAAAACCTTATGCCAGCCAATCACCGGGGCATAAAATTTTTATTGCTGTAATAGCAGGCAAAAAAATGTACAAATGGTTACCGGGGGCAACAAAATACACATACCAAGTCTCTTAATGCCCTTTATTGGCATCTGTTTTCTCCTAACAGGCTGTTCATCACCCAACCGCGGGTTGTTTGCAGGTAAAACCGCTCATGAACGATATGCTGATAAGATCAGTAATGCCGGACTCAAAGAGACCCTCATTGGCCAATCCTGGTTTGCTGCTTCCGTTAAAAGCTTATCGCAGCCACTCACCATCCGGTTGCCTTATCGCGAAACGGGTTATTTTGAAGCCACTCAGCCAGATGCTGCCGGTTATCGGTTCAGTGCAAAAAGAGGCGATAAAATATTCATACAGTTGCATAAAAAACCAGTAGCTGGTTTCTCCCTTTTCCTCGACTTGTGGCTGCCCGGCAATAGTACCCAGCCCCAACTGCTTGCTGCGGCTGATACGACCAACGACAGCATCACTTATGAGATCAATAAAAATGGTGATTATATCATTCGATTGCAACCGGAATTGCTCGCCGGCGGTGAATACACCCTCGAAATCCGTACCGGTCCCAGCCTCCAATTTCCTATAGCAGCTGCCGCGCGTCCTCGTATCAGCAGCTTCTGGGGGGATGCCCGCGATGCCGGTGCGCGAAGCCATGAAGGCGTTGATATTTTCAGCACCTTTCGTACCCCCTTACTGGCAGCAGCCGATGGACAGGTTACTTCCGTTACCCAAAACAATCTGGGGGGTAAAGTGATCTTCCTCCGCCCAAATGGGAAAGACTTTGTTTTATACTATGCCCATCTCGATTCACAGCTTGTGCAACAGGGGCAAAGTGTACAAGCCGGCGATACCATCGGGCTGATGGGAAATACCGGCAATGCTCGGAACACACCTCCCCATCTCCATTTTGGAATCTATGCATCAGGTGGCGCCATTGACCCACTTCCCTTTATTGAAACCAAACATACAGAACCTGCTTCTATCCAGGTCCCTACATCTGATCTCAAAACTTTACGGCGCAGTGTCCGCAATGCCATTATACATATCGCTCCTGAAAAACAGGCTGCCCGTTTGCTTACGCCGCCCGCAGGCACCCTACTACAACTGCGATCGGCAACAGGTGCATGGTATAAGGTTAAGTTACCCGACGGAAGAGAAGGTTTTGTAGCCGGCGAATCCGTGAATCCGATTAGTACACCATTACGTACCTACAAAACTGATAGTACACAAATGCTCCAGGACACACCATCCCCGCTTGCTTCCACCAAAGCCCTGATTACCGCGAATAATACGATCCGGGTATTGGGAATTTTTGAAAATTATCATTTTGTACAAGCAGGTGATAAGCAGGGATGGATTAAAATAGCTAATAATTAAAACCAACGCTCAAACTTCATCTATGATACAAATGAGGCGCAAACGGCTCACCAACAAAAGCAAAGTCTACACTCCCAACTCCGAAACCACCATTTCGCTCAATTATTCCTCCGTTCTGGAAGTGCTGGAAGTAGAATTCACCGGCGGCAAAATTTATCATTACCTCCAGGTAAAGCCCGAAGTATGGGAAGATTACTTGACCGAAGTGAAAATGGGAGGCTCTTCTGGTGCTTTTGTCAATGCACGCATCAAACCTTACTATGATGCGGCAAGGCTGGAATGATAAAACAGAAAAGCCATAGTTGTTACCAACTACGGCTTTCTTTAAATGTTCACGCACAAAAAATTAATGGCGGGGTCCCGGTGTATAAGCTGCCGGAGCGTGCTGCCCCTCCTTGATTTCTTCGATCATCTTCTTATTAAATGCTTCCAGGTCTTTGGGGCTGCGGCTGGTAACCAATCCATTATCGGTTACCACTTCTTTGTCTACCCAAATCACACCGGCATTTTGCAAGTCTGTTTTGATCGACGGATAGGAGGTCATATTGCGGCCTTCGATCATACCTGTTTCTATCAGCAACTGGGGCCCGTGGCAAATAGCCGCTACCGGTTTACCCAGTTCCAGGAACTGTTGTGCAAACTCCACACAATGCTTGTTCACCCGCATCTGATCGGGATTGATCACACCACCGGGTATCATCAGCGCATCATAATCTTCCACCTTTGCTTTTTCAACGTTCACATCCACTGGTAGATCAATTGACCAGTGATCATGATCCCAACCCTTCACCTTTTCTTTCTGAGGCGATACGATGTCCACTTTGGCGCCTGCCGCCTCCAGCGCCTTTTTAGGACTGGTTAATTCTACTTCTTCAAAGCCGTTTTCTGTAAGGATCGCTACCCTTTTTCCGCTTAAGGTTCCCATATGAACATTTTTAAGTGAGAAATAATGTTTTCCTGAAACAGGCTCAAAAACGATACCACCGGGAGGCAGTTTTTTTGGGTGAATAATACCCCTGGAAAACTTTTGAGATCGATTTCGTTTCCCCGGTAATTATTTTATATGTGTAAGTGTTTAACATTAAGACCAATGTCGAAACACGCATTGCCACTCGTACATGAAATCAACCGCTGGTGTATAGATTGTCACAAGACTGTAACATCCGGATAGCTTTGCCGACCAAATTTGAAAATAAAAATAGCCATGAGAAAGTTGACCTTATTGACTTTACTGCTAATGTTATGTGCTGCCATCACCCAGGCGCAGAATATAACGGGTACTGTCAAAGATGATCAGGGTAAGAACCTATCCGGTGCTTCCGTAGCACTTAAAAAAGTAAAAGACTCCGCCGTTGTAAAATTAGGTGTGACCAACAGCTCCGGTCAGTACAGCTTTACAGGCATCAATGCCGGCCAGTATTTTGTTAATGTATCATTCATTGGCCATGAAGCTAAAAACTCCCCCTCCTTTGAATACAGTGGAAGTGGCGATGCCAAAGGCCCTGATTTTTCCCTGGCCAAAGCGTCGGGTAACCTTAAAGAAGTGACCGTTGCCTATCGCAAGCCAGTGATCGAGGTGAAAGCCGACAAGACCATCCTCAACGTAGAGAATAGCGTAAATGCTGTTGGTCAGGATGCCCTCGAACTGTTACGTAAAGCACCAGGTGTACTGGTAGATAAAGACGATAACCTCAGCCTGAGTGGCAAGAATGGTGTACAGGTATACATTGATGGCCGTCCTACACCCTTATCAGGTAAAGACCTTTCCGATTACCTCAAAACCATCCAGTCTGCTTCTATTGAAGCCGTTGAGATCATTACCAACCCTTCGGCCAAATATGATGCAGCAGGTAATGCCGGTATCATCAATATCAAGCTGAAGAAAAATAAATCTTACGGAACCAATGGTTCTATCAATGGTGGTTATGCCATAGGTACATTCCCTAAATACAATGCTGGTATTTCTTTGAACAACCGCAACAAGTTCCTGAACCTGTATGGTAATTACAATTACAACAACAGTGATAACAGGAACAATATGTGGCTGTACAGGGCTGTAGATGCTTCTAGCCCGGCAGATGGCATTAAAGACACCCTCTTCGATGGCGCTACCAAAATGAATATGCGGAGCGAAAGCCATGCTTTTAAAGTAGGCGCCGATATGTCGCTCAACAAAAGAAGCACCATCGGTATAATGGTTAATGGTAACCTTAATAAGTCTGGTTTTGACAACATCAGCCGCACGCCCATCAGCTATATTCCCACCAACACTGTGGATAGGATACTGGTGGCTAATAATACCAGCGATGCCAAAAGGGATAATGCCAACTTCAACCTCAACTATCGCTATGCCGATACTTCAGGCCGTGAGTTGAGCATGGACGCCGACTATGGCCTGTACCGCATCAAGAACAACCAGATGCAGCCCAATACCTATTATAACCCTACTGAGACAACAGTTATCTCAGAACGTATATATAATATGGTGGCCCCTTCCGATATTGATATTTATAGTTTCAAAACAGACTACGAGCAGAATTTTAAGAAAGGCCGTCTTGGTATAGGAGGTAAGGTCTCTTATGTGCAAACAGCCAATGATTTTGCTACTTATAATGTGTACAATACAGGTAAGGAAATCGACAAGGGACGCAGCAATGATTTCGATTACAAGGAAAATATCAATGCACTGTACGTAAACTATAACAGGCCATTTAAAGGCGTAATGGTACAATTAGGTCTGCGTGCTGAAAACACCAATGCGGAAGGTACTTCTGAAGGATTGAAGTGGGACGACGATATAGATGATTATGTACCTTATGACTCTACTTTCAAACGTAACTATACTGACTTCTTCCCCAGTGCAGCCGTTACTTTCAACAAGAATCCGATGAGCCAGTTCACGCTCACTTACAGCCGTCGTATTGACCGCCCGGCTTACCAGAACCTGAATCCTTTTGAATTCAGGCTCGATGAGTATACCTATCAAAAAGGTAATACCAATCTTACGCCCCAGTACACCAACAGCTTCGGCATCACGCACGTATACAAGTACACACTTACTACCACATTGAACTATAGCCACGTTCAGGACATCTTTTCACAGATACTGGGTGTAACAGAAAAATCGAAAGGTTACATTACTACCGAAAATCTTGCCAAGCAGGATATCGTGAGCCTTAATGTCAGTTACCCATTCCAGTACAAATGGTACAGCGTGTTTGCCAATGTCAACACCTATTATTCCAAGTACAAAGCTGATAAAGGCCCGCAGGGTAAAATTGACCTCGATGTCTTCTCGTTCAACGTCTATGCACAACAAACTTTCAAATTGGGTAAAGGCTGGACAGGTGAATTGAGCGGATTCTATACTGCACCTTCTATCTGGCAGGGTACTTTCAAGAGCATTGGTATGGGTGGCCTCGATGGTGGTCTGTCCAAAACAGTGTTGAAGAACAAAGGAACCGTGAAGATCGCTGTAAGTGATATGTTCAAAACCATGAAATGGAAAGGAACCAGCGATTATGGCAGCCAATATACCAGGGCCAATGGTAACTGGGAAAGCCGCCAGTTCAAGATCAATTTCACTTACCGCTTCGGTAGCACCCAGGTAAAAGCTGCCCGTCAGCGCAATACCGGTCTCGAAGACGAGAACAAGCGTGTAAACGGTGGCGGCGGTGGCCTCGGTGGTAACTAATTATCATCCTGAGCGCGTCGAAACCAAATGTCACCTTAAGCCTGTCGAAAGGTGCCTAAAATAAACAATAGGATATTAAGCATAAATGCCCGAATCCCCCTTTTTTATAAAGGGGGATTTTTTATGTTATCTTTACAGGAATTGGTTTTTAGATAACATCGTATTTATATTCAATTCGTTTAATGAATTTTACAGAATTTGGACTTGATCCTGCCTTGATGGAAAGCATAGAATCGACTGGTTATGAGGTGGCTACACCCATTCAAGAGCAGGTTATTCCTATCATTTTAGAGGGTCGCGACATCATCGCCTGCGCCCAGACCGGAACAGGTAAAACAGCCGCCTTCCTCCTGCCGATCATCAACCGCCTACTCCAGCATAGCAACGACGGACAGGTAAATTGCATCGTATTGGTGCCCACTAGGGAACTGGCTATTCAGATAGCCCAGAACCTGGAAGGGCTCTCCTATTTTACGTCCATCAGCTCTATCGCTGTATACGGAGGAAACGACGGGATGAACTTTAACACCGAGAAAAATGCACTCTCCAAAGGAGTGGATTTTGTGATTTGCACCCCCGGCCGCCTGATCGCTCACCTCAACATGGGCTACGTAAAGCTCGCCGGCCTGCAATACCTCGTATTGGATGAGGCAGATCGTATGCTCGATATGGGCTTTCATGATGACCTCATGAAGATCATATCCCACCTGCCAGCCAAACGTCAGAACCTGTTGTTCTCTGCTACTATGGCCGAGAAGATCCGTTCCCTGGCAAAAAAGATCCTTCACAATCCTGCTGAAGTAAACATTGCCATTTCGAAACCACCGGAAAAGATCGTTCAGGAAGCATTTGTCGTATACGAACCTCAGAAGCTTCCGTTGATCCAATATATACTGCGGAATACACATTTTAAGATGGTACTCATCTTCTGCTCCCGCAAACAGAATGTAAAACAACTCAACAGAGAACTGCAGAGAGCCCGGTTCAAAATAGCAGAAATGCATTCCGACCTGGAGCAGGCCGACCGCGAAAATGTATTGCTGGATTTCAAGAGCGGACGCACACCTATAATAGTAGCTACCGACATCCTGTCCCGCGGTATTGATATCGACAATATTGACCTCGTTATAAATTATGATGTGCCGCATGATGGCGAAGACTATATCCACCGTATTGGTCGTACAGCAAGGGCCGAATCCGATGGCATGGCCATTACATTTATAAGCGAAAAAGAGCAAAGGCGTTTTGCCGATATCGAAGCCCTGCTGGGTAAGCCCGTTAAAAAAGCCATGGTTCCACAGGAACTCGGTCCTGTACCAGATTACCGGGCAAGCCAATCATCATTCCGCTCAAAGAGTAGTAACAACAAAAGAAGATACGGACCTCCCCAACGCAGGAAGTAATAAAATACACCCGTTTATGCATGCTGTAGCCAGGCTATTGCCCATTGTTTCTATCTGCCTTTCCTTAATAGCAGCTATTAACAGTTGCTCTCCCAATCCTTACGCCAGTACCAACAAAGCATATAAGAAACAGTCCAAATCCCTTTCCAAAAGTCTGCAGCCCCTGCCCCCGCCTATGACGATGGATTCCATCCTGTCTCCAAAATATTCCGTAGGCACCGTCAACTTCGATCTCCGGAAACCCAATTTTGTCATCATCCACCATACGGCGCAAAACTCTTGCGAGCAAACAATCAAGACCTTTACCCTGGAGCGTACCAAAGTGAGCGCCCATTATGTGATCTGTGAAGATGGTACCGTTCACCATATGCTCAACGATTACCTGCGTGCCTGGCAGGCCGGTGTCAGCAAATGGGGAAACAATACAGATATCAATTCATCCTCCATCGGCATAGAACTGGACAATAACGGGTATGAACTCTTTCCCGAAGCGCAGATTGTAAGCCTGCTTAAATTATTGGATACCCTCAAAAGGAAGTACATCATACCTGCCAACAACTTTATTGGTCACAGCGATATTGCACCCAAGCGTAAAGTAGATCCCAATGTGTTCTTCCCCTGGCAGCGCCTGGCCGAGCGCGGGTTTGGACAGTGGTATGATGATACCACCAATGTAGCCTTGCCTCCTTCTTTCGATCACCTGCTGGCCTTGCGCCTGGTAGGCTATGACATGGCCGATACTACCGCAGCTATCCGGGCCTTCAGGCGTCACTTCCTGCAGGATACCCTCGGCCGCGAACTCACCGCCCCCGATGACAAGGTACTGTACCAGCTAATGAAGAAATACCAATAAAGCCGGGCCGTCTTCGCTACCCACAAAAAATCAACATTGCCCTGTAGGAGCGATCCTACATGTATAATCCGGTTATCTTTACGCATGAACTGGCAGCAACTCTACAGCGCACGCCGTACTGGCTCTGAAAATAAATCGACTACTAATTTCGATTCACTTCGCACCTCCTTCCTGCGGGATTATGACCGCATCATCTTTTCTTCTCCCTTCCGCCGCCTGCAAAACAAAACTCAGGTATTCCCTTTGCCAGGATCCGTTTTCGTACACAACCGCTTAACCCATAGCCTGGAAGTGGCTTCCGTAGGGCGTTCCCTCGGTAAAGCCGTGGGCGACGCACTGGCCGCCAAATACCCCGATGCAGGAGAGGATTTCAAAGAATTCTATAAATATGAACTCCCTTCCGTCATTGCAGCCGGCTGTCTGGCCCATGATATAGGTAATCCCCCTTTTGGCCATTCCGGCGAAGATGCCATCCGCACTTTTTTCCGTGAACTGACCGGGGAGGCTAAGATTCGTTTTGAAAGCCAGCTCACGCTCAACCAACAGCGCGACTTCCTCTATTTTGAGGGCAATGCCAACGCTTTCCGCACACTCACCAAAACCTTTGGTGAAAATACCACCGGTGGTTACCGCCTTACTTACGCTACCCTGGCTTCTATTATAAAATATCCTTCCGATTCCCTGAGTGGGTTCAACAAACAACAACTCGTTACCAAAAAATCGGGCTTCTTCGATTCTGAAATAAATACTTACCAGCACATTGCCCAGGAACTGGGTATCCCCCAACTGGAGCCCGGCAAGAATATCTACGCCCGCCACCCCTTTGTATACCTGGTGGAGGCCGCCGATGATATCTGCTACCGTGTGATAGATTTTGAAGATGCCCACCGCCTCAACATCATTTCCATTCAAACCCTCAAAGACCTCTTCCTTGCTTTCTTTGATGGGGGTGAAGGCTATGATGCGCGTGAGCGCGTTGAAGAGACCGTCAACAAGATTGGCGATGATAACAAGAAAGTGGAGTTCCTGCGGGCGAGACTGATCAACCTGCTCATCAACCGCGTAAGTACCGTGTTCATGGAAAAAGAAGCAGATCTCCTCAACGGTACAGTACAAAAAGCGTTGATCGATTATCTGCCGAAGCGGGAATTGGAGTTGGTAAAAAGCATTGATGAATTTTCTGTAGCCCATATTTATAACCACCGCTCTGTGGTGGAAATCGAGATAGCTGGTTATAACGTTATTGGTGAATTACTCAAAGAGTTTTTTACTGCCGTGGTCACCCCCAGCTCCGCCAAATCCTTCAAGTTACTTCAACTCATCTCCAAACAATTTGTCGTCACCGGCCAGCCGGACAAACTGTACGAAGACACCCAATCCGTGGTGGATTTCATTGCCGGCATGACTGATCTCTACGCCGTCGACATGTTTCGCAAGGTCACCGGTATTTCTTTCCCGAAAATTAGGTAGGCAAGGTGCTGTCAGAATGGCGGGTTTTTAAGGGTGGTCTATAAGACCCATGGATCGTCATGATGAAAGGTAAAGCGATAAATTTGGAAAGGATCACCCTGGGATAAAGAATGGATGAGGCATAGACTAGCCGCGGATAAGCTTACTCGGAAGCAAACCGAAAGCAAACCAGAAGTAAACTTAAAGTAAACCGAAAGTAAACTGAAACGTGTTTTTAGTACCTGGCTGAGGGATTCCCAGGCCGAAGTGCCCTGGAGGAACGGGCAGGACGGTCGTCCGGCTACCGGTAGAAAACGAGTAGCTGCCGTTGAATGAAATGCTATAAACTGGAGTTAAGACCATAACAGAAAGTTACGAAAAAAGTGACAAACTGTCGGAGGTAATCACATTAAATTACCAACCAGATAGCTGTATTATGTAGCCATCAACTTTTCTCCTTCACTCCAGCTCTTCACAGGAATACCCCGCATGGCTTAGGGTATTTTCAATCACCCGCGGACTTAAGTTTTGCGCTTCAATCCGCAATATCCTGTCCTTATCATGCATGTCCACATTCCATCGGATAACACCCTGCAACGAATCCAGGTGCGAACTAATTTGGTGAATATGCTTCCGGTAACGGAGGTTGGTTTTGAAAACAAGGATGTCCATATATAGCAGTTGAATCAGGAATGTCGTTTACTCCGTGCCTGTGCCAGGTTGCTCCTTGACAGCTTCCTCTTTGCGGGGATCGTTCCTGTCATAAGCTGGGGGGCACCAACGGCGGCCAAAACGGCTTTGAAAGCTTTCCTTAAACCTGATGCGTTCCTCTGGTGTCATATCCTGCCATTTCTCGTTTAACTTCTTCTTCCATTCATGCTTTTTATGCCCCCAGCCGCCAAAGCCCCCAAATAATATCTTAGACAGTACCAGGATGCCCATCGCCTGCCAGAAAGTAATCGTACTTACATGCAATACATCCGGTAAAATAGCATTCCACAATTTCATCACGATAAAGCTGAACAGCGATACAAACGCTACCACACATACCAGTATCATGAATGCTTTTCCTCCCTTGGATCTTCTATGTCTCATTCTTGGTCTCATAACACTCATTTATAGGGTTAATAATTTAATAATTCATCTTTTAATACACTCAATCGCTCACGCAGATGGAGCACTGCATAACGCTTCCGGCTGATTAACGTATTCACCGTCTCGCCCGTTTGTTCTGACATCTCTTTAAAAGGAATGCCTTCCATCTCATGCTTGATAAATACATCTCTTTGCTCCGCAGGTAATTCCTCCAACGCCGTATTCAATTCTTCCCAAAACAACGTACGCAGGTATTCACGTTCCGGGTTATTCGTAGCATCAAATAACAACTCACTCCAGTTGATCGATTCTTCCCCATCTTCATCCCGGAATACATCTTCCAGCGCCTCAGGCTTGCGCTTGCGCTGCCGGTCCGTGATCTTGTTGCGGGCCACCGTAAACAACCAGGCACTCATTTGTTCAATAGGCTGCGTATTACCCACAAACTGATAAAACACATCCTGCAACACATCCTCGGCGTCTGCCTCATTGGTTACACGCTTACGAATAAAACCCATCAGCCTTTTGCTGTAGTCATTAATGACCTGGGTGATATTGCGTTTCGTTTCTCCAGCCATGCCCGGTGTTATCGTCAGGGTCTTCTCCATTGTATAAAAAGGTAGACGCACAAAGACCCCGTATATTTTAAAGATGCGAAAAAAATGCTAACCAATTGATTGTTTGAACATTATCCTGAATGCGGAAGATGGGGCTAAACACTTGTATCCTAAAACATTATAAGTAGATTTGGGCCCTTAAAATAGTTATATGGATTTTGGAAAGGTTCCCCAGGATCAGCTGAATAACATCGATTTTACATTCCCGCCCGAACCGGCCGATAATGCCCTCGTGCTTACCGGCAAAAAAGCCGCCCGCCCACAGGTGTACATGGGCGTTCCCCGCTGGGGCCACAAATCCTGGATAGGAAAGCTGTATCCCAAAGGCACCAAAGAGGCCGACTATATGAGCCAGTACATGAAACAGTTCAACGGTGCCGAGCTCAATGCCACCCACTATAAAATATACACCCCCGAAGAGATTGGTAAATGGGCCGCCAGAGCGGCCGGTAAAGATTTCAAATTCTGTCCAAAAGTGCCCCAGTTGATCAGCCATTACAGCAATTTCAACAATGTCTTCGACCAAACCTCCGCCTTCCTGGAAGGCGTACTGGCGTTTGGCGAACAGCTGGGCCCTATATTTTTGCAGGTCAGCGAAAGCTACGCACCCAACCGCCGGGATGCATTATTTAAATACCTGGCTTCCTTGCCCACCGATCTGTCTTTCTTCCTCGAAGTACGGCACCCCGAGTGGTTCTCCAATCCTGCCATCAAAAAAGAACTGTTTGATACACTACGTTCATTGAATGTGGGAGCTGTGATTACTGATACCGCCGGTAGAAGAGATTGTGCCCACATGCACCTGCCCGTGCCCAAAGCGTTTGTACGTTTTGTGTGCAACCTCCTCCATCCTACAGATTATACCCGCTCAGATGCCTGGGCCGACCGCATCATACACTGGATCAACAATGGCCTGAAAGAGCTTTACTTTTTCATTCACATGCCCGATGAAATGTATTGTCCCGAACTCGTAGCCTATATCATTGACAAGATCAACCCGGCCTGCGACCTGCACCTGCAAAAGCCACAATTCATCCAGCCCGCTAAACCCGCAGGAGGAACACAGATCAGTTTCTTTGATTGAACCAATCAGGATTCAATTCTTTTAAATAGAGCCATTCGGCATATTGGATTTGGCGTACCCACCACGCAGCGGAAGATCCCGTCTTGTTAATGCAGCGCTATCCACGATTACTGTATTTGGCTCGTGGCTCGCAGCTCAAAGCTCGTAGCTTGCTACTGCAATTCCCCCGCTGCCTCATTATCCTCATAATCCTTTCTCACCTGCTCCAGGTCCTTTTTCATTTTCGTTATGAGCGATTGGTGTGCAGAAGAGCGAATGAGATTGTGTTGCTCCTGTGCGTCTTCCTGCAGGTCATAAAACTCCCACTCATTCACCGTATAGAAATAGATCAGCTTATACCTGTCACCCCGGATGCCCAGGTGTTGCAACACCGTATGGTCTGCGTTGTACTCGTAGAAGTGATAATACAGGTAAGGCCGGTTCAATGCTTTTTGCTTGCCCGTGAGTACCGGTACAAGGCTCAATCCCTGCATCCAATCCGGAACGGCTACTCCTGCAGTGCTTAATAGTGTAGGGGCATTGTCAATATTTTGTACCAGGGCATTACTCACCGAAGCCGGTTTAATATGCCCAGGCCATCTTACCAGTAAAGGCGTTTGCATCGACACATCATACATCCATCGCTTGTCAAACCAGCCATTTTCACCCAAATAAAAACCCTGATCACTCGTATACATCGTCATCGTATTCCTGGTTAGATTGGCACTGTCGAGATAATCCAGTACCCGGCCAATGTTTTCATCAATACTGGCCACACAGGCCAGGTAATCCTGCAGGTACCATTGAAATTTATAGGCCAGCAATTTTTTTCCACCGGGTTGTTCCCGTTGAATGATCTCTCCTCTCTTGGCATAAATAGCTTTAATGCGACTGCGGTCTGGCTCCGGTATCCGGTTCATGATACTATGGTAATAAGCCGCTTCCGCCGAATCCGGTTTCAATGCCGGTATATTCATCAAATACTTCGGATCAACTTTCAGGTCACTCGAAAGCTTCAGATCGGGCAGGATACTCATCGTTTGTAATTGCCAGGCTTTCCCATGCCCTGCTGTATCCGTATACAAAGTGGGGGGTTCCGGGAATTTTTTATCCTGGTATTGCTCAATGTATTTAAGCGGCGCGAGGAAATAACGGTGTGGTGCTTTATGATGCAATAGTAGCAGGAAGGGTTTATTCGGGTCCCGGTGCCGCAGCCAGTTCAGCGCTTCATCCGTGATCACATCCGTGGCATAGCCTTTAATAGTCGTTGTATCACCAGTCATATTGATCATGCGTGGGTTGACGTACAGCCCTTGGCCCGGTACAATTTTCCAGTAATCAAAGCCCGTGGGGTAAGATTGTAAATGCCATTTACCGATCACAGCTGTCTGATAGCCGGCCTGCTGTAAAACTTTGGGCATATTATTTCGTGTACCATCAAACCGGTCGCGGTTGTCCCGGAAGCCGTTCTTGTGTGAGTGCTGGCCCGTCATCAGCGTGGCGCGCGAAGGGCCGCAAATCGAATTGCCTACAAAGGCTCTCTTAAACAACATGCCTTCTTTGGCGAGGCGGTCAATATGGGGTGTGGATATTAATGTTTTATTATACGCGCTGATGGCATCCGCATCATGGTCATCACTCATGATGTACAGTAAATTGGGGCGTTGTTGGGCGGAAGTGCTAAGTGTAACCAATAGCAGAAGAAAAGATACAAGCCGCATGAATTTTTTTTTAGGCAAGTTACACTTTTAACTCACCTCAAATAACTCATCCCATCGCGTGGTATAGCGGGAACTATGCAATTCCTGCCGCATTTTCCAGTTGCGCGCCGAGCCTGCTGCGGCAAACTTCAACATATCATCCCGCATACTGAAGTTTACATTGTCCACAATGTCCATTAAAAAACGGTTGTTGTTCTTCTCAGGTGCCACAAACAAGTTGCCTTGTATCGAGTCGTCCGGCACCAGGCCGCTAAGCATTACCCCCGCTTTCTTGTATTCTTTTCCACGCGTGAACAATTGATCTACCAGGTCCACTGCTGGCTTGATCAGCTCCTGCGTAATGGAAGTAGGAATGGGCAAAGTGATATGTGTGCTGATGGAAGGGCCGTGGTGAAAGTCGATCATATGATCCTGCTCTTTGCTAACAATGAATACACTGATCACCTTGGCTGCACTGTGTTGACGGCGCAGTTTTTCTGCTGCCCGCGTGGTATAAGTGGCCACCGCTTCTTTAATAGAGCCGATATCTCCTACCGGTTCTCCAAACATACGCGTGGTGGCGATCATCTTTTTCACCTTCAGTGGCTCTTCCAGGTCAATAGCGGGAATGCCTTTCAACTCCCGTATCAGCCGCACACCCGTAATGCCGCCCATATGCCGGTGAGCCCATTCTTCCGGCATCGTACTCAGCTCCCAGGCACTGGTAATACCCTGATTGATGAGCTTATTGGCAAACGCACGGCCCACTCCCCACACATTGTTCACCCGGGTACTCTGCAGGGCCGGGGCCAGTTGTTCAGGAGATGCCAGTACTTTGATACAATTGCTGGCTGCTTTGTTTTTCTTGGCGATATAATTAGCCAGTTTGGCCAGCGTTTTCGTAGGTGCCACCCCCACGGAAACAGAAATACCTGTCCATTCTTCTACCGTATGGCGGATATGAAGTGCTGCCGCCTCCAGTTCATCGACAGGCACATGGCTAAGATCCAGGAATGCTTCATCTACAGAATATACTTCCACTATCGGCGAAAGCGAGCGCAAGGTCTCCATTACACGCCAGCTCAGATCGCCATAGAGATTATAATTGGAAGAGAAAACCGAAATATTGTGTTGTTGAATAATAGGACGCGCCTGGAAATAAGGACCAGCCATCGGTACGCCCAGGTTTTTGGCCTCATCACTGCGCGATACAATACATCCGTCATTATTGCTGAGCACCACTACAGGATGCTTCCTGAGATCCGGCCTGAATAGCCTTTCGCAGGAGCAATAGAAGCTGTTACAGTCAACAATTGCTTTCATCCTTTTATGTTTTTAAGATCTGTTTCGCTCATTATGTTCCATCTTCTAAGTAATCGATTCCCTCTTCCTGGTCATTTCGAACGGAGCGAAGCGCAGTGAGAAATCTGCTATCAAAGTAAAAGTTTCGGAGCAAACGCACTCACAACTCACCATTCAAAAAATGGGCCGACCAAAAAGTGTTCGCATAAAACAGTTCATTCCAGGTTATACTAAAGGTGCTTTTCCTCTTCACTTACCTGTATGTTTCAGCCACTTCTTAGTCGGCCCCTGTCCTTAGGATAGGTTTAATGGCATGGACAGTTCTTTTACGGCGCATGGATCACCCAGGTTACCACTCCCCATACTTCAAAGGAATCACAGGAAGCGTCTATTTCTATGGTCGCCAGTTTAGGGGTCTCCGGTATAAGCCTTAATTTATTAAATGTTTTCTCCATCCGGCGAATCAGCATTTCACCATTCAATACCGCAATGATCACCTTGCCACTCACCGCCTTTACACTACGGTCTACTATAACAATATCACCATCATGAATGCCGGCATCCACCATCGCATTGCCACGTACACGCATAAAATAAGTAGCCGGCTTATTATGGATCAATTGTTCATTAAGATCAATGCCTCTTTCCATGTAATCATCCGCAGCAGCGCCAAATCCCGTTGCATCAGCAGTCTTCACCTCCCATTGGTTGTATTTCTTGGAGCCCTTATAGGCAGGGTTGTAATAAAGTTCGTCCTCCATAAAAATTAATTTTGATCTACTAAATTATTTAGTAAATTTATGCTAAATTAATGATCAGGTAAAAATTTATTTATGGAAGCTGCAAAAAATAATACACACCAAAGCTGGGCGGAATACGGCCTGTATGAGTACCTCCTGGTGGTAAATCCCGATGCAGCAGTACAAGATAAAGTGCTGGCGCAGAAGCAGGAGTTTTATGATGAGTACCGCGAAAAAGCGGCCATCAAATCAGGCCCGCATATTATAGTGGCCAGCTTCCTGGCAAGGGAAGCCATGGAAAATACCTTAATCCGCTGGATACAACGTATTTGTGACCAGCATCACCCCTTCCTCGTTACCCTGAATAATTACAGTGGATTCCCGCCACACACCATTTATTTAAGGATACAGGATCCCATGCCTTTTATGCACCTGGCCCAAAAACTAAAAGCAGTGGACGACCTCGTACGCTCATCGTCCTGCCCGCCGGTTAGGCTAATTGCCAAACCGCACCTGAGCATAGCGCCACGACTGCCCGAACCGGTTTACACAAAAGCCATGTTCAGCTATTCCCAAAAAACCTTTCATGAGTCCTTCATGGTAAATGATCTGCGATTGCTGAGAAGAGCTCACCAATTCGACAACTGTAAAATGATCAACGTATTTCCCTTCGCCCCCGGCGCCCAGCCCTGGTCTGAAGTGGCATGATATAAACCTTCAAAAAAATGTTATGAAAAAGATGCAAATAAACCCCGTTAAAAAAGTACATGGCACGCCCAGGGCTTTTTATGACGACTACACCAGCCAGCTAAGGCTGAATGAATACATGCTGGTATTACTACCACATGAAGAGTTGCGCAACCGGGTGCTGCAGATACGCAAAGATTTTTATGAAACATACCAGGCCCCCTCGGCATTGGCAGGCAAAGTGCACCTCGCACTGGCCACCTTTACCCAATTGGAAATAATGGAAGAGCGCATCGTTAACCGGCTCAAAACAGTTGCCATGGGCTACCACCCATTCAAAGTAGAACTGAAAGACTACGGCAGCTTTCCCAGCCATACCCTGTTTATCAACGTCACTACCAAATTGCCCATACAAAACCTGGTCCGCGAGATCAGAGAGTCCCAGCGCCTTATGAAACTGGACAATGAACATAAACCACATTTCTTAGACGATCCGCACCTTGCCATCGCCCGCAAACTCCTGCCCTGGCAGTATGAAAAGGGATGGCTCGAATACTCCCACCGCCACTTTACCGGACGGTTCATTGCGGACAGCATGTTATTGCTGAAACGAAGAGCAGGGGATAAAACATATCAGATCGCACAGCGGTTTGAGTTTATGAACCTGCCCGTAAGTACCAAACAAGGGGAGTTGTTTGTCTGAGCTTTTTCAGCAGCATTACACACCTAACCTGATTCCTGTCCCCGCTGGCCCGCCTGTTTCCACAGGTGCCAGCAGGGATGGGAGGGTGTGTTTTATTCAATGATTAATACAATGTAATATGGAAACACCGCAGGAAGAAAGATCCGATACCTACCTCAAAGGAAGAGGCGCACAGATCAATACCAAAAACAAATTCCTGAAAAACGAAAGAGTAAGAGAGCACATAGAATCCATCGATGACTGGTCCGATCCCAACGTAGCCACACAATACCTCGAAGAAACAGCCAAAACCTTTGTCAACAAAGTCGACAGTCCCGATGTGGGTATGTACTACAGCATGAACCCCTACCAGGGTTGCGAGCATGGCTGTATTTATTGCTACGCCCGCAACTCCTTTGAATATTATGGCTACAGTGCCGGGCTTGATTTTGAACGCAAGATCATCGTTAAGAAAAACGCTCCTCTGTTACTGAGGAAATTCCTCCAGAATCCCAAATGGCAATGTGTGCCCCTCAGCCTCAGTGGCAATACAGACTGCTACCAACCCGCCGAAAAGAAGTTTGAGCTTACCCGCCAATGCCTCCAGGTTTGCCTGGAATTTAACCAGCCCGTAGGTATCATTACCAAAAATGCAGGCATCTTGCGCGATATCGACGTATTACAGGAAATGGCTAAAAAGAACCTCGTCAGCGCATTGGTGTCCATCACCTCCCTCGATGAAGACCTCCGGCGTGTTATGGAACCCCGTACCACCACCGCCTCACAGCGCTTTCGGGTCATTAATGAACTGAGCAAAGCCGGTGTGCGGATGGGTGTAATGCTGGGCCCAATGATACCAGGGCTTAATGAACACGATATGCATAATATCATCCAAAGAGCCAGTGAGAACGGTGCCACCTTTTCTGCTTACACCTTTATCAGGCTCAATGGAGCCATTAAACTATTATTCCACGACTGGCTCTATAAAAACTTCCCCGACCGCGCCGACAAGGTATGGCATATGATAGAAGCCAGTCATGACGGTAAAGTCAATGACAGCCGCTTTGGCACACGTATGCGCGGGGAAGGTAATATCGCAGAAATGGTAGCCATGCAATACAGGAAGTACACCAACAAATATGGTTTGAACCATGAAAGGTTAGAACTCGACTGCTCACAGTTCAGACGGCCTGGCGAGCAGGGAAGACTGTTCTGACTTGGCCCGTTAGGCCAGGTAACCCGTCTTCAGGTTAAGTTTATTCAAAGCCTTCTTTGCCCGGATGATCTCATGGCACACCGCCGATATCTCCCGGGCATCTTCCATTAAGTTCAACCCCCTCAGCCGGATACTAAGTTCCTCTATCCTTTCAAGGTTATATCCCCTCATGATCTCCAGGGAATCGCCCAGATTCACCAGGGCTGGAGAAGTAATGCCGTCAATAGGAAGCGCTGGGGCTTGCTTGATAATAGCCGCGTGTTGGCGTTTCATGGTGCACAGTTTTAAGTGGTTCGTTCATTCGCACAGTAAATAAATACGGTTTAGGGCTGGAGCTTGCTATCGGGCTTGTGTGGGTCAAAATATTAGGAATACCAAAGTTGTTATAATAAATCAGCATCGGCAAGCGATGAACTACCGGATGTGAATCGTAAAGTGTGTAGGTAAAATGAGTAGTTCTACGTGAGGGGAGGCTGGATGTTTACGAATATCTTTAGCCACTGTTTGACTGTTTAAACCTCAAAAATCAGTTTTATGACAACTAACCTCAAAAAATCATTTTTGCCATTGGCCCTGTTGATGACCGGGGCAGTTTGCTTATCGCTCTTTATCGTTTCCTGCGGAGGACCCAAAGGAGATGGAGTTTGGATTCCCAACCCTATTGACAGTTCGGAGCTAGGTATCAGGGACCACTTTATTCCCCAGGATTCAATTACCGCTTACAGGAAACGTTATGATGAGTTAAGAGATACCCTGGCGGTCAAGATGCCAAGCCTTTTCATCCCTTTCTCCGAAGCTTACAACAAGAGAAGCTTGCTGGAATTGATGAAAGATCCCACTTGCGTAGGTATCAGGGTCTATTACGGAGCTACTGCCGTTAAAGCAGATGGTAAACAAGATTTGAGGCTTATCCTGGTAGGCGTTGACAAGCTGGGAAAAGACGTCTTTGTTAAGAAGTTTTCCTCTGCTGATGGAAAAGTAGGTGACGATCCGCCCTCAGGTGGCTTTGAGTACGG